>Ga0335077_10001269_pt1 | contig 29806 bp, 21 predicted proteins | sample Lox_Sample_31_FD_207151 | JGI IMG/M metagenome (GOLD analysis project Ga0335077, IMG submission 207151) | Soil microbial communities from Loxahatchee National Wildlife Refuge, Florida, United States - Lox_Sample_3.1 | ecosystem: Environmental > Terrestrial > Soil > Wetlands | place: USA... | reverse complement strand
GCGCGGCGGCGTCAGGCTGCCGGGCTCGCCGGTGGCGGGCGAGGGGATGAGCGGGATCTCCTCGGGATTGGCGGCGGTGAAGTCCTGCACCACGAGGGGCGCGAGCTGGCCCTGGATGGCCTTCTTCCGCTTGAAAGTCTCGGCCTTCTCCTGCAGTTCAGCCCCGGTGGCCTCGCTCTCGAGCGCGGAGACGTAGCCGACCGTCCGGCCGTCCACGACGACCGCGGCCCAGAAGATCTGGTCGGCGCGGAAGCGCTGCTTCGACACTTTGCAGTCCACCAGCGGGTCGGTGAAGTTGTCGACGTGCCCGGAGGCCTTCCACGTCGTGGGATGGTGGATGATGGAGGAGTCGAGGCCGACCATGTCGTCGCGCCGCTGCACGAAGTCGCGCCACCACGCGGCCTTGATGTTGTTCTTCAGCTCGACGCCGAGCGGGCCGTAGTCGAAGAAGCCGTTGAGGCCGCCGTAGATGTCGGAGGAGGGGAAGATGAACCCGCGGCGCTTGCACAGCGACACGAGGGTGTCCATCAGGTTGGCGGGGGCGGGCGGCGTGGCCATGGGAGCCGAGAGTCAACCGGCGGCGGCGCCTCCGGTCAATTCCGCGGTTGCGGGGCGTTGACGCCCGGCGGACGCGGCGGCAGGGTGGGGGTTCCGCGCCTTTCCGCCATGAAGCTGACACTTTCCCAGAAGGACTACCAGCGGCTGCTGGAGCTGACGCACCTCGGCATGTGGGTCGTGACCGCCTACCAGGGCGAGGACACGGCCGCGGCCAAGCGGTACTTCGAGCTCGACCAGCAGCTGCTCGAGCTGGCGACGCCGGCCGGCTGCGGCGACCTCGTGGAGAAGCGCGACGACGGCTCGCTCCAGCCGGCGCCGAAGCTGGCGGAGGATGAGCGGGTGCGCGAGATCCAGGGCGATTTCACCAACGACGCCTTCTGGCATGAGCTGGTGGCCCGCCTGGCGGACCGCGACTACTCCGCCGAGCAGGCCCGGCGCCCGTGGTCGGAAACGCCCAGCGTGGAGCCGCCGCCCACGGCCGAGGAGCGGATCAAGCAGCTCGAGGACGCCCTCTGGGCCGAGTTCGAGAAGAACGACCTCACGCATGTCATTGTGCTGAAGGGCGGGGGCAAGGGCTGAGGCGCGGGCGGGGATTTACCGTTTGCCAGTCCCGGGGTGGTGTGTTGGCGTTGCCACCTTTATGAGTTTCTCCTCCCGTTTCGTGCTCGCGGCGGCCGCCACCGGCGCCGCGGCGTCCCTCCTCGTGCTGGCGGCCCGCGCCGCGGATGGCGTCCCGCCGCCGGTCGCGCCGGCGCCGCTGGTGTACCCGTATGACCTCGCCCTGGCGGGGACGGAGGGCAGCGCGACGGTGCAGTTCAACATCGACGGCGACGGGTTCACCCGCGACGTGACGGTGGTGGACGCCACCCAGACTGAGTTCGGGCATGCCGCCAAGGGCATGATCGAGGCGGAGCGCTTCGCGCCCCGGATCGAGAACGGCAAGCCGGTGGTGCAGACCGGGCTGAAGCAGCAGGTGCGCTTCACCTCCGACAGCCTCGACGCCGGCGCCCAGGCCATGATCGCGGAGCTGAAGAAGCCGCAGCCCGATTTCGCGAAGGCGAAGGAGCTGGACAAGCTGCCGCCGCCGCTGCTGAAGGCGGTCAAGCCGGTCTTCCCGCAGTCGTTGATGGGCTCGACCAGCCAGAACGAGGCGGTGATCGAGTGCATCATCGACAGCACCGGCCACGTGCAGCTGCCCCGGATCGTCTCCGCCACCACCGAGGACTGCGGCTGGGCCGCGGCCACCGCCGTGTCGGCCTGGGAGTTCGCCCCGCCGACCAAGGGCGGCCGGACGGTGGCGACGCGGATGCGCATCCCCCTCGAATTCGTGCCGCCGAAGGCCGAGGCCGCCGCGGGCCAGTGAGCGGCGTCCGCCGCGCTTGCGCGGCCCCGGGGATGTGGCGATGGTAACGCCATGCCCCGTCTCCCCCGACTGCCCCTGTCCCTGGTCCTGCTCGCGACGCTGCTGGCGGCGCCGTTGCGGGCGGAGGACACGAAGACCATCGACCTCTGGCCCGAGGGCGTGCCCGGCCGGCGCGCGGACGCGCCGCCCGAGACCGAGCACGACCACCGCATCGCCAACGTCAACCAGCCGACGCTGACGTGGTACCCGGCGGCCGCCGCGGGCGGCACCGCGGTCATCGTCTGCCCCGGCGGCGGCTACGGCTGGCTTTCGATGGAAAACGAGGGCTCGTCGCCCGCGCATTGGCTCAACGCGCTCGGGATCTCCGCCTTTGTGCTCAAGTACCGGCTGGCGTCGTACGGGCACCCGGCGCCGCTGCGCGACGTCCTGCGGGCGGTGCGGCTGGTGCGGTCGCGCGCGGCGGAGTTCGGGATCCAGCCCGGCCGGCTCGGCGTGATGGGGTTTTCGGCCGGCGGGCACCTCGCGTCGTGCGCGGGCACCCTGTACGACGCACCCGAGGGCCGCACCGGCGCGCCGCTGGACGCGGTCAGCGCCCGGCCCGACTTCCTCATCCTGATCTACCCGGTGATCACGATGCAGGACCCGTACACCCACGCCGGGTCCCGCCGCAACCTCCTCGGCCCGAATCCGACGCCGGAGGAGCTCCATCACCTCTCGACCGACGAGCAGGTGACCAAGGACACCCCGCCGACCTTCCTCGTCGAGACGACGGCGGACCGGACGGTGCCGGTGGAGAACAGCCTGCGCTTCTACGAGGCGCTCCGGCGCGCGGGCGTCGCCGGCATCGAGATGCACCTCTACGAACAGGGGCCCCATGGCTTCGGCCTGAAGCCGGGCTACGGCGCCGCCTCGGAATGGCCGCACCTGTGCGAACTGTGGCTGCGCCTGCACGGCTGGCTGCCGGCGGCGGGACCCTCGTGAACGGCAGGCGCCGCGGGGCCGATTTGAATGGCACCCACCCGGCGGACCACTAGCTTCTGACGATCCCATGTCGGACCAGCGGGTTACCCTCGCGGACATCGCGCGCAAGGCCGGGGTGCATGTGACCACCGTGTCGCTGGCGCTGCGCAACCATCCGCGCCTGCCGCCGGCCACCCGCCAGCGGCTCTGCGCCCTCGCCGACCAGATGGGCTACCGGCCCGACCCGGCGATGCGCGCGCTGGTCGCCTACCGCCAGAAACTCCACCCCCCGCAACGCCAGCTCACCCTGGCCTACGTCACCAACTGGAGCACGCGCTGGGGCTGGAAGGAGGTGACGGCCCATCCGCAGTTCTACGCCGGCGCCGAGGCCAAGGCCCGCGAGCTGGGCTTCATGCTGGAGCATTTCTGGATGCGCGAGCCGGGCCTCACCCAGGACCGCTTGGGCCGGATCCTCTACGCCCGCGGCATCACCGGCCTGATCATCGCCTCGCACGGCCGCGAGATGGGGGACGCCCTGTTGTTCGACTGGCAGAATTTCAGCGCGGTCAAGATCGACTACTTCCCGCACGTCCCCGAGCTGCACAACGTCACCAACGACCAGTGCAGCGTGATCCGGATGGCGATGCAGAAGGTCATGGCGGCGGGGTACCGGCGGATCGGCTTCGTCATGCACCGCGGCTGGGACCACGCCGTGGACCACCTCTGGACCGCCGGGTTTCTGTGCGAGCAGCAGTACCTGTCGACCCGGGATCGCATCCCGCCCCACATCTTTCCCGAGGCCCTGCCGGTGGAGCGCTGGCTCAACGAGAGCCGCGCGCCGGTCGTGGTCGATCCGCAGCCGTTCGCGGCGTGGCTCAAGCGTTACGAGCCGGAGGTGCTAATCGCCAAGGGCTCGTTCGTGCTGCCGGCGCTGCGCAAGCTGGGGCGGCGCATCCCGCGCGACCTCGCCTTCGTCGACGTCTTCCTCGAGGACTTCAGCGGCCAGACCGCCGGCGTGCGGCAGAACTGCGAGACCGTGGGCGCCATGGCCGTCGAGATCCTCGCCGGGCAGCTCCAGCACAACAAGCGCGGCGTCCCGGAGATCCCCACCACCACCCTGGTCGAGGGCACCTGGTTCGATGGCGCCTCCTGCCCGTCGCACAGCTGAGGAGTGGCTGCACGGTCTGGCGGAGGCGGAAATGGACCTTTGATCTACTGTTAGACTGCGGTTGCCTTTGCCCGGGCCAAGGGCGGCGGGCGAGGCTCCACTCCGTCGCCGGCGGATTCCGGCTCCACCCCGTCCTCCCTTCGGTTCCTCCGAATTCCGTCATGATCCGCCCCCTCTCCTGCATGCGTCCTGGCCGCGCCGTCCGCCCGGCCGTTCTGTTTGGGCTGCTGGCCGCCGCCGCGGCCGCCTTCGCCGTGCCGGCGGAGCCGGCGGGGCTGCCGCAGCTCCGCGTCGAGTCGGAGGTGACCCGGCTGGTGGTCGACGGCCGGCCGTTCCTGATCCGCGGTGGCGAACTCGGAAACTCCAGCGGGGACCCCGCCTACCTGGAACGGTTCTGGCCGAAATTGCAGGCCATGAACCTGAACGCCGTGGTGGCGCCAGTCTACTGGGACGTGATCGAGCCGGCCGAGGGCCGTTTCGATTTCGCCCCGGTCGACGGGATGATCGCGGGGGCGCGGGCGCACCAGCTGCGGCTGGTGCTGCTCTGGTTCGGCTCGTGGAAGAACAGCATGTCGTGCTACGCCCCCGCCTGGGTGAAGACCGACCTGACGCGCTTCCCCCGCGCGCAGGACCGCCAGGGCCGGCCACTCGAGATCCTCTCCCCGTTCAGCGCCGCGAACCGCGAGACGGACGCCCTCGCCTTTGGCGCCCTGATGCGCCACCTGCGGGACTTCGACGGCGCGCAGCACACCGTGATCCTGGTGCAGGTGGAGAATGAGATCGGCATGATCCCAGACGCGCGGGACCATTCCCCGGCGGCGGACCAGGAATACCGCGGGCCGGTGCCCGGGGCGCTGCTCACCGCGCTGCAGGCCCGCGGGGAGGCTCTGGCGCCCGCCCTCCGGGCCGCCTGGGCGGCGGCGGGTGCGCGGCCGGCCGGCACGTGGGAAGAGGTGTTCGGGCCGGGTCTGGCCACCGAGGAGATCTTCATGGCGTGGCATTTTGCGCGCTATGTGCAGGAGGTCGCGGCGGCGGGGAAAGCCGAGTACGCCCTGCCGATGTATGTGAACGCCGCCCTGATCCGGTCGGGCTATCTGCCGGGCCAATACCCAAGCGCCGGGCCGCTGCCCCACCTCATGGACGTGTGGCGGGCCGGGGCGCCGGCGGTCGATTTCCTGTCGCCCGACGTCTATTTCCCGAACTTCGCGGAGTGGGTCGACCGGTATGCGCGCGCCGACAATCCGCTGTTCGTGCCGGAGGCGCGGGGCAGCCCCGACGCGGCGGTCTGGGCGCTGTATGCCTTCGGGCAGCAGGATGCGATCGGGTTCTCCCCCTTCGCCATCGAGTCGATCGCCGAGCCGGCCCAGGGGGCGCTGACGGCCAGCTACGATCTGATCGCGCAGCTCACGCCGCTGCTGTTAGCCCATCCGGGCCGGGCCGCGATGGCCGGGCTGCTGCCGGCCGGCCCGCTGCAGCTCCAGCCCCAGGAGCTCCGGCTGGGCGGCTGCATTCTCCATGTCGCCTTTGACCACACGGACTCCGCCGGGCCCGTGGGCGGGCTGGTGATCGCGACGGGACCTGACGAGTTCGTCGTGGCGGGCACGGGCCTCACGGTCACCTTCGAGTCACCGGTGCGCGGGGAGAGCATGGGCCTGTTGAACGTGCAGGAAGGCCGGTTTGCCGACGGCGTCTGGCAGGGCGGGCGCTGGCTGAACGGCGATCAGACCAACCAGGGACGATTCGTGCGCCTGGAGCCGGGGCGCTTTGCCATCCAGCGCGTCAGGCTCTATCGTTACCGGTGAGCATTCGTCGGCCAGGACCGGTCCGGAGGAAGGGCGCGTGGCTCGCCGGCCTGCTGCTGGTCGCGGCCGGTTATGGACACGCCGCGGCGGAGGCCGGCGCCGTCGGTTTCACCGCCGCGCCCGGCTCCTTTCCCCTGGTGGACCGCGGAGCCGCGGCGGCGCTGTGGGTGGACGCCGGCGACTGGCCGGGCGTGATCCGCGCCGCGGGCGACTTGCAGCAGGACGTGGAGCGCGTGGCGGGAGTCCGGCCGGCGCTGGCCACGGCGGGGCCGGTGAGCGGCCGGGTGGTGGTCGTCATCGGCACCGTCGGCCACAGCGCGCTGATCGACCGCTGGGTGCGCGGCGGGCAGCTCGACGTGCGCGCCATCCGCGGCAAGTGGGAGGCGTACGTCCGGGAGGTGGTCGCGCACCCGCTGCCCGGCGTGGAGCAGGCGCTGGTGATCGCCGGCAGCGACAAGCGCGGGACGATCTACGGAATCTACGATCTTTCGGCGCAGATCGGCGTGTCGCCCTGGTACTGGTGGGCGGACGTGCCGATCCCGCGGCACCCGGAGCTGGCGGTCGCGCCCGGGCGCCACGTCGAGCCCGGCCCGGTGGTGAAATACCGCGGCCTGTTCCTCAATGACGAGGCCCCGGATCTGACCAACTGGGTGCGGGCCAAGTTCGGCGACGTCACGCCCGGCCAGAATCCGCCGATCCCGCCCGGCATCGCCAACTACGGCCGGCAGTTCTACACGCGGCTCTTCGAGCTGATGCTCCGCCTGCGCGCCAACTACCTCTGGCCGGCGATGTGGAACAACGCGTTCAACGAGGACGACCCGGAGAATGCGCGGCTGGCGGACGAGTACGGCATCGTCATGGGCACCTCGCACCAGGAGCCGATGCTGCGGGCGCAGAAGGAATGGGACCGGCGCTACCTGAAGACGCTCGGCACGTGGAACTACGCCAAGCAAGCCGACGTCCTCGAGCAGTTCTGGCGCGAGGGCATCCGGCGCAACCGGGCCTTCGAGAGCCTGATCACCATCGGCCTGCGCGGCGCGAACGACACCCCGATGGCGCCGGGCGGGCCGGAGGCCAACCGCGAGCTTTTGGAGAAGATCGTGAAGGAGCAGCGCCGCATCCTCGCCGACGAGTACCACCGCCGCGCCAGCCGCGTGCCGCAGCTCTGGTGCCTCTACAAGGAGGTGCAGGACTTCTACGAAGCCGGCATGCGGGTCCCCGACGACGTGACACTGCTGTGGTGCGACGACAACTGGGGCAACCTCCGGCGCCTGCCCACCGCCGCCGAGCGCCGCCGCCCGGGCGGGGCGGGCATCTACTACCACTTCGACTACCACGGCGGACCGCGCAGCTACCAGTGGCTCAACTCCAACCCGCTGCCCAAGATCTGGGACCAGATGACCCTGGCGCACGAGTACGGCGCCGACCGCGTCTGGATCGTCAACGTCGGCCACTTCAAGGGCTACGAGCTGCCGCTGCAGTTCTTCCTCGATCTGGCGTGGAATCCCGACGGCTGGACCCGGGACCGGCTCGGCGCCTACACCCGGGAGTGGGCCGCGCAGCAGTTCGGCCCGAACCACGCCGCCGACATCGCGGCGATCCTCGACGGTTACGCCAAGATCAACGGGCGCCGCAAACCCGAGCTCCTCGCGCCCGACACCTACAGCCTGGTGAACTACGGCGAGGCGGAGAGGGCGGCCGCCGATTACCGCGCCTTGGCGGACCGGGCGGAGATGACCGGCCGGCAGCTGCTGCCCGAGGCGCGCGACGCGTTCTACGAGCTGGTGCAGTTCCCCACCGCGGCCAGCGCGCTGCTCAACGAGCTCTACCTCGACGCGGGCCGGAACGAGCTGTACGCCCGCCAGGGCCGGGCGAGCACGGACGACCTGGCGGCGGAGGTCCGGCGCCGGTTTCAGGGGTTCACGGACCTGATGGGGTCCTTCAACCGCGACCTGGCGGGCGGCAAGTGGGACCACTTCATGGACCAGCCGGTCCTCGGCTACCTCAACTGGCGCGACCCGCCGCGCAACAGCCTGCGGGCGATCCCGCTGGTCGACCTCACGGTGCCGGTCCCGGCGGCGCTCGGCGTGGCCGTCGACGGCTCGGCGGCGGCCTGGCCCGGCGCGGAGGAACCGGCGGAACTGCCGCCGTTCGACGCCTTCAACCGGCAGCGCCGGAGCGTTGACGTATTCAACCGCGGGCAGACACCGTTTCCGTTCACCGCCGCGGCGAGCGAACCCTGGATCGTGCTAAGCGAGACCGGCGGCACCGTGGAGCAGGACCGGCGCCTCGGGGTCACGGTTGACTGGGACCGGGCGCCGCAGGGCTCGTCCACCGGCACGATCACGATCGCCGGGGCGGGCGGCCGCGTGGAGATCGCGCTCACGGCGTTCAATCCGACGGAGGTGACGCGCGACAATCTGCGGGGTTTTGTCGAGGGCGACGGTGTCGTCTCCATGGAGGCGGTGCATTTCACCGGGCGCACCGCCGCGGGGGACCGGCGCTGGCTCGAGCTGGCCGGCTACGGCCACACCCTTTCGGCGATGCGGGCCACCGCCCCGGTCGACGCCCCTGCCGCCGCGCCAGGGAAGGACGCGCCGTGCCTCCAGTACCGGATGTATCTGTTCCACGACGGCGTGTTCGACGTCGACGCGATCGTGGGTCCCGCCCTGAACACCATCCCCGGCCGCGCGGTGCGCTACGCGATCGCGTTCGACGACGAACCGCCGCAGACGGTCACGCTCGTCGACGCCACCTACAGCGCCCAGAACGGGAATCTGGACTGGGAGAAGACTGTCGAGAACAACGGGCGCCACAGCCACTCCACGCACACCGTGGCGCAACCGGGCTACCACGTGCTGAAGATCTGGATGATCGACCCACAGGTGGTGCTCGAGAAGCTCGTCGTCAATACCGGTGGGCTGCGCCCGAGCTACCTCGGCCCACCGGAAAGCTTCCGGGGTCCCCTGGCTTCCGCCGCCGCGCCGGCCATCAAGGCGCCGTGGGATCTCAGTCCGGAGGAGCGGCAGCGCCAGCAGGCGCTCACCGAGGAGGACCATGCCGACATGATGCGCCAGATCGGCATCCGGCAGCTGCGCCCCGGGGTCAACGGCAACACGGCGCCCGGCACACCGAACCAGGCCAACTATGACCCGGCGAAGGCGAATCCCTTTCCCGACTGGCCCGAGCTGCTCGTGACCAAGGACGGACGGAAGGTCACGACGCCGGAGCTGTGGTGGAAGGTGCGCCGGCCCGAAATCGTCGAGGACTTCGAGCGCGAGGTGATCGGCCGCGTGCCGCCGAACGTCCCGAAGGTCACCTGGGAGGTGACGCAGACCGTCCCCGCCACGGTGGGCGGCCGGGCCGTGATCGCCCGGCGCGTGGTGGGGCACGTGGACAATTCGGCCTGTCCCGCGATCGCGGTGGACATCCAGATGGCGGTGGTGCTGCCGGCGGAGGCGGCCGGGCCCGTGCCGGTGCTGATCATGTTCGGCTGGGGCAACATGCCGGGCGAGGCCGTGCCGCGTTTTCCGGGCATGACCGAGCCCGCGGCGCCACCCTCCACCGACCAGTTGATCCGCGCGGGCTGGGGCTATGTGTCGCTCAATCCCACCAGCGTCCAGGCGGACAACGGCGCCGGCCTGACCGCGGGGATCATCGGCCTGACCAATCACGGCGGGCGGCGGAAGCCCGATGACTGGGGCGCGCTGCGCGCCTGGGGGTGGGGCGCGTCCCGGGCCCTGGATTACCTCGAGACGCTGCCGGCGGTGGACGCCAGGCGTGTCGGCATCGAGGGCGTCTCGCGCTACGGCAAGGCGGCGCTCGTGACGATGGCGTTCGATCAGCGCTTCGCGGTCGTGCTCGTGGGCTCGTCGGGCGAGGGCGGGGCCAAGCCCCACCGCCGCAATTTCGGCGAGGCGGTGGAGAACCTCACCAGCTCGGGCGAGTATCACTGGATGGCCGGCAACTTCCTCAAATACGGCGCGGCCGACGCCGTCTTCGGTCCGAAAACGGCGAACGATCTCCCGGTGGACGCGCATGAGCTCATCGCCCTGTGCGCGCCGCGCCCGACCTTCATCAGCTACGGCATCCCCGCCAAGGGCGACGCCAACTGGCTCGACCACCAGGGCAGTTTCATGGCGACCGTGGCCGCGGGGCCGGCCTTCCGCCTGCTCGGGGCGAAGGACCTCGGGGTGACCGGGGACTACCGGACGGCGCAGATGCCGCCGGTGAACACCGGCCTGCTGGACGGGGAGCTGGCCTGGCGCCAGCACGACGGCGGCCACGAGGACCGCAGCAACATGAGTTACTTCATCACCTGGGCCGACCGGGAGCTGCACCGGTGACGGCGCGGCCCACCCGGCCGGCGGCGCGCGGTTTCGACTCGCCGCCCGCGGGCGCCGCGGGTGGACTGCCCGGGCGATGAACCTGCGGCATCTCGCACGACTCGCCGGACTCTCGGCCTCGGCGGTTTCACTGGCGCTGCGGGACAGCCCGAAGGTCTCGGCGGCCACCCGCCGCCGGGTGCAGCGTCTGGCGCAGCGCAGCGGCTACCAGCCGGACCCGACCATCGTCGCCATGATGAGCCACCTGCGCAAACCGCGGGCGGCGCGCCAGCAGGCCTGCTTCGGCGTCATCTCCTTCTACGACGAACGGCTCCCCTGGGAGCGCTCTCGCCACCTGTCGCGCATCTACGAGGGGATGAAGCGGCGGGCCGACGAGCTCGGCTACCGCCTGGAGCCGCTCTGGCTGCGCGCGCCGGGCATGACCTACCGGCGGTTTCGCGGCATCCTCGACGCGCGCGGCATCGAGGGCCTGCTCTGCTTCGGCAGCCCCGACCTGGAACAGGAGTTTCCCCTCGAACTCGACCACTATGCGATCGTGACCGTGGGCCTGAGCATCCGCACCCCGCTGCACCGGGTGACGAGCCATTTCTACAACGACATGGTCCACGTGCTCGACCGGGTGCACGCGCGGGGCTACCGGCGCCCGGGCCTCGTGCTCGGGCGCTATGAGCACGAGCGCAGCGGCCACGCCCACACCGGCGCCTACCTCGGCTGGTGCGAGCACCGCCTCGGCCCTGGCCGGGCGCTGCCGGTGCACCTGCTCGACCGCGTCGAGGAGCAGCCCTTGCTGCAGTGGCTGCACCGCCACCGGCCCGACGTGCTCGTCTTCGTGCACCTCTACGACGTGCTGGAACGGCTGCGGGTCGTGCTCCGCGAGAACCGGATCCGCGTGCCCGGGCAGCTGGGCGTCGCCGTGCTCAGCCAGATCCTGGCCGGCACCGGCTTCTCCGGGCTCCAGCAGAACCAGCCGCTGATGGGCGCCTGGGCCGTGGAGATGCTGGTCGCGCGCATCACGAACCGCGATCTGGGCATCCCGGTCACCCCGCGGGTGGAGATGGTCGAGGGCGAGTGGGTCGAGGGCCGGACGCTGCGGCGCGCCCCGCGAGTCAACAGTTGAGGTGATTTCGGTTCGCCAGACGCCGGACCTGTGGCAAGGTTTGGCCTTCCATGCACTTGGGGCTCGGCCTGTACCGGCACATGCTGACCCGCGAGAACTTCCAGTTCGCGCGCCAGGCGGGAGCCACGCACATCGTCGCCCATCTGGTGGACTACCATCGCGGGGGCGGCCACCGGGCGCGCGACGACCAGCCCACCGGCGGCGACCAGGGCTGGGGCCGGGCGGGCGATCCGGAAAAACTCTGGACGCTGGCGGAGTTGCAGGCGCTGCGGCACGACGTCGAGGCCGCCGGGCTCAAGCTGGAGGCGATCGAGAACTTCGACCCGGCGCACTGGCACGACATCCTGCTCGACGGGCCGAAGAAGCGCCAGCACCTCGAGAACGTCAAAACGATCCTCCGCCGCTTGGGGGAGGCGGGCATCCCGATCATGGGCTACAACTTCAGCCTCGCGGGCGTGGCCGGCCGGATCACCGGGCCGTTCGCCCGCGGCGACGCGCCGTCCGTCGGCATGGACGCCCCGCTCGATGCGCCCATGCCGCAGGGCACGGTGTGGAACATGGTCTACGACCCGGACGCCCCGCCGGGCACGGTGCCCCCGATCACCGCCGAGGAGCTCTGGCGCCGGCTGGCGGAGTTTCTCCAGGAGGTGCTCCCGGTGGCCGAAGCCGCGGGGGTCAAGCTGGCGGCGCATCCCGACGATCCGCCCACGCCGACGATGCGCGGCCAGCCCCGCCTCGTCTACCAGCCCCAGCTCTACCAGCGCCTTATCGACCTGGATCCGAGCCCGGCGAACACCCTCGAATTCTGCGTCGGCACGCTCGCCGAGATGACCGAGGGCGATATCTACGACGCCGTGGACCAGTACAGCTGGCAGCGGCGGCTGGGCTATGTCCACCTCCGCAACGTCGCCGGCAAGGTGCCGCGGTACCGGGAGACGTTCATCGACGACGGCGACGTGGATGTCCTGCGGGTGGTGCGGATTCTCCATAAAAACGGTTTCGCAGGGGTGATCATCCCCGACCACACGCCGCAGATGCAATGCGGGGCGCCGTGGCATGCCGGCATGGCGTACGCGATGGGCTACCTCAAGGCGGCGATCCGGACAGCGGAGGGGGACGGGTGAGCCGCCGGGGTCCGGAAGCATGAGCGCGCGACTCCACATCGACCACCACACGGGCGGGCTGGCGCTCGGAACCTCGCTCTTCGAGGGCGCCGAGACGCTCGGGGTGCGGGTGCCGACCTCCTGCCTGAAGAACGGCCGCTGCAAGGAGTGCGTCGTGGAGGTGATGGAGGGGATGGACCGGCTGTCGCCGCGGGCCGAGGCGGAGCGCCACCTGGCCGGCCGCTTCCGGCTGTCGTGCTGCGCGCGGCTGATCCGGGAGGACGGCGACGTGCGCTGCCACACGATGCGGCGGGGCGAGATGCGCATCGAGCGCCAGGCGTTCGCGCTCCCGGGCGGCGGCGCGCGCCGTCCGCCGGATCCGGCGGTCACCCGCGACGGCGACCGCATCCTGCTCGACGGGGAGGAGATCGCGCGCGGCGGCGGCCCGCTGCACGGACTCGCGCTCGACCTCGGGACGACGACCGTGGTCCTGCGCCTGCTCGACCTGGAAACCGGCGAGGTCGTGGCGGACTCCTCGTTCGAGAATCCCCAGCGCTTCGGCGGCTCGGACGTGATGGCGCGGATCCACTACGACACCAATGACGGCACGCGCGTGCTCCAGCGGACGCTCGCCGGCTACCTCAGCCACGCGATCGAGGAGCTGCCGGTCGATCCGCGCACGATCTACGAGGTCGTGGTCGTGGGCAACTCGACGATGCGCGACCTGTTCTTCGGGCTCTCGGTCTATTCCATCGGCCAGAGTCCGTACCGGTCCGTGACCGAACTGGACATCGCGGCCGGCCGGCGCACGACCACCAGTCTCGCGCAGCCGGCGCGGCGGCTCGGCCTGCCGGTGCACCCGCGGGCGCGAGCCTACGGCCTGCCGGTCATCAGCGGCCACGTGGGCGCGGACGCCGCCGCCTGCATGCTGGCCATCGACCTCGCCCACGAGGAGCGGCTGGTCGCCGTGATGGACGTCGGCACCAACACCGAGCTGGTGGTGGGGAACCGCCACCGGATCCTCGCCGCCTCGTGCCCGGCCGGGCCGGCGTTCGAGGGCGGCCAGATCACCTTCGGCATGCCGGGCCTCCCGGGGGCGATCGAGCGGGTTTCGATCCGGGACGACGGCGCGGTGGCGACGGAGGTGATCGGCGGCGGCGAACCCGAGGGCATCTGCGGCTCCGGGCTGGTCGACCTGCTGGGCGAGCTGGTGCGCACCGGCCGGATCAACGCCCTGGGGCGGTTCGAGGACGGCGCCCACGCCCTGCTGGTCGACGCGCGCGGCGATCCGCCGGTCACCTTCGACGAGGCGGACATCAGCGCGCTCGCCCAGGCCAAGGGCGCAAACGTGGCCGGCCTGCGCATCGTGCTGGGGGAATACGGCGTGCGGGCCTCGGAGCTGGACGTGTTCTATCTCGCCGGCGGCTTCGGCCGCTACCTCAACGTCGGGGCGTCCATGCGCATCGGGCTCATTCCGAACCTCGCCGCCGACCGGGTCCGCCAGGTGGGCAATGCCGCGATCGAGGGCGCCTGCCTCGCCCTGCTCTCGCGAACCCGGCGCGCGGAGTTGGAGGAGCTGGTCAAGCGCGTGGTGCACTGCCGGCTCGAGACCCATCCCCGCTTCTTCGACGTGTTCGTGGAAGGCTGCCAGTTTGCCGCGATCGACGACGCCGTGCTGGCCGCGACCCCCTGACCGCCCATGCGCGAGACCCTCGACACCCGCCCCGACGGCAACGTGCCGGAAGCCGAATTCCGGCGGCTGCTGGGATTTCCGCGCGGGCACGTGCTCGACGGGCGGGCGGCCGAGCTCGCGGCGTGGGCCCGGCGCTGGTATGCGGAAAATGGCCGCCCGTGGATCTACGTCCGGGAGGCGGCGGTCGAGGTGACCGACACAACGCTGCGCCTCGACGGCACGGAGTTCCGCTCCGACTCCCTGCACCGGCATCTCCGCGCGACGGGGGCGCGCCGGGCGGCGCTGGTGGCGGTGAGCGCGGGCGCCGGGTGCGAGGCGCACGCCCACCAGCTCTGGCAGCAGGGAAAGCCCGACGAATACTTTTTCCTCGAGAGCTTCGGCTCCGCAGTGGTCGAACACCTGGTCGCGACCACCAGCGGCCGGGTCTGTGCGCAGGCGGATCGCGACGGCCTGATCGCGGTGCCGCACTACAGCCCCGGGTACACCGGGTGGGACGTGGCGGACCAGGGCCGGCTCTTCGAGCGGATCGCGGCGGGAATGGCGCAGCCGTTCCCGGAGCCGCTGGAGGTGCTGTCGAGCGGCATGCTCCGGCCGAAGAAATCGCTGCTGGCGGTCTTTGGCCTGACGGCGCGCACGCCGGAGGCGCTGGCGGCGGGGCGGCTGACCCCGTGTGAACGCTGCTCCTTCGCGCCCTGCCAGTTCCGGCGCGCGCCGCACCGGCAGAGCGCGATCCGCGGCGAGAGCGCGCTCGTCGGCGAGCCGGCGGGGACCGCGGTCGGGACCGGCGCGGTCTATCGCACCAATCTGCGCGCGCTCCGCAAGTGGGCGGGCGAGCGGGTGCGGCTCGCGCCCCGCGGCGACGGCCGCCTCGAGGCCCGGTTCCGCTTCGACGGCACCACCTGCTCCAATCTGGGGCAGCCCCTGGCCTACGAGTATGTCGTGCTACTGGACGCCCCGGCCACGGGCGGCGCCATCCTGCGGGTGGACTGCCGGCCCGCGCCGGGAGACGCCGGGCACACGAAAATGTGCGCTTGGTTCGAGGACGCGGCGGCGCTGCAGCAGGCGATGGCGGCCGAGCAACCGCTGGTCGGCCGGCCGCTGGACGCCGTCCTCACCTGGACGCGCCCCGTGGCGCCGTCGGGCTGCTTCTGCAACGCCGACAGCCGGCGGCACAACTGGGGCGTGGCGCTCGAGGCGATCCACTTTGCCGTGGCGCAGCACGCCGCGCCGCGACCCGCCCTGGAAGCCGTCTCCTCCCCGCCATGATCAAACTTTGCGACGTCAACCCCGCGGCGCGCGACAAGCTGCCGCCCGCCGCGCCGGACAAATCCGGCATCGGCGTCCATTATGTCGACGCCTTCCTCGCGCCGATGAACGCGGCGCTGCCCGACGGCACGCGCGTGTCGTGCAAGCGCCGGGGCCTCAAGCTCACGCTGCGGGTCGGCGCCAAGAAGGGCGACGGCCTCATGCGCCGCCTCGACGTGAGCGCCGATCCGGTCGCCATGCTGCCGGCGGCGCTGCAGGAGGCGGCCAAGGCCGCCGGCGTGCAGCTCGAGATCACCGACCGCGAGATCCGCATCGAGCCCTGATTGCTCCACTTTCACCCTCACTCTCCCTCCCCAAGGACCCCCATGAAACCCGAACAATGGCAGATCTTCAAGAAAGCCGCCCGCCTCGAGAAAATCGGCCGGGTGCCGATGGCGCTGATCATCGACAGCCCGTGGATTCCCGGCTACGTCGGCGTCAAGCACCTCGATTTCTTCCTCGATCCCGAGGTGTGGTTCCAGTCGCACCTCAAGATCCATCAGGAATTCCCGGACATCATCTTCGTGCCCTCCTGGTGGCTGGAGTACGGCATGGCGGCCGAGCCCTCGGCGCTGGGCGCCAAGATCAAGTTCTGGTCCGACAACACCCCCAGCGAGTACCACACGCTCTACCACCTCGAGGACATCGACAACTTCCCGCCCTACGAGGTCGAGGCCGACGCCTTCATGGGGCTGACCCTGCACCGGATGAGGATGCAGCGGCAGCGCATCCTCGACACCGGCGAGATCCTGCCGCTCGCCACCTCGCGCGGGCCGATGTGCACCGCCGGCTTCGTGCGCAGCACGACCGAGTTCATGATCGACCTGGTCGAGCGGCCGGAGGGCGCGCACAAGCTCCTCGACCTCTGCACCCGCCTGATCATCGACTGGCTCAAGGCCCAGGCGCAGGCGATGGGGCCGACCGTCGAGGGCATCTTCATCCTCGACGACATCGTCGGCTTCGTGAACGAGGAGCACTACCAGGAGTTCTGCCACCCCTACCTGAAGCGCATCTGCGACGCGTTCCCGAAGGACTGGGTCCGGGTCTACCACAACGACGCCTCGATCGAGGCGTGCCTCGAGCACCTGCCCGACGCCGGCTTCCAGGTGCTCAACTGGGGGAAGCAGACGGACATCGCTGACGTGAAGGCGCGGCTCGGCGGGCGGATGTGCCTGATGGGAAACGTCAACCCGCTCGAGGTCGGCGTCCGCGGCACACCCGAGGAGGTCCGCGCCGCCACGCTCGACGTGCTGGAGAAAAGCGGCGGCGAAAACATCATCCTCTCGGTCGGCGGCGGCACCAGCCCGGGCATGCCGCGGCAGAACATCCGCGCGATGCTCGCCGCGCTGCAGGAGTTCAACGACGCCCATTTTGGAAAACCATGAGACGCCAGGGTAGGGCCGGCGCTCGACGCCGGGCCGCTTCGGATTCCGGCGGCGGAAACGGCCCGGACACGAGGTCCGGCCCTACAATGCCGATGCGAGTCCTGCACCCATTCTCCCCATGCCTGACTATGCGTTGATGAACCAGTGCCTCTACGAGGGCAAAGCCAAGGAAGTCGAACAGATGACCAGGGACGCCCTCGCCGTGGGCCGCACCGCGCAGGAGATCCTGCAGGACGGACTCATCGCCGGGATGAGCGTCGTGGGTGAGGACTTCAAGCACAACATCCTCTATGTGCCGGAGGTGCTGATCGCGGCGCGCGCGATGAAGGCCGGCATGGCCGTGCTCAAGCCGCTGCTGGCCGCCCACGGGGCCGACTCCGGCGCCGCCGGCCGGCTGCTGATGGGCACGGTGCGCGGCGACCTGCACGACATCGGCAAGAACCTCGTCTGCATGATGGCCGAGGGCGCCGGCTTCGTGGTCCGGGACATCGGCGTCGACCAGAGCGTGGAGAAATTCGCCGCCGCGGCCGAGGAGTTCAAACCCGACATCATCGGCATGAGCGCGCTGCTGACCACGACCATGACCTACATGAAGGTCGTGATCGACGGCTTCCAGCAGCCTGGGCGGGAGCACATCAGGATGGCGATCGGCGGCGCGCCGATCAGCCAGATGTTCGCCGACGAGATCGGCGCCGACGGCTACGGGGCCGACGCGTCGGCTGCGGTGGACCTGTTCCTTTATCTGGTGGGCAAGGGGCCGCCGCCCGCGCCCTCGGTCAAGGCCGGCGCCGCGCCCCCGCCGGCGGCCACGGCCGCCCGGGCGCCGCGGCCGGCGAACGCCACCGCCCGCTTCCAGGTGCTGTACTGGCAGGACCTCCCCTCGCAGGTGAAGGCGTGGGACGAGGCTGACGAGGTCAAGGTTGACCTCGCGCCGCGCTTTGCCGCGCGGATCGACGCCGCGGCCCAGCGGCTCGGCCTCACCCAGGCGGACGTCTACCTCGCCCAGTGGCGCTGGGGCGAGCCGGCGGAGCGGCCCGGCATCGCCGCCGAGGTCGCCGACGCCGTCCGGCGTGAACTGGAGGCGGCGGCGCCCTGACCGGGTCGCCCGGTCCGCGGCGGCAACGGCCATGCTCACCCTGACGGAAAGACTCGCGCAGCCGGCGCGCTTCCTGATCGGAAGCGAGCTCGTTTCCGTGCGCGGCTCGATGGCCGAGCGCAGCGCGGTGCGGGCGCGTGACTTCGCCAACCGGCTCGTCGAGTGCCCGGACATCGACTGGGTCTCGATCACCGACAACGCCGGGGGCAACCCGCAGCTCGCGCCGCAGACCTTGGGCAAGCCGCTCCTCTACGCCGGCAAGGAGGTGGTGATCCACCTCACCTGCAAGGATCTCAACCGCAACGGGCTCGAGAGCGAGGCGTGGGCGCTGCACAGCGAGGGTTTCCACAACATCCTCGCCATGACCGGGGACTATCCCGCCGCGGGCAACGGCGGCCAGGCCAAGCCGGTGTTCGACCTCGATTCGGTCGGGCTGATCGCGCTGCTCGAGCAGATGAACCAGGGCCTCGCGCCGAAGGCCGCGGGGGATGCCGCGCGCCTCGCACAGACCCAATTCCTGGTCGGGGCGGTGACCACCAACTACAAGCTGCTCGAGGGCGAGGTGATGCCGCAGTACCTGAAGCTCGAGCGCAAGGTCGCCGCCGGCGCCCGGTTCATCATCAACCAGGTCGGGTACGACGCGCGCAAGGTCTCCGAGCTCCGCGCCTACATGGACGGCCACGGCATGGCGGGGGTGCCGCTGATCGGCAACGTCTACGTCCTCAACCCGCGCGTGGCGCAGCTTTTCCACGACGGCCGGATCCCCGGGGTCGTGGTCCCGCCGGCGCTGCTCCGCCTTTGCCAGGAACGCGGCGGCGGGCCGGACGGCGGCCGGGAGTTCTTCCTCGAGTTCGCCGCCAAGCAGATCGCGATCTACCGCGGCCTGGGCTGCCGGGGCGCGTATCTCGGCGGCGTCTACCATTTCGCGGCCATCGAGCGGATCCTCGCGCTCGCGCGCAGCTTCGCGCCGGACGACTGGAAGCAGTTCGCCCGGGAGATCGCGTTCGCGCGGCCGGGCGAATTCTACTTCTACGCGGCCGACCCGGCCACCGGGCTGGCGGATCCGGCCCGGCGGGCTCAGGCCCCGGCGGCCGGCGGCCGGCATGCCGGGGTCGGCTATGCCGCCGCGAAATGGGCCCACGCGGCAATGTTCACGCCGGGCCGCGGCCTGGCGCCGTGGGGCGCGCGGGCCTGCGCCGCCGCCGCCGATCCGGCGCAGGGGCCGAAGCTCCTGCGCCTCGTCGAGCACCTGAGCAAGGCGGCGCTGTTCCGCTGCCAGGACTGCGGCGACTGCTCGCTGCCCGAGATCGCCTTCCTCTGCCCGGAGTCGCAGTGTGCCAAGAACCAGCGCAACGGGCCGTGCGGCGGGACCCGCGACGGCCGGTGCGAGGTCGACGGCTTCGGGGACTGCATCTGGCTGCGCGCCTATGAGCGCCTGCGGCACGACGGGCGCGAACGGGAGCTGCTCGCCCATGCGCCGGTGGTGCAGAACCAGGCGCTGCGCGGCACGTCGTCGTGGGCCAATTTCTGGCTGGGCCGCGATCACACCGCCCGACCGGGCGGGCCGGCCGCGCCGCCGGCCCCGGCGCCATGAGCCCCGCCCGCCTCCAGATCATCGGCGAGTTGATGAACAACTCCTACGCCCGCGCCCGCCGGGCGTTCACCGACCGCAACGTCCGCGACTACCAGCACCTCGCGCGGCTGCAGGCGGGCCTCGGGGTCCGGTTCCTGACCCTGAACCTCGACGGCACCCAGCGCCTGCAGGTGCGGCGCGAGGAGATGCTCGCGTTCCTGCCCGAGGTGATCGCGGCGGTCCAGGAGGCCACGCCGGTGCCGTTGAGTTTCGACAATCCCTCGGTCGAGTACCACCGGGTCGCGCTCCGGCACTACGACCGCCGCAAGGGCGGTGCGCCGGTGGTCAATTCCGTCGCCGCGTCACGCGAGCGGCTCGACGAACTGCTGGAATTGATCGCGGCCTACGACACCCACGCGGTCGTGATGGCCTCGGAGCAGTTCGTGGCGGGCGGCACGGCCCAGTGCCTGCGACCGGCCGAGGCGCACGCCGCGGCCAAGCAATTCGTGGAACTGCTCGTCACCCGCGCGGGCCGCCGACCGGACCAGATCCTCATCGATCCCGGGCTGGCGCCGGTGGGCGCCGACACCTACGGGCTGGTCAACGTCAGCCTTGACGCGATGCGGCGGATCCGGGCGGACCCGGACCTGGCCGGCGTGCACCTGATGGTGGGGCTGTCGAACTTCGCCTGGGGCACGCCCCGGGGCGTGCGTGAGCAGCTGGAGAACGCCTACCTGACGCTGGCCGTCGAGGCCGGCCTGGACTTCGCCCTCGCCAACCCGGAGAAGGCGCCCGGCGCGCTGCCGCCCGATCATCCGATGGTCGGCCGCCTGCGCGCCGCGCTCGCCGCCGGCCGCGCCGGACCGGAGGAGAGCCAGGAGACGGCCGGCTTCCGCCAGGCCGAGGCGATCATGGCCATCTGCCAGGAGGGGGCGGGGGACGATTCGTGAACACCGGCCCGCTCGTGATTCCCGCGGCCGCGCCCGACCGGAACGTGTGGCTGCGCGTCGGCACCCTGCTGGACGGCACGTCCACCGCCCCGGCTTACGACGTGCATGTCGTGTACAACGACGAGATCCGCTTTGTCGGCCGGAACGGCCGGACGCCTCCGGCCGGGATGCTGCGGCCCGGGCAGCGCCAACCCGATCTGGATGCGCCTGACTGCACCCTGCTGCCCGGCTTGATCGACGCCCACGCCCATCTGTTCCTCGAGGGGGGCGAACTGGATCCCGAAAAACGGGCCGCCCAGCTCAAGGCGTCGCCCGCCGGGCTGCTCGCGGCCGCGACGGAGCGCCTGCCGCGACTGGTGGGCCTCGGCGTGGCCGGCGTCCGCGACGCCGGGGACCGGCACGGGGTCGGCCTGGCGCTGAGCCGGCGGTGTCGGGACGCCGACCGGCCGCTCATGCCCTACCTCGACAGCCCCGGTGCGGCGATCCACCACAAGGGCCGGTACGGCGGTTTCATGGCGGAGGCGACCGAGGAGTTCCCGAGCCCGGAGGCCTGCGTCGAGGCGCGGGTCCGCGCCGGCGCCGACCGGATCAAGCTGATCGCGACCGGGATCATCGATTTCAAGCTGGGGCGGATGACAGCCCCGCCGCAGATGAGCGCGGTCGAGATCGTCGCCTATGTCGCGGCGGCGCGGCGCCTGGACCGCCAGACGTTTGCCCACGCCTCGGGCGACGCGGGCGTCGAGGCCGTGATCGAGGGCGGGGTGGACTCGGTCGAGCACGGCTTCTTCCTGCGCGACGACCAGCTGGCGCGGATGCGCGACCGCCGGATCGCGTGGGTGCCGACCTTCGTCCCGGTGCAGCGGCAGGTCGACCTGGCCGCGACCCTCGGATGGAACGCGGAGGTCGTCGGCCACCTGCGTCGCATCCTCGACCAACACGCCGCGGCCCTGGTCCGCGCCCACGCGATGGGCGTGCCGATCGCGGCCGGCAGCGACGCGGGGTCGTTCGGCGTCGCGCACGGTCTGGGCCTGCTCGACGAGCTCGAGCTGATGGAGCGCGCGGGCCTGCCGGCGATTGCGGTGATCAATGCGGCCACCGGCGTGAGCGCGGGCCGGTTTGGCTATCGCGAACCGCTTGGGCGGATCGCCCCGGGCTGCCGGAGCCGGTTCATCGTCACCCGCCATCCGCCGCACGAGACGGTGACGAATCTCCGCCGGCCGCGGGTGGTGGTTTTCGACGGGGCGGTCATGCCCGGGGGCGGCGCGGTCGACGCAAAAGGGTTGTAGGCCGGCGCCGGGTGGATTTGGTTATCGTTCCGGCCGCCAGCGGCCGTCCGGCCCATGAATCCCGCCCTGCTTGAAATCCTGCGCGACCGGCGCCTCGTCTGCGACGGGGCGATGGGCACGCAGCTCATGCTCGCCGGCCTGGAGCAGGGCTCCTGCGGCGAGGCCTGGAACCTGACACATCCGGAGCGCGTGCTCGGCATCCAGCGCCGCTACGCCGAGGCGGGCGCGGATTGCCTGATCACAAACACCTTTGGCGGCAGCCGGCTGATGCTCGGGCGGCACGGCCACGACCGGGACGTGGCGGCGATCAACCAGGCGGGTGCGCAGATCGCCCGGCGGGCGTTCGGGGCCCGGCCCGGCTATGTCCTCGGCGACATCGGTCCGCTCGGCGCCATCCTCGAGCCCTACGGCGAGCTGCCGGTGGCGGACGCGCAGTCCGCGCTGGAGGAGCAGGCGGCGGCGCTGGTCGGCGCCGGCGTCGATGCGATCATCATCGAGACCCAGACCTCGCTCGAGGAGCTGGGCGTGGCGATCGACGCCGCCCGGGCGGCGGGCGCGGCGTGCATCATCGCCTCGCTGGCCTACGACCTGTCGCTGGACAAGACCTTCTACAAAACGATGATGGGCGTGGCGCCCGAGCAGGCGGCGGAATTCGTCGCCGAACGCGGCGCGCACGTCGTGGCCCTGAACTGCGGGACCGGCATGGACATGGCCGGGGCCGCGAAGGTGGCGCGGATCTACCGCGCGCACTGCGCGCTGCCGATCATGGTGCAGCCGAACGCGGGGCTGCCGGTGCTGGAGAACCTGAAGGCGGTCTACAAGCAGACCCCGGCGGACATGGCGCGCGCCGTGCCGGAGGCGCTGCTGGCCGGCGTCAACATCGTCGGCTCCTGCTGCGGCAGCGCGCCGGAGCACACCCGGGCGATCCGCGAGATGGTCGACCGGTTCAGCGGGGGGAACTGACGCCGAATGTTGTAGCCGGCCTCGCTGAGGCCGGACTTCCGCCGGGGTCGGCGACCCCGGCTGCAACGATGGGCCAGTGGAACCCGCAACCGCTCTAGAGCCGCGGCGGCGCCGGCTTGAACGGCGGCGCCCAGGCGTTGACGCCGGTGGTGTGGAGCTTGCGCCGGTAGACCCTGTCGTTGCAGGTCGCGTAGAGGATGTCGAAGTCCGGCCCGCCGAAGCAGAGGTTGGTGATGCGCCCGTTGGGCGTCGGGATGATGGCGTTCACGCGCCCGGCCTGGTCGCACACTTGGATGCCGAGGCGGGTCGCGACGTAGAGGCGGCCGTCGCGGTCCACCCGCATGCCGTCGGCGAAGCTCTGGTCCTCGGCGTCCGGCTCGTGCAGCCAGTAGTAGCGCTGCTTGTCCGCCAGCGTCCCGTCGGGCCGGATGACGTAGCTGTAGACCCAGTGCGACCAGTAGTCGGCCACGTAGAGCAACGTCTGGTCCGGCGAGAGGGCGATGCCGTTCGCGAAGCGCAGGCCGGTGTCGACGACTTCCTTCGTCCCGTCGGGCCGGATGAGCCAGACCCGGCTCGGGTCGTTGGTCTTCGAGCCGGGCGGATTGGTCACGTAGACGTTGCCGTTGTGCGCGACGACGAGATCGTTGCCCGCGATCCCATCGGCAATCACCGTCGCGTGCCCGGCGGCGTCGTAGGCGAGGATCTGCTGGGTGGCGGTGGCGGCGGCGTAGAGCCGGCCGTCGGGCCCGAAGATCTGGCCGTTGGCCCGCTTGGTGTCGGCCATGAACTCATGCGCGCGGCCGCCGGCATCGATGGCGTAGGCCTTGCTCGCCGGAATGTCGGTGAAGAACACCTCCCCGCGGGCGTTGACCGCCGGGCCCTCGGCGAGGCGATAGCCCTCGCCCACCAACTGCCAGTCCTCGCCGGGGATGAGCAGGGCGGCCAGCGTGTCGTTCTGGGTCGGGCCGGCCGGCGTGACGGGCTTGGGCCAGTCGTGCCAGAGCCAGCGGATGGCGTCGGGAAAGACTGCGGTCCCGTGCTTGCCGTTGTGGCCGCCCTCGCCCCAGGCGTGGCGGACGTCATAGCCGGCGTAGGTGAGCGCGCGCTCCATGGTCTGGTTCGCCATCCACCAGTCGCCGCCGTAGATGTTGAGATCGCTGCTGCCGTCCTGGAGGAAAATGCGCAGCCGCTTCGGCTCGGTCTTGCGGATGAGCGTGGGGTAGCGGTCGCCCCCGCGCAGGCCGACGTAGGTGCCGACGGTCGAGAGGACGCGGGTGAACGCGTCCGGCCGCTCCCATGCCGCGGTGAAGGCGGCGATGGCGCCGCTGCTCTCCCCGCCGATCGCCCGGTCGTTGCCGGCGTGCGAGAGGCGGATCGGCCGGCCGTCGGGCGCGGCCTTCGTCTCGACGAACGGCAGCAGTTCCTCGAGCAGGAAGCGCGCGTAGGCGTCGCCGAGACCGTCGTACTCGTAGCTGCGGTTGAACCGGTCGAGGGCGGTTGCGGGCGCGGCGGCGGGAACGACGCCGGGGGTGACGAACACGCCGACGATCACGGGCAGCTCGTGGCGCGCGATGAGGTTGTCGAGGACCGTCGGCGCGTTCCACTTCACGCCGTCCTGGCAGACGAAGACGCAGGCCGGCGTCGCGGGGTCGTACTGCCGGGGCACGTAGAGCGTGACCTTGTGCACCGTGCCGGGGAAGATCTTGGAGCCCGTGAACTCGAAGGTGAGCAGGTCGCCGCGGGGCACGCCGGGCTGGACCAGGGAGTCGGGATTCGGCGGGTATTCGTCCGCGGCATAAAGGCCGGCGGCGGCCAACAGCGACAGCAGTAGGGTGGAACGGAGGAGCGGGTGCATGGGAAAAGCGCAGGCGCGGTCCGGCGTTGGGTCAAGCGCCGGGGCCCGCGATGCCGGGGCGGCCGGCGGACGGGAATTCAGTCCTTCCCTGGATTGCCGGGCATGCGCACCAGGTGAACCTGTTCGTAGTACTCCAGCGAATGGGCGGGCGGCTCGACGCCCGCGGGAAGCGGGCGGTGGGAGAAGGTCTGGAAATACAGCAGGCAGGCGTCGCGCCAGTGCCGGGCATCCCGCTCCTGGATCCGCAGCAGCGCGGCGACGTGGGACCAGCGCTCGTCATCGATCCGGCCCTTCAGCGTTACCCAGGTTGTCTCCCAGCCGCGCACCGCGTCGACGCCGTGCTGGTAATGCAGACAGAGCTCGTCCCAGAGCGTGCGGCCGGAATGCATCCGGTAGTCCCACGGCACGTGATGAAACCAGAGGAGCAGATTCTCCGGACAGGTGGAGAGGTCGGCGTACCGGGCCGCGAGCGGCGCGGCGTACTGCGCGACGGCGTTGGAGCCGGTCGCGGTGCGGTCGAATCCCAGGCCGGCGGCATCGGCGCGGTGGTAATAGACCGGATTCCAATCGGGCCGGAGATTATCCACCCACGCGCCGGGCCCGTAATGATGGCCGGTCGCCATCAGGTGGTGCAGCCCGAGCGGGGTCATGTAGTCGACCACGGCCTCGCGCGAGGCCAGCAGCATGGCCGTGACCGGCGCCACGACGCGCGGATCGTTGCCGAAGGTCATCCGGGTCCACTCGTCGGCGATCTGCTCGGAGGTCAGGTCGTGGTCCCACGCCAGCCGGCCGAAGGCGTACCAGTTGGCGGCGGCGAGCGGGTGCCCGCACCAGTCGCGGTCGTCGCCGGTGTTCGCGACTCCCGCGATGGCGGTCAGCCCCTGGTGTTGGAGGCTGCCGTCGACGATGCGGGCCACGGTCGAGCCGGATTCGACAAGCTCACCGCGGGCGGGGCCGGCGGCGAACGTGTCGGTGTCGAGGCACTCCTTGTAGAGCGGGGCGAGAAACGCGAGGTCGGTGCCCTGGCCGAGGTATTCCTGGGTGATCTGCAGCTCGAGCACCTCCGGCGTGTGCGGCAGGGCGCCGAAGAGCGGATGCACCGGCTCGCGCGGCTGGAAGTCGATCGGCCCGTTCTTGATCTGGACCATGACGTTGGGCCGGAACTTGCCGTCCAGCGGCTTGAACTCGTCATAGGCCTGCTTCGCCCGGTCGCTGGGGATGTGCTGGTCGTAGACGAAGGCGCGCCACATCACGATGCCGCCATGCGGCGCGACCGCGTCGGCCAGGACGTTGGCGCCGTCGGCGTGGCTGCGGCCGTAGTCCTGCGGCCCCGGCTGGCCCTCGGAGTTGGCCTTCACCAGGAACCCGCCGAAGTCGGGGATGAGCGCGTAGATCTCGTCGGCCTTGTCCTTCCACCACCGGGCCACCGCCGGATCGAGCGGGTCGGCGGTCTTCAGGCCGCCGACCTCGATGGGCGCGCTGAACCGCGCGGAGAGATAAACGCGGATGCCGTAGGGGCGGAAGACGTCCGCCAGCGCCGCGACCTTGCGCAGCCAGGGCGCGGTGAGCACGAGGACGTCGGCGTTCACGTTGGTGAGCACCGTGCCGTTGAGGCCGAGCGAGGCGCAGGCCCGGGCATAGTCGCGGTACCGCGGATCGAGGTAGTCCGGCAGCACGAACCACTCCCAGAGGGAGAAGCCGGCGTAGCCGCGCTCGATCGTGCGGTCGAGGTTGTCCCAGTGGTTGAGCAGGCGGCGCTGGATCCGGGGCACGCTGGCCAGATTCAGCCCGTCCAGGCTGCCGCCCGTCTGGATCCGGCGCAGCAGCGCGAAGGCGCCGTAGAGGACGCCGACATCATGGTTCGCGGCGATCACCACCGCCGGTTGCCCGCCGCGCGTGGCGGCGGTGAGGCGGTAGCCCTCGTCACCCAGCGCGGCGTCCGCGGCGGTCGGCTCGAGCGTGACGGGCGTCGTCGACCCGAGCAGGCCGCCGAGCCCGGCGGCGAGTTCATCGCGCGCCGCGGCGATCGTGGGCGAGTCGGTGCCGGCGGGGGTCGCGAGCACCACCCGGCCGAGCGCGGCGTCGGTCAGGCGGTCGTAGCGCAGCCAGAGGCGGTAGCCGTCCTCGGCTCGGGCCAGGGACAGGGCCGGGATCGCCAGCGCGAGGAGGCGCACCAGGGTGAGGATCGGGTTTCGATTCATAAGTGGCGGGGGAGGAGGCTGGCGAGGGGGAGCCGGTGAGTCGCGGCTTCAGGGGTTTGGGCGGTGCGGCGCGCTAGGGCCCGTGGATGCGGAAGTGGCCGCTGACTTCGAGCAGGGCGAGGAAATAGAGCAGGCCGTCGTAATAGCGCTCGGACCCCGACGGGATGTCCATCGCCCAGAGGTTCCGCACGAAGTAGGGTCCGTCCGCGGAGTCGGCCGCGAGCGCGGCCACCGCGGCCATCGCCGGGAGGCCGGGCGAGGACCGGTCGGAGAGGGGATGGCCGTCGAGCGCGAACTGGTTGGCGCAGTGCGGACCCTGCGACCGCAGGAAAGCGAGCACGCGGTTGCTCTGCTCCACCGCCCAGGGATCCTGCGCGAACCAGGCGTAGTCGAGCGCCACGTTGGACAGGGTGCGGTAGGCGTCGAAGCGGAAGTCCTCGTGGCCCCACGCGCGGTGGGGGGTGCCGTCGAAATTCGCGTAGTCCGGCATGAGGCCGGTGCGGGGATTGGCCGCGTGCCGGAACAGTTCCCGGCTCACCGGCGCCAGCCCGGCGAGGAAGGCGCGGTCCGCCGGATCGGCGGCCCAGCGGGCCCAGAGCTCGTAGAAGGCGGGCAGATGGTACGACGGATCGGTGAACTGGCTGCCGCGCGCCTGGGGGACGAACACGACCTGACGCGCGGCGCGGTCGAACATGCTGGTGACCAAGCCGTCGCCCCCGTCACCCTTGTGGATCATGGTGTGCAGGATCGTCTGCGCCTCGTGTTCGTAATTGAAGATGCCCTCGCCGTTGCCCCAGCGATGCGCCGCGAAGAACAGGGACATCACGAACCACTCCTCGCCGTCGGGCGCCGGGCCGGCGTGGATGGGCGTGCCGTCGTACCGGGCGTGCCACGCGAAGTAGCCGGCGAACGGGCCGGACGCGTGGTACAGGTGGACGTTGGCCCATTTCCAGATCCGGTTGAAATCGGCCTGCCGGTTGAGCTGCACGGCGATCATCATCCCGTACGACAGGCCCTCCGTGCGGACGTCGTTGTGCAGGATGTCGGCCACGTAGGCCATGTCGCCGGCCACCGGGTAATACACGCGCTGGGTGTCGTCGTTGCCGTAGAACAGCTGCTGCCAGGCGGCCTGGATTTTCGCGTCGACCTCGGCATCCGAGCGGCCCAGGTCCTCCGCGAACAGGTCGCGATACCGGCCGGTGGCGAAGGCTCCGGGCGGCGGCGTGCCCGCGAGGGCAGAAGTGGCCGCCAGGATCCCGGCAGCGGCGAGGGCAAACCGGGGCCCCGCCTTCCATCGCGGAGCATGCGCCAAACGGTTCATGACGGTGTCACCGGATGCCAGATTCGGAACCGCCCGCCGGCCTCGAGCAGCCCGAGAAAATAGAGCAGGCCGTCGTAGTAGCGCCACTGCCCGGACGGGATCGGCTGGTCCCAGAGGCGCTGGACGAACGGACGGGCGGTGGCGCGATCGGCGGCGAGGCCGGCGACGGCGGCCATGGCGAACAGGCCGGGCGAGCTGTCGGCGGACAGCGGCCGGCCCTCCAGCGTGAACTGGTTGGGACAGTTCGCGCCCTGGGAATGCAGAAAGGCGAGAACCCGGTTGCTCTGCTGCACCTCCCAGGGGTCCGCCGCGAACCAGGCGTGATCCAGGCCGACATTGGCCAGCGTGCGCCACGCATCGAACCGGAAATCCTCGCGCCCATGCCAGGGATGCGGCGCGCCGTCGAAGCCGCAGAGGTCGGGCATCAACCCGGTCCGCGGATTCGCGGCCCGGCGGAAGAGGTCCCGGCTCGCCCCGGCCGCCGCGGACCAGAAGGGGCGGTCCGCCTCCGCCCAGCGCGCCCACAGCTCATAAAACGCCGGCAGCTGGTAGGACGGGTCGGTGAACGTGCTCGCCCCCGCGGTGGGCGCGAAGACCACCTGCCGGTGCGCGCGGTCAAACAGGCTCGTGATCGCCCCGCCGGCGTCGCCGTGGTGCAGCATCTCGTTCAGCAGCGCCTGGGCCTCGGCCTCGTAGTTGAAAATACCCGGGCCGTTGCCCCACCGATGCGCGGCAAAGAGCAGCGCCATGGCGAACCATTCCTCGCCGTCGCTCGCCGAGCCGGGATCCAGCTGCCGGCCGTCGGTCGCGCACTGCCAGGCGAAGTAGCCCCGCCGGGGTCCGCTGGCGTGGGACATGTACGTCTTCGCCCATTTCCAGAGGCGGTTGAACTCGGCCTGATGGTCCAGCTGCACCGCGATCATCAGGCCGTAGGACATGCCCTCGGTGCGGACGTCGTGGTTGGCGACGTCGGTGACGTACCCCAGGTCCGCGCCGACCGGGTAGTAGACGCGCTGCGTGGCGTCGTCGCCGTAGAAGAGCTGCCGCCATGCGGCGTCGATCTTGGCGTCGGTCTCCGCCTCGGTCTTGCCGAGGAGCTCGTGGAAGAGGTTGGGATAACGCCCGGTGTCGAAGGCGCCGGCAGCCCCGGCCGCCGGGGCGGCGGCGAGGACGAGCAGGAGGACCGGCAGGCGCAATCCGGGCATGGCGGGACGGCTTGCGCGGCGCGGACTCAGGGCGCGGCGAACTGTTTCCGCCGCTCGGCCAGTTCATCGCCGATCCGCAGGTTCAGCTCCTTGCTGATCGGATAGAAGAACATGCAGAGGACACCGAGGGCGAAGGGAATGCCGGAATAGACGGTCGCGGCAAGCCGGATGCCGTGCAGCGATTGCGCGGACTGGGGGACGTTGGCCACGTAGCCGTAGGCGGCGAGGATGCCGTTGGCCAGGGCGCCGCCGACGCCCAGCCCCGCCTTGAGCGCGAACACGATGCCCGCGTAGATGAAGCCCGTGGCGCGCCGGCCGGTCTGCCATTCGGAATAGTCCGCGACGTCGGCGATCATCGCCCAGAGGAGCGGGATGGTGGGGCCGTAGGCCGCGGGCCAGATCAGGCTGAAGGCGAACAGCGTCCAGATGCCGGTGGACGGCACGACCACGATCGCCACCGTGATGACGGTGGTCAGGGCCAGGCCGACCCCGAACACCGCCTTCTTGCCGAAGCGCTCCGACAGCCACTTGGAGCTCAGCACCCCGAGGATGGTGA
>Ga0335077_10001268_pt1 | contig 29811 bp, 32 predicted proteins | sample Lox_Sample_31_FD_207151 | JGI IMG/M metagenome (GOLD analysis project Ga0335077, IMG submission 207151) | Soil microbial communities from Loxahatchee National Wildlife Refuge, Florida, United States - Lox_Sample_3.1 | ecosystem: Environmental > Terrestrial > Soil > Wetlands | place: USA... | reverse complement strand
ACGTGTTGACTTGGACGATCGTGCCGTGCAATTAAATGTCGTAATACAACGCGAACTCGTATGGGTGCGGCCGCAGACGAATGGCATCCGCCTCGTTCTTGCGCTTGTAGTCGATGAAGGTCTCGATCAGCTCTTCGGTGAAGACATCGCCACGCAGCAGGAACGCGTGATCGTCGTCCAGGCAATTGAGAGCTTCGTCGAGGGAAGAGGGCATCGAGGGAACGCTCTTCATCTCTTCCGGCGTCAGATCGTAGATATCTTTGTCGAGCGGCTCGCCCGGATTGAGCTTGTTCAGGATGCCGTCCATGCCGGCCATCATCATGGCGGCGAAAGCGAGATACGGATTGGCGGACGGATCGGGCGGACGGAACTCAACGCGTTTCGCCTTGGGGCTGGCCGAATACATCGGGATGCGACAGGCAGCCGAACGGTTGCGGCGGGAGTAGGCCAGGTTGACCGGCGCTTCATAGCCCGGAACCAGGCGCTTGTAGCTATTGGTGGTGGGAGCAATGATGGCCGAAAGCGCCCGCGCGTGCTTCAGCAACCCGCCAATGTAGTGCAGGCCGAGCTGGCTGAGGCCGGCATAGCTATCGCCCGCAAACAGCGGCTTTCCCTCTTTCCACAAGCTCTGGTGCGTGTGCATGCCGCTGCCGTTATCCTGGAACAGCGGTTTCGGCATGAACGTCACGGTCTTGCCGTACTGATTGGCCACGTTGCGGATGACGTACTTGTACAGCATCATGTTGTCGGCCGACTTGACCAGGGTGTCGAAACGCTGATCGATTTCGCACTGCCCGCCGGTGGCGACTTCATGGTGGTGGCACTCGATGTTGAGACCGCACTTGATCATGGTCTGCACCATTTCGCTGCGCAGATCCTGATAGTGATCCGTGGGCGGCACCGGGAAGTAGCCTTCCTTGTAGCGCGGGCGATAGCCGAGGTTGTTCTCCTTGCGCCCGGAGTTCCAGCGCCCTTCCTCGGCATCCACGAAGTAGTAGCCGGAGTGCTGGTTCTGATCGAAGCTCACGTTGTCGAAGATGAAGAACTCGGCTTCGGCGCCGAAGTAGGCCGTGTCGGCCACGCCGCTGTTCTTCAGGTAGAGCTCGGCTTTCTGGGCGATCCAGCGCGGATCGCGCTCGTAGCGCTGCTTGGTGATGGGATCTTTCACGTCGCCGTACATGACGAGTGTGGGAGTCTCGGCGAAGGGGTCCATAAACGCGGTCTTCGGGTCGGGGATCAGGAGCATGTCGCTCTCATGAATCGCCGCCCAGCCGCGGATACTCGATCCATCCATTCCGAAGCCGTCCTCGAAGCTGCTGAGCTCGAGCTCGTTGATCGGATAGGAAACATGATGCTGCAAGCTGGGGATATCGGTAAACCGCAGATCCAGCTGCTTGGCATCGTTTTTCTTGGCAAATTCCAGCACTTCTTGCGGACTCATCCTTCCTCCTGGATTGATTTAGTAGGGCCGAAGCAGCAGCATCGAAACGGGGATGCCGGAGCTTAACCGCAGAACTTCTTTTAAGTGAAGTTACATATCCTACCACGTCCGGAGCAGGAGTGGGTTCGGGCAAAACCGCGGCGGTGCGCGACAAGAAAGTGAGCGATTTACGGTAATCCTAGCGAAGGAGAAACTTCAGGCTGAGCCGCGACCGTTAGGGAGCGTTAGAGTTGGGTCCGGGCCGGCGGCAGCACGCTCCCTGACGGTCGCGGCTCCGATTGGAGGCGTCTCCCCACTTTGATGGCGCGGTCCCAAACCGCGGCGCAGCCAGGGCTGCGGGGTCTATCGGTGGTACGAATCGCCGGGCCGCCAATCGGGAAGCTTGTCCTGATTGGCGACGTCGATGCCCAACAAAAAGCCGAATTCCGCGGCTTGTTCGAGCGCGGTGAAATCCCAATCGGCGTGGAATTCGTCGGAGGGTTGGTGGTAGTGCTGGGAATTGAACTCCTCCCACGATTTCTTGTAATAGTCGGCGGGCTTGCCGGCGAATTGCGTGGCGTGATCGATAGAGAAGGCCGGGATGCCCACGCGCGCGAAGGAGAAATGGTCCGAACGGAAATAGTGCCCTTGCTCCGGTTCGCTATCGGGCGAAATGGTCAGCTCCATGCGGCGCGCCACGGCTTGCGCTTGGGGGAAGACGCTGGTCCGCTCGGCTCCATTGATCACCACGTCTTTGGCGCGGCCCCACGGGTAGATGGCGTCATAGTTCAGATCGATGGCGGTCTTGGCGGGCGGGAAGATGGAATGGTTGGCGTAATATTTGGAGCCGAGCAATCCATCCTCTTCTCCCGTGACGGAGAGGAACAGCGCCGAGCGGCGCGGTTTCTGCGGTAACGCCGCCCACGCGCGCGCCAATTCGATCACGATGGCGCAGCCGGTGGCGTTATCGATGGCGCCGTTGTAGATCGAATCGCCATTGATGGCTTCGCCAACACCGAGGTGGTCCCAGTGGGCGCTGAAAACCACCACCTCGTCTTTCAGCTTGGGATCGCTGCCCGGCACCACCGCCGCGACGTTGCGGGAATCGATTTTGCGAACCTTGGACGTGATGTTGCCGCGGATGCGGATGCCGAGCGGTATGGGACGGAAGTCGCGGGATTCCGAAGCGGCGAGCAATTCGTCCACATTCTTGCCCGCCAGCGACAGCAGATTTTGGCCGGCCTCGCGCGTGACCCAAGCGGCCAAGGAAAGCGCGTACTCGCCGGGAGCGAGCTCCAGATAGGAGTTCTGCCGCCCCCACGAGCTGCGCACCACGTTCCACCCGTAGCCGGCTGTGGGAGTGGTATGGATGATGATGGCCGCGACGGCGCCGCGCCGGGCGGCTTCTTCATATTTGTACATCCAGCGGCCGTAGTAGGTGAGTGCGCGGCCGTCGAAAAACTTGGGGTCGTTCGAGGCCGGTTCATTGGTGAACAGCACCACGACCTTGCCGCGGACGTCGACACCTTTGTAGTCGTCCCACTTAAATTCCGGGGCGGCGATGCCGTGGCCCACGAAGACCGCTTCGCCGTCGAACTGGGTGTTGGGCTTCTGCGTCTCATTGATCCCGACGAAATCGTCCAACCACCGGAAAGCCACGGTTTTTCCGCCGGCGGCGGCGGTCAATTGCGAACTGGGTTGGGTTTCGATGCCTACCAGCGGGACGGGCTGGAAGTAGGCGCCGTTGGCTCCGGCGGGCTGGGCGCCCGAAAGGGCGAACTGGGTGGCGATGTATTCGGTAGCCAGATCGCCGCCGCGCGCGCCGACGCCCCGGCCCTCCAGCAAATCGCTGGAAAGAAAGCGATCGTGCTCGCGGATCCGCGAGGCGGAAAGGGAGTTGCCGGTTTGGGCTAGTACCGCGCTAACCCCAATCACCATAAAGCCGATAGACTTCATCCTGATTGGCATAGTAATCTATAATCTAAGTGCTAGAGCGCTAAATCCTGTCTTTTAGCATACCTGAACCGTGGAACCGACAATCACCCCACGAACCCTGACCCATTTGCGCGCGCTGGAGGCGGAGAGCATTCATATTCTGCGCGAGGTAGCGGCCGAATTCCAGAAGCCGGTGATGCTGTATTCGATCGGGAAAGATTCCTCGGTGATGGTGCGGCTGGCGCAGAAAGCCTTTTATCCGGGCAAGATCCCATTTCCGTTGCTGCATGTCGATACGACGTATAAGTTCCAGGAAATGATCGAGTTCCGGGATAAGTTCTGCGCCGAAATCGGGGCCCAGCTGATTGTCCACACCAACACCAAGGCAATAGAAGAAGGAACGAACCCATTTCGGCTGGGCACGCAGAAATGCTGCGCGCTGCTCAAAACGCGGGCGTTGCTGGACGCGCTCAGCGAGGGCGGATTCGACGCGGCGTTCGGCGGGGCGCGGCGCGACGAAGAAAAATCGCGCGCCAAAGAGCGAGTCTACTCGTTCCGGGATTCGTTCGGGCAGTGGGATCCCAAAAACCAGCGCCCGGAGCTGTGGAACCTGTTTAATAGCCGCATCGACAAGGGCGAAAGCATCCGCGTCTTCCCGCTATCGAACTGGACGGAGCTGGATGTCTGGCACTACATCTACCTGGAAGATATCCCGATCGTGCCGATGTATTACGCCAAACCGCGGGAGATGGTGGTGCGCGGCGATTCGCTTATCACCCTCGAGCACAACATGCAACTGCGCCCGGGCGAGCAGACAGAGATGGTGATGTCGCGCATGCGGTCGCTGGGCTGCACCTACTGCACCGGCGCGATTCGCTCGGAGGCGGACACGCTGCCGAAGATCATCGAAGAGATGATCCAGTTCCGGCGCTCGGAGCGCGAGAACCGCGTCATCGACCACGATCAGGAGGGCTCGATGGAGCTGAAAAAACGGGAGGGCTACTTCTGACCTCGGTCACTCCCACTGATCACCAGGCCGCGGCGGACTGGCTGGAGTCCACGGCGCAAACGGAGTTGCTGCGGTTCACCACCGCGGGAAGCGTGGACGATGGCAAGTCGACCCTGATTGGCCGCCTGCTCTACGACTCGAAGGGCGTCTACGAAGACCAGTTGGCGTCGGTTCGGAAAGCTACGCGCAACCTGACCACGGATGGGCTCGACCTTTCGCTGTTGACCGACGGCCTGCGCGCCGAACGCGAGCAGGGCATCACCATCGACGTGGCGTACCGTTATTTCGCCACGGCCAAGCGCAAGTTCATCATTGCCGATACGCCGGGCCACGAGCAGTACACGCGCAACATGGCGACGGGCGCATCCACCGCCAACCTGGCGATCATCCTGATCGATGCGCGGTACGGCGTGCTGCCGCAATCACGGCGGCATGCGTTCATCGCTTCGCTGCTGGGTATTCCGCACCTGGTTGTGGCAGTCAACAAGATGGACCTGATGGATTACCGCGAGGATGTGTTCAACGGCATCCGCAGCGAGTTCGCCGCCTTCGCCGATCAATTGAAGGTGCGCGATGTGCAGTTCATTCCCATCAGCGCGCTGAAGGGCGACAACGTGGTGCAGGCCGGCGGGCGCACGCCGTGGTACAACGGCCCGAGTTTACTGGAATTTCTGGAAACGGTGCCGATCGCCAGCGACTGGAATCTGACGGACATGCGTTTCCCGGTGCAGTACGTGATCCGGCCCGATCTGGATTTCCGCGGATTCGCCGGGCAGGTGGCTTCCGGGGTGATTCGCCGGGGCGATGCGGTGACCGTTTTGCCTTCGGGGCGCACGAGCCGCGTGAAATCGATCGTGACTTGGGATGGCGATTTGCAAGAAGCTTTTGCGCCCATGTCGGTGACGGTTTGTCTCGAAGACGAAGTCGATATCAGCCGCGGCGACATGCTGGTGCACGCCGACAATACGCCGCATGCAGGGCGCCGCTTTGTGGCGACGGTGGTGTGGATGAACGAGACGCCGATGCAGCCGCACCGGCCCTATCTGCTGAAACACAGCACGCAAATGGTGCAGGCCCGCATACGGGAGCTGCGGCACCGCGTGGATATCAACACGCTCGGGCACCAGCGGGCGAGCGAGCTCGGGCTAAATGAAATTGGGGTCGTGAGCGTAGAGGCGCAGCGGCCCATCTTCTTCGACGCCTATCGCAAGAACCGTGCCACCGGCAGCTTCATCCTGATCGATGCGCTGACGAATGAAACGCTGGGCGCGGGAATGATCAGCGGGCCGGACCTCTATTCTCATTCCGGGCCTGTAACTCCTGCCGAAAGGCTGGCGCGCATCGGGCACCGGCCGTACGTGATCCGTTTGCAGAATGGCGATGCGGAATTCGCCCGTTCGGTCGAGCGGCATCTATTCGATCAGGGCTACCTGGTGCACGTAGTGGAAGAGGCCGATCCGGGTCCGGCTGTGCGCGCCGGCTTTCAAATGGGATTGGTCTCGATTGTTCCGGGAGGCGCCTGGCAGCCGCCCGCAGGCATTCCGGCGGATCAGGTGCTCACGATCGACCGTGCCAAGTTCGAAGATGAAGCGGCGGTATTTCAGGCGCTGATCGCCATGCTGGCGAGCGGCACGACCGGCAGCGTGCGGCTCACGGACGGGGCAGGAATCTAACCTCGTGGGGCCGGGCCTTCTGGCCCGCCGCTGGGCTTCCGCCTGGCGTGCCGAGCGGAAGCTCGGCGGTAGCCCCAAGGGCTGTCCCACCCGGATCATACGTCCAACTTCTCCAGCAGGACGGCCACGTCGGCCGCATCGACGCTAACCGTGTCGGGCAGCTGGGCAGGGGAACAATCGCAATCGAGAATTCGAAAGAGCATCATCTTGGCGATCGCATAACGTTCCGTAGAAGACAGCTCCCGGTCGTTTGTCCGCTGCCACTCTTCGAGCGCGGAATCGGGAAGCAGAATCGTGAGAGGCTGCCAGCTTCGATCATCCAGCATGATCTCAAAGACGAACTCGGTGCCGGACAAATCGCGAGATGGCTGTGAGCTGTGGTGGAAATAGTCGAACCGGTGGCCGCATTCAGCGGTATACGACTTCACGCGAGGCGATGCGGCGGGCCCCTGGCGAAGGCCTGATTTGCGCGGGAAAAACTTCTCAAACATTTACAGATTTCGCCCGAAGTCTTTCGGATGAAAACGTACCGAAATTCTCATTGACAAGCATAGCAGCCGGAGCGATAGTGTAGTTGGAATCTGATTCCATCAGACGTTTTCAAAAGCCGGTCCCCCCAGGATCGGCGGGAGGTGCTTTGATAGAACCGGGCCAGAATGAGGGCGGCCTCACCTCCGGGAAGCGAACAGGCAGTTAGGGAGTCTCGAACGGTCGGATCGGAAGGTGCCAGAAGTTTTGGCACGGCGCCAAGAGCGCACAGTAGATGATCGCCAACAGGAACTCCTGAGTTTGCGGCCCGGGCGGTGACCGCCCTTTTCGTTTGCCCATTCGCTCCGCCTCCAACGGGACAATCTCGCACAGTAGTGTACACTGGTTGGGTTACCCCGCATATGACTTCGGTTGCCCCCCTGGAAATTGTCAGCGCCCACAGTCCGGATTCCGACGATGCCTTCATGTTTTACGGGCTGGCCACGAAAAAGGTCCGCTCTTCCAAGGTGACCTTCCGCCATGTGTTGTCCGATATCGAAACCCTGAATCGCAATGCGATGGATGGCCTGTACGAACTGAGCGCCATCTCGTATCACGCCTATCCCTACATCGCGGACAAGTATGTGCTGATGGCCAGCGGCTCGAGCATCGGCGATGGTTACGGCCCCATGATCATCTCCACGCGCCCGATGGAGCCGGAGGAATTGAAAGGTAAGCGCATTGCCATTCCCGGCACGATGACCTCCGCTTATCTGACTTGCAAACTGTTTCAACCGGATTTCGAAGCCGTCGTCACCCCGTTCGATCACATCACCGACGCAGTACGCGAGCGCTCCGTTGATGCGGGTCTGATCATTCACGAAGCCCAGTTGACGTTCGATCGCGAAGGCTTTCACCGCATTGTCGATCTGGGCCGCTGGTTCAAGACCTGTTATGGACTGCCTCTGCCCCTAGGCGGCAACGTTTTGCTGCGAACGCTTGACCCGGAAATCCAAAGCGAGTGCTGCCGGCTGATGCGCGAGAGCATTCAGTACGCGCTCGATAATCACGACGAAGCTTTGGCGTACGCCATGCAATTCGCCCGTGACATGGAGCCCCGCCTGGCGGAGAAGTTCGTGGGAATGTACGTCAACCACTTCACCGTGGATGGTGGCGACATCGTCCCCGAGGCGGCGCAGAAGCTGCTCGATTTGGGATATGAAGCCGGCCTGATCCCGAAACGCGTGCAGGTGGAGTTCGTGCGGTAGCAGAGATTTGATTCACCAGCCGAGACGCGGAGACGCAGAGTTTTTAAGAATGGACGCTGCGACAACCAGCCGACAACTCTGGTTTATCGGGTTGGCGCGCAGAGGTGGCCGATGAAACAAGTGCTCGACGGGGTTCGCGGCGCAGGTTCGAAAGAGAAATCCCAGCTGACGCGCAAACCTGTTCCAGCACTTGTTCCCTCTGCCCCCTCTGGGCGCCAATCCGATAAAGCAGCCGCCAGCCACGAACCGGTCGCAGCGTCCATTCTTAAAAACTCTGCGTCTCTGCGTCTCGGCGGTGAAAATCTGTGGCGCAGGCCGGAAAGAAGGCCCCAGCTGACGTGCAAACCTGTTCCAGCACTTGTTCCCTCTGCTCCCTCTGCGCGCCAACCCGATAAAGCAGCCGCCAGCCACGAACCGTCGCAGCGCCCATTTCTTAAAACTCTGCGTCTCAGCGTCTCGGCGGTGAAAATTGTATACTAGATAAGGATGGTCTTTAGCCGCCCGCAGGAGCGGGCACTTGCAGTCTCGAATTCCTTCCCATCGAATCCCATAATTCTTTCACGCCTTTTTTTGCCTGGAGGTACTCAGCACTTACTCAATGAAAGCTAGCATTCGCATTCACCGAGGAGTAGAAAGCCTGTTCGGTACGCGAGATGAAAACATCCGGCTGCTGGAAACCGGATTGAATGTGCACACCCAGCTGGTCGACAACAATCTGGAAATCGAAGGCGACGACCCCAACGTTTCGCGCGCCGAAAATATCCTGGAAGATTACAATACCCTGCTCCGCGAAGGGCACGTTTTCAATAACGGCGATCTGAACAGTTTTCTCCGCGTGGTCACGCTCGATCCGGAAGTGTCGTTGCGGGCTTTAGTGCTCAGCGGACGCCAACGGAATTTCGGAAAGAAGATGCTGGCACCGAAGTCGGTGAACCAGCGCCGTTACCTGGAAGCCATCGAGCGGAACGACATGGTATTCGGCGTGGGGCCTGCCGGCACCGGAAAAACCTACCTGGCGGTTGCCATGGCGGTGTCTGCGCTAATGAACAAGCAGGTAGCGCGGATCATTCTCACGCGCCCGGCGGTCGAAGCCGGCGAGCGCCTGGGATTCCTGCCGGGCACGCTGCAGGAAAAGGTCGATCCGTATCTGCGCCCGCTGTATGACGCGCTCTATGACATGCTGGACAACGACCGCGTGGAGAAACTGCTGGAACGCAACGTGATCGAAGTTGCGCCGATCGCGTTTATGCGCGGCCGCACCTTGAACGACAGCTTCATTATTCTGGATGAAGCCCAGAACAGCACGCCGGAACAAATGAAGATGATTCTGACGCGCCAGGGCTTCAACTCCAAGATGGTGGTGAACGGCGACATCACGCAGATCGATCTGCCCAATGCCCGGCGCAGCGGGCTGATCGACGCCCTGGACGTGCTCAAGGGCGTGGAAGGTATCAGCTTCGTGCAGTTCGACGAGCGAGATGTAGTGCGGCATGTCCTGGTGCAGCGGATTGTGAAAGCCTACGAACGTTACAACGACACCGTGGGCGCAGGGCGTCAGCTTACTTTGAGACTGGGCGACCAGCCGGCTGAAAATGGCAATGGCGACAACCGCCCGGACAACACCGCCATCGACACCGCGCCGCAGGCCTGAGCGCTTCGCCATGTCTCCCGACGGTAGTAGCATCACGTTCCGGCGCGTTTCCGACGAGTTGCGGCGCCCTGTTGAGCGATTCGCTGTGCGGCTGCGTACCGAAATCACCAAAGGCCGGCCGTTCGATTGCGTGATCACCTCCGATGCGGAGCTGCGGCGCTTGAATCGGGAGTTCCGCGGGGTGGATACGGCGACGGACGTGCTGTCGTTTCCAGCATCGGTAACGATTACTGAGCCGCGACCGTCAGGGAGCGTTGGGTTGTTGTACCTCGGCGATCTTGCCATCTCCCTTCCCCGCGCCCGCTCACAAGCGCGCGCTTTTGGCCACGAGACGGCCGCCGAGATCCAGATCCTGATGCTTCACGGAGTGCTGCACTTGTTGGGCATGGATCATGAAACCGACCGCGGCCGGATGGCGCGTGCGGAGAAACGGTGGCGTGCGCGCCTCAGGCTGCCCAACGGTTTGATTGAACGCATGCAATCATGATGGCGGCGATTATCCTCGCGACGCTGATCGCGCTTCCCCTGCTGGCGATCGTCAACTTCGTGCAGGTGCTGTATCTCGAAAGCATGCGGTTGCGTACGCGCGACCTGCCGGCCATCAAGTTCTTCAAGGAAACCCTGGAAGACAAGTTGGGAATGAAGACGACCGAGCAGGGCGCGAGCTCGTTTTCTCTGGTGAAGCATACGCTGCTCGTTTTCATTGCCATCTGCTACTTCGCCTGGTTCGCAGATGGCCAGCCGTGGCACTGGGCCGTCTTCTGGCAGGCGGGCCTGGCGGGCTGGCTCACCACCTTGGCGCTGGCGTATGCGCTGCCGCAACTGCTCTATCGCCGCACTCAGGCCAAATGGCTTTTGCCCTTCGTGCCGTTGCTGCGCGGCATGGCCTGGATCGCGCGCCCTTTCGAAGCGCTCCTCTCGTTCTTCGAATCCCTGATCGAGCTGGGCGATGTGGCGTCGACTGCCGAGGAGGAGCCCACGCCGGCGGAGAATATCGACGCCCTGATCTCGGCGGGCACGGAAGAGGGACTGATCGAGGAAGAAGACCGCAAGCTCATCCAGTCGGTGGTTGAGTTCGGCGATAAGGTGGTGCGCGAAGTGATGACGCCGCGGCCCAACATCGTGGCCATCCAGGTGGATTCCACGCTCGAGCAGTTGCGGCAACTGGTAATCACGGAGCAGTTCTCCAGAGTTCCGGCCTACGAGCAGAGCATCGATCAGATCGTCGGCTTCGTGCATGTGCGCGATATGTTCGAGCTGGAAGAAGACGAACGCGACCGGCGCACGGTGCGCGAGCTGCTGCGCCCCATTCCGTTTGTGCCGGAGACCAAACCCGTGAGCGATCTGATGCGCCACATGCAACAGGAAAACACCCACATGGTGATCGTGGTGGATGAGTACGGCAACACCGCCGGCCTGGCCACCATGGAAGATCTGCTCGAAGTGATCATCGGCGAGATCCGCGACGAACACGAACCCACCAGCGACGTGACCGACGACGGGCACGGCGGCTACATCGTGTCGGGCAGCTTCGACCTGGCCCGCATAGGCGACCTGTTCGATTCGTTCCACCGCGAAGAGGATATCGAGTCGACCACGGTAGGCGGGCTGGTCACCGAATGGCTCGGACGTGTCCCGCAGGCCGGCGAATTTGTGGACCGCGACGGCATTCGCGTCGAAGTTCTGGCCAGCGACGAATTGCGCGTGGAACAAGTGCGGATCAGCCGGTCGCAGGCCGTGGGCGCATGAGCACGCCGTTCCGCTCCGGATTCGTTTCCATCGTGGGGCGGCCGAATGCCGGCAAATCGGCGCTGCTGAACGCCCTGGTAGGGCAGAAAGTGGCGATCGTTGCGGATAAGCCCCAAACCACGCGCACCTCGATTCAAGGCGTGCTGACCCTGCCGGAAGCCCAGATCGTTTTCTTAGACACGCCCGGAATTCACAAGGCCGACAGCCAGTTGAACAAGCGCCTCATGGACACCGTGCATGCCTCGCTCGAAGAACGCGACCTGCTGTTGTTCGTGGCTGACGCAGCGCGCAGCTTCGCAGAGCTCGATCGGCAAGCCGTGAACATGGTTCGCAAGACCACCACGCCGGTCGTGCTGGTGCTAAACAAGGTGGATCTGCTAAAAGACAAGGCCACGCTGCTGCCGCTGATCGAGCGCTACAAGGCCATCTCGGACTTTGTCGACTACCTTCCGATCTCGGCTACCAAGGGCATTGGCCTGGACGATCTGCGCCGCGCGATTCTGGAACGTCTCCCGGAGGGACCCACTTATTTTCCCGAAGACCACATCACCGACCAGCCCGAACGGTTTCTGGCGGCTGAGCTGATTCGCGAGAAGGTGTTGCAGGCGACGCGCCAGGAAGTGCCGCACTCGGTCGCGGTCAGCATCGACCAGTGGGAAGAGACCCCGCGGATCACGCGCATCTACGCCACCATTCGCGTGGAGCGGCCCGGCCAGAAAGCCATCGTCATCGGTTCCAAGGGAACGATGCTGAAGAAAATTGGCACGCTCGCGCGGCAGGAAATGGAACGTCTTTTCGGGGTGAGGATCTTTCTCGGGCTGCACATCCGCGTACAACCGGGTTGGCGCGAGAAGGCGGCCTTTCTCGACCAACTCGACTGGCGTACAATGGCCGGGGACGATGAAATCTAAACTCTGCGCGGTGCTGCTGATGGTTTTTGTGCTGGCAGGCACATGTCTCGCCAAGCAAGACTCAACCTCCGACGACATGGTTTACAACAACGTCAGGATCAAGCTGGCCAGCGATGCAGTGGTCAAGGGCGGCGGCATCCAGGTGGATGTCAAAGAGGGCGTGGTGACGCTCGGCGGAGCGGTGGAGCTGCCCAATCAAAAGGAACGGGCGGAGAAACTGGCTAAGAAGGTCAAGGGCGTCAAGCAGGTGATCAATAACATCACGATTCGGAAATGAAGCGTGCTCTGCTGGTGGCCGCGGCCGTTCTCGTATGCGGGGCGCAGGAAGTTCCGAACACGGAAATCGCGCGCATCGCGGCCGGATACCGCTTCACCGAAGGCGCCGCGTGGTCGAAAGACAACTACCTGATCTTCAGCGACACGCCCCACGATCAACTTCTCAAATGGGTTCCCGGAACCAAGGCCGAGGTGTTTCGGGAAGACGCTCACGGCCCGGCCGGCAATGCATTCGACGTGCAGGGGCGGCTCTACACCTGCGAAACCCGCATGCGGCGCATCACCCGCACCGATCCGAAGGGACGTATCGAGACCGTGGCGGATCGCTTCGAGGGCAAGCGGCTCAACGCGCCACTGGCGCTGGTGGTGAGCAAATCGGGTCACATCTATTTCACCGATCCGGCATTCGGCTACCAGGAAGATCAGCGCGAGCTGGATTTTTATGGCGTCTATCACATCTCTCCCAAGGGCGCGATGGAGGTGATCGCGAAACCGAAAGGCCGGCCGCACGGCATCGCGCTCTCGCCTAACGGCCGCATGCTGTACGTCGCCAATGCCGATGAGCGCAACATCCGCGTCTACGACTTGGACCGCAACGGCGAGGCTTCTGGCGAGCGCGTCCTGGTGTCGGGCATTCCCGGAATTCCCGGCGGCATCAGCGTGGATGCCGACGGCAACCTCTACGTCGCGGTCAAGGGCATCGCTTTTTACAATGCGCAGGGCCATCTGCTGCGCACGCTCAACTTGCCCGATCCGGCTTCGAGTTGCGTGCTCGGGGACGGCGACCTGCGGTCTTTGTTCGTGACGGCGCGCGGCTTCGTGTACCGGCTGCGGCTGGAAGAGAAGTGAGCGACGACCGCCGCTACCCGCGGCACCCGCTCGTCGGCGTAGGCGCGCTGATTTATGATCGCGACCGCATCCTGATGGCGCAGCGCGGCAAGCCGCCGCTCGAAGGCTTGTGGTCGCTGCCCGGAGGCCTCGTCGAAACCGGCGAGTCGCTGAAAGATGCGGTGTGCCGCGAGGTGCGGGAAGAGACCGGCCTCGAAGTGCGGCCACTGGGCGTGCTCGAGATTTTCGAGCGCATCATGCGCGACGCTCAAGGCGCAGCGGAATATCACTACGTGTTGATCGACTACGTCTGCGCAGTTTCAGGAGGCGAGCTCTGCGCCGGCGACGACGCCTGCCGCGCCGAATGGGTGCGCCGCCGCGACCTGAAGAAGCTCGCCATTACCGAGGGGACGCTGGCCGTGATTGAGAAAGGGTTCCGGAAACGGCGGGGGTTTGAGGCGTTGAAGTTGCATTAAAGAGCGGCTCGTGGGACGTATCGCGCCAAGCCTGCAAGCGCTCATGACTCTCCACGTCCGGGATTGTACCGGTAAGCGTACTCCTCCGGGTTTGCGGAGCTCACGAAGATACGTTCCGTTTCCCAGATGCCACAATCCATGACGTGGTACAGCCATCGAAACCACTGCTCCAGTCCGGCGTCCAGCAAATGTTCGACGTTTCTATATACCAGAGGGTACAGCTCGTTCGGATCGCTGCCGGCCCTTTTGATTGCATGCGTTCCGAGAAAATTGAGGAAGCCAGATGTCGTGCGGCACGTGTTTGGGTCCAAAAACTGATCGGGCGCGGCGAATTGGTTGCGGTTGGCAAACTGAACGTGTTTGAGGATCGGGCGGCAGACCGCAACAATCGGACACAGAGTGTCGATGGGGAACGCATAATTGTGATGAACGTCCACGGGCTTGTTTCGGAAAGCGCGAGCCAAGGTGCTGGATTCCATACGCGGAGGAAGGTGGTCGAGCGCGAATCCGACTAACTCTTGAAACGGCAAGTAGGCGACGAAATTCAGGTCTTCTCCTTCACGGTTCCAGCGGCACAACATGACAAACTGCAATTCCTGGACAGGACTTGGGAAAATCTCCGCGGTGCCGAGGGCGACGACCCTTAGCATCGCCTTAATGAATGCCGCGACTGCTTCTTGGGTATCTGGCACCGGCGACGAGAACCGATAATTTGGAAGGGAAATCCATCCCGACTCCAGGCGCTGATACTGCGCTTCGGAGACCTTTTGCCGGTTCATCCGTTCCAGTTCGACCTTCAAGATATCGCGAAGCTCTTCGGGTGCCGATCGCCAACTTCGAATCGCGTCCGCCATTTTTTGCTCGGGCGCCCGCTTGATTGCGAGGCCGGCCAGTTCCGGTTCGCGCTCTAAGATAGCTTGTACGGGGCACGCAAAAAAACTGCCTCCAGCAGCGAGCGCGGGATCCTGGTCAAGTACCGGGTTCCAGCGCACAATTCCGATCGCAGCAGGCGGATCGCCGACCATAACGGGGGCGCCACTCATGCCCTGAAGGGAAAGCCGGGCTGCGGATTCCCGGCTGAAGAGTTGGATGGCGGGAACATCTCCCCGGAGGGCCGCACCGGGATCGCTAACCACTCCGGTCACTGTGAAGAACTCGGTCTCAATGATTTGAGCCGGATAACCGGAACTGAAGAATTGTTCTTCGCGAAACGTATCGGGCGTTATCGATACGCGAGTCAGGCTTTTCGAAGGCGCCAGCTGGAGCCGCAGCACCGCGTAGTCGAGCCTGCCATCGCCTCCCCGGTATTCGGCGTCTACCAGTTCGTTATCAGGAAAGAGCAGTTTCACCCGGTCGAGGCTAACCCGATTGGACGAACGGTCTCCAATACAATGGAACGCAGTTAGTGCCAGCTCATCGGAGACCGCAAATGCCGTTCCCAGAAATTGGGTCTCCGGGGCCGACGTCTTCCCTTCCAGGATGCGTGCAATGGCATATCTCATGGGTGCTCTTCCGCATGGCTCGACTTCCACGTGAAGGAAACCTCGAATCCGGCCGTCGTCGATGCGCGGGCAATCACCACTCCCGTCTCAGCTTCCAGCTCAAGCGAGCATTTGAGCTCGATTTCGCTGAGATTCCAGTTCGGCTTAGGCCTCGGCGGGAGATTCTGATCCAGACGATCGCGCAGTTTAGCTGCGATGTCACTCAGACTATCGGCAATTTCATCAATTCGGTTATTCAGGAGCTCAAACGCAGCGTGCCTCGGAGCCAAATCTCCCGCCGCGGTTCTAGACAGCACCTCAACGTGAATTTGTGCCATCGTATCCTCCGTTAGATTGTATTAGGGTTCGGTCCACCTAGGCCGCAACAGCATTCGGGCCGACCAAGCGGCAACAACCGAGCCCATAATTATTGGTGTACGACAGCTCACGCTGGCAATGGCTTAGAAGGGGTTCCGGAAACGGCGGGGATTCCGATGAAGGTTATGGATCTCGGCGCACAGCCTGAGAGTGCGCGCGAGCAGGCCGCCCGGTTGCTGGTCGAACAGTTCGACGGGCCGCTCGGATGGCCCGATCTGGCGGCGGCGCGGGATGAAGTTACGCGAGTGCTCCACGAGGGCTTTGTACGAGCGATGCTCGACTCCCAAACTCTAGTTGGCTGGGTCGGCGGAGTGCCGGAGTACGCAGGGAACGTTTGGGAACTCCATCCATTGGTCGTCCATTTCGGACTATCGGCGGCAAGGGATCGGACGCGCGCTGGTGGCGGCTTTCGAAGCAGAGGCGCGCAGCCGCGGCGCGCTTTCCGCGTTCGTTGCTACTGACGACAACACCGGGATGACCTCGCTAACGGGCGTTGATCTATACAGCGATCTCACTCGACACCTGGTCGAGATCCGCGATCTGGGCCGTGGTCACCCGTTCGGGTTCTACCTTAGAGTGGGGTACGTGATTACGGGCGTCCTGCCGGATGCCAACGGCCCCGGACGGCCCGACATCTTCATGGCAAAGCGGCTTTGGCGCTGATTCCGGCGAAAGCCACTCAAGAGGGATAACTCAGCGCCGGAAACCAGTTGGTGCCGCGCCCTTCCGGCGTGAGGTCGAGCAGGTTCCACAGGGGCCACATCATATCGATGTGCCGCTGATTCTGCCCTTTGTCGGGCGGCATGAACTGGAGTTCGGTGGCGTAGCAATGATAGATTTTGCCGTTGCGCCGGGCAAACACGTTCATCATGGGCAGCTGGCCGCCCTGCGGGTTCTCGCCGTGATAATCGCGGTTGTAGCTGTTGTTGGCCGAAGACAGCAGCCGCAGCCGCCGCCAGCCGCGCGTTTGCGCCACCTGTTGCAGGCGCTCGCTCGGCGATTTGACGGCCACCGCAAAATTGGCCCGCTGCGTAAGATGCATCATGGCGCCATCCAGGCTGTCCAGAAACGAAGTGCACATGGGGCAAGGCTGCGGGGCGTTCGGGCCGAACATGTAGCTGTAGATCAGCAGCGTGTCTAGCCGCCCGCGAAAGAGGCTGGAAAGTTTCACCTGGCGCACGGCGCCGTTGGAATCCATTCGGCCTTCCTCGAATACGTAGTCCTCCGGCACTTCTCCTCCAAGGGGCAACTTCCGCCGCATGGCGGCCACGCGCTCCACCTGCCTGCGCAACTCGGTCTCCGCGGCCAGCAGCCGGTTGCGCGCGCTGCGATAGCGGGCCGATTCACCGGGGAATCGGTTGGCGTGTGCCTTTTGTACTTTTTGGGGCAAGGCGTGCTCCTTTGCCGGCGTTCAGCGGCAGACAACATTTTATCGAAGGCGGGACCGGTGCCTTTGATCGGCCCGCGATGGTCGAAGGCACGCAACTGACGCGGGAGCCAGCGAGTGGCGGAAGTGCACGGCATCGAGCCGGAGTGCCTGCGCGTTCGGCGACGCCGCGTGTGCTGGAAGCTACAGCTTGACCTCGCCCGGCAGCTTCGGGGCGGCCGGTGCCTGTGGTGGCGCGGGTGGCGCCGGCGGGTGCGGGGGCTCCGGGCCCCGATCGCTGGCAGCGGTACCCTGCTTACGCACAGATACGGAGCCATGATCGGCGGTGATCCGGATCATCGGCCCCTCGCCTACGCTGCCTTTCAACGTGGCCGTAGCGCCGGTCACCTGCTTCTGGATGGATGGGCCAAAGTCGTTGGTGGCTTCGCCCCCATCCGCGGTCGCCTGGAGTTGGAAGGCCGCCTTTTCCGGCAGCACCAGATCGATGCGACCTACCACGGAATGGGCCTCGATCTTCGGCAGAGGAACATGCCCGGGATCCAGTTCCACGTCTCCGCGCTGCGTTTCCAAATCGAGCGACTCGGTGAAATCTTCGAGGCGAATATCGCGGGATTGGGTCACCAGGCGCACGGGCCCCACCACATTCTTGGCAGTGAAGTCGCCCAGGTCCATGCTGATCGCGCCTGGCACCGCCTCCACGCGCACCTCGGTACTGCGCGTTCCCTCGAAGCGCAGCGGCTTGGCCAGGCTCTTAAACTGAAGCGAGCCCAGGTACGCGCCATCGATGGTGACCTGTCCCGCCACGTTTTGGAAGTCCACATCGGAGCCGCTGCCGCGCAGGTCGAGGCTTCCCTTGATGTCCTCGGCATGAATCACATTGCTGCGGCCGATTTCCAGCTTCACGTTGCCGCCCACGCGCAGCAGACGAACATCGCCGCGGGAACTGGCGAGATCGACTTCGCCGGTGTCGGTGATATCAAAGTCTCCGTTCTGCCCGCGGGCCTCAATCGCCATGCCGCGCGGCAGAGTCACCTCCAGATCATTGGCAATGCGCTGGTCGCCCGGCGCGCGATCCTGGCGCGATCGAACGAAGAGGCGATCGCCTTCCTGTGAAAGTTCAATGCTCGTCCCGCCGTTGGTGCGATCGGCGTCGCGGCGCGCGTAGGCCCGAATTAACTTGCGCCCGGTCACGGTGATTTCCTGCGCGTCGCCGCCGGTGATCCGCAGCGATCCGCGCGGGTTGTCGAACACGACGCGCTTCACCCCGGCAGCCGAGGCGTGCTCCGAAATCGGGTAGTCGAACTCCTCGCCGAAAATGTTGGGGGTAAGCTGCACACCATGCTGGTGAACTTCAAACATCCCGAGGCCCGCCATGGAGATCAGGACGACCAGCACGATCTCGCCGCCCGTCAGGCCGGGATAGCGGGAATCCCGCATCACGACCACTTCAATCAGCCGCACGAATCCCCAAGCGATCAGCAGAAACGGCCAATAGGTGGACACCAGATCGAAGACCGGCGCTTCCGGGTACACGTTACGCCACAGGAAAAACGCGCCAATCAACACCAGCAGGAGTGGCCCGGCAAGGGAGCGGCGTCTCATTGCGGCCCTCCGGGGTAGGGCGGTGGCGGCGCGTTCGGCGGTGGCGCCCCGTAGGTTCTTCCCAAGAGGCTCAAAAGCCCGAAAACGATCAACAGCACCGGCCAGGTTTCCGAAAAACGATACGGGGTGAAATTGTTCAATGCAAAGAGCGCGCCCAGTGTGATCAGGGTGAGTGGTCCTCGAATGGCGCGCAATAGCGAAACCTCTCCGCGCATGTCAGTCCCCTCTCTCGGAAGCCCCGTGGCCGGAGAAGCGGTTGTACAGCAGATACACTCCCGCGGCGATCAGTACCACCGGCCAATAGCGGGCCAGGTAGGCAAAATTGAAAATGTTCAACGTATTCAGCAACAGCACCACGCCGAGCAGCACCAGCACAATGCCAGCCGCGGGACCGCTGCCACCGCCGCGCAGGTTCACCAGACCCGAGTACTCGTCCACTCGTTCGCCGTTGCGGCGCTTGAGGGCGGTGTGATAGGCCTCGAAGGGCATGTAAAAAATCCAAGCCATCAACAACAAGATAAACACCGCCTCGGCGCCGCTTTCGTTCGCGCTGAGGATGCTGATGATAATCCCGAAGATCACGGCATGCACCAGGCCTTTGGCATATTGGCCGTTGTAGATTGCGCCGACGCCTGGTATGAAGCCGAGCAGCAGAGCCAAGCCGGGCGAGACGTCGGAATAGAGGGGTCTGGTGTAGGCCGAGGGCGCTGGCGCCGGCGCCGGCGGAGGATTCGGAGGAGGCGCCACCGCGGGAGCGTGCTCGGCGCAGTAGACGGTTCCCTGCGCATCGCGCCGGCACTGGTCGCACACGGGCTTGCCGCAGGCGCGGCAGTACGCCGTCGCCGCTGCATCGGGATGATTCTGGCAATTCATAACATGTTCCTCCTACGATTTCCCTGTGGATGGGCTGGCCGCAGGCTTTGGCAGGGGTCGGCCTGGGGAAGTCTCCGGAGTGGCTGCGGGCTGCACCTCGGGCGCTTGCTGCTGCCATTCTCGCAGAGTGGTTTGAATCTGATATACGAATTTCAAATTGTCGTAAAACTTCAGGGTGCGCGCCCAGATGCGATACGCACGGTCTTCGAGACCCGCCCACACTTGCGCCGGCGCCAGGTCGCGAGGTTCCAGTTGCCTCGCTTTGGGCAGCATCATGGAAAACGACAGAACCGTGAGCGCCATGCTCATCGCGAATTTCGGCTGCAGCACCGCATGGAACGCTTTAGAGAACCAGCCCTTGCGGTAGTGATGCCAGGGTGGATCGAACAGAATCCGGCTCACCAGCTCCTGCGGCGGTTCCACCACGGCCGCGCGCCCGATGAATTGAACCGCGGCAGCAGAATCTGCGGCCAGCGCAGCGCAGGCCGGGCATTCCGCCAGATGGCGCTCCACTTCCGCCCGTCCGGCGGGGGCCAGCGTGCCATCCACGTAATCGCAGATCAGAATTTCAATCTCTGCGCAGTTCATAACGACGGCTTCTGTTTCCGCAAAAGGCGGCCCAATTCGGCGCGCCCGCGGTTGATTCGCGATTTTACCGTGCCTTCGGGGATCGCCAGCACTTCGGCAATTTCCCGATACTCCATTTCCTGCAGGTCGCGGAGGATGACGGCCTCGCGCAATTCCGGCGAAAGCCGCTGTAAAGCGACCTGCAAAATCTCACTGGCTTCGCGGCCGGCCAACGCCTGATCGGGCCGCGCGATCACCCCGGAACCTTCCACCTCCATTACGGGAAGCTGGTCTTCGATCGAATCGGTCACGCGCTCCTGCCGCGTTCGCCGGTAATGGTCGATGAGCAGATTGCGCGTCACGCGCGCCAGCCACGTGCCAAACGAACCTTCGGCGGAGCGGAAGCTCTTGAGCGTCCGAAACACCCGCAGGAAAACTTCCTGGGTGAGGTCCTGCGCTTCCGAGGGTCTGCCCGTAAAGCGGTAGCATAGAGCATAGACATGCTTGGTATGAGCCCGGACGAGCTGCTCCCAGGCGGCCTCATTGCCCTTCAGGCATTCCGTGACCAGGCTGAATTCCGGTTCCAAGCGTCGCGTACTCGCGGCCTCGCGGGCCTGGCTCACCAGCCCGTTTCCGCCCATCGTCCCGAGTGTGATCGCCGCCGTTGCCACCGTGCCCTACTTTCACCATGAGTAACGCGGCTTTTTCATGATAAGTTCAATTTTTCAGGCAAGCTAGCGGCTTCTTTCGACACTGCCGCCGGAGGATTCGATTCGACGCCATACGTGGAAATGGATCGGCGGTTGTCTGGTCGCCGCAGCCGTGGCTGTTTGGTTAATTTATCACGTTGTCGCGGGCCGGGAGTTCGACTGGAGCCTGATTGTTTCGAGCGTGGCCCAACTGCGCTTGCCCTGGCTGCTGGCAGCGTGCGCAGCCCTGTACTTAACTTACGTCGGACGCGCGCTGCGTTGGGCGGTGTTTCTGCGGCCGCTCAAAGCCGACCCATCCTTGCGGCGCCTGATTTCGGCCACGGTGATTGGCTTCACCGCAATTACGCTTCTCGGCAGGCCGGGCGAATTTGTCCGCCCTTACCTCATCGCCATGAAAGAAAAGGTTTCCGTCACATCGCAGGTGGCTGCCTGGATACTGGAGCGGATCTTCGATCTATTGATGGCGCTGCTGGTATTCGGATTTGCACTGGCGCGGGTTACCGCCTCGGGGATCTCGGTGGGTCCGAAACTGGCTTGGGTGCTGGCCCTCGGTGGAAAGTTCGTCGCCATCACCAGCGTCATTCTCCTCGTTCTACTGGTTTGTTTCCGCCATTTTGCGGAACCGGCCCGACGGCGGCTCGTCGACGGGCTTCGGTTTCTGCCGGAGGCCCACTTCCTGAGGGCTGAGAAGCTGGTAGGAGCGTTCGTGCAGGGAATAGAATCCACGCGCAGCGATGGGGCGCTTTTGCTGGTATTCTTCTATTCCGTAGTAGAATGGCTGCTCATCGCTGCCTGCTACTGGTGCTTGGCGACCTCTTTTCGGAATCTTAATTTTACGATTGTAGATGTACTAATTATTCTGGGGTTTGTCTCGTTCGGGCAGGTGGTACAGATCCCCGGAATCGGGGGTGGCATGCAAGTCGCCACGATCCTGGTGCTCACCGAGCTCTTTCGAATCAGGCTGGAAGTAGCCGCGGCATTCGCCCTGCTGACCTGGATTATTACATTTGTAGCAGTAGTTCCGGTGGGGTTAGTATTGGTCTTTAGCGAAGGTCTGAAGTGGCGTAACCTGCGGCAGATCGGGCGGGAGGCTTCGGCATGAGGTGCCCTTTTTGCAATCACTTACAAGATAAAGTCGTAGACTCGCGGGAGAGCAAAGAAGGCGAAGCGATCCGGCGGAGGCGCGAGTGTTTGGCCTGCGAGCGCCGCTACACCACTTACGAGCGCATTGATGAAGTCCCCTATATGGTTGTAAAGAAAGACGGTAGACGCGAGAAATTCGATCGCCAAAAGGTGCTGGCGGGCCTGCTCAAGGCCTGCGAAAAGCGGCCGGTCAGCATGGGCAAGCTCTCGGAAATGGTGAATCAGGTGGAGTCCAAAGTCAGCGATTCGCCGGACCGTGAGATATCCACTACAGAGATAGGAGAATTTCTGATGGACAGCTTGCGCGAATTGGACAAGATCGCCTATGTCCGGTTCGCATCGGTGTATCGCGATTTCCAGGACGAGCAGGCATTCTTCAATGAATTGAAGAATCTAATGCGGCAAAAGGTTCCATGAGGTCGCATAACGCGTATTGAGCCGCCCGGACTGACGAAAAGATACAGCTCTCTTGTAACCTAAGTGGGTTCCAAGCATCTCTTAAAATAGAACTTAACTTTGCTGGGGAATGATGTTATGATCATTCGGATACCGGACCCCGGAGGGAACCAATTTCCCGGCACTTGGAGCCGGACCAGCAAAACGCCAAAATTCAGTGTGAACACCCCGGGTTCGCCGTCAGGCGGACAGGGGGAGGTGAGTCTTAGTGGATCAATTTGAAGATCAGTTTTTGCCGGAGAACCCTGAAGGTCTAGGCATCAATTTCGAAGAAGAAGCCAAGTTCTTCGACGCCGAAGCTGCGCACGATGCCGAATTTTTGCACCCTCATCCTGTAGAAGAATCTATCTACACGGATGACCCGGTACGCGTGTATCTGCGCGAGATGGGCGCAGTCCCGCTGTTGACCCGGGAAGGTGAGGTGGATCTGGCGCGCCGCATGGAGCGGGGTAAGCTCCGAATGCAAAAGGCGATCAGCCGGTCGGCTCTGGTGCAACGGGTAGCGGTAGACTTGGCCGACCAGGTACGGAAGGGTTTGGTCGAACTGGAAGTTGTGGTCGACCTGGGCGACGTCGAGGAGGGCTCGCCGGCCGACCTGAAGGTCCGGGCGGAAGCGCAGAAGCAGTTCGCGGAAGTTGTCACGCTCCACAAGAAACTGGGACAGCTCGAAGACAAGCTGGCGGCCACCCCGATTGCCAACAAGCGGCCGCGTAAGCGGTTGTGCGCCAGGCTCAACCGCGCCAAAGTGGAGGCGTCGCTGGCCATTCGCCGCGTGGCTTTCAAGACCATCAAGTGGAAGGAATTCGCTCGCGAGATTGAGCGCGCCGTCGATGAGTTGAGTCACCTCGATAGCGAAGTCAAGCGCCTGGAGAGCCGCAATAATCCGATTCAACAGGCGCGCGTACGCGAGCTGAAGCGTGAAATCAAAAAGCGCGAAGCGGGCGCGGGCGCGAACCTGCCGGAGTTGCGCCACAGCTTGACGGTGATCCGGCACGGCGAAGCGGAAGCCGAGCGAGCCAAGAAAGATTTGGTAGAGGCCAACCTGCGCCTGGTGGTTTCCGTCGCCAAGAAATACGTGAATCGCGGATTGCACCTGCTGGACCTGATCCAGGAGGGCAATATCGGCCTGATGCGCGCCGCCGACAAGTTCGAATACCGGCGCGGTTACAAGTTTTCCACCTACGCAACCTGGTGGATTCGCCAGGCCATTACACGCGCGATCGCCGATCAATCGCGGACCATCCGCATTCCGGTTCACATGAACGAGAGTATGAACAAGTTCCTGCGGGCCACGCGTGAGCTCGAGAAGGAATTGGGCCGTACTCCGACAAATGAAGAAATCGGGCGGCGGATGGATATCCCGGTCGAGAAGGTTCAGAAGCTGAAGACGATTTCTCGTGACCCGGTTTCGCTCGAAACGCCCGTGGGCCGGGACGGAGAATCGGCTCTGGGGGACCTGATTGAAGATCGCTGGGTAGGCTCGCCCGTGGATGCGGTGATCGAATCCAACGTGCGCGACGAGACTGCCGGTATTTTGAAAACGCTTTCTCCCAAGGAGGAGAAGGTGATCCGGATGCGGTTCGGCATCGGCTGCGAACGCGAACACACCCTGGAAGAGATCGGCCAGGAGTTCGACGTTACGCGCGAACGCATTCGACAGATTGAGGCCAAAGCGCTGCGCCAGCTGCGTGCGCCCGAACGGGCGCGGCGGCTGCGCGCGCTGATGGCCGCACGCTAACACTCGCAGCCGTTTCCACTCCTTCGCCGGGGCGTTCCCGAGTGGACGCCCCGGCTTCTTTTTTTGAGGCGATAGCGTGCCGCCGTGGATCTTTGTGACTCGAACGCCACTTCGGGTGTTTCCAAATCCAATTGAAAACAAAAATCGTAGATATGGCAGGTGAAGTGCTCAAGGGACGGCAACATGATATTCGCGGCCATCACCAGGCAAGGCTTAGCGGGCATGGCTATGTCAGTAGCGGTGCTGTGGGGATGTTTTCTAGGCGAACACATAATCATCCGGCAAGCTATCTCAGAGCAGGCAGGCGCGTTACGCATCATGAAGAGCCTCCGGGACCACCCAGAGCAGCCGGTTTCGCTGCCGGGTATCCGCATTCCCCATCCGTTGCGCCCGATCGCGGGCTGATCGATTTCCACCACCAGATGTACAATTTCAGCCATGCGTAATTTCGCGGCCGGAGTTGTGGCCCTGGGGGTATTGTCGGTTGGATGCAACCGGCACTCCGCTTCCCAGTTTGCCGACCTATCGGAAGAATTCGTCTACACGAGCCTCTCGTTTTCGCCCTCGAGCGCGACGGCGGCCGGGCTGCACCAATATCGCGGCCAGAATCTTGACGAGCAGTTGGATGACGTCAGCGCCGCGTCACTGGACAAAGCGCGCAAGTTCTACCAGGATTTCCGGCAACGGTTGAGCGGCTTGCCGAGCGATTCTCTCTCCGCTGAAGAGCGCACGGACTTGACCATCATGCAGGATCAGATTTCGCTGAACCTGCTCGAAATGGACGAAATCCACAATTACCTTCACAACCCCGACGTCTACGTGGAAGCGCTCGGAAACGCGCTGTTCAGTCCGTTCGTTCTGGAATATGCTCCGCTGCCGTCGCGTCTTCAAAACATTATTGCCAGGCTCCGTAAGGTGCCGTTGTTTCTCGATCAAGCCGCAACCAACCTCGACTCAGCCCCCGATATTTGGACCAAATCGGCAATCGACGAAAACGAGGGGAATATCGAGCTGGTGGACAAGACGATCCGCAGCGAGGTGCCGCAGGACTTGCGCGACTCGTACAACCGAGCTGCCACGCCGGCCCTGGAGGCGATGCGGAAGTTCCAGGATTTCCTGAAGAACCGGCTGGCGGCGCGCAACAACGCCGACTGGCGCCTGGGCCGCGACCGTTATTTGAAGAAGTTTCGCTACGTGATGGAGAGCGGCGTGGAAGCCGAGAACATGTTGGCCAACGCGGAAGCCGATCTGGAACACGTTCGGGCGCGCATGCTCGATCTGGCCCTGCCGCTCCATCGCAGCATGTTTCCGGGTCACAAAGAGCACGCGGAGTTGTCTGGCGAAGAGCGGCAAAACAAAATCATCGGAGAAGTGCTGGACAAGATCGCGGAACGGCACTCGACGCGCGAATCCTACCTGGACGATGCGCGCCAGGATTTGGCTGAAGCGCGCGCCTTTGTGATCGACAAGCATTTGCTCACGATGCCGGCCCGCGCCAACCTTCAGGTAATTCCCACGCCCGTATTTATGCGCGACGCCTACGCGGTGGGAGGGTTTTCCCCGGCCCCCGCCCTGGAACCGCAGTTGGGCGCATTCTACTGGGTGACGCCGATTGCCCCAGACTGGCCGAAGGAGCGCGCCGACTCCAAGCTCCGCGAGTATAACTTTTACAAACTCAAGCTTCTAACCATCCATGAGGCGATGCCGGGCCACTATGTGCAGTTCGAATTTGGGGATGATGTGCAGCCCAAAAGCCGGCGGATTCTGCGGGCGGAGTATGGGAATGGACCCTATATCGAAGGGTGGGCCCAGTATGCCACGCAGATGATGCTGGATGAGGGCTACCTCAACCATTCACCGGAGATGGCGCTGACGTTCGCCAAAGAAGAGCTGCGGGTTCTGGCCAACGCCATCCTGGACGTGCGTCTCCAGATGCTGGATATGACCGACCAGCAAGCGCTCGATCTGATGGAAAAGAAGACCTTTCAGGAGACGGAGGAAGCCACCGCCAAACTGCAGCGCGCCAAGCTTTCTTCGTGCCAGTTGCCGACGTATTTTGTGGGCTGGCGGGGCTGGTTGCGGGTGCGGGAAGAATACCAGAAAGCCGCCGGAAATGCCTATCGGCTCGAAGAGTTTAACGACAAGGCGCTCCGGCAGGGAGCGGTACCGCTGGCCGTATTAGGACAATTGTTACGGCAGTAGCAACCAGAATGGCTTCTGGACAGTCTATAATCATGTAACAGCAAGGGATGCCGGAGAACGAAAATCTAGACCTCGCCTCCGAAACGCCTCTCGCGTCGGGGGTCGAGCAACCGCCGGAACGGGCACCCTTCTGGAGCGCGTTTTACTGGGTCCGTGACCTGGTCTTCTCCGTTCTGATCGCAGTCATCCTGATCGTGTTCATCTACCAGCCGGTAAAGGTGGAAGGCACCAGCATGATGCCGACCCTCACCGACCAGGAGCGCATTTTCATCAACAAGTTCACGTATCACTACGGGCTGGGCAGCATTTCGCGCGGCGACATGGTGGTGTTCTGGTATCCGCTCGATACTTCGAAATCGTACATCAAGCGCATCATTGGAGTACCGGGCGATGTGGTCAGGATCGATGCCGGGCAAGTGTACATAAACGGCCAGGCGTTGAGGGAAGACTACGTTCCGGACGAATACCGCGACCGCGCGTCGTTGACCGAAAAGCTGGTACCGCGCGACGAGTATTTTGTGCTGGGCGATCACCGCAGTTCCTCCAACGACAGCCGTGCATGGGGATTCGTCGACCGCAAGTACATTTACGGGAAGGCCGTGTTCGTGTATTGGCCGCTGGATAAACTGGGGCGGCTGAAGTAACCGACACATCGGCAGCACATTACAGGCGCGAGGCTTAGCGACTGTCAAGCGTCCGACCGACGGCAGAAAACGACCGTCGGTCCTACTACCGCCGAAAGAGCCACAGCAGAACCGAAAACAAAACGCTGAGCAACAGGCACGTCGCCAGGGGAAAGTAGAAGCTCGAGTGCTTCCCCTGAACATAGATATCACCGGGCAGACGGCCGAGGCGGAAGGGGAGCCGGCCGGCGAATGTGACCAGCACACCGAGCACGATTAATGCAACACCGAGTGTGATCAGCACACGGCCCATAGCTTCACTATACGGCGCTGGTCGATCCGCGCTTGTGAGATAATCCTCGGAGCTATGGACATCAAAACCGAATACGTCAATCTTTCTGCCGGCGATGGCACGAGCCTGCGTGGCTATGTAGCGCGTCCGGTGGGAAAAACTCGCGGAGGACTGATCGTTTTTCAGGAGATCTTCGGCGTGAACTCGCACATCCGGAGCGTGACGGAACGTTTTGGACGGGAAGGCTTCCTGGCGATCGCGCCGGATCTGTTTCATCGCAGCGCTCCCGGTTTCGAAAGCGGCTACACCGATATGGGTCCGGCTTTCGCGGAAATGGGCAAGGTGACCGATCCGGGTTTAGAAGCCGACATCCAGGCGGCCTATGGCTGGCTGCAGAATGCCGGGGAATCGAAGATTTGTACTACCGGTTACTGCATGGGCGGACGCGTATCGACCTTGGCAGCGATTACGGTGCCGGTGGCCTGCGCGGTGTCTTACTATGGCGGCGGCATCGCGCCAAGCCAATTCAATCCGGGGCTGCTGGGGCGGCTGAAAGACCTGCAGGCGCCCATGCTGTTTTTCTGGGGCGGCCTGGACACGCACATTCCGGTAGAGTCGGTGCAAACCGTCATCAGCGCGGTGAAGGCAGCGGGAAAGCCCTATACCAACGTGGAGTTTTCGTTTGCCGACCACGGGTTTTTCTGCGACGCGCGCGCCAGCTACAACGCGACGGCCGCGGCGCTGGCGTGGCCATTGACGCTGGCATTTATGGATGCGCACGTCACGGGGCAGGCGGGGAGGGCCGGGGCGTAGAGGCTGGTTGGCTTCCAGGCTTCGGCGGTTCGAAGGTCCAAGTGGGCAGCTGTTTGGAGTGGCCGCCAAGCTTCGGCGCGGTGTGCCGGGCAGAAGCCCGGCGGCAGGCAGGAATGCCTGACCCCACTAGTGTCCGCGATGCCAGCAGGCGCTGGCGCTCGGTGACGGAGCGGCGCCGCTTTCGGCGCCCGGATGGAAGGTGCCGCTGCAATCGCTCCACCAGTTGGTGACACTGGCATCCACCGGCTGGCAGCGGTCGAGGTCGTCGCATACGCGTTTGGTGCCGGTCCACTGGTTGTAATCGGAGCCGTTACCGTCGCTGTGTTTGGCAGCGCTGGCGCGAGCCTGTGCGACGCGGCTGGCGGATGCGGCGGCCGCTGCTGCTTGTTCGGCCTTGGCCCGCTCCATCACCGCCTGGGTGATGGCATTGGATTCGCGGATCACGTTGCCGGCGATATCGCCGGACTCGCGCGCGAGGGCTTCGAGCCACGCCGGATTCATCTGAAAGCTGGCCAGAGCCATCTGCACCGCTTGGTTGGCCGCGGCGGCGGATTGCGGCCGCGCCAGGTACCCGGCGATCCGGTAGATGACCCAAAGCGAGATGCCCTGGTTGTCCCAAACCTGGAAGGTTACCGCGTGGACGTAGCCCAGACGGTCTCCGCAGCGGAATTCCACTTCCCCGGCATCGGCCCGAAGCTGTTTGCCTTCCGCCGCGGCGATGGGCACGAGGTAAGCGTTGGCGGCGCGGGTTTGGTCTGGCGCCAGGCCGCCGGCGAGTTGGGTGGCGTGGGTGCAGAGGCGCTGACGGACATACATGGCGGCCACATCGGCGCCGGAACGGAAGCGGTCGAGGATCATGGTACCGCCCCACGCCGCTGGGAAATGCGCCCCTTCGCGAATTCCCATCGCCATCGAACGCCGGTCGGGCACCTGATGAATCAGCAGGTCGGGATCGTCCATGAACAGTTGCACGCCGCCATCGGGTGATTGGGCGCGGACGATGTAATGCGGCTCGATTCTGGTTTTGCGAACGGTGCCGCCGCTGACCAGCCAGCCGGCAGGGAGCTGGACGCTGAAGGCGCCCTCGCGCGGGTCCTGCCAAAGCTGGGAACTGCCGGCCGGTTGCGCCAGTGCTGTCAAAGCCGTCACGAAAAGACCAACCACCAGCCGATACTTCGTCATCTTGTGCCTCGTCGAAACGGTGATCGGCAAGCTTGCCCGGAATTTGAGCGAACGACGGTATCCTGGTGCCATGCGTGTGTGGGCGATCCTGGCCGTCGCGATCCTAAGCGGTTGCGCAGCGCCGCCTCCGGCTGCCTCATCCAAAGCCGACCCGAGCGAGGAAGCCTGGTACGGCAAGGCGGTGGAGCAATTGGCGGCCATGGACCGCCAGGCGAAGAGCCTGCTCGAACAGGGCAAGGCGGATCAAGCCGCCGCTATCATCACGGATGGGGAGCCGTGGGTAAGCCGGCTGCTTGCGGTTCCGCGGCCGACGCTCGGTGCCATGGAAGCGGCCTCCGACCTAGATGACCTGTACGGCCGCATGCTGCTGACGAACCACAACTACGGATGGGCGCGGATCATGTTTCAGAAGAACGTGGCCCGCTGGAAAACCTGGAAGCCGCAGACCGACGAAACCGAGCGGCGCCGGAAGGTGGCCGAAGCGGCCATTGCCGAGTGCGACCGGCGGATGGCGGAGTAGGGCGAGCGGCCAACTATCCGCAGGGCCAAAACACTTCCGTCTTCCAATCTTTTGGGTCGGGATACTCGCCGGGATCGGTCACGTAGGATTCCCACGGCGCTCCTTTGGCGGCCAAGCCTTGGGCGGCCATCCACTGTTCGATGGCGACGTACGCATCGTGAAGGCCGTCGTACGGGCCGA
>Ga0335077_10001267_pt1 | contig 29813 bp, 27 predicted proteins | sample Lox_Sample_31_FD_207151 | JGI IMG/M metagenome (GOLD analysis project Ga0335077, IMG submission 207151) | Soil microbial communities from Loxahatchee National Wildlife Refuge, Florida, United States - Lox_Sample_3.1 | ecosystem: Environmental > Terrestrial > Soil > Wetlands | place: USA... | reverse complement strand
TACCTGTGTGCTGGCCAGAAACCTCGCCTGAACTGAGGACCTCGCGGATACCTGTGGCGCTGGATGATTTCACAGCGCCCGCGCAGGCCCAGCCGGGCACGCCGCTTCAGATCGTGGATTGCAGACGGCTGAGTGAAACTACTGGTCGAGTAGCAGTATAATTGCTTACGTATGCCTAAGTTCAATCCCGATGCAAAGGTTCCTGATACTGATTTCAGGGACAGGAATTCTGTAGATAGATTTCTGGAATGCGGGAAATTCCGGCGGTGCGCCAATTTGAGGGCGATCCCGGCACGATTGCAGAATGCAACTGTTTACCTGCCGGTGTGTACCAAGGGTCGTTTCGATAGGGCGGGATTTGCGGCGGATATCGACATGCCCGAACCGGGGCGTCCATTGGGACCAGTCACGTACAGCAGTCTGGGTTTTTGGGCTCCTCTGATTTCCTGCCCGCGCAAATGCCGGGAATACAACCACCGCACAGTGGAGAAATTGAAGGCAGCGGCGCGCGGCAGTTCGACTTGGGTTGCGGAGCACTTCATCAAACCATCGGAAATCTGGTGGGCAGCTTTTTGGGCATGGGTGATGAAATAGGGCGTGCCCCGTAACTGTCTTAAGCGCTAACTCCCCAAGCAATCCTGTTCCTTCGTACAGCTATCCCCGCCTGCCCCGAATCCGCCATCATTGCCGCATGGGAAAGTATGAACGTGCAGAAGCAGCCCGTACACCGGATGGGCTTCTGGCGATGAGTCAAGAGAAGCCCCGATTGATGGAAAAGTACGCCCCGGAAAAGTTCCGCGCGATCAAGCAGGTTAATCAGCTTGTGAACGAATTGCGCGCGCAGCGAAGTGCTTACGTATCGGCATCGAACGAGGAGAAATCGAAAATTCTGCACGCGATGCGATTCACGGCTGCCCGAATCGAAGTCATCGCGCGCGGTGCTATGGATATTGAAACTGGCCTCAACTTAGATTGGTGGAATCCTGACTGGGGCGTACCGCCAACCTAGTCGCTTGTAGGTCAGAAGGCACGCTAGGGCTATATTTCTCACCGTGTCCCGTGGTCGTTGGCGGGTTGTACGGGCCGGGGGTAGGCTGCCAGCCGTGGCAATCGGGCCGGGCGCTGTGCCTGTTGGCCCCAATTTTGTGCCTAACGTGCCCTGAAACATTGAAATCCAATGCAAACCACTGCAAGTGGCCGTTTTCTAACCCTCTGAAATTCCTTGCATTTGGGGTGATTTCGGAATGCTTCGCTAAATCCTGAAGCTAGCGCGTCTGCCAATTCCGCCACTTGGGCACATCGTGCGGTAAAACGAGGCAAAACCATCTTGCCGCGCCGCCCCAGGTTTGTCAACGCGGCACGCCCCTGCGAAGTACCATTGACCCGCGCCGCCTCCGCGCCTACAGTATTTTTTGTTGGGGTCGCGGAAATGAGGAGGGCATCCATATGGCCACTGCCCGCGCGATGCTGGAGCGCCGCCGTTCAAGCCGAGTCCGGATCCACATTCCAGTAAAGGTTCTTCGCCGCGAACCCGGCGGAGAATTGCGCGATGCGCCCGCCGAAGTTCTCTCCGTCAGCCGCACCGGCGCTTTGCTGCGCCTGCCATACCTTCCCGAAATGGGTTCCCGCATCGAGATTTTGAACGGCGCATCGCACGAGGTGCGCGAGTTCCGCGTTGTTTGCGTGCGCGACCGCAAGGAGCACGGCCCTTTCGATCTGGGCGTCGAAATCCTCTATCCCGCGCGCAATTTCTGGGGCGTCCAGTTTCCCGACGAGCTTCGCCCGGCTTGACGCGCCTTCGCCGCCCGTAGTGCTATAATCCCCGCAAAATCGACCCAAGAGGCCCGCACGGGCCGGTCGCCTTCCGGCGCAGTCCCCACGACCCGCGGGCAGGGGAGGTAGTCATGGGAATGCTTCAGATGCTGTTTCTGACTTGGGGTGTGATTACCGCCGTACTGATCTGCGTGATGATCTATCGAAGCGCGCTCGAAAACCGCGAGGAAGACCAGATTTTCCTCGATGCCGCAGGCGAGAGGACGGCCAGCGAGCAGCGCGTGCTCGTGGATCGCATCGAGAAGCTGGGCCGCCCGATTATCGCGCTGATGGTTGTTTCAGGCGTGCTGCTGGCGGTGATTGCCGGGCTCTGGCTCTATCAGGGTTTCAAGAGCTTCTGATCGCCGCGCCGTCCGTCGCTAGGGTTTCGGTTGGACGCTTGCGGGCGGCTGCTGCGCGGGCGCGCTCGCCTGTGTTGCCGGAATCTCGGACGTGTGGTTGTGCACGATCAGCCAGTTCTCGCCCACCTTCGTGAAAATCAGGGTCGTCTGCCCGCGCGTTGAGTACTCCCGCCCGTTGAACATCGCATCGAACTGCCACTGATACGACGCCCAGGCGACGTCGCCGTGGGTGAAGATCACAGTATTCTTTCGATTCAGCTGCATCCCTGAAAACGCGGCCCGTTCCCGCTCGTAGAGCGGAACGTAATTCTGCCAGCCGACAAGCGGCGGCTCGAACGCGCTGCTCACGAAAACGACGTTGTCGGAGTAATACTTGTGCATCATTTCGACGTCGCCCAGCTGAAACCCCGCCATCATTTCTCCGATGTCGTGGTCGATCTGCTCGGTGTCGGGCGTGGCGGGCAGGGGCACTTGATCGGAATGGTCCGCGTCCTTGTTGTTCTTCCCCTTCTTCTGTTTCTGCCCGGCTGCGGTGTCAGCCGAGAGCGCGAAAATCAAGGCGGCGGCCAGGCAGCAGACGAAGCCGCGCATCCAGCCGTATTCCTCAGTCCTGTTCCTCATTCGCTCGACCCTCCTCTTACGGCCGCGGTGCAGCGTGCCGCGTCTGGCTCAGCAGGTTGACGAACAGCCGGTACGCCCCCGGCACTCCGTCGGGAAGCTCGCGGAAGAACGAAAGCCCCGTGTAAATATATACGCCCTTCCCGTCGCGCGCGTACACGAGTCCGCCGGTTGCTTCCGGCTCGCCGGGATCGGTCAACCCCAGCACCGCCTGGTAACGCGGATCCCACGTGCTCCAGAAATAGAGGCCGCGCTCCTGATTCCACCCGTCGAAATCGGCGAGCGTGATTTTGTTCGGAGAATTCAGCAGCGGATTTTCCGGCGCGAGAAATCGCACGGGAGAATTCTGGTCCGTCACGCGCACGGCCTGCGCCGCCATCGTCGCCTTGAACGGCGCCGGTTGCAGCGCGTTCCATGCGAAGTCACGCTCGTATTGCGCCAGCAGCGTCCCGCCGTTCGTCACGTAATCGAGCAGCCTTGCGTTGGCCGCCATCGCGTCGCGCCGCAGCTCGTACGCGCGAATCCCCACGACGATCGCGTCGTAGCGGCTCAGGTCGCCGAACGCCAGCGCCACCTCGTCGAGCAGGTCCACTTGAATGCCGATCCGGCGCAGCGATTCCGGCACCACGTCGTTGTCGCCTGCGATGTAGCCGATGTGCAATCCCGCCGGCACGGCGAGATCGAGCACGCGCACCATCGCATCGGACGGCCCGCTCCAGTCGCGCGTCGGCAGCGTCGGGATCGGCTCGAGCGACGTCCGGAACGTATCGTCCCCGAGCCGCGCATAGGGATGCAGCGGGTAGGCTCCCGCCGCGATTTTCGCGGGCGGCGTCACCACGTAGCGGATCAGCTGGTCGCCCGCCTCAGTGAAATTGAGCGGCGCAATCGGCTGCACCTTCCAGCCCTCCGGCGCGTCCAGCCCGGCCGCCACGGTTGCCGGCTTTGTGCCGTGATAGCGCACGCGCGCCAGCAGCTCCACGGGCGCCGAGGCCCGTTTCAGCGGCATCATCACCTGCGACGGCTCAACCGTGAGCGTTACGGCCGGAACGAGTTCCAGCTGATACGTCTCGACGCCCGTCGTCTTGGCCACCGACGATTCGACCGCTTTCTCCATCGTGAACTCGTAGTCTCCAACCGTGGCGCGAAGCGCGAGCTTCACGAGCGGCGGGGGAAACGGCAGGACCGCATCCGCGGGGGAGCTCGGCGGCTTCAACCCGACTGGAATCGCGACGTGGAAGTGGTAGCTCGAGGCGCCAGCCTTTGCGTCGTCGAGCGTCACGCTCCACGCCGCGGGCACGATCAGGCTCGACTTGTCCACGATCCATTTCACCGGCGCTGCGGGCTGATCGAGGAAATTCACGTTCACCGCAAAAGTCTCGCCGGCCACCAGCTCATGCCGGTCCGCCTGCGTATCGATCGGCAGCGCGATGTCGTCCGCGAGCGCGGCGTCGATCCTTTCGCGCACGCCTTCGAGTTCCCACTCCGCGGCCTCCGCGTCGCCGCCGCCGGCGCCCGAGATTTTCGCCTGCGCCGCCGCAATGTCCTTGCCCGCTTCGGCGAGAGATTTCGCAGCCGCCGCGCGGTCGAGCGCAAGCGCGGACTTTGCAGCTGCGGCAAGCGATTCGTCCGCCGACCCAAGCGCCGGCGCCATCAGATTCTGTAGAGCGGGAAAGCGCTGCGCGAGCGCGGCTATCGGTTCGGCCAGAAGCTTGGCGTCGAATCCGTCGCCCGCCTCCTGCCCGCGCTCGATCACGAGAGTAGGAGGCCTTCGGAAGAACGGATTGCCGAACAGCGATGGCGTCCCCTGCGACCTGTGCTGCTCGTGGCCTTCCATTCCCATCTGCACGTAGCTCTTGCCCCACAGCGGCGAAACGTCGTTCACCGGTAGTTGCACCGCTCCCGCGCTCGTCTGCGGCGGCGCCGGCCCGAATCCGAAACTGCCGGGCCGCAACTCAAGCCGCACCTTCCACGGCTTGAGACCTTCCTTGATCTGTTCCGGAAACTTTGCAGGATCGGCGGCGGCGGCGATGGCTTGCGGCGTGTAGATTCCGCTCGCCTGATGCTGCCCGTGCCCGAACCGCACGCCGCCCCACCCGTTGATCACCACGTCGGGCCGGTACATGCGAATCACGCGCACCATGTCCTCGACCGGCAGGTCGCCCCAGATTTTCATGGTCCGCTCGGGGCTCTTCGAGAATCCCGTGTCCACCGCGCGCGTGAAGAATTGATGCACGCCGTAATGCTCGTCCGCCGCCAGCAGCTCGGTGGTGCGGATCACGCCCAGCGGCGCGTCCTGCTCCGGGCCAATGGCGTTCTGCCCTCCCTGGCCGCGCGTGATGGTCAGCAAACCCACATCCGCGTACAGACCCCGCGAAAGATATGCGAGCATGCTCGCCGATTCGTCATCCGGATGGGCCGTGGTGAAAAGAATTCGCGTGGCGACGCGCGCCTTGTTGATCGCTTCGACCGTTTCCGGCAGCGACTGCGCCGACACGCGTGCGATCGGCGCGAAGCCAGCCGCGGCCGCGACGAGCGCCGCGATCGCAATCAGAGTCCATCGTTGGGTTGTGGGTTTCACGGTAAAAGCTCCTCAAACGGCCATTGCCGTTGCCATCGCGCGCGCACCAAATATACAAGAATTCCCGCCGTTGCCGCTCCCAGCGACCACAGCATCGGTTTCGTTCCCGTGGATTTGAAGATCCAGATCCAGCCCGCGATCGCCGCCACCACCGGCGCCGGATACAGCCACATGCGGAATGGCCGCCGCGCGCTTCCCCATCGGCGCCGCAGCAGGATCAGCCCCACCCCCTGGCCGACGAATTGGATGATGCAGCGCATCGCCAGGATGGCCCGAATCACCGAGAAAAGGCTGAACAGCAGGCTGAAGACGATCGCTGCCGCGCCCACCGCCACGAGCGAGACGTGCGGAAAGCGCTTCGTGGGATGCACGCGCGCAAAGACGGAGAAGAAGTTCCCATCGAGTGCCGCCGCATAGGGCACGCGCGAATACCCGAGCATCGCCGAAAAGACGGAGCCGAGCGCCGTCACCAAAATAAGCGCCGTTGCGAGCGCGGCCCATTGGTTCCCGTACACGCGCTCGATGAACGTGCTCGCAATGAAACTCGATTGCCCCGCCTCTCTCCACGGAATCACACCCAGAATGCTCACCTGCATCGCCAGATAGAGCGCCGTGATGCCGAGAATCGAAATGAAAATCGCGCGGGGAATATTCTTCTCCGGGTTCTTCATCTCGCCGCCGAGATTGCACACATTGTAGTAGCCGAGATAACTGTAGATCGTCTGCACCGTCCCGTGGCCGAGCGCGCCGAAGAGCAGCCACGAAAAATTCCAGCTCTCACCAGAAAAATCGAAGGCGCGGTGCGCGTCGAAGTGCCTCGCGCCGCCCCAGATGATCCACAGGATCGTCCCGATCACGATCACGCTGAAGACGATCGAGATTCGCCCGATCGCGGTGATTCGCCGGTAGAGCAGCACGACCACCAGCACGATCACCGCACCGGCGATCACGTTGTTGCCGTGCGCGCCGAGCGCCGCCATCGCGCCCGCCGCCCGGCTCGACCTCTCCACCAGGTAGCGCGAGTATGTCGCAAAACCCAGCGCCCCCGACGCAATGCTGAGCGGGCCCTGAAATAGCGTTTGCCAGATAAACAGAAACGACATCAGCCGTCCCCATCGCTCCGGCCCATACGCTTCGCGCAGATAGACGTAGCTCCCCCCGGCCTGCGGCATCGCCGCGCCCAGCTCCGCCCAGATCGCGCCATCCAGCACGGCCAGCGCCGCTCCCGCCGCCCACGCGAGCAGGCTGCCCGGCCCGCCCATCGCCTGAATCACGAACGGAATCACGACGAAAGGTCCGATGCCCACCATGAATGTCATGTTGAGCGACGTCGCTTCGACCAGTCCCAGCCCGCGCTCGAGTTTTCCCGGCTCGCTCATCGCGTTTTCCGCCGCCAAGGCAGGCAGAGCATAGCAAGAAACCGCTTGCCCTCCGCCGAAAACTCCGCGGAACTGCGCTACCATAACCGCCCGGACGAAAGGACAGAGGCCCGCGCATGCTGTCTCCCCAGCTCGGAATCGGCATCACGGCCGCCACGGTCGCGGTCCTCGTCGCCGGATTCTTTCGCGCCCGCCGCCGGAGGCCGTTTCCAGCGCACGGCTGGCTCGGAATCGCCGCGCTAGGCGCCGCCGAGTGGATGCTCTTCCGCGGCGTAGAGCCAGTGGCCACGTATTTCACGCCCATCGCCTGGAGCGCCTACATCCTGATCGCCGACGCCGCCGTGCTCGCGCTGACGGCCCGATCGCGGCTCAACGACGCGCCGATCACGCTGCTGCGCATGGCCGTTCTCTCGATTCCGCTCTGGCTCGTCTTCGAGGCCTTCAACCTCCGCCTCCGAAGCTGGACGTACGTGGGAGTGCCGCGCGAATGGGCCGCGGCTTTCGCGGGCTTCGGATGGTCGTTCGCCACGATCACGCCGGCCATCTTCGAGACATCCGACCTCGTGCAGGCGCTTCTCCCGGCAATGCCGGTGCATCCGTGGAGAATTTCGCGGGCCGCGGAAAACGTGATGATCGCCACCGGCGCGGCGTGCCTCCTTGCTCCGCTCGTGATTCCGCAGCGCATCGCGGCATACTTGTTCGCGCTCGCGTGGATCGGGTTCGTGCTACTTCTTGATCCCATCAACCGCCGGCTCGGGCTGCCTTCATTTCTGGGCGATCTTTCCGAGGGCTTTTCCCGGCGCTTCTACGGGTTCTTCTTCTCGGGCTGGATTTGCGGCTGGCTTTGGGAATTCTGGAACAATTGGGCCGCGGCGAAGTGGCGCTACACGTTTCCGATGTTCCAGCAGTCGAAAATATTCGAGATGCCCGCGCCCGGCTATCTCGGTTTTCTGCCCTTTGCTCTGGAATGCTTCGCGATGTACGTGACCGCTTCGTGGCTCGCCGGCTGGCTCAAGAGGGTCAAGTGAGAAAGAAAGGCGCCAGTCATTCTGAGCGGAGTGGCCGGACATTCTCCTTCGCCCCGCTCTTACGGGGCGTCCGACCACGCAGTCGAAGAACCTCTCTTGGGCTGCGGCAAACTCGCAGTCCTCGAGCAATCGTAAGCCGCTTGGTCTTTCTCGCCCTTTTGTTAGCAGGAATTTTTGTATCGCCCACTCACGCCGGCGGCATCACGCTCTCGCCCCAGGCCACTCAGGCGCTCGACCAAATCTACTCCGGCGATCCGGACGCGGCGCTCCCGATTGCTCACGCGATCGAACAGGCGCAGCCGGAAAGTCCGGTCGGCTACCTGCTCGAGGGTGAAGCCGAGTGGTGGAAGACGTATTGCGCCGCGTGCGAGATCAAATGGGGCCAAATCGACGCCTGGAAGCGAGCGAAGCAGCCGGAGGACGACGCCTATTTAGCGCTGGCGGATAGAGCGATCGAACTGGCCCGCGCACAGATCGAGAAATCCGATACCGCCGACATGCACCTCTACGCGGCGCTCGGCTTCGGCCTTAAGGCGCGCCTCTACAGCCTGCGCGAGGAGCGGCGCAACGTCGCTCGCGCCGGCGTCGCAGCGCGCGCAGAATGCCTCCGTGCCTTGCAGCTCGATCCCGACATGGCCGATGCGACGGCGGGCGTGGGCTTTTATAACTACTACGTCGACACGCTTTCGGCGATCGCGAAAATATTGCGCTTCTTCATGGGCATTCCCGGAGGCAGCAAGCAGGACGGCATCCGCCAGATGAAAATCGGAGCGGAACGCGGCGTCTTTCTGGCGGCCGACACGCGCTTCTATCTCGCGAGAAACCTGCGCACCTTCGACCAGCGTTACGAGGACGCGCTGTCGGTCACCGAGCCGCTCGTCGCGCGCTATCCCCGCAATCCGATTTTTCAGCTGCTTGCCGGCAATCTGAATATGGAGCTGGGCCGCAATGCGAAAGCTTCGGACTACTTTCACGCCGCGCTCGACCTGCCCGATCCCGACCCGGATTGCGCGGCCCGCATCCGCGATCTCGCCGATTCCTTTCTTGCTTCGCTCCGATAGCACGCTCCGGCATCCAACGATGTAGAATTGGCGTCGAACGATGTGAGCGTGAAAGCAGGGGGTACGGCGCATGAATCGCCTGATCGAGCGCGAATCACTTTTCATGTGCGTTGGCCTGCTCGCGCTCGCTGCCGCGTCGCATGCGGCGTTCTCGATCCCACCGGGTACCGTCCTTCCGGTACTTTTGAATTCCACTATTTCTTCGACGAAAAGCAAGCCGGGCCAGATCATCACGGCGCGGATCATGCAGGACGTGCCGCTGCCCGACGGCTCGAAGATCGCCGCCGGCGCGACTGTCCTGGGCCACGTCGTGGATGTGACTCCCGCCTCCAATGGCCGCGGCGCCAGCATCTCCCTGCAATTCGACACTTTGAACATCTCGCGCGGGAAGTTTCCGATCGTGACGAACCTCCGGGCCATCGCGTCCTTCATGGAAGTGGAGCAGGCGCAGATTCCGCCCTCGGGCCCCGACCGCGGGACCTCCTCGTATTCCTGGACCACGGTTCAGATCGGCGGTGACACCGTCTATCGCGGCGGCGGGCCCGTCAAAGAGGGGAGCGCTGTGGTGGGACAGCCTGCGTATGGCGGCGTGCTCGCCCGCATGAGTCCAAACCCGGATCGCGGATGTCGCGGAGCCATTGGCGAAAACGACGCACCGCAAGCTCTCTGGGTGTTCTCGTCCGGCGCGTGCGGAGCGTACAGCCTGTCAAATGTGGAGATTGTCCACGCGGGCCGCACGGCTCCGATTGGCAGAATCATTCTCCAATCGCGGAAAGGCGAGCTGAAGATAGGTGGCGGGAGCGGATTGCTTCTCCGCGTGATTGCACCCGACGCGGGCGGCATCTAGTTTCCGCTAGTCTCCGCTGAAAGGCCCCGAAGTGCGACACTCCTGAGCAGAGCCCGCGGCTTTCTTTTTGCCTTCCGAGTAAGGCTGCATGCCGCCACGCTCCGTTCGACTTAATCGGCGAGCGGATCGGGTCGAATCTGGAAGTGAACGACCTTCGGGTTCGTCCCTTTGCCCGTCTCGCTGTGGAACGGGGTGCGGGTGCCCCAGGTCGTCCAGACTCCCTTGCCCTTCCATCCGGCCTTCGGATCGTCGAAGCGCCCGTCCATCCCTTTCGCGAAGAATCCCAAAGGGTAGGGCACGCGCAGGATCACGAATTTCCCGTTCACGAGTGCGATCAACGAATCCGACGAATTGCCCGTGGCGATCGGCGTGTTCTTGCCCAGCCCCAGCGTGTCGAACTGATCCACCCAGGCGTAATAGTGTGAATCGTCGCTGCCTGAATCCGTCACGTTCTTGAATTTCGGTCCCGGCGTCTGGTAGAGCGTCCATCCTTCCGGGCACTGCCGTCCGGTCGCCGCCGGCCCGTTCAGCGGGCCTTTGCACTTGCGCCTGTCGAAACTCGCGAGGTGCCCGCTCCCGAGCGCCACCCAGACCACGTTGTTGCCGTCGATGTCCATTCCCCTCGGCGAGTAGCCCCACACCGGCGCCTTCGGATCGTTCCACGGCACTTCGTAATACTCCGCAAGCGCTGTTTCCGGAGGGTTCGGCCCCGGATTCAACCGCACGACCCCGCCGGGGAAGCCGAGCACGGTTCCCCAGATCATCCCGTCCGTTCCGATCGCCACGCCGTAGAACGCTGCGTTGAGGCGAGTGTCCTTTGTGGGATCGGGCGCTGCATTGAGCGCGGAGGTGGTGCCCAGGCTTTCGCCGCCGGGCGTCGTCGCCACTCTTTGCTCGCCTTCGGCATACGCGTCGCGCTTGCCGTTGCCGTTTGTGTCGAGCACCAGCGCGGTCCAGCCTTGCGATTTCGCGGCGTCGTGCGTCTGGTCCCACATCTTGGTATTCAGCCATCCGACCACTCCGCCGCCACCGCCGCTGCTGGTCCACAGCGTGTTGTTGGCGTCTTCGGCGAACAGCAAGTGGTGCGTGCCGAAGCAGGTGTCGATCATCGAGACCTGCTTGGTAGCCGGGTCGTACATCTCGAGTTGGCGGCCCGATCTTTCGAGAGGAGTGAGCTTCGCTGAAGGAAGGTCCGAGCCCGCCTTGCAGAATGCGGGGTCGTCGAACGAACGGATTCGTGCCGTGTACCACACGCGCCCGCGCTCGTCGAACATCGGATTGTGAACCGTCGTGTGGCTGTCCCAGATCGCTTCGTCGCCCCACACCGCGGAAGCCTTCAGCGGCTTCGGTTGTCCCGGCGTGTCCGGATCGCGGTACGGCGTTTTGACCTCGCTGATCGTGTTGTGCGCCGGATCGAGCACCGGCAGATAGTCGCGGCTCTCCTCCGGCGATCCGTAGATCAGGCCGTTGGCATTCACGTGCGGATCGCGCTTGTCGGTCGAGATTTCGTCGTGCAGGTACGCCTTCGGATCGGCCCAGTCCCACTGCGTGATCACAACGTTCCGCTCGACGCCCTGTGGGCGCGGCGGCGCTTCCGCCGGCAACTCGCCCTTCGCGATGCGCGATGTCCAGTCGCCGAACATTTCGGTGGCCCGCTTGACGCCGAGTTGGCCCAGCCCGCCCATCATGATCGCGCCCGCCTGCCCGGACTGCACGCGCCGCATCCACGCCTGCGCCGGATCGAGTTCGCCGAACATCGCCGGAATCGTCCGCGTGTAGAGATTGCCGAGCTGGTGGCACGACTCGCAGCTGTCGGTCTTGATCAGGTGAATCCACTGGCCCTGGTTCTTGACGCCCGGCGAGATTCCGTTTCCGGCGGTGTCCGTGCCGGGGAATTCGTTCTTCCCGGGCACCTCCAGCAGGGAATACCAGTAGTTGGCCGGATAATATTGCGCGGCGGCCTTTGCGTCCGGCGCGACGCTCGGCTTCAAATCCACCAGCTTGCCCGGTTCGGTCTGGACCTTTGGCGAATCCACCAGCCCATAGCCGCGCGCCCATACTGAGTATGTTGCCTTTGGCAGATCGGGAATCAGGTAGCGGCCTCGACCGTCGGTCACCACTTCCTTGATGTAGCGCGTGGGCAGATCGCTTGTTTCCGCGATCACCCACACGCCGGCTTCCGGCCCGTTCGCGCTTGTGACCGTCCCGCCTATGTCGTCGCTGTCGATCCGTATCCCTTCGCCACGAGTCTGCCTCGCGCTCGTCGTGCCGAGCGACGCGGCGAGCAAAGCGGCTATGCCGAGCGCCGCAATTCCCGGAAACAAGATTCTCCTGGCCATGTGATCGAACCTCCCCTCGCCCGCAACGTTAATAGCGCCGGATCCCTACTGGAAGATCGCAGATGCGGGCGGGAACCATCGTCGGTTTGCCGGTCGAGCGAGAATATACGCTTGGCTGCCCTTGCTGGCAATGCTCGGTCTCGGGATCGTCGAACGGAGTGAATTACAGAGTTGGAATCGATTTCGTGCCGAAAATCAGCTGCGCGCGGCTTCTTCCTGCTCGAAGGCGTGATACGACGAACGAACCAGCGGCCCCGCCTCGACGTGCTTGAATCCCATCTGCTCGCCCAGCCGCTTGAATTCGGCGAATTCATCCGGATGTACGTACCGCTCGATCGGCAGATGCTCGTGCGTGGGCTGCATGTACTGCCCGAGGGTCAGAATGTGCGTGCCCTGCGCGGCGATTTCCTCCATCGCCTGCAAAACTTCCTCGCGCGCCTCGCCGAGGCCGAGCATCATTCCCGTTTTCGTCGGCACATCCGGCGACATTACGCGTGCCCGCCGCAGCAGCTCGAGCGACCGCTCGTACGCCGCTCCCTTGCGCACGCGCCGGTAGAGCCGCGGCACGGTTTCCATGTTGTGGTTGAGCACGTCGGGCCGCGCGGCCATCACGGTGCCCAGCGCGCCCCAGTCGCCGCGAAAATCCGGGATCAGCACCTCGACCTTGCATCCCGGCACGCGCTCGTGAATCCCGGTGATCGTGCGCGCGAAGATCGCCGCGCCGCCATCCGGCTGGTCGTCGCGATTCACCGACGTCACCACCGCGTATCGCAGGCCCATCCGCTCGACCGCTTCCGCCACCCGCTCCGGCTCGTCCTGCTCCGGCGGACCGAGCGGCTTTCCGCTCGGCACGGCGCAGAATCCGCACGCCCGCGTGCAGATGTTTCCCAGAATCATGAATGTGGCAGTGCGATGTTCCCAGCACTCGCCCATGTTCGGGCAGCGCGCGCTCTCGCACACGGTGTGCAGGTCGAGCGTGCGCATGATTCGGTCGAGTTCCTTGAAATTCGATCCGCCCGAAAATCGCACCTTCAGCCACGGCGGCCGCTGCGGCCCGCTCGGCGGCGGCGCTGGATTGTCCGGAAGAATGTTGAAGGGCGAAGCCATCGCGCAAACTCAACTCATTCTACGCATCTGAATCGCTTGAAACAATCCGCTTTGATCGATCGCCCCACGCCGTTCCCGCGAGGCAACCTGTTCGAATTGAACCACATGCCGAAACCTGGTTTTGTTGTACAATTACAACGCTCGATCTTGGGCCGCGCAAAATGCTCCCGTAAGTTGTTGCAAGCAAAGGCCTAGATCGTAAGAGCGACGGCCCCGAAAGTGCTAATAACAGACCACTCTCAGATGGCTCAGCAGCTCACAATTCAGCACCCGGTCGAAATCGAGGGCATCGGTCTGCACACGGCCGTGCGCAGCCACCTGAAGCTCGTGCCGGCACCTGCGGATACGGGCATCGTCTTCCGCCGCGTGGACCTCGACAATTTCGAGATCGAGGCGCGCGTGGAAAACGTGGCGCGCGTCAGCTACGCCACCAGCCTGATGAAGCAGGGCGTGCTGATCTCGACCACCGAGCACCTGCTCGCGGCGCTCTACTGCTTCGGCATCGACAACATCTACGTCGAGCTCGACGCGCTCGAGCTGCCGATACTCGACGGCTCGTCCAAGCCGTTCATCGACCTGCTCGCCGACGCCGGGACGCGCCGCCTGCGCCGCCAGCGGCACTACATTCACGTCGTGAAGCCGCTCGAATTCTCCGACGGCGACCGCCGCATCGGCATCTACCCGGCCGACGAGTTTCGCATTCACTGCTTCGTCGATTACCACCACCCGGCCGCCGGCCCGCAGGAGATCGAGATGGTCGTGGACCGCGAATCGTTCAGCCGGGAACTCGCCCCGGCGAGGACGTTTACCTTCGTGAAGGAGCTACTTGCGCTTCAGAAAATGGGCCTGATTCGCGGCGGCTCGCTTGCCAACGCCATCGTGATGGACGACACTTCCATCCTCAACGGCCCACTGCGCTTCCCCGACGAATTCGGCCGCCACAAGGCGCTCGATCTGATCGGCGACCTGGCGCTGATCGGCCGACCGCTTCAGGCGCGCATCGAAGCCCACAAAGCGGGCCATGCCCTGCATACTCAACTGGTTACGCGCCTGCTACAGGACCGCTCGCTCTGGGTTGAAACCACCGCCGAAAGCATACACTCCGCGGCCTCCGACCGCACTTCCGCCTCGCTCCCCGCTGAACCGGGCGCCACCGCCGACTAGGTCGGTCACCTGATTGGTGGGCTACTCGCAGTTGCCGGCCGGTCCCTCTCGAAACGAATGACTCCAGTTTGATCGGTGTAGAAGCTTCGCCACCCGGTTCTTTCCCGATCGATAGGGTCGGCGTGGAGTTCGTACGCAGTCCCGCCCGCCATAGTGCAGCCCTCCGCTGCGGCATCGGACGAAGGTGCTGGCGGCACGTTATCTTCGGGCAGATCCCAAAGATAGCTGAACTCATAGCCATCCTTGTGACCCGAGGCGAGGGCCGTGTCGATGAGCGCTGCACGGTCGCAGGTCGCTACGCCCGTGCCGGCCAGCGCATCCAGGCCGGGAGGGAAACCATTGTGATAAGTTGCGGCATACCTGATGGTCGCCACCTCGATCGTTCGAAGTGAACCGACGGCGGAGGCCTCATTCGCTACTATCCGCGAGCGGAGCAGATTCGGAATGGCGATTGCCGCCACGATAAAGACAGGGATGATCATCAAGCCCATATATCCGAAGACGAGTCCGGCCACAGCCATCCCTTCGCCCCTGATTCGCCCGGCGGACTTTCGAATCTCCGAGATCGCGAGGTGCCCGAGAACCACCGCAGCAATGGCGGTGGGAGGGAAGAAAGCCAGCAGCCCGCAGATCAGGCTTCCGATCGCTTTCCCGCTGGTCACTGCCGCTCCACTCGGGGGCGGCGCGGCCGCGACGGAGCCCGCGAGTTCCTGCAACGCATTGCCGCACTGGATGCAAAAGCGGCCTTCGTTGGGATTCTCGGCCCCGCAGCGCTGGCAGAACATCGCTGCACCTCCAGGACTTAACTCGATGGGAACTTAGCCGCCTGCTTATCGTGCCGGCCCGGAAATGTCAACCAATTCCCCGATTGCCAAAGGGTGAACGGCGGCGTAACAATTGACGCAGATGGCCGCCTCCGACACTTCCATCATCATTCTGGCCGCGGGAAAAGGCACGCGCATGCGTTCCGACCTCGCGAAAGTGCTCCATCGCGCCGGCGGACGCCCGCTGATCGAACAGGTGATTCGCGAGTGCCAGCCGCTGAAAGCGGCGCAGATTCTCGTCGTCGTGGGCCACCAGGCCGAGGAAGTAGGCGCGGTCGCCGAGCAACTCGGCGCACAGACAATTGTGCAACAGCCGCAGCGCGGCACGGGCCACGCAATGCAAGTCGCCCGTCGCGCGATTCGCAAGAGTGCCAAGCTCGCGATCGTGATCGTCGGCGATGCGGCGCTGCTGCGCACCGAAACGCTCGCCGCGCTGCTCGATGCGCATCGCCGAGGCGAAGCCGCCGCCACAATCCTCAGCGCCGAAGTTCCCGATCCTGCGGGCTACGGCCGCATCGTGCGCGATGCCGAAGGGCGCGTGCAGTCGATCGTCGAGGAAAAGAGCGCCTCGCCCGACCAGCTCGCCATCCGCGAAATCAACTCCGCGATCTATTGCTTCACGCTCGAAAAGCTCTGGCCGTGCCTCAGCGCGCTGCGCCCCGATAACGCGCACCACGAGCTCTATCTCACCGACGCGATTGCGCTGCTGCGCCAGCGCGGCGAACGCGTGCTCGCGCAGATCGCGCCCGATTTCAACGAAGTCCTCGGCTGCAACACGCGCGCGGATCTTGCATACGCGGACCGCGCCCTGCGCGCGCGCAAATCCGCCGAGCTGATGGAATCCGGCGTCACGATCTATCTCCCGGAAACGGTGCTGATCGATCCCGGCGTGACCGTCGGGCCGGATACGGTAATCGAGCCGGGCGCGCAGCTGTTGGGCGAAACGCGCGTCGGCGCGCGCTGCCAGATTCGCACGGGAACCATTCTTCACGACATGCGCGTCGATGACGGCGCCATCGTCGGCCCGCACACCAACGCCACTTCCTCGCGCATCGGCCCCGGCGCGCACGTCGGCCCGTTTTCGCGGCTGCGTCCCGGAGCGGACATTCGCGCGGGCGCGCGCATCGGCAATTTCGTCGAAGTGAAGAAGTCGGTGATTCACGAGGGCGCGAAGGCGCAGCACCTGAGCTATCTGGGCGATGCGACCGTCGGACCGGGTGCCAATATCGGCGCGGGCACAATTACCTGCAACTACGACGGCATCGCAAAGTACGAAACGAAGATCGGCAAGGGCGTTTTCATCGGCAGCGATACGGCGCTGGTCGCGCCGGTGCGCGTCGGCGACGGCGCCTACGTCGCGGCCGGCTCGATCGTTACCGACAATGTTCCTCCGGACGCGCTGGCCATCGCCCGCGGCCGCCAGGTCAATAAACCCGGCTGGGCCAAGGCTCGGCGCGCAATGTTGAAGCAAGCCGCCCATGGCGCGAAGAAATCCCGCCCCAAGCGTCGCCCGTCCCGACGCGCAAGTCGTAAATCTCGTTCTCGGGCAAAGTCGCGCCGCCGCTAGCGCTGGCCGAAGAGCACCAGGCCTGCTCGAAAACCACCAGTCGGCCGCAAGCGCCCGGAAGCCGTCCGCGAACGACCGTGCCCCGAATCCTTCTGAAAATAGCCGACTTCGCCGATTCGTGGACCGCCACGAAAGTTTGGCATTGCCCGTGCATTGTTCGGGGGCGAGTGTCACGGAAATTGCGTGACCCGCGATTTTGTAGGAAGGACCTGAGATCGATTTTGCCGATCTCGGAAGGAGTCGAACAATGCGATACCTGAGACTTCTGGCTGTACTTGGCGTTTTCCTGATTCCCGCGTCGTACGCGCAAGCTCAAAGAGTTGCAATCGGCATTGGCATCGGCGCGCCGGCCTATGTTGGGCCGCCCGTCTGCGCCTATGGCTACTATCCATACGCGCCGTACGCGTGCGCGCCGTATGGCTACTACGGCCCGGAGTGGTTCTCGGGCGGCATCTTCATCGGTGCCGGTCCGTGGTTCCACGGCTTCTATGGACGCCCCGGCTTTAGGCCCTTTGTCGGCCGGCCCGGATTCAGGCCGTTTGTGGGCGGCCCGCGCGGTTTCGTCGGACACGGACCGGTGGGCGGTTTCCATGGCGGCGGTTTCCATTCGTTCAACGGTGGAGGCAGCTTCCACGGCGGAGGTAGCTTTCACGGAGGTGGAAGCTTCCACGGTGGAGGCGGCTTTCATGGCGGAGGCCACCGATAAGTTTCATACCTAACTTCATACCCGAGGGAGCAGTTGAGACGGCCGGCGGCACAAACCGCCGGCCGTTTTCTTTTGCGCCCGCAGGATCCCAGAGAAGCTCCGCACCCGAGAAACCTGAGCCCCCAGATCGGCCACCCGCGCTCGGAATTCTCTTTACTTCTGCTAGGCTCCATTATACATTTAGTTGTATATAGAGTATCGGCTTTGCTGGTATAGTCGCCCCCCGTGAGCGACGAAGCCGAAAAGCCCCTTTACGCGACCGTCGTATGGGAAGGCGACTCTAGGGAAACTCTTGTCGGCTTTCCAGAGAGCGTCAGGCAGAACCTGGGATTTCAGCTCTGGCAGCTACAGCAGGGCGAAAAGCCGAGTGACTACCGGCCGGTGACCTCGATTGGCGCAGGCGTTTTTGAACTGCGGGATCAGGATGAGAGAGCCTGGTATCGCGTCGTTTACCTATCCAGGATAAATGACGTGATCCATGTTCTTCACTGTTTTGAGAAGAAGAGCCGTGAGATGCCGAGAAAGGAATTTGAGAAAGCGAGGCAGCGGCTCAAGGCAGTGAGAGCGCGCCTGGCAAGGGAAAAGAGATATGAAAAACGCGGCTAACAAACCGGCACACGTCACGCGAGGAAACGTGCTGGACGATATCGGCTTCTCACCAGAGCAGGCAACCGCTCTGAAGTTCAAGGCTGAGCTCTATCAGGCAATCCTAAAATACGCTCGGAAGTATTCACAGAAGGACTTGCAGGTGATTCTCGATGAGCCCCAACCGCGAGTGAGCGAACTGCTCAACGGCAAGATCGCGAACAAGAGCGTTGACAAGTTGCTGTACTACGCGGGCCGCCTGGGTATCGAGGCGAAGGCAAAGTTCACGCAGACCCACAAAGAAGTGATCGAGAAGGAACTCGCGATGGCCGACAGGTAAGTGTGAGAGGGGACCAACGGCCTCCCCTTTCAAATGTGCTAAAATCTTCGTATGAGATTCGGAGTGATCGTATTTCCCGGGTCGAACTGCGACGACGACGCATACCACGCGATCGGCAAGGTAATCGGTCAGCCGGTCGAATTCATCTGGCACCAGTCGGAGCAGGTTTCTGGTTTTGACGCGATCCTCCTTCCGGGCGGCTTTGCTTTCGGCGACTACCTCCGCACCGGCGCCATCGCGCGCTTCTCTCCCGTGATGAAAGCCGTGAGTCGCTTTGCGCGTTCGGGCGGGATGGTGCTGGGCGTCTGCAACGGATTCCAGATCTTGCTCGAAGCCGGACTTCTCCCCGGCGCGATGCTGCGCAACAAAGAACTGCGTTTCCTCTGCCGCCAGGTGCACATCCGCGTCGAGCAGACCGACACGCCGTTCACCTGCGCCGCGCGTCCCGGACAAATCCTGAAAATGCCGATCGCGCACATGGAAGGGAACTACTTCTGCGATCCGGCCACGCTCGCCGAGCTTGAGCGCAACAGGCAGATCGTCTTCCGCTATGCTAGGCCGGACGGCAGCGTAGATGAACACGATCGCGAATCGAATCCCAACGGTGCGCTCGCCGCTATCGCCGGAATCTGCAATCGCGAGCGCAACGTCGCGGGCCTGATGCCGCACCCGGAGCGCGCGGTCGAAGCCGGGCTCGGCTCGACCGACGGCCTCGTGATTCTGCGCTCGATGGTCGAAAGCCTTTCGCGCGCCGAGAGCAAAGCGAACGCCGCGCCTTCGGCCGAACGCGTCCCCGCGTAGCGCGCGCCCAGCCACTAACTTGTCGTGACGGACGGCAAACTATTTCTGACTGTAGCTTTAGTCGTATTCTCCCTCGAAATCGTGGAGTCCGTTATCGTGCGTAAGGAAGCAACGCACGTTTTCTCTCCGAAGGTGGGGTGGCGATGTTTCTTCTTCGTCGCGATAGCACTCGACCTGTTTGGATTCATTTATTTGCTCTCACCAACCCATCGATCTCCCAATGGAGCGCCGCTGTGGTGGCCTTTGCTCTTTCTCCTGATTTTGCTTTTTACGAGGCCCAAGTCACTCGTGGCGAACTCCGAAGGGCTCAGCTCTTATGGTTGGTATGGACTTCGACGACGCTTCATCCGCTGGTCGGATGCGTCAGCTGTGACGTCGGACTGGGAGGAAGAAAGGCTTAGCCAAAACTTCCTAACGCTACTATGGGTGTTTACGGGCTATAGCGTGACTGTTACAGGACGAGATGGCATTCGCATGGTGCACACGATTCTGCTGCGCCATCAGAGCAAATTCCTCGACAATTTGCGACTGCACATTCCGGCAAGGGCATTTGCGCCGGGTTTGTTCGATTGGCACCCTTGAGTCCGAAAGAACGCACACTTGCGCGTAACGTCTTTTGCTGCCAAAATCTGCGCTCACTCTTCTTGCATTCGTGCCGATGATCGACACCGAAATTAAGGCCACCCCACAGATCGCGGCGGAGCACGGCCTCACTCCCGACGAATACGCGCGCACGCAGAAAATCCTGGGCCGCGATCCCAATCTCACCGAGCTCGGCATCTTCAGCGTGATGTGGAGCGAGCACTGCTCCTACAAATCCTCGCGCGTGCATTTGAAAAGACTGCCGACGCGCGGCGCGCACGTGGTGCAGGGCCCAGGCGAAAACGCGGGCGTGGTCGATATCGGCGACGGGCTCGTGGCCGTCTTCAAAATCGAGTCGCACAACCATCCGAGCTTCGTCGAGCCGTTTCAGGGCGCCGCGACCGGCGTCGGCGGGATCTTGCGCGATATTTTCACGATGGGCGCGCGGCCGATCGCCGTGCTCGATTCTTTGCGTTTCGGCCCGATTGCTCCGGGCCCGTCCGCCGGCCGCGCGACTTCGGAGGAGATCGCCCGCAATCGCCGTATTCTCGACGGCGTCGTGCGCGGCATCGGATTTTATGGCAACTGCTTCGGCGTGCCGACCGTCGGCGGCGAGGTCGCTTTCGAGCCGTGCTATTCGAATAATCCACTGGTCAACGCCCTCGCCCTCGGTATCGCCCTCCGCGACGAGCTTTTCTTCGCGCGCGCGAGTGGCACAGGCAATCCGGTGATTTACGTCGGCGCGAAGACGGGCCGCGACGGCATCCACGGCGCGTCGCTGCTGGCTTCCGCGGAGTTCAGCGAGGAATCGCAGCAGAAGCGCCCGAACGTGCAGGTCGGCGATCCGTTCATGGAAAAGCTCCTGCTGGAAGCGTGCCTCGAAGCGATGCGCACCGGCGCGGTCGTCGCGATTCAGGACATGGGCGCGGCGGGACTTACCAGTTCGAGCTCGGAGATGGCGTCGCGCGGCGGCGCGGGAATCGAAATCGATCTCGCGCGCGTGCCGCAGCGCGAAACCGGCATGACGCCGTACGAAATCATGCTCAGCGAATCGCAGGAGCGCATGCTGCTGGTGGCCGAGCGCGGCCGCGAGCGCGAAGTCTTCGACGTGTTCCACAAGTGGGGACTCGACGCCGTCGAAATCGGACGCGTCACAGACGACGGCAAGCTGCGCGTGCTGAATCACGGCCGCTTGGCCGCCGAGATTCCGGCGCACGCCATCGCCGAGGAAGGCCCGCGCTACGAGCGGCCGATTGCGAAACCAGCCGCTGCGCAGGCCGCGAATGCTCCTCTCATAGACTTTGCTGCTGTGGGGAAAGATCTCACCGAAAATTTCCGCCGCCTGCTCGCATCGCCCGCGATCGCGTCGAAATATTGGATCACCGAGCAGTACGATTCGATGGTGCGCACGAACACGCGCGTCGGGCCGGGCGCGGGCGACGCGGCAGTCGTCCGGCTGAAGGAATCGAAGCGCGCGCTCGCGATCAAGACGGACGGCAACGGCCGCTGGGGAGTGCTCTCGCCGCGCCTCGGCGCGATGCACGCCGTCGCCGAATCCGCGCGCAACGTGGCATGCACCGGCGCGCGGCCCATCGCCGCGACGAACTGCCTCAATTTCGGCAATCCGGAAAAGCCCGAGGTGATGTGGCAGTTCACCGAAGCAATCGACGGGATCGCCGAAGCGTGCCGCGTGCTCGAAACGCCGATCACCGGCGGCAACGTCAGCTTCTATAACGAAACGCTCGGCAAGCCAATCTATCCGACGCCGGTTCTGGGTGTCCTCGGCTTGCTGGAAGACGCCGATTGCGCGCTCGGCTCCGGCTTCCGCAATGAAGGCGATCTGATTCTGCTCCTCGACGGCGGCCGCGCCGCATCCTCGGCCGATGACACGCGGAGGGAGTTCTCTTCGTCGGAGTACGCGAAAACGATTCACGGAATCGTCGCCGGCGCGCCTCCGGCCATCGATCTCGCCACCGAAAAGCGGCTGATCGATTGCCTTGTGCAGCTCGCCGCCGAAAAGGTAATTCTTTCCGCGCACGACGTGAGCGACGGCGGCCTGGCCGTCACGCTCGCGGAATCGTGCTTCGATAGCGACGGCCTTTCGGCGGAGGTCGATCTCGGCGCACAGGCTGAGCCTGCCGAATCCGCGCTTTTCGGCGAGCGCGGCGCCCGCGCGATGGTATCGCTTGCGCCCGCGTCCCTTGCCCGCGTCGAGGCAATTGCGGCACAATACAGGATCGGGGCGCAGCAGGTCGGTCGAGTCACGCAGGGCGAATTCCGCATCCAATATAAGGGTGCTCCCGTGATACGAGGCAACGTGGATTCGTTTCTCCGGACGTGGAGCGAATCGCTCGGCAAAGCCATCGAGGCCGCATCATGAGCAGGCTCATTCAGATCGGCGACGATCACTTCCACGATCACTGCGGCGTGTTCGGCGTATTCGGCCATCCCGAGGCCGCCAAACTCGCCTATCTCGGTCTCTACGCGCTCCAGCACCGCGGCCAGGAATCCGCCGGCATCGCTTCCGCCGACGGAACCGACGTGTACCTCCACAGGGCGCTCGGGCACGTGCAGGAAATTTTCACGCCGGAAGCGATTGCGAAGCTGCCGGGCCAGGCGGCCATCGGCCACACGCGCTATTCCACGGCCGGCGACAACGTGCTCGTCAACGCGCAGCCCATCGTGATCGACTGCAACAAGGGCAAGCTCGCGCTCGGCCATAACGGCAATCTCACCAACGCGATCGAACTCCGCCGGCGCCTCGAGCACCGCGGCTCGATCTTCCAGACCACCAGTGACACCGAAGTGATCGTGCATCTGATCGCGCGCAGCACGGCGCGAAATCTTCCCGGCGCGATCGCCGAGGCGCTGAACCAGGTGGAGGGCGCCTACTCGCTGCTGCTGCTCACCGCCGACGAAATGTACGCCATACGCGATCCGCGCGGTTTTCGCCCGCTGATCCTCGGCCGCATCGACGGCGCGTGGGTGGCGGGATCGGAATCCTGCGCGTTCGATCTGATCGACGCCGAGTACGTCCGCGAAGTGGAGCCGGGCGAAATGGTGCGCATCTCGCGCAGCGGCGTCGAATCGATCCGCTTCGCGCCCGAGAAGCAGCACCAATACTGCATCTTCGAGCACGTCTATTTTTCGCGGCCCGATAGCCTGGTCTTCGGCCGCCCGGTGAATGAGAGCCGCGAGCGCCTGGGGCGCCTGCTCGCGCGCGAGAATCCCGTGGAAGCCGACATCGTGACGCCGGTGCCCGATTCGGGCGTGCCTGCCGCGGTGGGCTACGCCGCTGAATCCGGCATTCCGTTCCGCATGGCGCTCATCCGCAATCACTACGTCGGCCGGACGTTCATCGAGCCGGAGCAGTCGATCCGCGACTTCGGCGTGAAGCTGAAATTGAATCCCGTGCGCCGCATGCTCGAAGGGCAGCGCGTGATTCTGGTGGACGATTCGATCGTGCGCGGCACCACCAGCCGCAAGATCGTGCGCCTGGTCCGCGAAGCGGGCGCCACCGAAGTGCACGTCCGCATCAGCTGCCCGCCGACGATTTCCCCCTGCTACTACGGCGTCGATACGCCGCGCCGCGACGAGCTGATCGCCTCCCACAATTCCGTGGAGGAAATTCGGCAATTCCTCGGCGCCGATTCGCTCGGCTACCTCTCGCTGAAATCGCTGCGCGAGGCCGTGGAAGACACCGAAGGAAAATTCTGCACGGCCTGCTACACCGGCAACTATCCGACCGAGCTCGTGCAACTCGAAGTGGAGGCTCATCGTGAAAGCTGAGGCCGTGGCGGATGCCGTGACTCCCGCGAAGAAGCCGCCGACCGCGTCCACCGCGAACGAGCGCATCTGGCGCGAGGTCGTGTCGTGGTTCTGGGTGATCCTCGCGTTCCTGCTGATCGAAGGCACGCTCGTGCAGGCGCGCGTGATTCCCAGCGGCTCGATGGAGCGCACCGTGCTCGTCGGCGATCATCTGATCGTCAGCCGCATGGGCTACGACGCCGGAATCCCGTTCACGCCCTACCACGTGCCGCTGTGGCGCTCGCCGAAGCGCCAGCAGATCATTGTGTTTCGCGCGCCGCTGCCCGAGCAGGGCAATCCCGATTTCATCAAGCGCTGCATCGGTGTTCCGGGCGACCGCATCAAGATCGTCGCCGGGCAGGTGTTCGTCAACGGCACGCGCCTGAACGAACCGTACGCCTACCGCGATCAGTTTGCGGCCGGATCCTCGGCGGAAAATTATCCGCCGGCCGACAATGCAGTCGGCACCTTCGCGGGGCACGACGCGTCCTTGGAGCCGCGGGCCTTCGATTACACTCTCGACGGCCGCGCCACGCCCGAATGGTCCGCGGACATGGCCAACCACATCGTCAACGGCGAGCTGGTGGTGCCCAAGGGCCACTATTTCATGATGGGCGACAACCGGGACAATTCGAACGACAGTCGCTTCTGGGGCTTCGTGCCGCGCGAGAATATCATCGGCACGCCGTTGATCATCTACATGTCGATCGACGCGCCGGACGGCGTCTGGGGACCCGGCGAGGCGGTCCAGCGCTTCGCCACGTACGCCAGCGCGCTGATCCATCCGGGCATCATCCGGTGGAATCGGTTGTTCCATACGCTCTAGAAGAAATCACGAATCGGCCCGCAGTCTCAGGTTTTGTAGGGGCACAGCATGCTGTGCCCGGCGAAGATTCTTGGCGCGGTGCAGCCCATCCACCTCGATCGTACGTCGTTGCCGGTTGTAACGGCCCCCTTCAAGCGGGCGCAGTTGCTTTTCGGATGACGGATTCTTCTCATGCGCTACGCCGATGCCGGCGTCAACATCTCGGTTGCAGATGAAGCCAAGCGGCGCATCGCCGCGATGGCCGGAAAGACGTTTCGCCGCGGCGTGCTCGCGCCGATCGGCGGATTCGGCTCGCTTTTCCAGCTCGACCGCAAGCGCTGGCGCGATGCGGTCCTGGTCGCAAGCTGCGACGGCGTCGGCACGAAGCTGAAGGTCGCGTGCGCGGCCGGCATCCATTCCACCGTCGGCGCCGACATCCTCAACCACTGCGTCAACGACATTCTGACGCAGGGCGCCGAGCCGCTTTTCTTCCTCGATTACATCGCGATGGGCCGCCTCGATACGCACGTCCTCGAACAGGTGATCGAGGGGATGAGCCGCGCGGCGAAGCAGGCGGGGTGCTCGCTCATCGGCGGCGAAACGGCAGAGATGCCGGACATGTACACGCCCGGCGAATACGATCTGGCAGGGTTCATCGTGGGCGCCGTCGAGCGCACGAAAATTCTCGATCCGCGCCGCGTGCGTCCCGGCGACGTGCTGCTCGCGCTTCCTTCGAGCGGCCTGCATACCAACGGCTATTCGCTCGCGCGCAAGCTCGTCTTCGGCATCGCGAAGCTCGAGCCCGATACCTACGTCGCGGAAGTGGGCAACAAGATCGGCGCCGAGCTGCTGAAGCCGCACCGCGCCTACTGGCCACTGCTGAAAAACATTCTCGCGCGCGGGTGGGTCTCGACGATGGCGCACATCACGGGCGGAGGCATCACCGGAAATCTGCCGCGCGCCATGCCCCGCAACACGCAGGCCGTGATCGAGCTTGGCTCGTGGCCCGTGCTGCCAATTTTCCGCTATCTCGCGCAGCTCGGCAAAATCGAGCGCGACGAGCTGCTGAGCACGTTCAACCTCGGCGTGGGAATGATTCTGGTGGTCCCGGCGAAGCACATCGCGCGCGTGGAATCGGAATTGAAGCGCCGGCGGGAAAGGTTCTACCTGATCGGACGGATCGAGCGCTCCACCCGCGGCAAGCCTCACGTCGCGTACTCGGGAAAGCTCCCGCTCTAACCCAGCGAGAAATCCGATTTACTTGCGTCGATCGAGAAGCGCGCGGCCCGGCGGGGTAATCCTCACGATGTTGCGCCTGTTCACAATCTCCCGGGTCACGAGTCCGCGATCGTTCGCGTCTTCCCACACCGGAAGCTTGGGACATGACGTGTGCCACGCTTCCATCACTTCCTCGTAGGTCCTGTCGCCGCTCGCGACCCACTCCAGCAGATCAAGAATCAGCGATTCGACTACGTCGGCCATGGATTCGTCGCTCTGCGCATCGCATCAATAGTACCGCACGGGGCCGAAGAGCGCGCCGCCGCTACTTCTGGTTCGCGCTGGTGTCCGCGGCGATCTTCCACGATCCGTCCGCCTGCTTCTTCCAAACGAGCACGTACTCGATGGTGTTCGTGTTTGCTTTCCCCTTCTTGTCGGTGACGGTGGACTCAACCGTCCCGCGGTCGATCGCGATGTCACCGGAGCGCGCGACGTCCACGCTCGCAACGTGAACGCTCACCTGCAAGCCGGGCGCAGCGAAAAACCCGCCGATGAACTTGCGGAGGCCGTCCTTGCCGATCACGGCCGGCATACCGGGCGCGAACGCCACCGCGTCGTCTTGATAAAGGGCCACCGCCTTGTCGACGTCCTTTGTCTCGGCGAACTTCACGAAGTCAGCGTCGCCGGCGCGAATAGCGGCTTCATCCGCCGCGCGCGTGTCGGGCGGCGCGGCAGGTTGCGGCTGGGCGCAAGCGGCGGCAAAACACGCGACAAATATCGAAGCGAACGCGATCATTGAGCGGTCTCGTGACATCGGAAATCCTCCTCGGAGTCGGGCTGTGCGGATGGAAGATGCATCGGCGCAGGCGCGGTGTCAAGGGATTCGGCGAGGTGTGCGCTTGCAGAATGCCAAAATAGATTGGATCCACTCAGAGGCGTCGGCGAATTAATGAATCTCGTAGGCCTTGTTCACGTGCCACCGCCTGGCTTCATCAGGCTCCCCTCAATCGTGTGATCGGTTACTTCTTGGCGATTTGCCGAATGTAAGCAACCACCTGCTGGATCTGGTCCTTGGTCAGCTTGTTTTTGAACCCGGGCATGGTCGCCACGCCGTTCGTGATGACGTCGGTCAGATCGGCATTCGTGCGCTTCTGCACATCTGGGGAACGCAGATCGCGCAGCTTCAGCGACCTGCCCATTGGCGTGTTCGCGTCACCATTGGTACCATGGCACTCCTCGCACTGAGTCTTGAATAAGCCCGCCGGCTCTGACTGAGCTTGCGACGGGACGCTCGAGAGAAACAAAACTCCCGCCAACGGAAGGCCCGCACCATACTTGGCCACCCACCTGTATTTCATTTGCCCCTCCGAAATAAATCCTGCATGGGGAACCCGGCCAAAAGCAGCCCGCAAGCGAAGCGTGCATCAGGGTGTTCGCACGTAACACGCACTACAGCCGGTTCCCGGATGCTGCGAGCAGAAGTATAAGTGTAAAGTCTTGTCCGACCAAGGCCGCACCGCTCGCTCCTGATTCGTCGGAGAATCGGAAGCGAACCCCGGCCGCCCTTTGCCGGCCGCTTCGCTCGCTGACGGAACTGTGCTAATTTCGCTGCTCCATGAAAAAGAGAATCGGTGTGCTCCTTTCGGGGCGCGGGTCGAATTTCGAGGCGCTGGCGGATAGCGTCGCCGCGGGGCGCATTCCCAACGCGGAGATCGCGATCGTCGTCAGCAACCGCGAAAACGCGCCGGGAATCGAGAGGGCTCGCGCGCGCAGCATCGAAACGCGCATGATTCCATCCAAGGGGCTCGAACGCGAGGCGTATGACAAGCTCGTGGTGGCGGCGCTACAGGAGAAGGGCGTCGATCTCGTGTGCCTCGCCGGGTACATGCGGCTGCTTTCTCCCTATTTCGTGAAAAACTTCTCCAATCGCATTCTAAACATTCATCCGTCGCTGCTGCCCGCGTTTCCCGGACTCGAACCGCAGCGCCAGGCGCTCGAACACGGCGCCAAGTTCTCCGGCTGCACGGTGCATTTCGTGGACGAAAATCTCGACGCCGGGCCGATCATCCTGCAAGCCGTGGTTCCGATCGAGGATGGCGACACGCCCGACACGCTTGCCGCTCGCATTCTGCGCGAGGAGCATCGCATCTACTCCGAAGCCGTGAAGCTTGTTCTCGAAGGGCGCGTCCACGTCGAGGGCCGCCGTGTCTTGATCACCCGGTAAACCTGCATCCGCGCAACGCTCGGATTTCGTGATACCTTCCGCTGACTTTCAGAGCCAGGGACCAATCGAATATCAGCAGGGAGAAAGGACAACGACCAACCATGGGTATGGCAGGAATGATGGCGCCGTGGCGGGCCCTTGGACAGGACGCCTCGGTCGTAAACAAGAAAATCAAGCCCGGTACGGCGAAGCGCGCCGTCAAGTTCGCCGCCCCGTATACGGGCCTGCTTGCGCTTTTCCTTTTCGTCGTCGTTCTGGATGCCGTCGTCGGCATTGCGAACCCGCTGATCTACCGCGAGATCATCAACAAGGGCATCCTCGGCGGCAACGCAAAACTCATCATCGAGCTTTCGATCCTTGTCGCGATCATTGGTCTGTCGGGCGCCGCGCTCGGCCTTGCGGAATCCTTTGTTGCCGCGAAGATTGGCGCTCGTATCCTCGTTTCGCTTCGCACCCTGCTTTTCGACCACATCCAGCAGATGCCGCTCGCGTTTTTTACTCGCGCGCAGACCGGCGCCCTGGTCAGCCGCCTGAACAACGACGTCGGCGGCGCCCAGGGCGCTTTTACCGACATCCTTTCCAACGTAGTGGGCAACCTCATCACCGTCGCCCTGATTCTGGCCGCGATGTTCGCCCTTTCCTGGCAGATCACGCTCGCGGCTCTCATCCTTTTCCCGCTCTTCATTTTTCCCGCGCGCATTTGGGGACGGAAGCTGCAGCAAATCATGCGGGAAACTTTCGACCTGACGGCCTCGATGAACAGCCTCATGGTCGAGCGCTTCAACGTCGCGGGCGCTCAGCTCGCGAAGCTCTTCGGTCGCCGCGAGGACGAGACCAGGGATTTCGAAGCGAAAGCTAGGCGGGTTTCAGATATCGGCGTCACGCGCGCCGTCTATGGACGCCTCTTCTTTACCATGCTCATGCTCATTGCCGTTTTCGCCAGCGCGTTCGCGTACGGCTGGGGTGGCGTTCTAGTCGTCCGGCATAAGCTCGACCTCGGAACTGTCGTCGCTCTCGTCTCCTACTTGATTCGTCTTTACGGCCCGATTACGGGGATCTCGAACATCCAGGTCAGCGTCATGACCGCGCTTGTATCCTTTGAACGCGTGTTCGAAATTCTGGACTTGCAGCCGATGATCAAGGAAAAGCCCGACGCGATTCCGGTTCCGCCGGGACCGGCGCGAATCTCGTTCGATCATGTTTCTTTTCGCTACCCGACCGCAGCCGAAGTCTCGCTCGCGTCGCTGGAATCCATCGCCACGCCGGACAAAACGCCCGAGAAGACGGTCCTGCGCGATATCACCTTTGAAGCCAGGCCTGGCGAACTCGTGGCGCTGGTCGGGCCCTCCGGCGCTGGTAAAACGACGATCACGAACCTCGTCGCGCGCCTCTACGACGTGCAAGGCGGCTCCGTTTCGATCAACGGCCTCGATGTTCGCGATGCCAAGCTCGATTCCCTTTACCAACGCATCGGCATCGTCACGCAGGACGCGCATCTTTTCCACGACACGATTCGCGCGAATCTCCTCTACGCGAAGCCTGACGCGAGCGACACCGAAATCACGGAAGCCTTGCGCGCCGCGCAGATTCTCCCGCTCATCGACTCCTTGGCGAAAGGTCTCGACACGCTCGTCGGGGAGCGGGGCTATCGGTTCTCGGGAGGTGAAAAGCAGCGCCTCGCGATCGCACGCCTTCTTCTCAAAGCGCCCGAGATCGTCGTCCTGGACGAAGCTACTGCTCACCTCGATTCCGAATCGGAAGCGGCCATCCAGCGTGCATTTGAAATCGCGCTTCGCGGCCGCACTTCCATCGTAATTGCGCACCGCCTTTCGACCATCCTCAAGGCCGACCAGATACTCGTTATCCAGGATGGCCGGGTCGTCGAGCGCGGGACCCACGCAGAACTCCTCGAGCGTGCGGGCCTGTATTCCGACCTCTATCAACGCCAGTTCGCCGACACCCACTAGCTGTGATCTTTCAACAGGTTGTCCATTCGACCAGAACCGGAGATGCTGATTGTGCTGAGCAATCACATCAATCCGGGAGATCGAATGGACAT
>Ga0335077_10001266_pt1 | contig 29827 bp, 22 predicted proteins | sample Lox_Sample_31_FD_207151 | JGI IMG/M metagenome (GOLD analysis project Ga0335077, IMG submission 207151) | Soil microbial communities from Loxahatchee National Wildlife Refuge, Florida, United States - Lox_Sample_3.1 | ecosystem: Environmental > Terrestrial > Soil > Wetlands | place: USA... | reverse complement strand
AGGAGCTGGAGTCGATGACCGTCGAGGACGTGAACGCGGTCGCGCGCAAGTACCTTCAGCCGGAGTCGGCGCTGCCCATCACCGTGGTGCCGAGCAAGAACGCCCAGAAGACCTCCGATGCGCAGCCGGCGTCGCGCGAGCGCGCGCTGGCGGTCGCGGACTAGCCCGGCAGTTCGTGCTCAGAATGCGCGCGCCGAGCAGTGCGGCGCCGTTGCGTTGTCGTCGATACCGCCCGAGCCGCCGACGGGTCGGCGCGGTCCGAGCAAGCGCGCTGCTCAGCTCGTCGCGGATGTGCCAGGCCCGCGGCCGAGCGTCTCCGCGAGCGAGCGCGCGAAGTCAACCGGGAATACGATCGTGTTGCTCTTGTCGCCCGCGATCACGGTCAAGGTCTGCAGATAGCGCAGCACCATCGCTTCGGGCTGGGCCGAGAGCGTCTGCGCGGCCTCCAGCAGCTTCTGCGCAGCCTGCATCTCGGCCTCGGCCAGAATGACCTTGGAACGCCTCTCGCGCTCGGCCTCCGCCTGTCGAGCCATGGCGCGCACCATGGTCTCGTTCAGGTCGATGGCCTTGATCTCGACCATCGACACCTTGATCCCCCACTGATCGGTCTGCTCGTCGAGGCTGCGCTGGATGTCGAGGTTCAGCTTATCGCGCTCCGCGAGCATCTCATCCAGCTGGTGCTTGCCCAGCACGGCCCGCAGCGTGGTCTGCGCCAGCTGGCTCGTCGCGACCAGGTAGTTCTCGACCTGGATGATCGCCTTCTGGGGATCCACCACCCGGAAATAGATCACCGCATTCACTTTCACCGAGACGTTGTCGCGCGAGATGACGTCCTGGCTGGGCACGTCCATGGTCACGGTACGAAGCTCGACCTTGACCATCTGCTGGATCACCGGGATCACGATCACCAGTCCCGGTCCTTTGACGCGCCAGAAGCGTCCCAACTGGAAGATCACACCGCGCTCGTACTCGCGCAGCACGCGAAACGCATAGAAGAACAGCGCAGCGATGAGCACCAGGATGACGAGTGCACCGATGCCTTGCATGTTCGCTCCTCTCGTTAGGGTTGACCGTCGGCGGGCTCGACCTCGAGCACCAGACCGTCCATCGATTTGACACGGATGCGCTGGCCCTGGTGCAGTTGCGCGCGACTGCGCACTCGCCATCTCTCGCTGTGCACCCGCGCCCACCACTGCCCCTCGGACTGCTCCGTCACCTCACCGGGAGCGCCGATCAGCTCCTCGCTGCCGCTCACCACGGGACGCCTGCGCGCGCGCAGCGCCATTCCGATCACGACCAGGAAGAACGCCGCAGTCGCTCCGGCCACCAGGCCGATCAGGGTCCACGGCAGGGTATACCCTGGGACATCCGTCTCGAGCAGCATCACCGATCCCAATACGAAAGCGATGACCCCGCCGATGGCGAGCGCACCGTAGGAGGTCACGAACAGTTCCGCGGCTAGGAAGCCGACCCCAAGCAGGATCAGTCCCAGCCCCGCATAATTTACCGGCAGAAGCTGGAACGCGTACAGCGCGACGAGCAGGCAGATCCCGCCGACCACGCCGGGCAGAATCAGCCCGGGGTTGTAGAACTCGAACAATAGCCCGTAGATCCCAAGCAGCATCAGGATATAGGCGATGCTCGGATCGGTGATGACAGCCAGCAGACGGCTGCGCCAGTCCGGGTCGATCCGCACGATCTGCGCGCCCGCGGTCTGCAAGGTGCGCTTCTGGCTCTGCAGCTCGAGCGTCTTGCCGTCAACTTTCTTGAGCAGATCCGGCAGGTCGGCGGCGATCAGGTCGACCACATGGATCTTCAGCGCTTCCTCCGCGGGGAGACTCACCGCCTCGCGCACTGCCCGCTCGGCCCATTCGACGTTGCGGCCGCGCAGCTCGGCAAGGCCGCGGATGTACGCAGCGGCATCGTGCACAGCCTTGCGGCCCATCGTATCGCTCGGTTCCGGCGCAGACTCCTTCGCGCCTTTCTTCCCACGCGGCTTGGCGCTCTTCTCCTTGTCGTCGGCCTTCGGCTTCTCGGCCGGTTTGGACGGCTCTCCCGGACCTCCGATCTGCACCGGCGTGGCGGCGCCCAAGTTCGTGGCGGGTGCCATCGCCGCGATCTGGCTCGCATACAAGATGTAGGTTCCGGCACTCGCCGCGCGGGCGCCACTCGGCGCGACGTAAGCAGCGACGGGGATGGGCGAGGCGAGGATATCCTTGATGATCGCTCGCATCGAGGTATCGAGCCCACCGGGCGTATCCATCTGCAACACGACGAGTTGCGCACCCTCCGCGACCGCGTGGTCGAGTCCGCGGTGGAAGTAGTCTGCCGTGGCAGGGCCGATGGCACCGTTGACGGTGAGCACGATCACTGGCGCTGTTGCAGCGGAGGCGGACAGCAGCAGGCAGGACAGGAACGCGAACAGCAGGCGCATGGCTTGGCTCCGCATAGCGGAACGATCTCAATATATCCCGTTTCCTGGGCTCACGCAGACGCCACACGCGCTCGCGGACAAGACGGCGAAGATGCGGAGGGAGACCGCGCGCGAAGCCGCGCGATGGCTCAAGCGTCTGGGTCGAACAGCACGCCGGGATTCAGCATGCCGCGCGGATCGAGCTGCTTCTTGGCTGCAATCATGGCTTGCGCGAAGAGCTCTGGGCGCTGGCGGTCGTACCAGCGGCGATGGTCGCGCCCTACGGCGTGATGATGGGTGATCGTGCCGCCCAGGCGATTGAGCACTTCGGAAACCGCGATCTTGATCGCCCATGCCTGCTCGATCAGGCGGTCCTTGGCACCCAGAGCATGGATCGAGAAGTAAGGGGCGGGACCGTCCGGATACACATGGGTAAAGCGGCAGGTGACCAAGCCCGGCCGGCCGGTCACCTCTTGGACCGCCATCTCCGTCGCGGCCTTCACCTGCGCATGGAAATCCGGGAAGCGGTCCCACGTGATCGCCGTTTCGAACGTCTCCGCGATGATGCCACGCGGGGTGAGCACCTCGCGGCTGTAGGGCATGCGCAGGAAGCTGTCGCGCCACTGCCCGGCGGCGCCTTGGCGCTGCGACCCCTCGCTGGCGAGCGCGCCTTTGTCGTACTCCCCGCCATGGGCGCGCACGATCTCGAGCGCCCGCTGCATCATCGCATCCATCGGGCGGTCCGCCGACTCGAAGGTCAAGACGATGATCGAGCAACTGCCGTCACCTACACCGTTCACCAGCGCCTCGTCCGCATCCAGGAGGCGGCAGTTGGCAGGGTAGAGGTGCGCCTGTGCGATTCCCCGCACCGCTTCCGCCGCACGATAGAAGTCCTTGAACCGCGCAGTCGTCGCGGCACGGAACGTGGGCCGCGGACGCAGCCGCATCCAGGCTTCGGTGATGATCCCGAGCGTGCCCTCGGAGCCGATGAACAGACGATCCGGGCTGGGCCCGGCACCCGAGCCCGGGAGCCGGAACGACTCGACGATGCCGGCAGGCGTAATCACACGCAAGGCTTCGACGAAATCGTCGATGTGCGTGTACAGCGTTGCGTAGTGCCCTCCACCCCGGGTGGCGATCCATCCTCCCAAGGTCGAGAACTCGAACGACTGTGGAAAGTGGCGCAACGTCAATCCGCTGGGCTTGAGCTGTTGCTCGAGCGAGGGCCCGTACACGCCGCCTTGAATGCGTGCCGCCTGCGAGGTGCTGTCCACCTCCAGGACCCGGTCGAGTGAGCGCAGGTCCAGCGTCACTACCGGACGGTCCGTGACCGGGGGCTCTACACCCCCCACGACGCTGGAGCCGCCGCCCCAAGCGATGACGACCGCATTGACCGACTCGCACCAGTCGAGGATGGAGACGATGTCCGACTCGCCGCGCGGGAAGGCGACGATGTCCGGAGGGTTCGAGAAATCGCGCGCAAAGACGCGGGCGCTGTCGAAGAACGACTTTCCGTAGCTGTGCAGCAGGCGCTCGTAGTGGTCGGAAGAGCAAACGTCACCAAGGCTCCCCGGGACGCGCACCCGCGGCTGGCGCAGCGAGATCTCCTCGGCGCGCGGTATCGGTGTGGCCTGAAAGCCGGAGACCTTGAAGCGTGCCGCATAGGCCGCCTCGACCGTCGAAATCTCCGCATCGGTCAGGTGTTGGTCCTCCCTGCCCCACCCCCAGAACTTCAGTCTCGACTCCGCCATGTGTTCTCACTCCTCCCTGAGCCAGGTCTGGGAGCGGCCGAACAGTGATATGCCGATGTACCCGCGCACCTCCAGCTTCTTACCGCCGTCGGTGACGCGCATGTGGCAACGGTAGATCTGGCCGCTCTTGGGAGCGAGGATCTCGCCCCCGGAGTATTCCTCGCCGTGCCTCTTCATGCCCCACAGGATCGTCATCCCCAACACCGGCTTGTCCTTGCGCTCACCCTCGCACTTCCGGCACAGATGCTGAGGATCGTCGCCGGGCTGGTCGAAGATCTTCTCCACCTTGCCCTCCAACACTCCGTCTGCCTCCGTGATCCGGACCAGAGAGCGTTCCTTCCCCGTGTTGTCGTCGATCGTCCGCCACAGCCCGACCGGCGAATTGGTGTCCGCCCACGCCTGAAGCGAGACGCCGAGCCATCCTGCCGCGAGCAACAACCGAAGGTTCACCCGGACACCGACTGTGTAGCGCTTCGCGTTCGGCTTACTGCTTCGATGCGGCGACGACTGCGGGCGGAGCGTTGCGTCGCTGCTCGATCGCCTTCCAATCCCATTCGATCCCGAGCCCGGGCGTGTCCGACGGGACCGCATGGCCGTCCGCGATCGCAACGCTGGACCGCGTGATGTCATCGAGCTGCGGGATATGTTCCAGCCACGTCGCATTCGGGACCGCACAGCATAGGCCGAGGTGAATCTCCATCAGGTAGTGCGGGCACACCTGGACGTTGAACGTCTCGGCCAGGTGCGCGATCTTCAGCCACGGCGTGATCCCGCCGACGCGCCCCACGTCGGCCTGGATGATGTTGCACGCCCCGCGCTGGAGGTATTCGCGGAAATGGCTCGGATGGTAAAGCGACTCGCCGATCGCAATCGGCACCGAGGTCGAGCGGCGCAGCTGCACATGTCCGTTCAAGTCTTCGGCCGGCATCGGTTCCTCGAACCACGCGATGTCCAGCGCTTCGTAGTGACGCGCGCGGCGAATCGCCTCCGAGACCGTGAAGCCCTGGTTGGCGTCGGTCATGATCTCGTAGGACGACCCGAGCGCATTTCGCACTGCCGACAGGCGTGCCACGTCTTCCGACACATGCGGGCGTCCGATCTTGATCTTCACTCCGCGAAAGCCTTTGGCTTTCGCCGCCAGCGCGTTTTCGACCAGCGCGCCGGGATCCAGGTGCAGCCAGCCGCCTTCCGTGTCGTACACGGGAACGCGGCGCTGGGCACCGCCCGCCATCACGTGCAGCGGCAGGCCGGCCGCCCGGCAGCGCCGGTCCCACAGCGCCGTGTCGACCACGCACAGGGCGATGCTCGTGATGGCCCCCACGGACGTCGCGTGAGTGAAGAAGAACAAATCCTTCCAGATCTCCTCCACCATGCGTGCATCGCGGCCCAGCAGCCGCGGCGCCAAGTGGTCACGCAGCAGGGCGATGACGGAGGAGCCGCCGTTGCCGATCGTGTAGGAGTAGCCCGTCCCCTCGGACCCATCCTCGCAGTAGATGCGCAGCATCGGCGTCTCCTGCAGCGAGAACGTCTGGATCGCGTCGCTGCGGGCGACTTTGGGCTTGAGGTCGACCTGGAAAATCTCGACGCGGGTGATCTTGGACACTACGCTCGCCTCCATTCATGCGTTTCGCGACGCAGGATTGTAGCGCGAGCGGGCTCTATCGCCACAGGCACAGGTTGGGCGCGCAAATCGAAACGCCTCGCGGACAACTCAGCCCGCAGTGGGCAGGTAAGTCTGACGACGCTCGATTTCTCGGCGCGCGGCGTGCGGATCTCCCGCCTCAGTACACCGCTTCGAACACTCCGGCCGCACCCATGCCCGTCCCGATGCACATGGTCACCATGCCGTACTTCTGCTTGCGCCGGCGCAGGCCGTGCACCAGTGTGGCGGTGCGGATCGCGCCGGTGGCGCCGAGCGGATGGCCGAGCGCGATCGCGCCGCCGAGCGGATTGATCTTAGTCGCGTCGAGGTGTAGATCCTCGATCACCGCCAGGCTCTGCGCAGCGAACGCCTCATTCAATTCGATCCAGGCGAGGTCTTCCTGCTTCAACCCGACCTGCTTGAGCACCTTCGGGATCGCGAACTTGGGGCCGATTCCCATGATCTCAGGCGGGACGCCAGCCACTGCGAACCCCAGGAAGCGGGCGAGCGGCTTGAGGTTGAAACGCTTGAGTGCGGGTTCGGACGCGAGGATGACCGCACCCGCGCCGTCCGAGGTCTGCGAGCTGTTGCCGGCCGTGACGCTGCCGTCGGCGGCGAAGGCGGGCTTGAGCTTGGCCAGCACCTCGGGTGTGGTACCGGGGCGCGGCCCTTCGTCCACGGCGGCGACCCGGGTCTGATGCTTGATCTCGTGCACGGACAGGTCGGGAACCTTCTCGTCGATGGTGTAGGGCGCGATCTCGTCCTTGAACTCGCCGCTCTCGATGCCGGCCAGCGCCTTGCGGTGAGACTCCGTGGCGAACCGATCCTGCGCCTCGCGGCTCACTTTCCATTGGCGCGCGACCTTCTCGGCGGTGATGCCCATGCCATAGCCGATGCCGATGTTCTCGTTGCGCTCGAAGATGTGCTCGTTCATGGCGATCTTGTTGCCGCCCATCGGGATCATGCTCATGCTCTCGGCCCCGCCGGCGATCATGACATCCGCCTCGCCGAGCCGGATGCGATCCGCGGCCATCGAGACCGCCTGCAGCCCGGACGAGCAGAAGCGATTCACCGTCACGCCCGACACCGTGCTGGGAAAGCCGGCGAGCAACAAGCCGATGCGCGCGACGTTCATCCCCTGCTCGGCCTCGGGGATGGCGCAACCGATGATCACATCGTCGACGCCCGCCGGGTCTAGCCCGGGCGCATTCGCCAACGCCGCCTTGAGCGCGTGCGCCAACAGGTCGTCGGGGCGCGTGTTGCGGAACATGCCCCTGGGTGCCTTTCCCACCGGCGTGCGCGCCGCCGCTACGATGTAGGCGTCCTGGATCTGTCTAGCCATACTGGGCTCCTATCCAAACTCGCATCAAAACTTAAACTAATTGCGCAGCGGTTTCCCGGTTTTCAAGGTGTACTCGACGCGCGCCTGCGTCTTCTCGGTCGCCAAAAGCTCCATGAAGCACTCGCGCTCCAGCTCGAGGAACCATTGCTCGTCGACCAGGCTGCCGGCTTCCACATCGCCGCCGCACATCACGTACGCGATCTTGCTCGCCACCAGGAAATCATGCTCCGAGATGTACTTTCCCTCGAGCAGGTTGGCCAGGTGCGCCTTGATCGTGGCGATCGCGCTTCGTCCCGCTACGGGGATCTGACGCGGCCGCAGCGGCGGGCGGTAGCCGGCCTCGGCCAGCGCGGCGACTTCCGACTTCGCAACGTACAGCAGCTCTGCACGGTTCGTCACGATGCGGTCGGACGGGCCGAGATAGCCCATGTCGCGCGCCTGGGCGGCGGATTTGGCGACCTCCGCCATGGCAACGTTCTGGAACGAGTTGCGCAGAAACGGCAGCAGGTCGGCGCCTCGTGCTTGCGCTGCAGCGCGCAGCGCGAGCTCCTTGCAGCCCCCGCCGGCGGGAAGCAGACCTACACCCGCCTCCACCAGACCGATATAGCTCTCCAGCGTAGCCACTGCGCGCGCCGAGTGCATGACGAACTCGCACCCGCCGCCGAGCGCCAGTCCGTCGACCGCCGCAACGGTAGGCACCATCGCGTATTTCCACGCCTGGGTCGTGGCCTGAAACTGCTCCACGATGCCTTCGATCTTCTCCAGGCGGCCGGCCATCACCGCGTCGGCGACGTTCAGCTTGCGCGCGGCCTTCAGCACCACGGACTGCGCTTCCCGGCGGAACTTCTTCATCATCGACGTGAACGCAGAGGGCTTGACGTCGCTCTTCGGCTTCGCCGACGGGCCGGATAAGTTCGCGCCGACCGAGAACGGCGGCTCCGTTTGCCAGATGACGAGTCCGCGGAAATCGCGTTCGCCGGTTTCGATCGCCTGCATCAGACCGTCGAGCACGTCTTCGCCGATCGCGTGCATCTTGCTCTTGAAGCTGATGATGCCGATGTCGTCTCCGGTGTGCCACATGCGCACGGCATCGGTCTCGAATACCGTTTGCCCGTAGCTCTGCGCTTCGCCCACCAGGCGGTCCGGGAACAGTTGGCGGCGGTACACCGGCAGGTTGGAGCGGGGCTGCACCGTGTTGGCCGCCGGGCTATACGATCCCTGCGGCGTATGCACACCGGTGCGGTTCTCGCCCGTCACCCAAGCCGGAAGCGGTGCACTTGTCATCGCCTTGCCGGCCGCGATGTCCTCCGAGATCCAGCCCGCGACCTGCCGCCAGCCGGCCGCCTGCCAGATCTCGAAGGGTCCCTGGTTCCAGCCAAAGCCCCAGCGCACGGCGAAATCGAGGTCTCGTGCATTTCCGGCGATGTCGGCGAGGTGGAATGCGCAGTAATGCAGCATGTCCCGGAAGGCCGACCAGAGAAACTGCGCTTGCGGGCTGGCGCTTCCGCGCAGGCTCTGAAACCGCTGTGCGAGGTCCTTGATCTTGAGAATCTCGACCACGGCCGGCTCCGGCTCGACACCGGAGAGGCGATATTGCCCGCTGCCGAGATCGAGGACCTGGATCTCCTTGCCCTGCTTGCGGTAGACGCCCTGGCCGGATTTCTGCCCCAGCGCGCCGCGCTCGAGCAGCGTCTTGTACCAGTCCGGCAGGTCGAAATAGCGGTGCCAGGGATCGTTGGGCAGCGATTCCTTCATGGTATTCACGACATGCGCGAGCGTATCGAGCCCCACCACGTCCGCCGTGCGGTACGTCGCGCTCTTGGGACGTCCGATCAGCGGGCCGGTGAGTCCGTCCACCAAATCGAACCCGAGCGCGAGCCTCTGGGTGTGATGGAACGCAGCGAGGATGGAGAACACGCCCACGCGGTTGGCGATGAAGTTGGGCGTGTCCTTGGCGCGGATCACGCCCTTGCCGAGCGTCGTGGTGAGGAAGGACTCGAGCCGATCGAGCAGGTCCGGCCGAGTCTCCGCGCACGGGATCAGCTCGACCAGATACATGTAGCGCGGCGGGTTGAAGAAGTGCACGCCGCAGAAGCGGTCGCGCAGCGTGTCCGGCAACGCGCGCGCGAGGGTGTCAATGGATAATCCTGAGGTGTTGCTCGCGAACACCGCATCGGGCGCGAGGTACGGCGCGATCCGGTCGTAGAGCGACTTCTTCAGGTCGATCCGCTCGGCAATGGCCTCGATGACAAGGTCGCAGTCGCGCAACTGGTCCAGATGCTGATCGTAGTTGGCGGCGTCGATGTAGGTCGCCACGGCGGCAGAGGCGAGCGGGCTCGGCTCGAGCTTGCTCAGGTTCTCGATCGCCTTGCGCACGATCGCGTTGGGATCGCCCTCCTTCGCAGCCAGCTCGAACAGGACCACGGGGACGTTGGCGTTGACGAGATGGGCGGCGATCTGGGCGCCCATGACGCCCGCGCCGAGAACGGCAGCTCTACGCACTGGAAGGAGGGAAGCGCTCATCGGTCGAAGACTCGGAAGTAAGGAAACGGCGGCACCGGCAGGCTCAGAATCGGTAACTCAGCTGCAGGCTGGCGATGTTCGCGGAGCTGCTGTAGGTGCCGATCAGCACTCCAGAGGCGGGCTCGCTGTGGTCGATGGAGGCATTGGCGACGAACAGATGAGCATAGCTCACGTCCAGCGCCGCGCCCTTGGTGAAGGACCAGCTGGCTCCCACCGCGAGCCAGGTCCGGGCATTGTCGGGGATGCGCGCGGTGCGCAGTTGCGGGCTCGGCACCGGCGTCTGATCCCAGGCGAGACCGCTGCGGATCTTCCATTTGGCGTCGAGCTTATAGTCCAGCCCGAGCGAGAAGCGCCAGGTATCGCGCCAACCCTCGTTGGTCACGCTGGCCGGCGCGCCGTTGGCGTACTGCACCGCCAATTGGTTGAACACGCTCCAATGGGTCCACGTCATGTCCGCCATCATGTCCCATTTCTCGTCGTAGATCTGGAACACGCTCACCGACGCGGAGTCCGGTACCGTCAGCGCCAGCGTGGCCGCGCTGGTCTGCAACTGCGGGCTCGCATTCAGGGGGGCCGGCACGTTCGCGAACGCCGAGGTTCCGCTCAGAGTGTACTGAATGCGCGAGCGGTAGCTGACGCCGACTCGCATGTCGGGGGCGATTTCGAACAGCGCCCCCAGGTTGTAGCCATACCCCCAGCCGTTCGCCCGGAGCTGCTGCGCACCGTCGACGCTCTGCGGCGTAAGCCCAAGGCCGGTGCAGGTCGCTTGCCCCAGCCCGGGGGTGTTGAAGCAGATGGTTCCGACGTCGATCGCCTTGCTCAAAGTGACATCCGCCTTTTGCGCACTCAGACCCACTCCCAAAGACACCTTGTCGTTCACCCTGTAGGCGATGCTGGGGTTGATGTTGACGGTGGTGAGCTCCGAGTCGAGTGCCTGGTAGCGGCCCACCCAGCCCGCCGCATAGTCGGTGTGGAGACCGAACGGGGCGTTCACGCCCAGCCCGACCCACAGCCTGTCGTCCGCCTGCCAGGAGAGATACAGATTGGGAACATCGCTCCAGTTCCCGGCGTCGCCGCCGTTGCCTCCGGTCAGTGGTGTCGCGGGCTGCGGCGGGGCCAAAGTCGAGCCTTGGTTGGTGAAGTTGATGCTCGGCCCGACCGCACTCACACCGGCCAGGACTTGCTTCCCGGCCAGGCGCGTCATTCCGGCGGGATTGAAGAAGATCGTGCCGGCATCCTCGGCAGAGGCCGCCGCTCCTGCGAACGCGTTGCCGACGCCGCTCGCGCTTTGCTCGATGAGCGCGAAGCCGGCGGCATCGGCGACTCGCGGCTGTGCGGCCAGGGCGGCTGTCAGGCTCACCAGCATCGTTGCTGTCCTAGCCGCGATGGCCCATCCTCCGCTTCGCGCGATCGTGGTCACTCCCGCGGCGTATTCTCCCTTTTCGCACCGTGCTCAACCCGCGGCGGGCGCGACGGGCCGCGGCTTGCGGCTCTGGTCGACCGCGACGTAGGTCAGCGTCGCTTCCGTGACCTTGACGGTCACCTGCTCCGGAACGCCGCGCTGGGCGAACACCTCGACATCGACGGTGATCGAGGTCCGGCCCACCTTCACCACTTGCGCATAGAAGCTGACGAGATCCCCGATCAGCACCGGCTGTTTGAACACGAACGCGTTGACCGCCACTGTCGCCACGCGCCCGCGCGCCAGCCGGATGGCCGGAATGCTCCCGGCGATGTCCACCTGCGACATGATCCATCCGCCGAAGATATCGCCGGTCGAATTGGCGTCCGCCGGCATCGGCACCACGCGCAGCACGGGCTCGCGGTCTCGCGGCAGCTCAGTGGGTTCGGTCTGCGTCTGCATGTTCTAGTGTCCTGCGTAGAGCTTCTCATACTCCGGCACGTGGCGCTCCAGCACCCGCGCGCGCTTGAGCTTCATGGTCGGGGTGAGCATGCCGTTCTCGACGGTCCACGGCTCGGGCAGCAACGCGGCGCGCCGGATCTGCGCGTACCCGGGGAACTGCTTGATCTGGGCGTTGATGCGCTCGAGCACGAGTTGCTCGGCCTGCGGCGTGCCCATCGCGAACCGCGAGGCGGCATCCAGCCCATGCTCCGCGGCAAGCTTCGCCCACAGTGTCTTGTCCGGTACGACCAGCGCCGACAGATACGGCTTGCCCTCGCCGAGCACCATCACCTGCTCGAAGAAGGGGTCGCGCGCGATCGCCGCCTCCATGTCCACCGGCGGCACTTTCTCGCCGTTGGAGAGCACGATGATCTCCTTCAGGCGCCCGGTGATGTAGATGCGGCCGTCGCTGTCCACGCGCGCGGTGTCGCCGGTGTTCAACCAGCCGTCGTCGGTGAACATGGCCTTGGTCGCCTCCGGATTCTCCCAGTAGCCCAGCATGACGTTCGGCCCCTTCACCAGCAGCGCGTCCTTGTCCCCGATTCTCACCTCCACGCCGGGGATCGGCTGCCCGATGCTCGCGGGAACGTTGTCCTCGAGACGGTTGCAGCTCACCACCGGGCTGGTCTCGGTGAGCCCATAGCCCTGCAGCAGCGGCAGACCCAACCCGATGAATACCTTCGCCACCTCCGGCGGCAGTGCCGCTCCACCGCTCACGGCGACACGCAGCCGCCCGCCCAGCTGTGCAAGCACCTTGTCGCCCACCAGCCGCTTCAGCACGGGCCAGAGCAGCAGAGCTGGAGTCCAGGGCCTGCGTCCCTGCCGATGCTCGAAGCACGCCCAACCCACCGCGACCGCGAGCCGGAACAGGGCGCGCCGGAGCGCCGGGCCCTCGGCCAGCTTGGTCTGCACCGCAGCGTACACGCGCTCGTAGATACGTGGCACGGAGATCAGCAGACTCGGCCGGATCAGGGCCAGATCTTCGGCCAGCTGAGGGACAGAGCGAGCGTAGGCCACGCGGACCCCTGCCATGATGCTCAGGTAGTAGCCGCAGGTGCGTTCGAGCGTGTGGGACAGCGGCAGGAAGGAAAGGAAGCAGTCCTGCGTGCTCACGTCCAAGACCTGGAGCGTGCTGAACGCGTCGGACAGAATGTTGTGGTGGCTGAGCATGACGCCTTTGGGCCGACCGGTGGTGCCCGAGGTGTAGATGATGCTCGCCAGTCTTTGCCCGTCGCGAATCCGGTGCTCGACGGCGTCGCCGGCCTGGGGCAGGCAGGCCGCCACGCTCGTGAGCCGCGCATCCTCCGGCGGGCCCTCCAGTCCTTTGACGCACAGAACGCGCACCAGCCCGGCGAGTTGCGCCTTCACGTCGGCAAACGCCGCCCACTGCTCCGGAGTCTCGAACAGCAGCAGCTTCGCGCCCGAATTCTGGATGATGTAGGCAACGTTGTCGGGGCGGTCCTGCGTGTAGAGGGGCACGACGACCAGGCCCAGGCCCATCGCGGCCTGATCCAGTGCGACCCACGCAGTGCAGTTGCGCAGCATGATCGCGACGCGATCGCCGGCGGCGAGCGGCTCTCGCCTCAGCGCCGCCTGCCAGCGCGAAACCAACGAGGACATCTGCGCCCACGTGTAGTGGCGCCAGCTGCCCGCAGCCTCGTCGAACTCGGTATATGCGACGGCGTCGGCCGAGCGCCGCACGCGCTCGCTGAACAGCCCGTCCAGCGTCACGGCCGTCTCCGGCGCGATCACATCCACCATGCCGGGCACCGTCTCGTCTTCGCCGCTCACCCGAGGAAGAGATCCGTCTGCAGGCGGCCGCCTGGATTGAGCGCGTAGCGGTCGAAATCGGTGACGCCGGAGCTGCGCAGCACGTCCTCGTCGATGAAGAAGTTTCCCGTGGTCGTGCGGCTGTCAGCGGTCAGAATCAGATGCGCCGCGTCGGCCATGATCTGCGGCTTGCGGCTGGCCTGGAAGGAATCGGGAAAGAACACCTCGACTGCGGCCGTGGCGATGGTGGTCCGGGGCCACAGCGAATTCACCGCGATCCCCTTGTCCGCGAACTCGCGCGCCAGCCCCAACGTGCACATGCTCATGCCATACTTGGCGATGGTATATGCGAGGTGGGGCGCGAGCCACTTGGGGTCGAGGTTCAACGGCGGGGACAGCGTGAGGATGTGTGGGTTGTCGGACTCGAGCAGGTACGGGAGGCAAGCCTGCGAGCAGGCGTAGGTGCCGCGCGCGTTGACCCCCTGCATCAGGTCGTAGCGCTTCATCGGAGTGGCGAGCGTCCCGGTCAAACTGATGGCGCTCGCGTTGTTCACGAGCGCGTCGATCCCGCCGAAGGTCTGGACCGTCTGGCGCACCGCGGCCTCTACCGCCAGCTCGTCGCGGATGTCCAGCTGCAGCGGCAGCGGATGCCCGCCCGCCTCCTCGACCTCCGCCGCTACGCTGTGGATCGTCCCCGTGAGCTTGGGATGCGCCTGCGCGGTCTTCGCCGCGATCACCACGTTCGCCCCATCGCGCGCACACGTCAAAGCGATCGCCCTTCCGATGCCCCGGCTCGCTCCGGTGATGAAGACGGTCCTGCCTTTCAGCGTTCGCATGCTTTGTCTTTCCATGCCCTACGCGCGACGGCAAGCACGCAGGGGGTAGACCGCGAGCGCGGCATGCGTCCAGTCGTGCGCGCCTCGTCGACGCGAGGCCGCGGCGTTGCCGCGTCTCCGCGGTGAGCTTTCGCAGCCCTGTAGATTGGGTGTGTCGCCGCGGTCAATTGCCCCGGAACACGGGCTTGCGCTTCGCCACGAACGCAGCCACCCCTTCGGCCAGATCGTGCGTGGCCGCACAGCGCGAGAAGGCGAGCAGCTCCTCCTCCATCTGCGTCTCGATGCTGCGCTCCAAGGACTGGTTGATCAGCCGCTTGGCTTCGCCATGCGCCACCGTGGGTCCGCTCGCCAGCCGCTGCGCGATGCGCTGCGTCTCAGCTGCGAGAAGCTCCGCCGGTACGACCCAGTTGACGAGCCCGAGCTCGCGCGCCGTCCGAGCATCGAACAGCTCGGGAAGCAGCGTGAGCTCCATGGCTTTCTTGTATCCCACCAGGCGCGGCAAGCTGTGCGAGCTGCCTCCATCGGGGCTGGCGCCGATGTTGGCGTAGGCCAGGGAGAAGCGCGCGTCCTCGGATGCCACCGCCAGGTCCGCCGCGCACAGGATGCTGAACCCCGCCCCTGCACACGCCCCGTGCACGCTCGCCAGCACCGGCTTCGCCATGCGGCGCAGAGCGAGGATCGCGAAGTGCATCTCCCGGCCCCAGCGCACGATCACGTCGGGCAGCTCGGCGATATGCTGGTGGAACACGCTCACGTCGCCGCCTGCCGCGAAGGCCTTGCCTTCGCCGCGCAGCACCACCGCACGCACGCCCGGATCCTTTTGCACCAGCTCCGCGGCGGCCCGGAACTGGATCATCATCTCCGCGTCGAGGGCGTTGTACACCTCGGGACGGTTGAAGGACAGCGTGGCCACGCCCTCCGCGACGCTGAGCAGGACGGAATGGGTCATGCGGTTTTCCTGAGCGGTACCTCGTAGGCGGCGGGCTCGGCCGCGGCGCGGCCGGCCTGCGCTGGGAAATCATCCACCATGATGCACGCGCGGCGCAGTCGGCCGTAGCGTGTCAGCGCATCGGCCTCCTCGGTGCTGACCACGCCGGCGCGCATGGCCGCCGCGATGCGCTCATCGGCCGTGTACCCCGCCAGGGTTCCGGCCTTTGCTGCGGCATGGATCTTCGCCTCGATCTGCTCGGCCTGCGCGACCTGCTGCAGGGCGAGCTCGAGGCGCCCGACCGGGTCCGCGTCGTGGCGCTGGAGGAACATGCCGGCCGTCAGCCGATCCCGCGCCGGTGAGTCCTCCATCAGTAGACGCGTTACGCGGTGCCCGAGGCGATCGCCGGGTGGCGCGAACGCGCGGCCCCAGGGGAACAGCATCACGCGCAGCAGCCAGGCCACGGGGCGAACCGGGAAGTTCTCGAACAGCCCGAAGCAGGCCTCCTGGGCGCGGTATTGCGCATCCTCGAGCGCCCACAACACGAACGGGAGATCGACCTGCTGACAGCCCTCGTCGTGCCAGCGCTTCACCGTGCAGGAAGCAAGATAGAGCTGGCTCAACATATCGCCCAGCCGCGCCGAAATCTTTTCTCGGCGCTTGAGCTCGCCGCCCAGCAACAGCACGGCCAGATCGCCCGCGAGCGCGAGGCCTGCGGCGAGCCGTGTCATGCGTCGCAGGTGAGGCCGCGTTTCCTGGGCACCCGGGACGCCGACCAAGCGCGCGCCGGTCAACGCCAGCCAGAACGAGCGCGCCGCATTGCCGAGCAAGAACGAAGCATGCGCCCACACGGCCGCATCGAACTCATGCGAGGCGGCCGCGGGATGGGACTGCTGGGTAGCGGCGATCTCCTTGAGCAGATAGGGATGGCAGCGGAGCGCACCCTGGCCGAAGATGATCATGCTGCGCGTGAGGATGTTGGCGCCCTCCACCGTGATCCCGATCGGGATCTGCTGATAGCCGCGCCCAAGATAATTGTTGGGTCCCAGACAGATCCCCTTGCCGCCGTGCACGTCCATCGCGTCGTTGACCACCTGGCGCGCGCGCTCGGTGCAGTGATACTTGACGATGGCGGAGCTCACCGAAGGCTTCTCGCCCAGGTCGACGGCGCCGGCGGTCATCAACCGCGCCGCCTCCATCGAGTACAGGTTGCCGCCCATGCGCGCCAATGCCTCCTCCACGCCCTCGAAGCTGCCGATCGGCACGCGGAACTGGCGGCGGATGCGGCTGTAGGCGCCCGTGGTGCGCACCGCAGTCTTGGCGCCGCCCGTGGTCGACGAGGGCAGCGAGATGGCGCGGCCGGCCGCCAGGCATTCCATCAGCATGCGCCATCCCTGGCCGACATACGCGCGCCCGCCCACCACCCAGTCGAGCGGGATGAACACGTCCTTGCCCCAGTTGGGGCCGTTCATGAACGAGGCGTTCAAAGGCAGATGCCGGCGCCCGATGTTCACGCCCGGGTGCTGGGTGGGGATCAACGCCAGGGTGATGCCGACGTCATCGCGGCTGCCGAGCAGATGGTCCGGATCGTACAGCTTGAACGCGAGGCCCAGGAGCGTCGCCACCGGGCCCAGCGTGATGTAGCGCTTCTCCCAGGTGAGGCGGATGCCGAGCACCTCTTTGCCCTCGTGCATGCCGCGGCACACGATGCCGAAGTCGGGGATCGCGCCGGCATCCGACCCCGCCTCCGGGCCGGTGAGCGCGAAGCAGGGCATCTCCAGCCCCTTCGCCAGGCGCGGCAGGTAGTAGCTCTTCTGCTCCGGCGTGCCGTAATGCAGCAGCAGCTCCGCCGGCCCGAGCGAGTTCGGCACCATCACCGATACGCACGCGGTGGGGTTGCGGCTCGCGAGCTTCATCACCACCTCCGAGTGGGCGAGCGCGGAGAAGCCGAGCCCGCCGTACTGCTCGGGGATGATCATGCCGAGGAAGCCCTTGTCCTTGATGAACTGCCAGAGCTCGGGCGGGAGATCGTTCAGCTCGTAGCTGATCTTCCAGTCGTCGCACATCCGGCACAGTTCCTCGACCGGGCCGTCGAGGAACGCTCGCTCCGCAGCGCTCAGCACCGGTTTGGGGAACGACAGCAGCATCATCCAGTCGGGGCGGCCGCGGAACAGCTCGCCCTCCCACCACACGGTTCCCGCGTCCAGCGCCTCCTGCTCCGTTTGCGATACCGGCGGCAGGGCCTTGCGGAACCAGCCGAGCAGCGGGTCGCTCAGCAGCGCTCGGCGCAGCGGCCGCAGCAAGGACAGTGCAGCAACGACGATGAACAGCGTCCACAGCGCAGCGGCGGGCGTTGGAGGCAGGCCATGCCGAGTCCAACCGACGAGCAAAGCGGCTCCGCAACCAACCCATCCCCATGCGGGCACGCGGAAATATGCCAGCGCCCACACGAGCGCGATCAAACCGAGGATCCAAGTCACCGTCGTCATGGCCACTCTCCAGTGCGTGAGTCGGTCGGCGTGGGCGCTGTAGCACGACCGCGTGCTCCACCGCGCCGCGCGAGGCTGGGGCCGGCATCTGCTGCGCCCGCGCGGAGGCGAGCGCCGAGCTGATCAGTCACGCTTGCCGCCGAGCTGCACGGACATGCGCTGCAAGCCTCGCGCCAAGCAGCCAGTCGCGGACGTAGCCACACCTCGAGCGCGCGCATGCGGCGAAAGAGATGCGCTTGCAGGCCGGGAACTGCTGCGGCCTACGGCTGCGACTCGATGCTGCGATCATGGCTTGCCGCCTGGCGCGGCGGGTAGGGAATACGGAACACAGATCGGTGGCGGCGCGCTCGCGCCTGCGGCTCGAAGAAGCGCTTTGCATGATGCGTTGCAGCCATACCGGTGTCAAGCCAGGCGGCGAGGCGGCGGACTTGTGTCGGGTGCGAGCGTCGGGGGCACGGGTCCGGCGTTGCAGCGATTGCGCGTGGCGTCGCCGTTAGAACTGGGCTTCGTCCAACGCCAGCACGCTCGCGGAGCCGTTGACCACAGCGGACTTGAAACCGTGCGCGTGAGGAAGGATGTGCTCCGCGTAGAAGCGCGCGGTTGCGATCTTGGCACGATAAAAATCGAAGTCCTCGGCGCCGCCATCCAGCATGGTCTTCGCCGTCAGCGCCGCGCGCGCCATCTGCCAACCGCCTGCCACCACGCCCCAGAGCTTGAGGTACGGGACGGCACCGGCCGCGGCCGCACGCGCGTTGTGCGGATAGGTCTCGACGACCCAATCGGTCGCGTCCGACAGCGCGCTCACGGCCTCCGCCAGCGCGCGCCGGATCTCGCCCAGTGCGGGATGTCCGCTCGAGCCGGCAAGCTCCTTGTCGAACGCACGCATCTCGGCGATCACGGCCCTGGCGGTCATGCCTTTCTCGGCCGCAACCTTGCGGCCGATCAGATCCATCGCCTGGATCCCCGTGGTGCCTTCGTAGATCGTGGTGATGCGTGCGTCGCGCAGGTACTGGGCGGCGCCCGTCTCCTCGACGAACCCCATCCCTCCGTGCACCTGTACGCCCAGGGAGGCCACTTCGATCCCCTGCTCCGTGCACCAGCCCTTGACGACGGGCGTGAGCAGATCGAGCAGGCCCTGCTGCTTCATGCGCTCGGCTCGATCCGGATGCCGATGCGACAGGTCGAGCGCCACGGACGCGAGCGTGCTGAGCGCGCGCATCGCTTCCACCTGGGCCTTCATGGTCATCAGCATGCGTCGCACGTCCGGATGATGGATGATGGTGACGCGCTCGCCCGACCTCGCTCCGATCTCGCGTCCCTGCACGCGCTCTCTGGCGTAAGAGAGCGCCTTCTGGTACGCGCGTTCGGCGAGGGCGATGCCCTCCAAGCCGACCTCCAGCCGCGCCAGGTTCATCATCGTGAACATGTGCTCCAGGCCCCGGTTCTCGCCGCCGACCAGGTAGCCCACAGCACCTTCCTTGTCGCCGTAGGCCATCACGCAGGTGGGGCTGGCGTGGATCCCGAGCTTGTGCTCGATGGAGACGCATTTCACCTCGTTGCGCGCGCCCATGGACCCGTCCGCATTGACCAGGAACTTCGGAACCAGGAACAGCGAGATCCCCTTCACCCCTTCGGGTGCATCCGGCAAGCGGGCGAGCACCAGGTGGATGATGTTCGGCGTCCAGTCGTGCTCGCCGTAGGTGATGAAGATCTTGGTGCCCTGCAGGCGGTAGCGCCCGTCGCCCACCGGCGTGGCCCGGGCGCGAACCGCCGACAGATCCGAGCCCGCCTGCGGCTCGGTCAAGTTCATCGTGCCCATCCACTCGCCCGATACGAGCTTGGGCAGCACCAGGCGCTTCTGCTCCTCGGTGCCATGCCGCACGACGGCGTTCACGGCCCCGCTTGTCAGCATGGGACCCAGGCAGAAGCTCATGTTGGCGCCGTTCCAGATCTCCGACACGCGGTGCCCCACGAGATGCGGAAGCCCCTGCCCGCCGAACTCGGGATCGCAGCTGAGCGCGGGCCAACCGGCGGCCTGGAACTGGCGATAGGCGTCCTGGAAGCCAGGCGGTGTGATGACTGCATCGTCCTCGAGGCGGCAGCCGCTGCGGTCGCCGGTCCAGTTGAGCGGCGAGAGCACCCCGGTCGCGAATTTTCCCGCCTGCTCGAGGAGTGCGTCCACCAGATCGGAGGTGACCTCGTGCCACTCGGGCACCATGCCGATGGCATCGAGCCCGCCCAGCTCCTTGATCACGAACTGCATGTCGCGCAGCGGCGCGCTGTACTCGGCCATGGTGCTCCTCCCGATCGACGCGTCAGAGCTTCGAGGTGAGCTCCGGCACCGCCTGGAACAGGTCGGCCACCAGCCCGTAGTCGGCGACCTGGAAGATCGGCGCCTCCGGATCCTTGTTGATGGCCACGATCACCTTGCTGTCCTTCATCCCCGCCAGATGCTGGATGGCGCCCGAGATGCCGACCGCGATGTACAGCTCCGGCGCCACCACCTTGCCCGTTTGCCCCACTTGGTAGTCGTTCGGCACGAAGCCGGAATCGACCGCGGCCCGGGACGCACCCACTGCGGCGCCGAGGCGGTCCGCGAGCGCCTCCAGGATCTTGAAGTTCTCGCCGCTGCCCATTCCGCGGCCGCCGGAGACGATGACGCGTGCTGCCGTGAGCTCGGGCCGCTCGGATTTGGTGAGCTCCTGTCCGACGAAGCGCGCCAAGCCGGAATCGCCGGCTGGCGGCGTCGGCTCGATCACCGCCGAGCCGCCCTCCGCCTTGGCGGCGTCGAAGCCGGTGGTGCGCACCGTGATCACCTTGACCTTGTCTGCCGACTGGACCGTCGCCAGCGCGTTGCCCGCGTAAGTCGGCCGCACGAAAGTGTCGGGCGACGCCACGGCGACGATGTCGGAGATCTGCGCCACGTCCAGCAGCGCGGCAACACGAGGCAGAAAGTTCTTCCCGAAGGTGGTGGCCGGCGCCAGGATATGCGAGTAGCCAGTCGCGAGACCCACTACCAGGGTAGCCAGGCTCTCCGCGAGCGCGTGCGCGTACTCGGGCGCGTCGGTGACGCGCACCTTCTCCACGGCGACGATCTTCGCCGCCGCCTGGGCCGCCGCAGCGCATTGATGACCGGCGACAAGGATGTGCACAGGCGAACCGATCGCCGCGGCGGCTGCGACCGTGTTCAGCGTGCTCGGCTTGAGCGCCGTGTTGTCGTGCTCCGCGATCACCAGCGCCGTCATGAGATCACCCGTGCTTCGTTCTTGAGCTTCGCCACCAGCTCCTCGACGCTCTTCACCTGCACGCCGGCCTTGCGCTTGGGCGGCTCCTCCACCTTCAGCGTCTTCAGCCGCGGCGTCAAGTCCACACCGAGCGCGTCCGGCTTCACCACCTCGAGCGTCTTCTTCTTCGCCTTCATGATGTTGGGCAGCGTGACGTAGCGCGGCTCGTTCAGACGCAGGTCGGTCGTCACCACCGCGGGGAGCTTGACGACGAGCGTCTCCAGGCCGCCGTCGATCTCGCGGGTGACCTCCGCCTCGCCGGCGCCAACTTTCACCTTGGAGGCGAAGGTAGCCTGCGGCCAGCCGAGCAGCGCCGCGAGCATCTGCCCGGTCTGGTTGTAGTCGTCGTCGATCGCCTGCTTGCCCAAGATGACGAGCTGCGCCGTTTCTCTCTCCACGAGCCGCTTGAGCGTCTTGGCCACGCCGAGCGGCTGAGTCTCGAGAGTGGTCTCCACCAGGATCGCGCGGTCGGCGCCCAGCGCCAGCGCGGTGCGTAGCGTCTCCTGGCACTGCGGCGGGCCCACGGACACCGCGACGATCTCGCTCACCGTGCCGGCCTCCTTCATGCGCACGGCTTCCTCGACGGCGATCTCGTCGAACGGGTTCATGGACATCTTGACGTTGGCCGTTTCCACGCCCGAGCCGTCGGACTTCACGCGCACCTTGACGTTGAAGTCGACCACCCGCTTCACGGCAACCAGGATCTTCATCGCCTTCCCTGTCGGTGAGAACGCCCGGATTTTACCGCATGCGCGAGGTCAGACCGAGAAGCGATCCGGCGTTCGCACCAACCGCCAAGCGCCGCCTGCGCATCGGCTGCCCCGTGCGTCGGATTCACAGCCCCCGCGCTTGCTCCCGGAGCACGGTCTTCTGGATCTTGCCGGTGGAGGTCTTGGGCAGCGTGCCGAAGACCACCGTCCTGGGCACCTTGAAGTGCGCCAGATGCTCCCGGCACCAGGCGATGAGGTCCTCGGCCGACACCGGACCGGCGCCGGGCTTCAGCGTCACGAAAGCGCACGGGGCCTCTCCCCACTTCTCGTCCGGCCGTGCAACCACCGCCGCCTCCAGCACGCAAGGATGGCTGTAGAGCACGTCCTCGACCTCGAGCGTGGAGATGTTCTCCCCGCCCGAGATGATGATGTCTTTGGACCGGTCCTTGATCTTCACATAGCCGTCGGGGTAGATCACCGCGAGATCGCCCGTGCGGTACCAGCCGCCCCGGAAGGCTTCTTCGGTGGCTTTGGGATTGTTGAGATAGCCCTTCATCGTGATGTTGCCGCGAAACAGGATCTCGCCCATGGTTTGCCCGTCGCGCGGCACCGGCTGCAGCGTCTGCGGGTCGGCGACGATCATGTCCTCCTGCAGCGGATAGGTCACCCCCTGGCGCCCGTTGAGTTCGGCTCGCCGCGCGAGCGGCATCCGGTCCCACTCGGGGTGCTTGGCGCATACCGCGGCCGGGCCATATACCTCGGTCAGACCATAGACGTGAGTGAGCTGGACGCCGATGCGCTCTGCGCCCTCGATCACGGCCTGCGGAGGAGCGGCGCCGGCGATCATGCCGTGCACCGCGTGATCGATGCCGGCACGCAACTGCTCGGGCGCGTTGATGAGCAGGTTGTGCACTACGGGCGCGCCACAGAAATGCGTCACCTTGTGCGTGCGGATGAGATCGAAGATCAGCGCCGGCTCCACTTTGCGCAGGCACACACTGGTCCCTGCCATCAGCGCCAGCGTCCAGGGGAAGCACCAGCCGTTGCAATGGAACATCGGCAGCGTCCACAGGTACACCGGAAAGTGCGGCATGGCCCAGGTCACGACGTTGCTTACCGCGTTGATGTACGCGCCGCGATGATGCAGGACCACGCCCTTGGGATTGCCCGTCGTCCCGGACGTGTAGTTGAGCGCGATCGCGTCCCACTCGTCGGGCGGCCCGCTCCATGCGAACGCCGGATCGCCCCCGGCGAGAAAGTCTTCGTACTGCGTCTCGCCGAGCGATTCCCCGCCCACCGCCTCCTCGTCCTCGATGTCGATGACCAAGGGCTGCTTTTCCAGCATACGCAGTGCCTTGCCCACAGTGGCCGAGAGCTCGCGGTCGGTCAGGAGCACCTTCGCCTCCGCGTGCCGCAGCATGAACGCGATCGAGGCGGGATCTAAGCGAGTGTTGAGCGCGTTGATGACGGCCCCCGCCATCGGAACGCCGAAATGCGCCTCGAACATGGCCGGGATATTGGGTGCGATCACAGCGACGGTGTCCCCCGGCCCTACCGCTCGACGCCGCAGCGCCGAGGCGAAACGCCGGCAGCGGAGGTAAGTTTCGCGCCAAGTCTGCCGATGTTTACCGTGGATGACGGCAGGGCGGTCCGGATAGACCTCGGCGGCGCGGCGCAAGAACGACAGCGGCGACAGAGGCACGTAGTTGGCCGGATTCTTGTCCAGCCCAAGGTTGTATGGATTCATGGTGCTCCTCGCTGGGCTCGCTTCGGACGCGTGCGCACGCAAACTGCCTGCTCTCGACGCAGTGGCCACATGCTGCCTGTCGGCGCTTCGACACCCGGGCTTGTTTCTTGCTGCAGCCGGACTGGTTCTGGGCTCAGGTGAGTGTGGCTATCGCGCGCAGCCGAATGATACTCGACGGTCAGTTGGCTGCACGCCAAGCGCCGGCGCAACTCTGAGACCGACTCCGGAGCGTTCCGGAACGGCCTGAGCGGACGCAGGTTTTCTGGCACGTACCGGGTCAGTGAGGGAGGCAGAGGTGCTTGGTTTGCGGCGGACCGATCGAGACAAGGACGATGAAGTCTCGGGGTCCCGCGTCCTGCCCTTCCCCGCCGCGCTCGAGCGGACCAGCCGAACTTTCATCTGCACGGTACTGTTCCTGGACATCGCCGAGTATTCCAAGAAGTCGGTCTCGGAGCAGCTCAAGTCCAAGGAGCAATTCAATGCCCGGATCTCGGAGGCGATCCAGGACATCACGGTCACCGATCGCATCATCCTGGACACGGGTGACGGCGCCGCCGTCAACTTCCTTGGTGACCCGCAAGATGCGCTGCTCGTCGCCATGAAGCTCGCGCGATCGTTCACACATGCCGCCGATGACGGCGTGCGTCTGGACGTGCGCATGGGCATCAACCTCGGTCCGGTGCAGCTGGTGCGCGACATCAACGGCCAGCCCAACATCGTTGGCGACGGCATCAACGTCGCCCAGCGGGTGATGAGCTTCGCGCGCCCCGGCCAGGTCTTGGTGTCGCGCTCGTATTACGAAGTCGTCACTCGGCTCTCGAACGATTACGCGCAACTGTTCGCCTATCAGGGATCGCGCACCGACAAGCATGTTCGCGAGCACGAGATCTACGAGATCACGGCTGCCGCAGGCGATTTGCTCCAAAGCCCCGCGCATCGGCCGCAGGCCCCGCCGGAGGACGACTCCCCCGGTGCCGACGCTGCCGACGATTCGACTCCGCGTGCCGGTGAGCATCGTTCGAGCTGGGTTCGCAACCGGATGCTAGCACTCGCCACGGCCGCGCTGTCTTGCGCGGCGCTCACGGCCGCGATCGTTCTCGTGCGGCATGCGCCGGAACCGAGGGCCGCCGCGCCGGCGGAGCAACCCGCACCGGTGGCTGCGCCGAAGCCGCTGGAAGCACCACCCGCGCCCGCCGTAGCGGAAACGCCCGTCGCCAATGAACGCGACGCCGCACAATCAAGCAGCCCGGCGAGTGAACCCGAGGCGCCGGTCGAGTCCAGCAAGCCGCCGGTCGAACCGAAGGCGACGCCTGCCCGCAGACACGCGCGGCGGCCCGCACCAACCGCTGCGAAGTCGGCTGTACACAAGGAGCGCCCGCAGACACGCCCGGAACCCGAAGCGACGGCCGACGCCGCGCCTCGGCTAGCGCCCCCCGTGTCCGCGCCTGCACCTGTCGGCACGCCACCCACACCGGCGGCGGGCCCCACGGCGCTGATCACTCTGGCCGTATCGCCTTGGGGAATGGTGGTGGTCGACGGCGAGGAGGTCGGGGTCAGCCCGCCGCGCACCGAGCTGGAGCTGGCGCCAGGCAAGCATCGGATCGAGATTCGCAACGGCTCCTTCAAGCCCTACATCGAGATTCTGCAGCTCAAGCCCAACCAGACGCTCAGGATCAAGCACAAGTTCTCCGACAATTAAGAGAAGGCAGATGTCGTGCATGAGACGCCACGCCTGGGCGCTGGCGACCGGGATTGTCCTCGCTGGATGCCAGACCAAGGTGGTCCAGGAGTTCCCGCTCACCCATCTGCAAGCCGAGATGCGGCTCGACAGCGGGATCCGCGAGTACGACGACGGGAATTACAAGATCGCCTCGCGCAATATCCAGAGCGCGCTCGACGAGGGGCTCACCACGCCGTCCCAGGCGCGCGCCCACAAGTACCTGGCATTCATCGACTGCGTCTCGGGGCAGCAGACACAGTGCCGAGAACAGTTCCACAAGGCGCTGGAAGCCAATCCCAAGCTCGAGCTGAAGCCGGAGGAAGCGGGCCATCCTATCTGGGGCCCGGTGTTCCGGAGCGTGAAGGCCGGCATGAGCGCGAAGTAGGCGCACCGGCGATGGTGAATCCGGTGAGCGCAGCCGAACCCACGCTCCGCCAGCTTGGCCGGTACGAGATCCTGAGCGAGCTGGGTCAGGGCGCGATGGGCGTCGTCTACAAGGCGCGCGATCCGGTGCTCGACCGGATGGTGGCCATCAAGACCATCAACCTGAACCTGCCCAAGGACGAGCTGGCCGAGTACGAGGCGCGCTTCTATCACGAAGCGCGCGCGGCCGGCGGCCTGAACCACCCCAACGTCGTCACCATCTACGACATCGGCAAGAGCGACCGCGTCGCGTATATGGCGATGGAATTCCTCGAGGGCGAGGAGCTGCGCCAGACGCTCGCCCCGGGACAGCCGCTGCCCATCGCGCAGGCGCTCGACGTCGCCGCACAGGTGGCCGACGGCCTTGCCTACGCCCATGAGCGCCACGTGGTGCATCGGGACATCAAGCCCGCCAACATCATGATCGTGCGCGACGGGCTGGTGAAGATCACCGATTTCGGCATCGCTCGCATGCGCACCGCCGAAGTCAAGACCATGACCGGCATGATCCTCGGCTCGCCCAAGTACATGTCGCCGGAGCAGGTCGCCGGAAAGCGCGCCGACCACCGTTCGGACATCTTCTCGCTCGGGGTGCTGCTGTACGAGATGGTCACCGGGCAGGCACCGTTCCAGGGCGACAGCATCCACGGCGTCATGTACCAGATCCTCAACTCCACGCCCTCGCGCCCCAGCCAGCGCCAGCCGGGGCTCCCCGAGATCGTGGACCTGATCGTGGCCAAGGCGCTGGCGAAGAACGTGGACGAGCGCTATCAGAGCGCCAAGGACATGGCGCGGGACCTGAAGGAATGCAAGGAGATGGTTCTCGGGCGCACCGGGCCGCTCCTGCGCAGCGCGGCGGACACGAGCGTCGAGACCGCGGCCCTCGGCGCAACGCGCCGTCAGGACCCGGTCGTCGCCATCAAGCCGGCGAATTTGAAAGCGGTCGACGAGCCCGAGAAGCCGGCGCTCACGCTATCGCCGGCGTTCGATTCCTATGAGGCCACCATGCGACTGGCGGCGATGACGGGAATGGACCGAGAGCTGCGCGCGTTCACCGACACGCGGCCGGGCCAACTGGTCGGTGCCGACACCGCGACAGTGCGCAAGCCAACCACGGATGGCCCAGCTCGCAGCGGCGCACCGGCCAGCGCGAGCGGGCGCGGCGTACACACTTATCTTTGGATCGCCAGCGCCGCCGCCGCCGTTGCGGCCGCCGCACTAGTCCTTCTGCACTTGCTGCGCTAGCACGAGTCACCATTCACCAATCACTGCCTTCCCGCAACCGCCGCCTCCACCGCCTCCTCTACGCGGTCCACCGCCAACACCTCTAACCCTTCGATGCCGCCTTTGGGCGCATTGGCGCGCGGAATCAGAGCCTGCACGAACCCGAGCTTGGCCGCTTCGCGCAGCCTTTCTCGGCCGCGTTGCACGGGCCGCACTTCCCCCGCGAGACCGACCTCGCCGAACACCACCATCTTGCGCGGCAGTGGTTTCCCGCGCAGCGAGGACACCACAGCGAGCAAGACCGCGAGATCCGCCGCGGGCTCGTCGATTTTCACTCCGCCCACTGCGTTGATGAACACATCCTGGTCGAAGGCCGCGATCCCCGTGTGCCGATGCAGCACGGCGAGCAACATCGCGAGGCGGTTGGGCTCGAGGCCGACCGACAGGCGGCGCGGGTTGGGCGCGTGCGAGTCGTCGACCAGCGCCTGGACCTCCACCAGCAGCGGGCGCGTGCCCTCCTGCGTGACCAGGACGCAGCAGCCGGGAACCTCGGCGGCATGCTGGGACAAGAACAACGCCGAGGGGTTGGCCACGCCACGCAACCCCCGCTCGGTCATGGCGAACACGCCCAGTTCGTTGATGGCACCGAAGCGATTCTTGATCGCCCGCACCAGTCGGAAGCTCGAGTGCGTATCGCCCTCGAAGTAGAGCACGCTGTCCACCATATGCTCGAGCACGCGGGGCCCGGCGATGGCGCCCTCCTTCGTGACATGCCCGACCAGCACCAGCGAGCTGCCCGAGGACTTGGCGAAGCGGGTCAGCTGCGCGGCGCATTCGCGCACCTGCGCCACGCTTCCCGGCGCCGACTGCATCGCCTCCGAGTACACGGTCTGGATCGAGTCCACGACCGCGACGTCCGGTTGCGCTTCGGCCAGCGCCGCGAGGATCCGCTCGAGTTGGATTTCGGCCAGGACCTCCAAGCGATCGCCGGTCAACGCCAAGCGGCGCGCGCGCAACGCGACCTGCTGAGCACTCTCCTCCCCGGTCACATACAGCGCTTTGCAGGCGTTCGACATCGCGCTCAGGGCCTGCAACAGCAGCGTCGACTTGCCGATGCCGGGATCGCCGCCCAGCAGAACCACGCCTCCGCGCACCAGGCCGCCGCCGAGTACGCGGTCGAGCTCGCCCACTCCGGTCTCCCGGCGGGCCTCCTCCGTCGCCTGCACCTGGGCAAGCGACTGCACGCGGCTCGCCTGCGCGAGACCCTGGTAGCGCGCAGGGGCGCGTTCGGACACCGTTTCCACCAGCGTATTCCACGCCCCGCAGTGCGGGCACTGCCCCTGCCATTTGAGCGCTTGCCCGCCGCACTCGGTACAGCTGTACACGGTCTTCGGCTTGGCCATCTCCCGCTCAGTCGAGATCCACGATCGGCACACGCGAGGCCACAGCGCACAGCAGCTCATAGCCGATGGTTCCCGCCGCCGAGGCCACCTCGTCGACCGGCAAGCCCTCGCCCCACAGCACCACCGGCGCAGCGAGCCCGGCTTGCGGCAGGTGCGTGAGGTCGACGCACAGCATGTCCATGGACACACGCCCGACGATTCGCGTACGCCGGCCCGCGACGAGCACCGGCGTGCCGGTAGGCGCGTGCCGCGGGTACCCATCGGCATATCCACACGCAACTACGCCGACGCGCACGCGCTCACCGGCGGTGAACGTGGCACCGTAGCCGACGCTGTCGCCCGGCTCCAGCTCCTGGATCGCGATGACGCCGCTTTCCAATGTCATTGCCGGCTCGAGCCCCAGCTCGGCCCCGGTGCGGTCGGGAAACGGGGAGGCTCCGTAGAGCATGATGCCCGGCCGCGCCCATCCTCGCGCAAGCTGCGGGTAGCGCAGCAGAACCGCCGAGTTGGCCATCGAGACCGGCAGATCCAGACCCGCCGTCATGCGGGTGAACGCATCGAGCTGCCACTGCACGCCTCTCGCATCGTCGGCAGTGGCGAAATGCGTCATCAGCGTGAGCGAGCCGACGTTGGCGCACGAACGCAGGCGTGCGTGCGCAACGGCGGCCTGCGCCGGGGCCACACCAAGCCGGTTCATCCCGGTGTTGAGCTTGAGGAAGACATCGATCGGCGCGGGCACCCGCGTCTGCTCGAGCATGGCGATCTGCTCGAGGTTGTGTATCGCAGGCGTCAGCCGCTGCTCGCTGCACACGCTCAGTTCCGAGGGATCGAAGCAGCCCTCCAACAGCACGATCGGACCCGCATGACCGTGATCCCTCAGGCGCACAGCCGCATCCAACTCGAGAACCGCGAATCCGTCCGCGCCGGCCAGCCCGTCGGCTGCGCGCAGCAAGCCGTGCCCATACGCGTTCGCCTTGACGACGGCCAGCAGCCGCGCATGCGGCGCGGCACGGCGCGCCATTTCAAGATTGTGACGAAAGGCCGCGCGACGGACCAGCGCACGAAGCGGGCGACTCATGAGGCCCTCTCAGCTCGTTTGGTCCGCGCTGCGGGAGCGCGCGCCACGGCGTAACCGGTCCGAAGTGAATTGGATTGAGAAGGTTTCATGGTATAAATGCGCCGCCCTCGGGCGACGATCGGCTTCCACGGGTCTGCGAACCAGGAGGGCGCGCCGGAGAGGGAGGACGATCTACGCATCTGGAATGACGCGCGGCTTCGCAACGATCCTGGCGGCACAGTTCTGCTCGGCGCTCGCCGACAACGCATTGCTGTTCGCCGCCATCGCGCTGCTCCGAGATCTGCGAGTAGCGAGTTGGCAGACACCCGTGCTGCAGGTCTTCTTCGTATTCTCCTATATCGTCTTGGCGCCATTCGTCGGCCCGCTCGCCGATGCCTTCCCCAAGGGCCGCGTCATGTTCGTGAGCAACGGGGTCAAGATCCTGGGCTGCGTGGCGATGCTGCTGGGGATGCACCCGCTGCCGGCCTACGCCGTCGTCGGCGTGGGCGCCGCGATGTACTCGCCGGCCAAGTACGGCATTCTGACCGAGTACCTGCCGCACCAGAAACTGGTCTGGGCCAACGGCTGGATGGAGGGCCTGACCGTTGCGGCCATCATCCTCGGCGCCATATTGGGCAGCTTCCTGGTGGGCTCCCGCTATA
>Ga0335077_10001264_pt1 | contig 29829 bp, 33 predicted proteins | sample Lox_Sample_31_FD_207151 | JGI IMG/M metagenome (GOLD analysis project Ga0335077, IMG submission 207151) | Soil microbial communities from Loxahatchee National Wildlife Refuge, Florida, United States - Lox_Sample_3.1 | ecosystem: Environmental > Terrestrial > Soil > Wetlands | place: USA... | reverse complement strand
TCGACGTGCGCGACCGCAATCGTAATTCCGCGCGCTTTTTCTTCCGGCGCGTTGTCGATGGAATCGAAACTGCGGAACTTGACCTTGGGATTATGCTTGGCCAGCGTCTTGGTGATCGCCGCGGTCAGCGTGGTCTTGCCGTGGTCAATGTGACCGATGGTCCCCACGTTCACATGCGGCTTGCTGCGATCAAATTTTTCCTTCGCCATAAGTTTTCGTTGAAAAAGAAAATCTGGAGCCGTTGACCAGGATTGAACTGGTGACCTCGTCCTTACCAAGGACGCGCTCTACCAACTGAGCTACAACGGCGGAAACTCAAATTCGCCAACCCTTAACGTCACAGCGCCTCTGCAAGCGCCGTAACCGCCCGCATTTCCCGGCCAAACGCCACAGCGCTCCTGCGCCGGCGGCGCGACGGCCGCCCCGCCAGGAGCTTGGTGGACAGGGAAGGATTCGAACCTTCGTACGCCGCAAGGGCGGACAGATTTACAGTCTGTTGGCTTTAACCACTCACCCACCTGTCCGGATTCCCTACAGGCTTAACCTACTCAGTGTAGCAAAACGACCCAACGGGCGCAGCGGTGGCGATCAGTGCGCCGCGGCCGTTCTCAGATTTCTCAGGCGCAAATAATCGCGGATCGCCTCGTCAAGCGATGGCATCGGCGCAATGCCCAGCGATTCGAGCTTGGCGTTAGACAGCGCGGAATATTTCGGGCGCCGCGCGGCGGTGCGGAACTCGCGCTCGTTGGTCGGTTTGAGCGTCGGTTTCAGTCCCGCGGCGTCGAAAATTTTCACGGCCCAGTCGAACCAGGAGATCGGCGTTCCGCCGCCCGCGTGGATCACGCCGGTAATTTTTCGATCCACCAGGTCCGCGACGCGCGACGCGAGCGCGGGCGCGTAGGTCGGCGACGCGACGTGATCCTCCACCACGCGGATGGTTTGTCCTTGCGCCGCCAGCCGTAGCATCAACTCGACGAAATTTCCGCGCGCCGTCGAAAGTCCGCCCGGTCCGAACACGCCCGACGTTCGCACGATCAGCGGCGCGTCGAGATAGGCGCGCGCGTACAGCTCGCCGCCGAGCTTCGATACCGCGTAAGCTCCCAGCGGATGCGTCTGATCCTCTTCGCGATACGCGCGGCCGGCGAGTCCGTCGAAGACGTAATCGGTGGAGAAATGCACCAGCCGGGCATCCGCCTGCCGGCACGCCATCGCCACGTTTCGCACGGCGAGCGCATTCACCAGAAACGCCGCCTGCGGCTCCTTCTCGGCGACATCCACCTGGTTATACGCGGCGGAGTTGATCACCACCGCGGGATCGAAGCGCGCGATGGCGCGCTCCACCTGCGCCGGATCGGTGATGTCCACCGAGTTGCGCTCGAATCCCGTCGCGTGATATCCGCGATCTGTAAACACGGCCATCAGTTCCACGCCGAGCTGGCCGCCGCTCCCAAAAATCGCTACCCGTTCCGGCACTCCTCCATTATGCGACGTTAGTCTTTTTTCTTGCCGCCCAGCAGCCCGTTCAGAATCCCGCCCGCCGCCTTGCCCGCCGCGCCCTTCAGGTCCTTCATCTCCGATTCCGCCATGCCCTTGAGATCCGGCTCGAACTTCGGATCCGACGACGTGCCGCGGATAAAAAACGGCACGCCGGACTTGGAACGCGCGCCCAGCGCCGCTGGCAGCAATCCCTCCTTGAGCATCACGCGCATCTTGAGATCGAGAGCGCGCTGCGGGCTCACCGTGCCGCTTCCATCCAGCTCGCCGACGGTGGTCTCGACGAGCTTCATCTTATCGAGCTCGGTCCCCGCGCTTCCATTCTTTACATCCGAGCTCAGCGTTTGAATTTCCGTCGTCGGAGTATTCTTGATTCCGGCCAGCGCCTCGATTTCGGTCATCTTCTTGCCCAGATCGAACCCGGCGATGCGAACGCCGTTCAATCCCAGCGATCCGGCTTCGGAAAGATTTTCAAGCGGGCCTTCGACGTTCATGTTGATGGACGCCGCGCCGCTCTCGAGTTTCGCGCCGTCCGGCAGAACTACGTTCAACGCCGGCAGCATCCCTTCCAGCTCCTGCACCGGCATGTTCGTTCCCGAAAGCGTGGCCTTGATGGCCATCGACTCGCCCTGCGGCGTGTACATTCCGGTGAGCGCCGCCTGGGCCTTGCCGATGTGAATTTCGCCTTTGATCAGCGACCCGGCGCGCGACGCGAGATCGTGCCGTAGGGTGAAATCAAACTCCGCCGGCCTCGTCGCGGGCGAGGCGCCCTTCACCAGTTGCAATTTTTCGGCGGTCACCTTTCCGTTCAGCTCGATGCGCTTGCCGTCCGAATCGCCGCTCGCGTCGATGGCAACCAGGCCGGCGATTCCCGCCGCCGGATCGAGCGCGGCCGATTCGACCAGGTCGAGATGCGTCGCGTTCAGCGTCAGCTTCAACGGCGTCAGCTCGACATTCTCAGCCGAAATCGGCCCGGCGCTGCCTTTCATATTGATATCGCCGCCTCCGGAAAATTTCGCCGAAAGCGAGAAGGGGAACACGGTCGTCCGCGAGAAATTCGTCAGTTCGAGATTGACGTCGCTGAGCACCAGCGGCTTGGAAACCCGGCTCGTCTTGGCGATGGTGAGCCGCCCGTTGCTGATCCGCACCAGATCCACCGACAGGTCCACCGGAGGCCCGGACGATGCCGGAGCGCTGGACGTCTTCGCTCCGCCGAGCTTGGCGTAATTCCACTCGCCGGTCGGTTTTTGAAGCAGCGCGATTTCCGGCTGATCAATCACGATCCGCCGGACGCTGATTCTGCGCGAGAAAATGAGCGGCATCAGATCGATTCCCGCGCTCAGCGATTTGGCCGACAGAAACGGCGCCTGGCTGAACGCCGGATCGTCGGCGATGGAGAGATTGTCAGCGCCGACGCTGCCGGAAAAGACCTGGAGCTTCAGATTTCCGACATTCACCGGACGTCCGAGAGCCGTGGTAAGCTCGGATTCGAGTCGCGGCCGGAACTGGTTCACGTCGATCAGGAAGGGGAGGGCGAGAGCAGCCACCAGAACCAGCGCGGCAAAAACAACGACGACGCGGGCAACGGCTTTCATGCAGACAGTTTACTCCCGTCAGCGGAAACTGGAGCGAAAAGCGGGCGTCTATTTTATATGAAGTCCCGAACGCTCGCGCTGGGCTGCGCGGCTTTGCTCGCGCTGCCGCTTTTCGCCGAAAAATTCCAGCTGAACTCCGCCGGAATCGTGCCGGCGGCCGCGGGCATGATGGACATTAACCGTGACAACAACGGCAACACGCGCATCGATCTGAAAGTGGACCACCTGGCATTGCCGGCCAGCTTGTCGCCTTCCAAAACGACTTATGTCGTCTGGGCGCAATCGGCCAACGCTCCGCCGGAAAATCTGGGCGAGCTCAAGGTCGGCGACCATCTGAAAGGCGAGTTGAAAACCACCACCGCGCAACGCGATTTCGAGTTGCTGGTGACCGCCGAAAACAATCCGCGCACCTCGACGCCCACTGGCGCCGTGGTGTTGCAGGCCAACATCCGCCAGACGCCATGAATACGCAGGACGGATCGCAGACCGAAGTCGTGTTGCGCGATTTTGACGGATCACGCACCATCTTTGAAACGGATCTGCCGTTGCGCGACGTGATCAGCGCGGCGCAAAGCGACATGGTGGTGACGGTCAACAAGACCTACATCCGCACCGCCGAGACCGACGAACGCGGCCGCGTGATTTACCAGGAAAGCCATTAGTACAAACCCCGGCACACTGCCCTTACACTGGTAATTCATGGACAAAACCATTTCGCCCGCGCGGGCGATTGCAGGGATGATCACGCTTCCGGGCGATAAATCCATCTCCCACCGCTACGCCATGCTGGGCGCGATCGCGGGAGGCACTACCGCCATCTCCAATTATTCGACCGGCGCCGACTGCCAATCGACTCTCGGAGCCGTCGCGGCGCTGGGCGTTCCGGTCGAGCGCACCAACGGCGTGGTGAAGATTCAGGGAGGCGCGTTGCGCGCTCCGGCGAAAGACCTGGACGCGGGTAATTCCGGCTCGACCATCCGCATGCTATCGGGAATTCTCGCCGGGCAGCCCTTCGATTCGCGCATCGGCGGCGACGAATCGCTCTCGCGCCGGCCCATGCAGCGCATCATGACGCCGCTGGGCCAGATGGGCGCATCGATCGAAGCGCGTGACGGCAAATTTCCTCCGCTTCAGATCCACGGCCGCGCGCTGCACGGCATCGATTACACGCTCCCCGTTCCGAGCGCGCAGGTGAAAAGCTGCATTCTGCTGGCCGGCCTGTTCGCCAAAGGCGACACCATTGTGCGCGAGCCGGTCCGCACGCGCGACCACACCGAAATCGCCCTAAAGGAATTCGGCGCGGAACTCGAGATCGACCGCCGCGTGATCGCGCTGCGCGAGGGCGCGCTTCTCGAAGGCCGCGAGCTTTTCGTTCCCGGCGATTTGAGCTCGGCCACGTTTTTCCTGGTCGCCGCGCTGCTGGTTCCCGAAGCCAACCTGGTGATTCACGGTGTGGGCCTGAATCCGACGCGCTCCGCTTTGCTCGATTTTCTGGTCGCGATGGGCGCGCAGATCAAAGTGATCGACGTGCAGCAGACCTCGGGTGAGCTGGTCGGCGATCTGCGCATTCGCAGCTCGAAAATCTCCGGCGGCGTGATCGAGGGCGCGATGGCCGCGGCCTTGATCGATGAGATCCCCGCGCTCGCCGTGTTGGGCGCCGCGTCGGAAAACGGATTGACCGTGCGCGACGCAGCCGAGCTGCGCGTCAAGGAGACGGACCGCATCGCCACGCTCGAAAAAAATTTCCGGCGCATGGGCGTCTCCATCGAATCCGCGCCGGACGGCTTCCATCTTGCCGGAAAACAGAAATTTCACGCGGCCGAAATCGATCCGGAGGGCGATCATCGCATTGCCATGGCGTTCTCCGTCGCCGCGCTTGCCGCCGACGGCGATTGCGTCATCCACGGAGCCGAAGCCGCCGACGTGTCTTTTCCTGAATTTTTTAGTACACTGCATCAGATAACGGCATGATGCCCATGGGTGAAAGGGAAACCGACCTGACGCTGCCGTGCCTGGTGCACGATCTCAATAATGTGTTTCAAACACTCATTGAGGCAGCTGATTTATTGTCCGCGGACCCGCGCTGGGCGCCGCTTTCCGCCGCCATTCTGCGCAGCGTGGAGCGCGGCCGCAATGTCACCCAGAGCATCCAGAATACGGAAGAAACGGCCGCTCCGTTCGAGACCATCCTGACCAACGCCATCTCCTTCGTCGAGGATTCGCTCATCGGCGGCCGCGGACCCCGCATCGAATTCGAGCGCTCCATCGACGCCGGCATTGGGCTGCACCGCACCTGGGCCTGGGAGCGCGTGCTCATCAATCTTTTTTCGAACGCGGTGCGCGCCATGCCCGCGGGTGGAAAAATTCGCGTCCGCGCGGAACGCTCACCCGAACAGATCCGCATCAGCGTGAGCGACGAGGGTCCCGGAATTCCGCTGAACATTTTGCCTTACGTGTTTGAGCCCCACGTGTCCACGCGCGGGTCCGGGCTGGGACTACACATCGTCAGGACGATTGTCCGCCAGGATGGAGGCGACGTGCGCGCATGTAACCGCGCCGACGGCCCTGGCGCGGAGTTTGTAATCATCATTCCGGCTGAACCTTTGCTTGCTCACCCGGCGCATGCTTGAATGGTTGTAATTGATGGCGCGCGCCACGCATCTAACGTTAGGCGACGAATGAAAAGCAACAGACCCGATACCCGTTACTATTGTGTTCTCCGCACGGCCATGACCGCGGCCTTGATCGTCGCGCCGCTCTGCGGTCAGAATGCGGTCGAAATCGTGAAGAAATCGATCGATAACGATTTCCATAACTCCGATCGTCAAAAAGACTATACCTACCAGGAACGCGAGCAGGATCGCGAGTTCGATTCCAAAGGATCGGTCACCAAGACGGAGAGCCAGACCAGCGAGATCACGGTCCTGGTTGGCCAGCCCTATCGTAAGCTGATCGCCAAGGATGACAAGCCGCTGCCCCAAAAAGACGCGCACCGCGAAGACGAAAAGATGGATCGCGAGCTTTCGCACCGCGAGAACATGAGCCCCCAGGATCGAGCCAACCTGGAAAAAAAGCGCCAGGAGAGCAGGAAGTTCCTGCGCGAGGTGCCCGAAGCATTCCACTTCACTCTGGCTGGCGAAGAAAAGGTCAGCGGAAGGCCCGCATGGGTGATCGACGCCGAGCCGAACCCCGATTTCAAGCCCAAAACGATGCAGGCCAGGATCCTCCAGAAGATTCGCGGCAAGGTGTGGATCGACCAGAGCGAATATCAGTGGGTCAAGGCCGACATGCATGTGCTCGACGCGATTTCGCTGGGCCTGGCGCTGTTCCGCATTGCGCCCGGCGGGTCGATTTACTACGAGCAGAAGCGGGTCAATGACGAAGTGTGGCTGCCCGAACAGCTCCGCATCCGCGCCGACGCCCGCCTGGCGTACGTCAAGAAGGTGCGGACCGAAATCGACATCACCTACCAGGACTACCGGAAATTCCGGAGCGACGCGAAGATGGTCTCGGTCGCGGAGAAGTAGCACCGTCCCGCGTCCAACGCCGACGTTCGGGCCCCCGGCGGGTCGCGAGCGGAGTTTCCACACCAGCGACGAAAGGGACGCGCCCGACAAGCCCGCCGACGTGCGTTCTTTGTCTCAGATCCGCGTGCGCAACCGCGACCAGACCTCCGCCGCCATCCTCTCCGGCGACGAAATCCGCACCACATCGAACCCCGCGGCGACTGCGCTGGCTACTCCCGCGTCCGAATCCTCCACCACCAGCGGCCTTTTTGCGCCCACCAGCTCCGCCGCTTTTAAGTAAGGATCAGGAGCCGGCTTCAGATTGGCCACTTCTCTTCCGCACACCAGCGCCGCGAAGCACGCTCGGATTCCAGCCGATTCGATGGGCGGCTCGACCTCCGATCTTCCGCTTGAAGAAACCACAGCTAATCTATAAAAACCGCTTAGTTTATTAATCAACGTAACGGTCTCGGGAAGAAACGGCGGAGCGGCCATAATGCGCTCGAAAAACATCAGGCGCTTGCGCTCGCTTTCCGCCCACAATTGCTCGAAGGCAACCGGCGGAACGCGCTGCGCGGCGAGCTGGGCGATCATGAAGCGGTCCGAGGTCCCCACGCAATTGTTGAAGTAATACTCTCTATCTAATTCAATTCCAAAATCTTCGAGGATCTCTTTCCAACACGCGTAGTGAAGCGGTTCGGTATCGGCGAGCACGCCGTCGAAGTCGAACAGAATCGCGTCCCAGCACATCCCTCGCCATTTTCGCACGCGACGCGAGCGCAACGACTCCGGGGGGATTACGATGCGGCTTCAGCCGATCATTGATAGTGGGTCATGCGGAGAATCCGTGCAGTCTTTTTCGAAATCCACACCTCTGCCGCGCCACCGGGACACGGGAGGCCGGGCGAGTTGCAGGGAACCGACCCCGTCACAACCCATTTATCGCCAACCAAAGCGGCGTGGAATGGGCGCTCCGAGGCGATTTCCAGCTTGCCGTAAACCGGCGCGAGAACCGCCTCGGCAACTGCGATCGCCGTGGCCTCGTCCGGTACGAACCCGTTCTTCGGAGTGAATGAGGAGTTTTTCTCGCGAAAGCCGCTCGCGAGCAGAACGAACAACATCAGCAGAGACCGAGCATGGGGCGTTCTCATTTTTATGTTTCCCGCCTATGTTAACGATATAATTCGTTCATGATCAAACCCACCGAAAAGATCTGGCACAACGGCCGGCTCATCGACTGGAACGACGCCAAAATTCACGTTCTGTCGCACGTCACCAGCTACGGCAGTTCCGTTTTCGAAGGCATCCGCTGCTACGCGACCCGCTCGGGACCCGCCATTTTCCGCGCCAAGGAACACATCCGCCGTCTGCACGATTCAGCCAAAATCTATCGCATCGAAATTCCCCACTCGATCGACGAGCTGTGCAACGCGATGAGCGAGCTGGTCCGCGCCAACAAGATGGAGGCCTGTTACCTCCGCCCGCTGGTGATCCGCGGCTACGGCAACGTGAGCGTCCTGCCCACCCAGGACAATCCCATCGAAACCTACATCGCGTGCTGGGAGTGGGGCAAGTACCTGGGCGACGAGGGCTTGGAAAACGGCATCGACGTGTGCGTCTCGAGCTGGACGCGCATGGCGCCCAACACGCTTCCCGCGCTCTCCAAGGCCGGCGCCAATTACATGAACTCGCAGTTGATCCGCATGGAGGCCGCGGTCAACGGGTACGCCGAAGGCATCGCGCTCGACGCCGCCGGATATGTGAGCGAAGGTTCGGGCGAAAATCTGTTCCTGGTGCGCGACGGAAAGATCACCACGCCGCCGCTCGGCGCAAGCGTGCTGCCCGGCATCACGCGCGACACGCTGATTCAACTCGCCCAGTCGATGGGAATTCCGGTAACCGAAGCGCTGATCCCGCGCGAAGCCCTGTACATCGCCGACGAGGTGTTTTTCTGTGGAACCGCGGCGGAAGTGACGCCGATTCGCTCGGTCGACCGCATTCAGATCGGTAAAGGCAAGAGAGGCCCCATCACCGAAAAGCTGCAGCGCGAGTTTTTTGCGATCGTGGAGGGTCGCGTGCCCGATCGCTTCGGCTGGCTGTCGCCAGTGGCGCAGCCGGTGGGGGCCGGAAGGTAAAGCCTGATTCGCTAAAGCTTCCGCGGGAACTGAACTACGTGGCCACCTCCCCCGAGACTGACACACCAGCCCAGTTCCGCGCAGAATCTTCCAGCATTTGTACCAAGCCCTGACGCGGAGGTCCAGACCTTATTTCGCGATTTCAACAGATCTTTTGCGCAGGCTTTCCCGCCACATACGCGACCGGCGTTGTGAGTATACTGTGAAAAAATCAGGACCGCAGTGAAATGTAGCGGCTATAATTCGTCCAACGGCGAACTCGTGGAAATTGAGTTCGATAGCGTGATCACGCACGTCGATCCGCTGCTCGAAGCCGGCGACGATGTGAATATCGCGCCTGGATTCATCGATCTCCAGCTCAACGGCTTCGCCGGCGTCGACTACAACTTGCCCGCGGCCGCGCACGACCAGATCGCGCGCTCCATTCGCGCGGTTTTCTCGACCGGCGTGACGCGCTTCTTCCCCACTGTGATCACTGGCCCTCCCGACCACATGCTGGCGGCGCTGCGCAATCTCGCCGCGGCACGCGAGTCGCTTGAAGACGGCGCGGCCATGGAAGCGTTTCACGTCGAAGGCCCGCACATCTCGCCCGACGACGGCCCGCGCGGCGCGCATCCCAAAAAATGGGTGCGCGCGCCCGACATGGACGAATTCCATCGCTGGCAGGAAGCCGCGAAGGGTAACGTGCGGCTGATCACGCTCGCGCCGGAATGGCCCGGCGCCATGCGCTATATCGAGAAGGTGACCGCGGTAGGCGTAGTGATCAGCATCGGCCACACCGGTGCGACTCCCGCGCAGATCCGCGACGCGGTCTCGGCCGGCGCCACGCTCTCCACGCACCTGGGCAACGCCGGCCACGCGACGCTTCCCAAATTTCCGAATTATCTGTGGACCCAACTCGCCGAAGACCGCCTGGCCGCGAGCTTCATCGCCGACGGAATCCATCTGGACAACGATTATTTCCGCACCGCGCTGCGTGCCAAGGGCGTGGAGCGCTCCATTCTGATCACCGACGCGGTGATGCCGGCCATGTGCCCTCCAGGACTTTACGAGCTGGGCGAAGTGCCGGTGGAGCTGCGCGAAGACGGCCGCGTAGTACTGCGCGGCGGCACGCGCCTGGCCGGATCGAGCCTGCGCATGGATCGCGCCATCGCGAACGTGATGCGGATCGCGGGCCTGACGCTCATCGAAGCGGTCGCCATGGCGACGGTGAATCCGGCGCGCGTCGGCCGGATCGTCTCGCGCCAGCGCGCCCTGCGCCCCGGTGAGCGAGGCGACATCGTCCGCTTCCGCCTGGACCCTTCCGGCGTCGAGGTGCTCGAAACCTACATGGGCGGGCGCAGAGTGTTCAGCCGTTCATGAACGTGAATAAACGTGAATGCGCTGTGAATCCGTCTTCATTCGACCCGCGCGTCTCCGATAGAATCGAAAGAGAGTATGTGGTTTCTGCTCGCTGTGTTGCTCGCCCAGGCGCCCGATTACCAGGGCGACGGCATCAAAGCGCTCGACGCGAAGCAATATCAATCCGCGGCCGATCTGTTCACCAAGGCCGTGGCGGCCGACCCGAAAGACTACGCCGCGCATTTTCATTTGGCGCTCGCCTACAGTCTGCTCGGAAAAGACGCCGACGCAGTCGCGCAGTATAAATCCACCCTGGAGCTGAAACCCGGATTGTACGAAGCCGAGCTGAACGAAGGCATTTCCCTGCTGCGCATGAAGGACGCCGCCTCCGCGCTGCCGCTGCTCAAAAACGCGGCCGGCCAGAAACCCAAGGAATTTCGCCCCGCATATTACTATGCGCAGGCGTTGTTCGATCGCGGCCAGTTCGCCGAAGCACAATCGGCCTACGCCGCGGCGCTCGAATTGAATCCGTCCTCCGCCTCGGCCGAATTCGGGTTGGGCGAATCGCTCGCGCGCCAGAATCAGCTTGCGCAGGCCGAACCGCATTACCGCAAAGCCGCCTCGCTCGACCCCGCTTACAAGTCTTTCCTGCTCCAGCTTGCGGAACTGTACGAGCAGGCGCATCAGCCCGCGCCCGCGATCGCCATCTACCGCGAGTTCCCCGCCGACCCCGGCGCGCAGGAGCGTTTGGGCGCCCTCATGCTCGACTCGGGCGACGCCGCCGATGCGATTCCCGCGCTCGAAGCGTCGGTGGCGAAATCGCCGACGTCCGCCAACCGCGTCGCGCTCGCGCAGGCCTACGCGAAAGACAAGCATCCTGAAAAAGCCATCCCGCTGGTCGCGCAGGCCCTCGCCGAGCAGCCCGGCGATTTCGACCTGCGCATGTATTACGGCCGCCTGTTGCGCGATCAGCGAAAATTCCCCGAAGCGGCCGAGCAGTTTCTCGCCGCGTCCAAACTCAAGCCCGGTGACCTGCAACCGTGGAATGAGCTGACCGGCGTCCTGGTCACCGCCGGCGATTATCCTCAGGCGCTCGCCGCGCTCGATCGCGTGCGCGCGCTTGGCGGCGAAACTCCCGCGCATTATTTCCTGCGCGCCATTTCCTACGATCATCTGCACCAGCTCAAGGAAGCGCTGGCAAATTACAAACTTTTTCTGGACAATAGCAACGGAAAAAGTCCCAATGAAGAGTTCCAGGCCCGGCAGCGGTCCCGGATCATTCAGGATGAGATGAAGCGTCACTGATATGCGCTACGCGCTCCTCATTTTTCTGGCCCTCGGCGCCTTCGCGCAGGATCTCAAATCCATCCGCGATGAGCCCAACCCGGAGCGCCGCAGCGAGCTCGCGCTCGACAACGCCAACAACGCCATCGACACGGCCGAGGACGCCTACAAGGCCGGCCAGATCGAAAAGATGCAGGCCGCGCTCACCGAGGTCGCCGACTCCGTCGAACTTTCCTACGAATCGCTTTCCGCCAGCGGCAAGAATCCGCGCCGCGACAAAGGATTCAAGAAAGCCGAGCAGCGCACGCGCGAAATGCTGCGCCGTCTGGACGGGTTCCACCAGATGGTCGATTTCGACCTGCGCCCGAGCGTCGAAAAAGTCCGCGACCGCGTGGCCGCCGTGAATGATAATTTGTTGAATGGGATCATGAAAAAGAAGTAGAGGTGTTATGCGATTTCCCATCGTTCTCTTCCTCGCCGCCTGCTCCCTGCCGGCGTTCGCACAGGACCGCGATTTCCTCACCACCGATGAAGCCGACCAGATCCGCGATGTGCAGGAACCCAACCAGCGCATCAAGCTGTACATCCACTTCGCGCGCCAGCGCCTGGACCAGGTGGATCAGCTTCTCTCCAAGGACAAGCCCGGACGCAGCGCCATGATCCACGATCTGCTGGAGGATTACGGCCACATCATCGACGCCATCGACACCGTCGCCGACGACGCGCTGCATCGCCACGTGGACATCAAGCCGGCCATGAACGCCCTGACCACGGCGGAAAAGGAAATGCTCGCCAAGCTGCAAAAAATCGACGCCGCGCAGCCCAAGGACATCGCGCGCTACGATTTCGTACTCAAGGAAGCCGTCGATACCACCCAGGACAGCTTCGACCTCTCGCGTGAGGATCTGGGCGAGCGCGCCGCCGAAGTCGACGCGCACGAGAAGCAGGACAAAGCCGAGCGCGAAGCCCTCATGACTCCCGACGAGAAAAAGGAAGCGGCGAAGAAAGAGGCGCAGGACAAGAACAAGAGGAAAGCTCCCACGCTGCTGCGCCCCACCGATCCGCCGATCGACAAGAAGAATAATCAATAAGGATACGGAATCAATGACTGATCGCGACCTGTTTCGTCACACGCTCGCCACCCTCGCCTATCGCGGCGGCAAAACCATCCGCGACGCGCCGGAAAGCTTCGCGCGCTTCGATGCAACCGGGAAAACGCCGGTGGATTTGCTGGCGCACATCGGCGACCTGTTCGACTGGACGCTCAGAATGCTGCGCGGCTCGAGCGAGTGGCGCGTCGCGGCGCCGCAAGGCTGGGAGCACGAAACGCGGCGCTTCTACGACGGACTCTCCGCGATCGATGCGCTAATCGTCTCGGGTGACCCGCTCCAGGCGCCGCTCGAACGCCTGCTGCAGGGACCCATCGCTGACGCGCTCACCCACGTAGGCCAGCTCGCCATGATGCGCCGCATGGCCGGCGCGCCCACCCGCCCCGAAAATTATTACATCGCGTCCATCGAAATCGGCCGGGTCGGCCCCGACCAGGCTGCCGCAGCCAGAAAGTAGGAAGCCGCATCCTAACGGCTGGCGGAAAACTTGTAAATCGTCACGCTGCGAAACTCCGCACCCGGATTGAGCACCGTCGAGGGAAACTGCGGCTTGTTCGGCGAATCAGGAAAATGCTGCGTCTCCAGGCAAAACCCCGAGCGGCGCCCGTACACCACGCCGGCGTGTCCGCGCATGCTCCCATCCAGAAAATTGCCGCTGTAAAACTGAACGCCCGGCTGATCCGTCATCACCTCCAGCACGCGCCCCGTCGACGGCTCTTCCACTCGCGCCGCCAGCCGCAATCCCGATCCGTTCAGCACGAAGTTGTGATCGTACCCCTTGCCGCGTTTCAACTGCTCGTCGTCCTGCTCGATCCGCGCCCCGATCGCCACCGGTTTTCGAAAATCGAACGGAGTCCCGTCGACGGAACGAATCTCTCCCGTCGGAATCAGCCCGGCGTCCACGGGCGTGAACCGGTCCGCGTTCAGCATCACCACGTGCCCCAGCACATCGCCCGATCCGCGCAGATTGAAATACGAGTGATTGGTGAGATTCACCACCGTCGTTTTTTCCGCGCTCGCGCGATACTCGATGCGCAGCTCGTTCGCGTCGGTCAGGTGATACGTCACCACTGCCGTCAAATCGCCGGGAAAACCTTCGTCCCCGTCCTTGCTCACGTGCGTGAGCTCCAGCCCGCCATCGCCCAGCTCGCGCGCCTTCCACAGCGCTTTATCGAACCCGTACGATCCTCCGTGCAACATGTTCGCGCCGTCGTTGTTCTCGAGCTTATACTCGACCCCATTCAACGCGAACCGCGCCCCGCCGATCCGGTTCGCATAACGCCCCACCAGCGCGCCGAAGAACGGACTCGGATTGCGCAGATATTCCTTCACAGAATCGAACCCGAGCACCACCTCGCCCAGCGACCCCTTGCGATCCGGCACTCGAATCGACACCACGCGTCCGCCGTAAGTCGCGATGCGCGCCTGGACGCCGTTGCGATTGGTCAGCGTGAAAATCGCGACCGCCGTGCCGTCCGGCATGCTTCCAAACCCCGCCCGCGTAATTTTTCCGGCGGCGAGCATGCTCACCGCGGCGAAGATCGACGCCAGTCGGGTCATTGCGCAGCGCCAGCGGCGTTCCCGGCAAGCCCCAACTCTTCCGCGTGCGCCTGCATCGCGCGAATGCAGAACTCGATATGCTCGTCCAGATCCACGCCGAGCTCGGCCGCGCCGTTGACAATGTCCTCGCGATTCACGTTGCGAGCGAACGCCTTGTCCTTCATTTTTCTACGCACGCTCTTCACCTCCACTTCGTGAATGCTGCGCCCCGGCTTGACATACGAGCACGCGGTCAAGAATCCCGCCAGCTCATCGCAGGCGAACAGCGTTTTTTCGAGCTGCGACACTCGCGCCACGCCGCTGTAATTGGCATGCGATAAAATCGCGCGCCGGATCTCTTCAGAAACTCCGCGCCCGGCGAGAATCGGCTCGCCTTTCATGGGATGGTCCGGAGCTTCGGGATGAATCTCCCAGTCGAAGTCGTGCAGCAGCGCGGTGACGGCCCATTTCTCTTCGTCCTCGCCGAATTTGCGGGCGTAAGCGGTGACGCACGCCTCCACAGCCAGCATGTGTTTGCGCAGGCTCTCCGATTTGACGAACTCGCAAACCGTCGCCCACGCCTGATTTCGATCCATACCGCCAGTGTATCCGTATATCTCGCCCTCAGCCTCATTGCAGCGTCGCTCAGGCGCCTGCTATATTGGCAACGCGGGCCTGTGGCGCAGTTGGGAGCGCGCTTCCATGGCATGGAAGAGGTCGTGAGTTCGAATCTCACCAGGTCCACCAACCCAAAACTCCAATAAAACATAGACTTACGAAAATGCTCGCGCTCTTCCACATGGCGCATGATCTGGTCGCGGGTGGAAGACGTGTTGCCGCCCTTCCTTGTGCGAACAGCGAATTCCCTTCGGCTTACCGTTTTCGACTGGGGCGGCCCAACAATCTACCGACCGGGGAACGCGCTACCTCCTTCCTGACATCAGATCTGGGGGCAGGTTATCCCGCAAGCATGCCCACAGGGGTGTTCGTCAACAAATCGCGTAAAATGGAATCAGCGCTAAGAGCACAGCGATGGAACCGAATCTCGATCAGGATCGCCGACGGGCCCACGCATTGCTGGATGCGCTGCCAGCCGAAAAGCTGAATGCCGTCCGCAGTTTGCTCGAAGTCATGGTGGAGCCCTTGGCCCGCTCGCTCGCGCTCGCTGAAGTGGAAGAGGAAGACGTCACGCCAGACACGGCCACTGCGCTTGACCGCGCCCGCGCTTCACTCGCTCGTGGTGAGGGCATCCCTCACGATGAGATCCTGCGGGAATTCGGCCTCAAGCAGTGAGCGAAGACGCCGCCTTCGAGCGCATTGTTGTCAACTGGTCGCCAGAAGCCCGTGCCGATCTGAGGGCCATCGATCGAGAGACCGCAATTCAGATTCTCCATTGCATCGACCGTTACCTCTCCAACCGCACTGGCGATGTGAAAAAACTTAAACCGCCGCAAACCGGCTTTCGCCTCCGCTGTAGCGACTACCGAGTCTTCTTCGACCAGGGGAACGAGACCACGATAGAAATCACCGGCGTCCGGCATCGACGCGAAGCTTATCGCTGAGTCAAACCCCCACGACCTTCGTACTCGGCATCCTCAAGGCGGCAGATGACCGATGCGCGTCGTGCAACTCTCGGAAAAACAGGTGGTGGCCCACCCTGCTCGTTGATAAGGCTGTCGAGCCCGTCCCATGCCGTGTCGTCCTCCGCGGGAACAGGCGGGACCACCCGCTCTTTCTCAAGACCGTGAGAGACCACGGCTGCGGTCGCGCCGTGGAAGAAGTACAGGATCCGGTGGTGAACGCCTCCCAGGCTGACTCGCAGTTCGTAGATGCCGTCGCGCAGGAAGTCCGATTCGGGCCGCCGCAGTTCGTGGCCCATCTCGCGCAGCGCTCCAAACGGAGGTAGCACTTGTCCTGGACTTTCGCCGGTAACTTGTCGAACCAATCGATGAACGGGCATGATCCGTCTTCCGCTCGGTAGAGGGCGACTCTGGTCTTGGGGACTCGATCCCAGTCTATTCGCAACATTGCGAAATGCAAGTTGGCGCGTCGACCGGGAACTTGGCCGTCAGGCTGAGCGATGAAGGCTTCGATCAGCGCGCTATCCTCGGGCAGCGCTTGGTCGCCGAAGGTTTCGACGTGGAATCGGATCGCGGATTTCACGTCCGCAAGGGCCTCTTCGTAGGTATCGCCTTCACCGGCGACCACACCCTTGAGCCCCAGCGAGTAGGCGACTTAGCCGTCCACGTGCTTCTCCACGATGACCTTGAATTGGCGAGCCATCCCTGCTTGAAGGTTACTATCGCTCAAAGATCGTGGCGTTCACGCCTTTCACAGCGCCCGCACGAATATATCCACCAGCTCGATCACCAAGATCGCCACCACCAGCACCTCCAGCAAAAACGACCGCGCCTGGTAAAACTCATTCACCATGGATTGATACAAGTCCGCCGCGATCCTCAGCTTGCGCTCCACCAGGTTGCGGTAATCCGGCACCCCCACGCGCGTCGCGGCCATGCGGTATGCGCGTGCGTAGAACATGTCGCCCAGGAACTTGATCGCGTTGTCGGTGCGCTCGGTCAGCTCCGTTACTTCCAGCCGCACGGTATTCAGGCTCGCCGCGCGCCGCGCCATCCCCCAATGCCGGAACGGACCCTCCCGGCGCTCCAGCGCCTTGTAAACATTTTCGAGAATCCGCGTCAGCACCTCGTCGTAGTGCCGGAACTCCAGCAACTGCGTGTTGGCGTATTCGAGCAGCTGGATCGCCGGCACCGCGCCCTCCGCCGTGTCGTACACCAGCGCCGCCACCCAGCCCACCACCAGCAGATCGGTCGGATAATACGACATGCTGGATTGCAAAACGTCGGCGCGCTCGCTATCGGAAAGCGGTCCCGATTCGCCGCGCACGATGCACGCGATCTCCTCCCCATGCCGCGCCACCAGGGCCGCCGCCGAAAGCGGATTTCCGTTCTCGTCCCGCGACTCGCGCAGATTAATCACGTAATAATCCTCGCTCAGCCACTTGGGATACGGCTGCACCAGCGCATCGGCGACGCGCTTCAACCGCGCCTGAATCACCTCCAGCGTGCATTTCTCCGTTTCCGGCGACGCGATCCATCGGCTGGACAGGCTCACCAACTCCTGCCAGCCCGACTCGAAGGGCAGTTCCAGCTCCACACTCACCACGCCATAGGCGAAATATTTCACGCGGCTCAAAAACTGTTCGCCGCTGGAAAGCGTCACTGGGTCCAGATACTCCACCACCGGAGGCCGCTCGAAGCGCACATATTCGGGCGCCGGATGCTTGAAGCTCGGCTCGCGCCCCGGCGGCTGCGCGCCCAGAATCTCCCGCAGCCGCTCCAGATTCACCTGTTCGGCGACATCGTACAGCACCAGAACCGAAAACGACCCTCGCACCGAGCGCATTCGCGTGTTTCCCCAGCCTTATTTTTCCAGATTCCTCAGTCACTTCCCAGTTCAGCCGAACGCGCGGCCGGCCCGGGCGCCTTAACCTCGAAGCGAGAGAGGATTGGCGTCGCCGGTCGATGTCCAGTCTCGCCGACCGCGGGAAGTGCTCGAGCTTCCCCGCGAAAACGCTAGAAGGATCGGAGAGCTCCGCGCGCTTCACAGCGGGACCTGAGCGATGGAGGGTTGTAGATCGTCCCGAATCTGTCGCGGGAAAACGGCAGTGGAGGCGCCTTCGAGAACGAAGCACGACGGAGCGAATGCACACGCCGCAGGATACGTGTGCATTCCCGTCCGTTTATGCTATACAGCAGTCATGTCTTCCGATCCGCTCCTGAACTGGCGCGCCGAGTTTCCTATTCTCGACCGCACCGTTTACCTGATCAGCCACTCGCTCGGCGCCATGCCCCGCCGCACGCGCGACCGCCTGCAGCAATACGCCGACGAATGGGATACGCGCGGCATCCGCGCCTGGGAAGAAGGCTGGTGGGAAATGCCCGTCACCGTGGGCGATCTCGTCGGCAAAATCATCGGCGCCGGACCCGGCGAGGTGGTGATGCAGCAGAACGTGTCCATTTGCCAGGCAATCGTCACCGGCTGCTTCGACTGGTCCGCGAAACGCAACAAAATCGTGACGGAAGGGATGAATTTTCCGTCGAATTTATACATTTATCAGCAATCCGGCGCGCGCGTGGTGACGGTCCCTTCGGCCGACGGGATCACGGTCCCGCTCGATCGAATGCTCGCCGCCATCGACGAGGAAACCGCGCTGGTTTCCGTTTCCCACGTCCTGTTCCGCAGCTCCTACATTCAGGACCTCGCCGAAATTACGAAACGAACCCACCAGGTCGGCGCGACGATCGTCGCCGATCTGTATCAATCCGCTGGAACAGTCCCGGTAAATGTGCGCGATCTCGGCGTCGATTTCGCCACGGGAGGGTCTGTTAAGTGGCTATGTGGCGGACCCGGCGCTGGTTACCTCTACGTTCGGCGCGACCTGTGGCCGCAGCTTCGTCCGCGCGTCACCGGATGGGCCGCGCATCGCGAGCCGTTCGCGTTTTCTTCGGAGCACGATTACGATTCGAGCATCGCGCGCTTCCTCAATGGCACGCCGAATGTGCCGGCGATGTACGCGGCGCGATCCGGCTACGAAATCGTCCATGAAATCGGCGTCGAAAAAATCCGCGAAAAATCCGTTCGCCAGACGACGCGATTGATGGCGCTCGCCGAAGACGCGGGTTTTCGCGTAAATTCGCCGAAGGATGCCGCGCAACGCGGCGGGACCGTCGTGATCGACGTTCCCAACGGTCAGGAAGTCACGCGGGAGCTCGTACGGCGCGACTTTCTGGTCGACTACCGGCCCGGAGCCGGCATCCGCGTCGCGCCGCATTTTTACTCGAAAGACGAAGAACTCGACCTGATCGTGCGTGAGATCGCGAAGATCGCCACGCGCAGTGAGCCGGCGGCCGTGAGCCGCTAAACAATCACCCGACCGGCTGGTGCTGCTTGCTCATGAATTCCTGCGCGCGCCGGCGCATCTCCTCCGGAGCCACGTCTTCCTTGTGCGTGGCGACCGACCAGGAATGGCCGAATGGGTCGGTGAGTTTGCCGTAGCGGTCGCCCCAGAACTGATCAGCGGGGCGCTGGTCCGCCTTGGCCCCCGCGGTGACCGCCTGGTTGTACACCGTATCGACATCGTCCACATACAGAAAAATCCCGCTGCCCGTTCCGCCGATCGATTCGGGCGAACGATTCCCCGCGCCCGGCATTTCATCGGCCAGCATCACGATCGAGTCGCCGATCTTGAGTTCCGCGTGGCCGATCTTGCCCTGCGGCGCTTCCATGCGATTGAGCTCCTTCGCTCCGAACGCGCGTTTGTAAAAATCGATCGCCCGCGCGGCATTACGCACGGTCAAATAAGGTGTCACGGTATGATAACCCTCAGGAATGGGTCTTGCTTTCCCTGGCATGATAAATACCTCCTACTTTTACAGACAATCTCTCCGATCGGAGGTTCAAGTTTAACGCAGGTAAGTACATCCTTCCAGGAAAAAAACAAATGAAACGGCTGCTTATTGCCGCGGATAATCGCCGGATAAAATTCGATCTTTTTGTGAAGTATCTCCGTGGTAAAAATACGCCCAGGCTTGTAGGACCTGTCCGTCATCCATGCGGACCGAAGTGATGGTTCGTTCGAATTCATCGCCCTCGTACTCGTCGAGAACGGGCCATGCCCGCGGCGCGTTTTCGAGACGATACACTTCGCCCACGACCTGGTCCGACGCATCATCCGACGCGACCATGCCAGGGTGATCCTCGACGCGGAACATTTTCCCGCGTGCGCGGGCCACGCCCACATATGTCACGTCGCACTTTCCGGTCACGTCGGCGCGCTCGCCGCGCCGCAACGTTCCGTACACAAACAGATACGTCACTTTTTCAGGTTGGTCTCAAACAGGTTGAAGATGCGCTTGTATTCGTCCGCCCAGCTCGAGGGCTGAACGAAACCGTGGTTTTCCACCGGGTACGGCGCGATCGACCAGTTTTCCTTGTGCAGTTCGATCAGCCGCTGCACCAGGCGGACGGAATCCTGGAAAAAGACGTTGGTATCCGCCATGCCATGGCAGATCAGCAGCGCACCTTTGAGTCCGTTGGCATAATAAATCGGCGACGATTTCCGGTATGCCTCATCGTCTTTCTGAGGTAAATTCAGGATATTCGAGGTATATCCGTTGTTATAATGCGCCCAGTCCGTCACCGGCCGAAGCGCCGCGCCCGCCGCGAAGACGTCTGGAGTGGTGAACATCGCCATCAGGGTGATGAACCCTCCATAGCTGCCGCCGTAGATGCCGATCCGCTTGGGGTCGGCTCCCTGCTCCACCAGCCACGTGGCTCCGTCCACATTATCGTCCAGATCCTTGCCGCCCATGTGCCGGTAGATCGCCACGCGCCAGTCGCGGCCGTATCCCGACGACGCCCGATAATCCATGTCCAGCACCAGGTAACCGTGCTGCATCAAAAACTGGTTGAACATGTACTCGCGGGAATAGTTCGCCGACCACCATTTCTCGACGTTTTGCACGTATCCCGCTCCATGTACGAAGATCACCGCGGGACCTCCTCGGCGGTAGTTGGCTGGCTTGTAGAAATGCGCCGGGATCATCGCGCCGTCGCGCGCCGGCACCTGCACGATGGGCACATCGAGCCACGGATATTCCGAAAAATCCTTCGCCGGCGAGGAGGTCAGCTTGGCCTCCGCAGCTCCGGGATGATTTTCGGCGACGAACAGTTCGGGCGGCTTGTTGGTGTAAGAATACACATCGGCCATCCACTTCTCATCCGGCGAAAGCCTCACGCGATGATTGCCGCTGGTCCGCGTGATCTCGGTTCGCGCGCCCCCCTCGACACTCATTTCGTAAAATCGCCGCTCGGCGGGAGAAACTTCGCTGGTGGTCAGATAAAATCGCGATCCGTCGTTTGATAATTCGACGGAAGTAACCTCGAATTTTCCGGAAGTGAGCTGTTTCGGCTGCCCGCCGTCGAATCCGACCGTATATAAATGCGCGTAGCCGTCACGCTCGCTTTGAAAATAAATCTCATTCCCGTTTTTCAACCATCCCAGCGTCTGTGCGCCAGGACCGTCCAGCCACGCGTCATCGTGCTCGGTGAAGACCACGCGCGTCTTTGCCGTGGTGGGATCGAGCGACAGAATCCAGCGGTCCTTATTATCGGTCGCGCGCGCGACGAACACAGCCTTGGTTCCGGCCTCGTTCCACAGCGGCATCTGCACCTGCACCTCGCGGCCGCTCACTTCCGGCTCGACCCACTTCGCCTCGCCGCTCACCACATTGAGGACCGCCAGCCGCTGCCGCGTCTGCACGTCGCCGACGTCGGTGCGCCCGATGATGTCCTCGGTGTACGCGGATTCGTTCACGTAGGTGGGTACATTCTGCGGCCGCGCGCCGTTCGCGCCCTCGCTGATCATGGCAATCACGCAGCTCTCGTCGGGACACAGTTCCAGGCGATTCACGCTCTGCCGCGCCTGAAGCTGGAACGGCTTTCTCGGATTCTCCTTCTTGCGCTTCGCTTCATTCTCCTCGCGCACCTTCGCGCGTTCGGCGACCACCTCGATCAATTCGCGTTCCTGCTTCTTCAAAAACTCCTGGCTGGCGGTTCCGCGCGCCTGTTCGCCTTCGGTGGCGACCGGCGCGCCGCCGCGTCCTCCCCGTCCTCCGCCAGTCGCTGGCGTCGGAGGCGCTTCCGGCGCGACGATGTCGGTCATTTGCTCGATCATCCCGTCCTCGAGCGACATGGTGTACAGATTCCCGCCGCGCGTGAACGCCACGTGCTTTTCATCGCGCGTGAAGCGCGGATTCGACTCGGTCTCGGAGGTCTTGGTCAGCCGCCGCGCTTTGTCGGCCGAAAAATCGTAGAGGAACAGATCGCCCTCCTGCTCGTACACGATTTTCTTGCGGTCGCGCGTGCGGTCGCCCGCGACCGGCGGAGCCAGGCGCGCTTCTTCGTCGCTCAGCTTGCGAAGCCCCGAGCCGTCGCGATTCACCACGTAGGTGTCCATGGGCTGATCGATGGGATCGCTCGCCTGCTTCCATTGGAAGTAGATGCGCTGCGAATCGCCCGACCAGCGCAGCGCCGCCGGCTCATAGCCGTAAAGGCCGGGTCCGCGCATGATGTTGTCGATGGTGAGCGCGAATTTTGGCTGCGCCGCCAGTTGGCTGAGCTGCCCCAAAATGAGCACGGCCGCGCTGAACGCTGCGAGCGTCTTTTGTTTTTGCATAAGTTTCGTGAGGATGCTTGAAAAAGGTGACAGACCGCTCGGTCCACTGCGGCCGCGCCTCACCGCTCAATGCTTTGCAAACCGGGACAGAGTAGTCTGTCCCCTTTTTCAAGCAACTTCTATAGTATCCGCCGGACTCCTTCCTCGAACACCTCCGGCGCGGTCAGCAGGCTCACCACCAGGTACGCTTCCGATTCGAAATCGTAAAAGAACCCCGGCTGCACCAGCACGCCGCGCCCTTCGAGCAGCATCATGGCCCATTCCTGCTCGCTGCGCACGCGCGGCGCCTGGATCACCGCATTCCATCCGCCCTCAACATGCAGAACGTGAAACTCGGAATGCTCCAGCGCAGTCTTGAGAACATCGAGATTGGCGTGCGTGCGGGCGCGAATCTGTGCGCGCACGCTTTCAGAAAGCTCGAGCAGTTTGGGGAGCGCGACCTGCACCGGCGTCGCTACCGATAAATACGTGTCGGCGATCAATTCCAGCCGCTCCATTGCCGCGCGATCGCTCACCACGATCCACCCCAGCTTCATCTGCGGCAATCCCGCGATCTTGGAAAGCCCGCTCATCGCAAACGTGGCGCCCGAGCTCAGGCATGAGCGGCCGTCGAATGCGTAGTCCGAAAAAACTTCGTCCGCAAGCACCGCGATATTTCGCGCCGCCGCAAGCCCGGCCAGCCGTTCGCATTCCTCCGGCTTCAGAAACGATCCGGTTGGATTGTTCGGATTGACCACCACAGTCGCGCGGGTGCGCGGGCCGATCATGTTCTCCAGCGCCGCGAAATCGACGTGCCATGCGCCGTCGTAGCGCAGCGGATACTGCTTCACCTGGACCGATTCGAGCCCGGCCAGAAATTCAAATAAAGGATAAGAGGGCCGCGGCGTCAGAATTTCGTCGCCCGGATCGGCCAGCAGCTTGAACAGGTACGCGTAAGCTTCGCTGGTGCTGGCGGTCAACAGAATCTGGTCCGGAGAAACTTCCCTGCCCCGCTGCGCATAATATTTTGCGACCGCCTCGCGCGCGGACGCAAGCCCGCGCGGCGATGGATCGTAGCGCAGTGCGCGCTCATCGGCCAGCGCATCGGCGATTTCGCGCGGATACGTGATGCCCGCGCGCGTCGGATTCGATTCGGTGAGGTCCAGCAGCGGCGCTCCCGCGGCGCGCCGCTGCTCGAGCAGGCGCGACAACGGATTGGGTTCCTGATCCCATGGCAAGCGGCGGGAGAACACGCGAAGTATGGTAGCACCGCGCCGCGGCGATCTGGCATATGATTTCGATATGGCTTCACAACCCCAACTCTCGCCGGAGACGACCCCGGAGCGGATTTTTTCCACATTCAACGCATTTCAGCAATCCTTCGCGCTCAAGGGCGCCGTCGAGCTGGACCTGTTTACGCATATCGCCGAGGGCGCCAGCACGGCCGCCGAACTCGCCGCGCGCGCCCATGCGTCCGAGCGCGGCATGCGCATTCTGTGCGATTACCTGACCGTGATCGGACTCCTGACCAGGTCGGCCGAGAATTACAGCCTGACGCAGGATGCGGCGACTTTCCTGAACCGGCACTCGCCCGCATACCTCGGCACGATGCATCATTTCCTGCTGAACGACATGAACCTGGGCCGTTACCGGGACGTTGCGGCCTTCGTGCGCAATGGGGGCGCGGTTAAAGGGACTGACGGCATGACACCGGATCATCCCTTATGGGTGGAATTCGCGAGAAACATGCTGCCCATCGTCTACCCCGCCACACAGGCCGTGGCGGCGATCGCGTCCCAGCGGAGCGGCAAGATGAAAGTGCTGGACATCGCCTCGAGCCACGGCATGTTCGGTATTGCTATCGCGCTGCGGAACCCGGAGGCGCAGGTGGTCGCGGTGGACTGGCAAAACGTTCTGCGCGTGGGCATCGAAAACGCGGAGAAAGCCGGCGTGGGCAAGCGCTACCACACGATCCCCGGCAGCGCTTTCGAGGTCGATTTCGGCGCGGGATTCGATGTTGCCCTGGTTCCTAATTTCATGCACCATTTCGACGAACGAGCCAACGTGGGACTGCTCAAGAAAATCCGCGCGGCGCTGAATCCCGGAGCGCGCGTGCTCACGGTCGAGTTCATTCCCAATGACGACCGTGTCTCTCCGCCGGTGGCGGCCGCGTTCAGCTTCACCATGCTCGCGGCGACGGAGGGCGGCCAGGCATATACGTTCCGCGAGCTGGCGCAAATATTCCGTGAGGCAGGATTCGCATCGACGCGGATGGAAGACATCCCCCATTCGCCCCAAAAGCTTCTGATCACGGAGATGTAGCTCGGTTGATTCCGAAATGCGTGGGGCCCGAACCCCCGTCGTGGCCGACAGCCCCGATTCCGGCCAGCCGGCAGCTTCACATCGCGCCGAAATTGTCCAGGCTGCGCCAGAGGTACCAGCTCGCCACGGAACAATACGGGCGCCACGCCGCGGCGATCTGTTCCATCTCGGCCGGCTTGGGCAGATCCGCGAGCCCGTAGGCTTTCTTGATCGCCGCGCGCACGCCCAGATCGCCGGTGGGCAGAACGTCGGGACGGCGCAGGGCGAAGATCAGGAACATGTGCACGGTCCACACGCCGACGCCTTTGACGCGCGTCAGGTGCTCAATCACGGCGGCGTCTTCGAGCGCCGCACAACCGGCGAAATCGACCTCGCCTTTGCGCGTCAACCGGGCCAGCTCGCGAATGTATTTCAACTTTTGCGGCGATAGCCCCAGCGACCGCATCCGCGCGGGGCGCAATTTGAGAATCGACTCGGGCGTCAGCGGATCGGCTTTGGCGGCGTCCTTGAGGCGGCCGAAAATGGTCGAGGCCGCCTTCCCGTGCAACTGCTGATACACGATCGAGCGCACCAGCGTCTGGAAAATCGGCTCGCGGTATTCGATTTTGTAAGCGCCAACCCGTTCAATAATGGACGCCATGATGGGGTCGGCGGTTTTCAGATGATGGATGGCTTTCTTCATGGACGAAACATGTGGAACACGATTCAAATCGCGTGCATCTATCATTGTAATTATGAAGATCCTGCCGATTCTCGTGGCGCTGGCCCCCGCTGCTTTTCCGCAAGACTCGCCGACCATCAAGGTGGACGTCAACCTGGTGAACGTCCTGTGCACGGTGCGCAATAAGGCCAATGGCATCGTGGGGAATCTTGAGAAGAGCGATTTCAAGATCTACGAGGACGGAAAAGAACAGGACATCAAGTATTTCACGCGTGAAACCGACTTGCCGCTGACCATTGGCATGATGGTCGATACCAGCGGCAGCCAGCGCCGGCTGGTCGACGACGAGCGGCGCGCGGCATCGCAGTTCTTCGCCAAGGTGCTGCGCAAGAAAGATCTCGCGTTTCTGATGCAGTTCGGCACCGAAGCCGAGCTGCTGCAGGACGACACCAGCTCACCGCGCCTGCTGCAGGACGCGCTCAATCAACTGCACATGAGCGTGGGGGTCGGCGGACTGCATCCGGGTCCGGTGCCGACGCAGCAGAGCCAGGCGGGAACCGTTTTGTTCGATGCGGTGTATCTGGCGGCCACCGAGAAAATGAAGATGGAGGTCGGGCGCAAGGCGATGATTCTGATCACCGACGGCGTGGACGAGGGCAGCAAGACGCCGCGCGACAAGGCCATCGAGGAAGCGCAGAAATCCGATTCGATCATTTACAGCATCGATTACGAGGACCCGGCGGCCTACGGCGGCTTCGGGGTGATTCACCTGGGCGGCGGCATGGGCGAAGGGGATCTGCGCAAGATGTCGAGCGAAACCGGCGGGAGGGTGTATAAAGTGGACCGGCACAACTCGCTCGACGACATTTTCCAGGATTTGCAGAACGATTTGCGCAGCCAGTATTCGATCGGTTACCAGCCGCCCAATCCAAATAAGGACGGCTCGTATCACAAGATCGACATCAAGGTGGATAACAAAGAGTACAAGGTCGAGGCGCGCAAGGGATACTACGCGGTCGAGAGCGCGAACTAAAGATTACTGCCGCGTCGGCAGTCCGCCCCAGATTTTGGGAGGCTTGCCTGGGTCGGGTGTGGATGGCGCTTCAGGCTGCTGAGCGGGCAGCGGCGGCAAAAAGACCGTCTCCCGTGGCTTCACTTCTCTGCCCTTCCCCTTCAATTTTTCGGCGAGCGGAGTCCAGCATTCGGCGCAGATATCGTAGATTCTGCCTTCAATCTCTTTGTGGAAACACTCGTTGGCGTTGCCGCATAGATCGCACAAGATCATTCTGCTTCACCTCGACCGCTATCATATCGCTCGCGCGCTCGCTTTAAAAACGAGGACCGCGTTGAGGCCGCCGAAGGCGAAGGAATTCGACATCGCATGCTCGATTTGGGCGGGACGGGCGAGGTTGGGGACCACGTCGAGATCGCAGGCGGGGTCGGGTTGAGTGAAATTGGCGGTGGGCGGAACGAGGCCGTGATGGAGCGCCATCAAGGTCGCGGCGGCTTCGAGCGCGCCGGCGGCTCCCAGCGCATGGCCGTGCATCGATTTGGTTGAGCTGACCAGCAAACGTTCGGCGTGGGCCGCGAAAACCAGGCGCAGGGCGGCGCACTCGGTGGGATCGTTGATTTCGGTTCCAGTGCCGTGCGCGTTCACGTATCCGACGGCTTCGGGCGCGAGCGCGGCGTCGCACAGCGCGGCGCGCATGGCGCGGGCGGCGCCGGCCGAGTGAGGATGGGTGAGGTGATACGCATCCGAGGACATGCCGAATCCGGCGATTTCGCCATACACGCGCGCGCCGCGGGCGCGGGCCCGATCGAGCGGCTCCAGCACCAGCATGGCCGCGCCTTCACCCACGATCAATCCGCGGCGATCGCGCGAAAAGGGGCGGCAGGTGTCGGGCGAGACCACGCGCATCCCTTCCCAGGCTTTCATCACGCCCGGCGCAAACGGAGCTTCGCTGCCGCCCGCGATGGCGACTTCCGCCGATCCGCCGCGCACCATCCAGAAGGCGTTCCCGATGGCGTGGTTGGCGGAGGAGCATGCGGTCGAAATGGTGTACGCCGGCCCGGTGATGCCGAATTCGAGCGAAATGCGGCTGGCGCCGGCGTTGGCCATGGCCTTGGGAAGCACCAGCGGGGGAAAGCGCGTGGCATTGCGCGCGTAGAGGTTGCGATATTCGTCGTCTTCGGTGGATTTTCCGCCCAGGCAGGAACCGGTGACGACGGCCGAATTTTCGCCCAGCGCGGCGTCGAATTCGATTCCCGAATCGGCGACGGCTTCACGCGCGGCGATCAGAGCGAACTGCGCGAAACGGTCGAGCAGATCGGCCTCCCGCGGTTCGAGGAAATCCGAGGCGCGGTAATCGCGAAACTGGGCGGCGTTGGGAAATCGCACGCAGACGTTCGAATCGAGCGCCAGCGGCGCGATTCCGCTTTTTCCGGCGGCGAGCGCATCCCAGAAGCGGTCGCGCCCGGCGCCCAGCGCGGAAATGACCCCGATGCCGGTGATCGCGACGCGGCGCGGCATCATAAAATGCCGGTGACCGTCTGGAACGTGAAGCCCCGCTCCTTGAGCAACGGAATGATGTAGGCGACCGCGTCGAGCGTGGGGCGGATATCGGGCGCGCGCTCGGTGGCGCGGCCGTCGTGAAGGCACATGATTGCGCCGTTTCGCGCGTTGCGCAGAAGCAGGCGCGCGATGCGCGAAGCCGGCCATTTCCAGTCGCGGCCGATCACGGTCCACATGACGCCGGTGAGCCCCAGCCGCCTCTGCGCGGCGCGCAATCCGAACCAGCGGACTCCGTACGGCGGGCGGAAAAGAGTGGCGGTGCGTCCGGTGACGGAACGAATGGTTTCCTGCGCCACCGCCAGCTCGCCGAAGATAAATTCCGGCGAGCGGAACTGGAGAGAGGCGTGCGAATCGGTATGATTTCCGATTTCGTGGCCTGCGGCCGCGACCTCGCGCGCGATCTGCGGGGCGCGGCGGATGTTGCGGCCGCACATGAAGAAAGTCGCGGGGACGGCGTGTTCCGCGAGGATTTCGAGCAGCGCGGGCGTGGATTCGCTGGGACCGTCGTCGAAAGTGAGGGCGATGGCGGGCCGCGATCGATCGCCGCGGTGGACGGAGGCGGCGAGGACGGTCGCGGATCGTCCGCGGACGGCCCAGGCCATAGTTCCCGCGGCGGCCAGGACACCCGCGGATGCCCCGATGAGCGCGCCATGCGGCATCGTCCCTATGATACAGCCGGGGATTGCTCAACGCGATCCGCTGCGGTGCCGATTGCGGCCGCGGTGTAAAATTGAAGCGACCAAGCTCCGCGATGAAGATTACCGGTGTTGAAGCGTATCTGCTGTCCTTCCCCTTCCCCCAGCCTGTGCGACTGGCTTCGCATGCGGGCGAGCGCATCCGTTTGAAACGCGATGCCCTGCTGGTGCGCGTCGTCAACGATGAGGGACTGGCGGGCTACGCTCCCGCGCCGCCTACGCTTGACACCAAGCACGCCATCGACCGCATCATCACGCCGTTCCTGACCGGACGCGAGCTGGCCGACCCCGACGCGCTGCGTACGGTTTTCCAGCAAGGCGCGGGCTCGGACGCCGCGCTGGGCCGCATCTACAGTGCCGTCGAGGTTGCCCTGTACGACCTCGCCGGAAAGGCGCGCGGCGTTCCGGTGAGCGAGCTGATCGGCGGACGCGTCCGCGAACGCATCCGGCTGTACGGTAGCGCGGGCCTGTTCCGCTCGCCCGGGGAGCACGTCGCCGACGCGCTGGAGGTTCGCGCGGCGGGCTTCGCCGCGTTCAAGATGCGCCTGGGGAGAGGCGCCCACGAGGACCTGAACGCCATGCGCGCGGTGCGCGACTTTGCCGGTCCCGATCTGGAGGTCATGCTGGACGCCTCCGCATGGTCGTGCATGGGCGACGGCAACTACTCGCGCGAGAGCATCGAGAATCTGGCGGCGCAAATGCGCGATCTGCGCATTCGATTTCTCGAGGAGCCGTTGCCTTTCGCCGATCACGATTCCTACGCGCGGCTGAGGGAACAGAACCTGGTGCCGCTTGCGGCGGGCCGTCATGAGCCGAGCGAGCTGGGCTATCTGGATCTGATCCAGTCCGGCGCGGTCGATTACGTCCAGATGAATCTGGTTTGGCAGGGCGGCTACGCCACCGCGCGGCGGCTGTTTCCGGACATCGCGCGCGCGGGGCTGCGCTTCACTTTTTCAAGCTTCGGCACGACGCTTGAAACCATCGCCGCCGCGCATCTGGGCGTGTGCTGGCCGGAAAGCGTGGTGCGCTGGCTGGAGTACCCGTGCTACGCGATCGGACCGCGGGATTTCACCTATCCGTTCCCGCTCGCCACGGAAATTTTGAAGCAGCCGCTGGCGATCGATCGCGGCGACCTTATCGTCCCGCGGGGGCCCGGCCTGGGGGTCGATATCGACGAGAGCGTGATCTGGCGATATCCGTGGACCCCGGAGGGGCAGGCGGCAGAGGCGCGGGTGTCGCGGTCGGATTGATCCAGCGGTCAGCTTCGAGCGGTACAGACTAAGCGGAACCCCCGCCATGACCTGGGGGGTCGGCGACGCATTGTGGAATCAACCATG
>Ga0335077_10001263_pt1 | contig 29839 bp, 28 predicted proteins | sample Lox_Sample_31_FD_207151 | JGI IMG/M metagenome (GOLD analysis project Ga0335077, IMG submission 207151) | Soil microbial communities from Loxahatchee National Wildlife Refuge, Florida, United States - Lox_Sample_3.1 | ecosystem: Environmental > Terrestrial > Soil > Wetlands | place: USA... | reverse complement strand
ACGGCCTGAGGAGGACCCTTGCCGTCCTCTCGAGATCGGGGACCGTCCAGTGCGGGGGGCCGGAGGTTCCGGCTCGTTGTCACGGACGTGGATGGAACGTTGACCGACCGTTCGAGACGCCTGGACGTCCGGGCCCTCCTTGCGGTCCGCGCGCTGGAGGACCGTGGGGTCCCGGTCGTTCTCGCCACCGGCAACGTCCTCCCCGTCGCCCTCGCGCTCCACCGGACCCTCGGGCTCTCGGGCCCCATCGTCGCGGAGAACGGCGGGCTCCTCTGGATGGGGGAGGGGAGTCGGGTCGAGCGGATGGGGGACCAGAAGGTCGCCCTCGCGGCCTACCGGGCGCTGGTCCGAGCCGGGCTACCGGTCCGTCGGCTCTTCACGGACCGCTGGCGGGAGTCCGAGGTCGCCCTCGCGCCGGGCGTTTCGGTGGCCCGCCTCCGTCGGGCGCTCGGCCGACGCCCGGTGCTCGTCGAATCGACGGGCTACGCGATCCATCTGATGGAGGCCGGGGTCGGGAAGCTCCCTACGCTTCAACGCGCGCTGGGCCGGCTGGGGCTCTCGGTGGCCGACGCGGTCGTGCTCGGCGACGGAGACAACGACGTGGCCATGCTGAGGGCCTCCGGCTTCGGGGTCAGCTTCCCGTCGGCCAGCGCGCGGGCGCGGGCGGCCGCGCGGTACGTCTCCCGGGCCCCCTATGCCCTCGGCTTTGTCGAAGGCCTTAAAGCGAGCAGGGTGCTCGCCTGAGCGGGTCTCATCGGGAGCGACCCACGATGTTCGTCGGGCAGTGCGCGCGGTGCGGGATTCCCGCCACATTGGGCTGTACGATCTGCGGCCGAACCTTCTGCCGCGGGTGCTTGGACGCCGACGAGCGCCTCTGCGCGGACTGCGTGACGATCCAACGGCGCGCCAAGAGCCCGGTCGAAGCGCGAGCGCCCCCCTCGCGACGCGTCCATCGGTCGCCGCCCGCGCCCGGCCGCGTGTGACCTAGTAGTCGACGCCGGGCAGGATGAACTTCCCACGCGGAGTCGCGCGGGCGAGGGCCAGCAACGCGACCCCCAGGGCGCCGGTGACGAGGCCGAGGCCGAAGACCGCCCACGAGTAAGCGCCCATCGTCCCCCCGAAGTGGACCCCGAGGAGAACGAACGCCCCGCCCCGGGCGACCCAGTGGAGCAGGAGATTGAGCACTACTCCGAGACCCCATCCGAGGGCGACCAGTACGCCGCCTGCCGCGAAGTAGCCGATCCGCTCGTCGCCTCCCGTCGGCTCCTCGGGCGTGGCGGGGGTCTCCTGGAGGTTCGACACGGGGGAGCGACCTCCGTCCGCGATTAAGCAGTTTCGCCGGAGGCCGTGGCTACGCCGGTCGTCCCGCGGGACGGGTCAGCCGAACCCGGTGATCGCCTTCGGGTCCCGGGGACCGCCCGGCCGCAGGGGGGGCTTGCGCAGCTCCTTCGGGCACTCGACCAGGCGGACGAGAGGCGCCGACTGGACGATGTAGGCCGGCAGGCCCGTGTTCGGGTCGTTCCCCGCTCGCAGGATGTTCATGATCTCGAGGCGGACCTCCACGACCGAGCCGTCCTTCAGCTTGAGCCGTACCTTCCCGTCGCCCTCGAGCGTCGTGTAGTCGACGATCTCCGCGTTCGACAGGTCGGGCGGGGGTCCCCCCGGGCCGCCGATCATCGGGCGCCCCGGGCCGCGACCCGTTCCTTCAGGAGCGAGCGCGGGTCCTGGCCGTCGACGGTCAGGCCGAGCGAGACGCACGTGCCGATGACCTGGTTCGCCCGCTCCTCGTCGGTGCGACCCTCCAGGTCCTCCCCCTTCGCCTCCGCGATGCGCCGGACCGCCGCGATCGAGACGTCCCCGACGACCTCGGTCTTCGGCTTGCCCGAGCCCTTCTCCTTCTTGGCCTCCTTCAGGAGGAGCGCCGCCACCGGCGGTCGGCCGACGACCAGCGTGAAGGCGCGGGTGTTGGGGTCGACCCGAATGATGACCGGCACGCGCATGCCGCTGAACTGCTTGGTCTCCTCGTTGATCTTCGCGACGACCTGCCCGACGTTGACGCCGAGCGGGCCGAGCGCCGAGCCGAGCGTCGCGCCGGCCGCGGCCTTGCCTCCCTCGACGAGGACGCTCACTTCAACTGCCACTCTTCGACCCTCCCCGCTCCAGCATGCGCACGTGGTCCCCGCGGACGGTCACCGGGATCGGCACGACCGCCTCGATGAGCTCCACCGTGATCTCCTCCTTGGCCTGGTCGATCTTCTTGACGCGGGCCTTCTCTCCCTTGAACGGCCCGCTGATGAGCTCGACGATCGCGCCCTCGACGAACCCTTCGACGGTGATCTTCGGGACGAGGAGCGGTTCGACCTCCTTCAGGGTCGTCTCCCCCTCGACGAGGCCGCGGGCCTTGCGGATCCCCTTGAGCATCTCGCGGACCCCCTCGAAGCTCATCCCCTCGGCGAACACGTAGCCGCGCAGGGAGCTCGGGACGAGGAGGGCGAAGACGACGTCCGGTTTCTCCTCGGTCCGCGCGAGCAGGGTGTCCGCGACCTCGCGCTCGTAGCCGCGGGAGGTCTTGATCGCGAGCACCGCCTGGCGGGCGACGCACGCGAGCGTAAGCTTCACCGGGGTACCGGAGTCGTCGAGGTCGGCGGAGAGGCGCACCTCGACCCGGTCGCCGTAGCGGACCCCGACCGGTGCGGTCACCTCGAAGGAGAGGCCGACCGGGGTGTTGGGCGTGAGCGAGAGGGAGACCGTCTCCTTCCGGGCGAACAGCTCGACCATCCCGCGCTTGCCCGGCGGGTTCCAGCGGACCGGCCACTCGGCGCCCTCGTCCAGGTAGGCGGAGGTGTAGCCGACCTCGATCGTGAGCTTCACGGCGGCGGGGCCCGGGGCCTTGCTCGAGAGGACCGCCGAGAGGGTCGTGACCATCCCGGCCGTCACGTTGCGGACGGTGTCGTCGGCCGCCTGCAGGGTCAGGAGCCCGCGCGTGTCGGGGCGGGGGGTCGGGGGCGTAGGCGCCCTCTCGGGCGCCGGCATGAGGATCGACGGGCCGCTTCCCTCGGGCTTCTTCTCCTCGGCGGCGGCCGGGGTGCCCGAGAGCAGCCCGATCTCCTCCTCGTTGACCCTACCTGCCATGAGACACCCGGGGCGCTACAGGCCCGAGAAGAGGTTGCCCCAAAGCCACGGGCCTACCTGGTTGAAGAAGATGTACAGCGCGAAGCCGGTCAGGCCGATCAGCACCGCCCCGATGAACGTCACCTGGAGGACCCGGACGTACTCTTCCTGGGTAGGCCGGCGGGCCATGCGCAGGATGCGGCCGTACTTTCCGTGGCCGAACGTGCGCAGGCGCCCGTCGAACTCGTCTTGAGCCCGGCGCGCGCGGTCGAGGAATGCCATGGTACCCTAGTGGACGACGTCCAGTTCGGGGCCCGACCTGCGGACCGGCCCCGACGGGGTCGCCGACCCCCCGAAAATCTGGGGGGATTTAACTCCGGTCACCACCAGCATGACGCGGATGGTGCTCTGCATCGTCGGGTCGACGGCCGCTCCCCAGATGATCCGGGCGGTCGGGCTGATCGTCTTCTGGACGACCTCGGCGGCCTTCTGGGCCTCGCTGACGGTCATGTCCGGTCCGCCGGTGACGTTGATCAGCGCCCCCGAGGCCCCGGCGATGTCGACGTGCAGGAGGGGGGAGTTGATCGCCTCCATCACGGCGTCCTCGGCCCGGTTCTCGCTCTCCGACTCGCCGATCCCGATCAGGGCGACCCCGCCGCCCTTCATGATCGTGCGCAGGTCGTTGAAGTCGAGGTTGACGAGCCCCGGTCGGGTGATGATCTCGGTGATGCCGCGGATCGCTCGCGCGAGCACCGAGTCCGCGACCTTGAACGCGGTCTGGATCGGGAGGCGGGGGACGAGCTCGAGGAGCCGGTCGTTGGGGATCGTGATGACCGTGTCGATGGTCGCACGCAGCTTCTCGAGCCCCCACATCGCGTTCTCCGCGCGGACGAGCCCTTCCGAAGCGAACGGGAGCGTGCAGACCGCGATGGTCAGGGGATTGCCGCCGTTCGCGTCCTTGGCGCACTGGGCGACGACGCCCGCCGAGCCGGTGCCCGTCCCGCCGCCGAGCCCGAGGGTGATGAACACCATGTCGGAGTTCGACAGCGACTTCTTGATGTCGTCCTCGGCCTCGTGGGCCGCCTGCTCCCCCACCTGGGGGAGCGCTCCCGCCCCGAGCCCGCGCGTGAGGCGCCGGCCGAGCAGGATCTTCCGCGGCGCGTGGATGGCGAGCAGGTGCTGGGCGTCCGTGTTGCAGGCGACCAGCTCGACCCCGGAGATCCCTTCCTCGGCGAGCCGGTTGATCGTGTTGCACCCGCCGCCCCCGCACCCCACCACCTTGATGTTCGTCTTCAGGGAGGCGAGCACCGCCTCCAGTTCGGCGTCATCGTTCGTCGGCGGCGGGGGCTCCTGGCCTCGACGGCTCTCGCCGGGGAGGTGCGCCAAGATCTCTTGCGCCAGCGGTCGCATCACAGGTCTCTCCGGCGGTAGGAGCAGGGGACCCATTATAAAGCGTTGGTCGCGAATCGGGGGTCGTGGAGTACTCCCGCTGGGCCCCCCTCTACCGACGGATCGGCGAGGAGCTCGGCCTGCCGTTCGCGCGGGAGGAGCAGGCCTTTGCGCAGCTCCGAGCGCTCCTTCCCGCCGTCGCCCGACAACAACCGCTCGAGCGGATCGCCCCCCGCTTGGCCGGTCGCGAGGTCGTGGTGGTGGGGCTCGCGCCCGACGCGGGACCCCCTCCCCTCTGGCGCCGGCCGGCGGGGGCGGAACGGCTCGCCGTGGTCGCGGCGGACGGCGCGACGACCGCGTGCCTCACCGCGGGTCTCGTACCTGACCTGGTCGTCACCGACCTGGATGGACCGATCCCCGCGGAGCTCTCGGCCAACCAGCGAGGGAGTCTGGTGGTCGTGCACGCGCACGGAGACAATGCGGACGCGGTCGCGGAGTGGGTCCCGCAATTCCCGGGAGAGCTGGCCGGTTCCTGGGCCGGTCCTCCCCGCGACGGGATCATCGATGTCGGGGGATTCACGGACGGGGACCGCGCCGCCTTCCTCGCCGACCACGTCGGCGCGGCTCGGATCCTGTTGTGGGGGTTCGACTTCGAGCGGGTCGTCGAGGCCGACGCCCGCTCGGCGGAACGGAAGCGGAGGAAGCTCGTGTGGGCCGGGCGCGCCCTCCAGGAGCTCGCGGCGGAGGGTCGGACCCCGCTCTTGACGTGGGAGCGCGACGGGACCCTCGCCCCTTATCCGGCGGGGATCAAGGGCGCGTCCACGAGGTAGACGACGTTCTGTCCGTCCTCGTAGAGCGGGACGAAGGGCGCTTCCGACAGCCAGGCGATCGCCGCGGGGGAGAGCGGGGCCGCGAGCACGGAGGGGTTCAACGCCACGCCTGCGTACATGACCGAGTCGACGGCCACCAGGTCGATCGGACGGAGCGTGTACGGCGTGCCCGAGCTCCGTAACTCGGCGTACGCCTCGGCGGCCTGGCTCGCGTTGCCGGTGAACAGCACCGGGGTCGTCGTCCAGGTCGTCGGATTGCCGTCCACCCCGAAGATGACCGACGAGAGCCGATGGTCGCTCGCGACCGTCCAGGTCGGCGGGGCCGCGACGCCCACCCACATCCAGAGGGCCGCGTCGCCGTGGGTCAGTCCCTCCTGGAACCCGCCGAGGTAGGCCTGCGGGGGATAGACGATCGCCGCATTCGCCGCGACGAGGACGACTAGCCCCAGGACCGCGGCCGTCGCCGCGCGTCGTCCGGCGCGATGGTCGATCCGTGCGACCAGTCGCCCGGCTGCGACCGCGCCGAGCAGCCCCACCGGGATCAGGAGATACTCGGCGTGACGGGACGGCGGGATCGCCTCGACGAACCCCTGGAGCGAACTCCCCAGCTCCGAGGCGAGCAAGGTCCCGACCGCCGAGATCGCCAGGATCCCGAGCCACGTGAGCGCGAACGGGCCAAGTCGCGAGGTGGTCAACAGGCGTCGGCTCCCCGCGCAGAGGACCGCGAGCAGCAGGACAGGGGCGAACCAGAGGATCGCCAGCGGCGCGGTGGTCTGGGTGGTGCCCGGTAGCGGGACCACCAGGAGGACGGCGATCCCGCCGAAGATCCCGACGGCGAGCAGGGCCGCGTCCCGCACGATGCTGCGGTCCGTCGGAAGGCGCACCCATGCGCGCCGCGGGGCGAACCGGCGTCTGCGCAGGTGGATCAGGACCCCCGCGACCACGACCGCGAGCAGGCCCGCCCCCTCGAGGGCGCCGAACCCGACGAGCGAGCTGTGGGCCAGGCCGGGCAGAAGGACCTTCGAGACGAAAGAGTAGGTCCCGTAGAACCAGAAGAGGAGCGTCGCGGTCACGAACGAGCCGAGGAAGACGAGCTCCCGGGTCGGGAAGCGATGGCTCCACAGCCCGGGCCGCCACAGCTCGAGCAGGAGGAGGCCCCCGAGCGCCCCGAGGACGAAGAAGTAGGTCGAGAGGTGGTGCGTCACGATCAGGGCCCCGCCGGTGAGCGCCAGCGGGAGGTACCAGCGCACCTCGCGGCGGCTCTCGAGGAACATCCAGAGGGAGGCGACCGCGAGGAGGTCGCCGAGGGAGGCCGGTGCCGCGTGCGCGAGGGTGAAGAGGCGGGGCATCGCCACCGAGGCGAGCGAGGCCCCGAGGAGGGCGGTCAGGTCGTGCGGGTACAGCCGTCGGAACAGGAGGAACAGCGGGAACACCGACAGGACCGCGACCGTGGGCACCAGGATCGTCAACCCGGAGAATGCGCTGATGCCGAGCGCGGCGCTCCCGGCTCCGGCGAGCAGGTAGATCCCGGGGAAATCCGGGTACGCCGAGCCCCATCCCGCGTAGGCCGCACCGTGCGGAATGTGGCCGGTGGCCAAGAGGGCGGCCGTGAGCGTGTAGTACTCTCCCGAGTCCGACCCGAACATGGCGAAGGAGAGGTACGGTTCGAGCGCCACGAAGACCAGCAGAACGGCGACGCCGGTGAGGAGGACCGCGACCTCGGGTCGGACCGGTGGAAGGGACCGGGCCGGGCCACCGTCCCCGACGGTGGTGCCGGCGGCGGGGGAGGCTCGCGTCGTAGTGGGACGGACGTCCCCCTCCTCCAAAATCGTGGCGGCGGACCCCCCTCGACCCCGAGACGCGGCGGGCGCGGCCATATCGATAAATAGGGGGGCTTGGTGCGCCCGCTCCAAGGAACGGACCCGTGTCGCCCTCGCGAGCCTCCCGACCGAAGGCACGAACCTCGAAGCCGGTGCACGCGAAGCCGGTCCGAAAGGCCGCCAGGCCGGCTCCGAAAAAGGCCGCGCCCCCTCGGTCCGGTAAGCCCGGCAAGCCCGCCGCCGCCGCCGTACCCCAAGGGGCCCCGCCGACGCTCCCCGTCCCCACGGCGCGGCGCTCCGACGGGCGGAGGCATCTCCTCTCGCTGTCGTTCGTGCGCGACGGGGACGAGTTCCTGGCCCGGATGGAGACCGACTCCGGTCACATCACCGAGCTCAAGAACCGGGCCCTGGACCAGCTATTGACCCTGGTCGCAGGCGAGCTCGAGGACCTGCTCGAGTAGAGCGGGGCGGCGAGCGACCTACTCCCGGACCCCGTCGGGGTCGAGCAGCCCGCTCTCCACCTCGTAGGTAGCGATCCGGTCCCGCGCGTCCGTGACCCGGACGACGTCGACCGGGTAGGGGGTGAGCGGTCCCGGCGGGAAGTGCCGGACGACCTGGATCCCGAGCGAGCCGAGCGGGGGGAAGGAGCGTCGCCGGCCCCATCGCCCGACGACGACGACCGACTCGGCCCGCACCTCCACCCGGCGGGGCGCGGGGGAGACGGCATACACCACGCTCCCGAGCACCATCAGAAAGGCGACCCCCAGGAACAGCTCGAGCCCCTGCTGGTCGCCCGGCCGTGAAGCGTTCGCGCCCGTGAGGTCGAGGGCCGCGAGGACCGCTGTGAGGGCAAGCACGGCGCCCGCGTAGACCGCGGCAATCCGGATGGAGCGCTCCCGTCCGCCCCGGTTCGGGCGAATGGTGGGCGCGCGTTGCGCGGCGGCGGCCGGCCCGGGGCCAGGGGTGGCCCGGTCGCGCGGGATGCGAACGGCTCGGGACCCGCTCACGAGAACGCCGTGCTGAAGAGGGTCGGACGGGTCGGATAAACCCACCGTTGCGGCGGGAGGGTGTCGCGGACCGGCGGCGGGGCCCTAGGCCTCGAGCGCCGCGTCGACATGCGCGGGCCCCCCCGGCTGCGGACGGGGCAGGGGCTTGGAGGGGTCGACCAGCGGCACCTTGCGGGCGATCTCCCGAGACATCGCGGAGCACGTCGAGACCGCGACCGGGTGCTCGGTGTACCCTGGCAGAGCGAGGTCGTAGGTGACGACCTTCTTCTCGGCGACCGTCTCCCAGACGGCCCGGAACACCCGCTCGGCCGCCTCCCGCTCGCCGAGATGGCGCAGGAGGAGCTCGACGCAGAGGATCTCGGCGACCGGGTCCGCCTTGTCCTGGCCGGCGTACTTGGGAGCCGAGCCGTGGACCGGCTCGAAGACGGCCAGCGTGTCGCCGTAGAGAGCGCCCGGGGCGATCCCGAGACCGCCGGCGAGCCCCGCGCAGAGGTCCGAGAGGATGTCGCCGAAGAGGTTCGTCGTGATGATCACGTCGTACTCGGCCGGCTTCTTCACGAGCTGCATGCACATGTTGTCGATCAGCCGCTCGTCGGAGGTGAGGTCCGGGTACTTCGCCGCCATCTCCCGGTAGGCGGTCTGGAAGAGCGCCCCAGTCGTCTTCATGATGTTCGCCTTGTGGACGCCGGTCACGTGGTGCCGGTGCTCCCGGCGGGCCATCTCGAAGCCGAACTTGCAGATCCGGTCGCACGCCTTGCGCGTGATGACGTTCACGGTCTCGCCGGCCGAATGGTCCCGGTCGACCCAGTGCTCCACTCCTGAGTAGAGTCCCTCGGTCGCCTCACGGACAACGATCAGGTCCGTCTCGGGATACCGGGTCCCCTCGCCCGCGATCGAGCGCGCGGGTCGAACCGAGGCGAACAGGTCGAGCTCCTGGCGCAGGGCGACGTTGACCGAACGGAACCCGCCCCCGATCGGCGTCGTGATCGGCCCCTTCAGGGCCAGGCGGTTCCGGCGGACCGAGTCGAGAACCTCGGGGGGCAACGGTGTGCCGTGGGCCCGGATCGCCGCCTCACCGGCCTCTACGACCTCCCAGTCGATGGAGACCCCGGTGGCCTCGGCGACGAGCCGGGCGGCCTGCGTGACCTCCGGACCGATGCCGTCGCCCGGAATCAAGGTGACCCGATACGCCATGACCGTCCCGGCTCGGCCGAGCGTTGCCGAGATTTAAGGAGCCGGCCGGGACCGCGCGCCCTCGGCCGCCGGGGACGGCGGGGAACGGAGCTGCTCGAGGACCGCACGGGTCACCTTGTCGCGCACCTGGCTCTCGTCGGAGAGCGTCGTCCAGACGGTAACGACCCCGTCCCAGGTCGTCGGTGCGAGGTCCGTGACCTCGAGCCGCGGCGCGATGGCCGGCGCACTGCCCGACGGGAACGCGCGGCCGACCGCGCCGAGGGAGGCCTCGACCAACCCCGGGGTCGTAGCGATAGGGAACGTCATGCGGACCCGGTAGGCGCGCGCTCCCCCCGGCCGGGGCTGGACGATCAGCGAGCCGAGCACGACCGAGTTCGGCAACTTCGCCGTACCCCCGGAGTCCAGGCCGATCAGGGTGTACACGAGACCCACGTCCTCGACAACCCCCGAGTAGCTCGGGATCATCGCCTCGTGGGGGTAACTTGGGGCGAGCACACCGAACGCCGAGTTGACGAGGCTCACCCGGTCCCCCGGCCGGAACGGGTTCGCGACGACGAGGAGGAGCCCAGCGAAGACGTTCGCGAGCACCGTTTGGGACGCCAGACCGAGGACGATCCCCGCGAACGCGCTCCCGAGGAAGATCGACTCCGCCGACACCCCGGCGAGGTCGGAGAGGGCGAGGATCGCGACCACGGCGACGACGAGGTTCAGGAACAGACGCAGCGTCGCCCCGTGCTGGTGCTGCCCGCGCTGCCGAAGGACCGCGGACGTCGCGGCCGTGACCGAGCGCGCCGCGGCGTAGGCGACCAGCACGATCGCCCCCGCCTCCAGCAGGACGATCTCCGGGCCGGTGAATCCAGAGAGGAGGCGATGGTTGTAGACGGTGAACAAGAGGTAGAGCCCGACCGCGAGCACCGTCACCAGCAGGAGGTTCCGCCCGAGCCTACGGGGCTCGTGCTCGGCGGGCGGCGTGGCCATGCAGCACGGCAGTCACCCCGCAGGATAGCACTTTTCATTCGCGGTCTCTGACAATAATCAGTATTCTTATATTCAAAAGAAATACAGAGGTCATGTACCCCACCCCCCACCCCGAGGTCCTGGCCCGTGACTGGTTGCCGCCGGTCGTCTTGGGGCGCGAGCGGGAGGTGGCGGAGGCGCTTCGGCGCCTCGACCCGCCCCGCCCGACGTCCCCCCCGCCCTGGGTCGTCGGGGTCGTGGGACCCCCGGGGAGCGGTACCAGCTCGATCGCCCGCCGGGCGGCCCGCGGGGTTGCCGACTGCCTCCGACAGGAGGGCGAACGGGTGCATCCCCGGACGCTGTGGGTGCGCACCGCGGGCTTGCGCGGCACCCACGGGGTCGCCGCCGGCCTGCTCCGCCAGCTGGACGAGGGGTTCGATGGCCGGGGCTTCTCGGTGACCGAGATCGTCGCGGGCCTCCTGCGACGGCTCCGGCGGGAGGGGCAGCCTGCGGTCGTGGTCCTGGATGACGTGCGGGTCGGCGGCCCCGACCTGGGGCCGCTCCTCAAGGCGCTGGGCGCACCCGACCGGTTCCTCCCTGAGGGGGAGTACGGTCTTCCCTCGACGTGGACGCTCTTGGCGGGGACGCCGGAGGGTTGGGCCTCCACGCTCGGCCAGACCGACGACCCCGCCGCGCTCGGGCGGCCGGTGGGGCTCGTGCCCTACACCGACCACGGACTCAGGTCGATCGTGCGGGACCGGGCGGCCCGAGCCCTCGGCCGTCCGCCGAGCGAGTGGCTCGTGGGGAAGGTGGTCGATGGGAGCGTCGGCGACGGGGGCGGTGCCCGGCGCGCGCTCGACCTCTTGCGGCGCGAGCTCCTCGGGACCACGTTCCGACTGGGCACGAACGCGTTCCCGACCGAGCGGCCGGCGGTCGTCGAGGTGGAGTTGAGGGTCGTGCGGGCCATCGAAGCAGCCGCCCGGGACCGCGAGGCCCGCATCGGGGACGTGCGCCGGCACGAGGCAGAGCTCGCCGTCGCCCAAGGGTCTCCGCCGCTGCCCGCGACCACGCTCTGGCGCCGGATCGTCCGGCTCGAGCACGCCGGTTACGTGACCCGAGAGGTCCGGCCCGGCGGGGTGGGGGGCACTCGTTCCGTCCTTCGGCTCGTCACTCCCGTGGACGAGTGGGTCACGACGTCCCATCGCCGGGATACTCGTCGAGTCGCCGGATCGTGGACCGGCCCGTCGCCCGGCCCGCTGCCGGAGCCTCCGGAAGGGGCTCTGGTGCCGGGAGCGATGCGTCCTCCTTCCGGCCCAACTGGCTGAGGACACTGTGGGCCAGCACGGGTGAGCGCAGCGCCCGGGCGACCCGTTCGAGCGGGGCCTGTCGAATGGCCTCCCGGTCGGCGAACCCGGCCCGGAACAGCATCCGGGCCCGGACCCGACCGATCCCGCGGAGACGCACGAGGTCGAGCAACTCCTCGCGCGCTCCGTACTGCACCCGGAGCGAGAGGTCGGAGATCGCCCGACCCAGGCGGCGCTGGAACACCGCGGCGAGGCGCCCCGTGGCGAAGAGGAGCCACTGCGCATCCTCGACCTTCGTCCGAAGGTCCCCGGCTCCGATCCCGAACCGTTCCGTGAGCTCGAGGACGGGGACCTCGTCGATCCACGCCTCGAGGATCGTCGCGACCTTCAGGGTCGCGAGGAGGGCGTCGAGGTCGAGGTGGACCGGTGCCTCGTCGGGTTTCACCAACAGCTCCTCGGCCTCGTCCGTGAACCGGGATAGCAGGTCGGCCTCCTCGCCCCGCCGCAAGTAGAGTGGCGGGAGGTCGGGGGTGGCGGCGATCGCCGCCAGCAGCGCGAACGGAGAGACCCCCAGCGGGGCGCGCTCCAGGACCTGGCGGAGGACGACCGCGCTCAGGGGGTCGAGGTACATCTCGCTCGTGAGCAGGCCGAACCGCGTCGCCTGGAGACGCCTCCCCCGCTCGAGGAGGTCGTTCTCCTCGAGGAAGCGACGCACGTTCCGCACCTTCGTCTCGAGCTCGATCAGCGGCAGGGTCCGGCCGTAGAACGTCGCGGCGAAGAACGAGGTCAACTCCTCGTCGCTCCGGACCGCCCCGCTCGCAGCCAGCGCCAGCACGTGCATCCGGAGTGCAGGCTCCGCGGCGAGCCGGCTCACCACGTCCTCCGGGGGGGCGGCCAGGTATCCGTCGAGCAGCCGCTCGATGTCCTCCGGGGTCCGGGCCAGGAGCAGGGCCTCCCCGATCGGGTCGAACCGGGGCCGACCCGCACGCCCCAGCATCTGGTGCACCTCCCCGGCGGAGATCGGGGCCTGCATCCCGAGACGGTCGTCGTACCGGGTCGTGTCCCGCACGATCACCCGTCGGGCCGGCAGGTTGATTCCCGCCGCCAGCGTCGGGGTCGCGACGAGCGCCTTGAGGGTCCGCTCCCGGAACGCCCGCTCGACCACCCGCCGCTCGGGGGTCGTGAGGGAGGCGTTGTGGAACGCGACGCCCGAGGGAAGAAGACCGTGGAGCCGGCGCATTCCCGCCGTGTCCTCGTCCGAGCCGGCGCTCAGCTCGTTCGTCCAGGCCAGCGCCGCCGCGCGCTCTTCGGCCGATAGGAGGGGCCGGACGGTCCCGACCAGCGATTCGGCGACCTGTTCGCTCGCCCGCCGGCTGTTCACGAAGACGAGGGCCTGGCCGCCCTCCTCCACAATGGTCCGGACCAAGCGGGCCACCGGTTCCCCGGGCGGTCCGATCTCCCGATGGGAGAGGTCCGTGAACAGGATCCGGCCGTCGGAGTAGACCCCCAGCTTGAGGGGTACGGGTCGGAAGTCGCTCGCGATGTGTCGGGCATCCAGCCACTCGGCGACCTCGCGGGAGTTCCCCACCGTGGCGGAGAGAGCGACCAGCTGGAGGTCGGGATAGGAGCGCCGGAGCCGGGTGAGGGTCACCTCGAGGGTCGGCCCCCGTTCGGGGTCCCGCATCAGGTGGACCTCGTCCGCGACGACGACGCCCAGCCGGTCGAGCCACGGGCTGCCCCGGCGAAGGAGGCTGTCGGCCTTCTCGCTGGTCGCGACCAGGACGTCCAAGCGGTCGAGCTGTTCGTTCGACAGGTCGAAGTCCCCCGTGGACTGGCCGACCTTGAGACCCAGCGCCTCGAACTGCCCGAGCTCCTCGGTCTTCTCCTGCGCCAGGGCGCGCAAGGGGACCATGTATAGGCCGGTGCGACCGGCCCGCACGGCGCGGAGGAGGGCGAGGTAGGCGACGAGCGACTTGCCGCTCGCGGTCGGGCAGGCGAGCACGACGTTCTCGCCCGCCATCACCGGCCCGAGCGCGGCGGCCTGCGGCGGGAACAGCGACGTGATCCCGTCGTGCTCCAGCACTCGGCGAAGGTCGTCGTCCAAGGGAAGCTCCGAGAGCGGAACCGACCGCTCCGGGACGGGCGGAGGCCTCGACGGAGCGGGGCGGGCCGAGCGATGACGGCGGGGCACACGGCCGGCAGGAGGGTGCAGTCTATGCCGTTTGCGACGGACTGGGGGAGAGAAGGCCCCGGCCGAGGATGAGCTCCTGGATCTCGCTCGTCCCCTCCACGATGGGGAACACCCGGGCGTCGCGGAGCAAGCGACCGGCCGCCGCCGACCCCCGCACCCCCTCGGGCCCGGCCACGTCGACGCCCGCCGAGGCGATCGACATCGCGGCGCGCGATGCGACCAGCTTCGCCACCGATGCCTCGCGCTCGAAGGAGAGCCCGGCGTCCTTGCGCTCCGCCGCCTGCTCCACGAGGGCGCGGGCCGCGGCGAGCTCCGAGTAGGCCCGCGCGAGGGCCGTGCGCTTCCACTCCGCTTCGTCGCCGTCGTGCGCGGCCGCCCTTTGCATCTCCTCGAACGCGGCGCGTGCGACGCCGAGCGCGCAGCTCGCGATCCCGACGCGTCCCGCCGTGAGCGCCCCCAGGGCGATGTGGAGACCCTCGCCCTCCCGGCCCAGGAGGCTCTCGGCCGGGAGGCGGACCCCGTCAAAGAGCAGCTCGGTCGTCTCGCTCCCCCGCAGGCCCAGCTTCTCGAACCGCTGGGCGACAGAGAATCCGGGGGTCGGGGCCGGGACCAGGAACGCGGAGATCCCCTTGGATTTCAGGTTCGGGTCGCGGGTCGCGAAGACCAGCAGCAGCCCGCCGGTCGCCGCGTTCGAGATGAACGTCTTGGACCCGGTCAGAACGAACCCGTCGGTGGAGCGCTCGTAGCGGGTTCGCAGGGAGGCGGTATCGGAGCCCGCCCCCGGCTCCGTGAGGGCGAAGGCGCCGATCCGGTCCCCCCGGGCGAGGGAGGGAAGCCATCGTTCCCGCTGGGCCGGCGTCCCTCGCTCGGCGATCGGCCGTGCGCAGACGGAGAGGTGGACGGCGACCGTGACGGCCACCGCCGCGCTGGCGGCCGCGAGTTCCTCGAGCACGGCACAGAACGCGCGGGTCGACGCGGGCCTTCCGCCGAATTCGGTCGGCAGGCCGAGCGCGAGGTACCCCTCGCTCCCCAGCTGCCGCAACAGTTCGGGCGGGAGCCGGTCCTCTCGGTCGATCTCGACGGCGCGGGGGCGGACCGATCGGGTCGCGAACTCACGGACGCGGGAGCGCTCCGCTTCGGAGGCCGGGTCCGCGGTCCCGTTCACGTCCCAGCCAGCACCACACACACTTAATGCGTGGCGGCGGGTCGGCCGCACCGCACGCCGGAGGGGGGAATGCCGGGATTGCCGACACCGAAGGACCGGTTCACGGCGCTCGACACCCTCGCCGTGGTCCGCGAGCTCCGGGCCCGGGCCCGCCCTCGCGTCGACAAGGCATTCGACCTGCCCCAGGGAGGATGGTCGGTCGTCCTCCGCGTCCCGGGCGAGGGTCGGCTCGAGCTGTTGCTGGTGCCGGGGCGCTACGCCGCCCTCCTCCCGTTCGGCGCCGAGCGGACCGAAGAGCTCTCCCCGTTCGCCCGCGAGCTCCGTCGCCTCTTGAGCGGTGCCGTGTTGGAACGCGTGACCGAGCCCGCCGGCGAGCGGTACCTCGAACTCGGGCTCACCCGAGGGGATGCCGAGGGGGGGCTTCGGCTGCTCCTCGAGCTGTTCGGGACCGGCAACCTCGCGGTCGCAGTGGGGGAGAAGATCGTCGCGGTGGCGCACACTCGTCGATGGGCGCACCGCTCGGTGCGAGTGGGCGCGGAGTACGCTCGCCCGCCGTCGAAGGCCGACCCGTGGTCGATGTCCCCCGAAGGGATCGAGGAGGTCCTGGAACGTTCGCGGACCGACCTCACGAGCACGCTGGCCGCCCGGCTGGGCCTCGGGGGTCCCCTGGCGGAAGAGGTCGTCGCCCGGCTCGGGGGCGACGGCACGAGCCCGGCCTCGGTGGAGGCGGGCCATCGGGCCGCCGCCCTGCACGACGCGCTAGCCCGTCTGCTCGACGAGCTCGGCGAGAAGCCGGTCGGCCACCTTTACCTGCGCGAGGGGGTCGTCGTGGACGCGACCCCCTACCGCTCGGTCCGTTGGACGGACGTCGACGGAGTGGTGGAGGAGGCGCGACCGACGTTCTCGGAGGCCGCCCACGAGTTCTTCCGCACGGTCGTGCCCGCCGCGCCCACGGCCGAGGTGACCCAGGCGCTCGCCGAGCGTCGAGAGGTCGAGCGGATGCTCGCCCAGCAGCGCGCTGCGGTGGAGGCGCTCGAGGGAGAGGTCGCGGAGCTCCGAACGGACGCGGAGACCATCCTAGCGCACTACGCGGAGGCGGAGGAGGCGGTCGCGAAAGCACGGGCCGCGGGGGCGAAGGAGGAGCCCGTGCAGCTCGACCTCGGCGGCCGATCGGTCCGACTTCATCCCCGACGGAGCGCCCGCGAGTCCGCCCAAGAGCTGTTCGAAGAGTCCAAGCGACGCGCGGCGAAGCTCGCGGGGGCCCGAGCCGCCCTGACCGAGACCGAGGCCCGCGCCGCGGCCCCGCTGTCGGGAGGGGCGGCGGGCGCGCCGAGCGCTCGGGTCACGCCACCGAGGAAGGTGCTCTGGTTCGAGAAGTTCCGCTGGTTCATCAGCTCGGAGGGCGCGGTCGTCATCGCCGGCCGGGACGCCGCCTCGAACGACCTGGTCGTTCGGCGGAACCTCAAGGACGGCGACGTCTACCTGCACGCCGACCTCCACGGGGCGGCGAGCGTGATCGTCAAGCGCCCCCCGCCGGGAGGCCCCGAGGTCACGGAGGTGACCCTGCGGGAGGCCGGCCAGTGGGCGGTCGCCTTCTCGAAGGCGTGGCGCGCCGGACTCGCCTCCGCGTCCGCGTTCTGGGTGAACCCGGACCAGGTCTCCAAGTCCGCCGCCTCCGGTGAGTTCGTGCCGAGGGGCGCGTGGGTCGTCCACGGGACGAAGCACTTCCTGAAGGACCTGCCCCTGGAGCTCGCGCTCGGGACGGTCCGCTACGAGAAGGAGGAGCGGTGGACCGCGGCGCCCGAGTCGGCGGTCCGCGCCCGCGGGACGGTACGCATCCTCCTGGTGCCGGGGGAAGACCGGGACCGGGCGGCTGTGGAGGTCGACCTGGCCCGCGAGCTGGGGGTCTCCCGCTCGGTGCTCCAGTCCCTTCTCCCCGCGGGCGGTCTCTCGGTGCGCCGCGCGTAGACCCGCTGGACCTCCGCGGCCGGGAACCGGTCCCCTTCCCGACGCCAGGTGTGGTTGCGGGCCCGCAACCCGACGATCGTCGCCGAGGTCGTGGGCAGACGGACCGTGCTCCCGACCTCGAGCACGGTCTCCGGACCCACCGGGAGCCGTCCGGCGCGGGTGAACCGTCCCTCGATGAGGGAGTAGAGCACGAAGGGGCCCGTGGCCCGGACTGCCCAGATCGTCGCGATGTCCCGGATCCGGCCGACGGAGATGGGGCGTCCGGCACGGTCCTCGATCCGGCGCACTACGAGCGGCTCGGTCGACTCGGGGAGGCCCGAGCCGACCTGGACCTTTCGGTCCGATGGGAGGGTGACCCGTTGGCGCTCGGAACGCGCACCATCTGAGACGATCAGCCGTGCCTCTCCCGTCTGGGGGAGCGCCGAAGCGAACGGGTGGGAGGTACCGCAGACGCGGCACCGGGCGACCCCGCGAACGACCGTCGCTCTCGGGCCGAGCCGCCCGTGCTCGATGTGCAGGATCCGATGGGGGGTTTCCGCCCCGCATACCTCGCAGCGGATCCGGGCCGAGTGCAATGAAACTCCGTCCGGCGCGGACGGTGCGGAGCTCTCCGGGCGCGGGGCCGCCATGTCCCGGGGACGCCGTGCGCCCGACTTGAGCCTTAGCCCCCGCTGGGAGGGGTCCGCGCGCGGGCCTGCCGCTCGGCAGCGAGGAGATTATAGGTGGGGGAGTACCCCTGCATTGGGCCGCTTCTCCCCCCGGGACCGAGCGGCGGTCGGAGAGCATGGGAGACAGCGGTTCGTCCCCCCGGGTCAGCGCGGTGGTCACCGCCCACACCCGAACGACGTTCCTCTCGGCGGCCGTACAGTCCGCGCTCGAAAGCGGCGCGGACGAGGTGGTCGTCGTGCGGAACTTTGCCGGTCCGATCCCCGGCTGCGAGGGGCAGTACCGCGACGTCCAGTGCGCGGCGCCCGAGACGAACGAGAAACAGGCGCGCGGCCTCGAGGCCTCGACCGGCGAGGTCGTGGGGTTCCTCGACGACGACGACCTGTGGGAGCCGAGCAAGGTCGCGCACCTGAGGACGCTGTTCGGCGGCCGCCCGGAGCTCGTCTACTATAACCACGGGCACCGGCCCGTGGACGAGTCCGGTCACCCCGTCATCGCTCGACATCGGGAGCTGGCGGGCAAGGACCCTGGGGCGTTCCCCGCCTGGGACGGGCAGGACTTCGAGACGTTCGTCCACCGCATCTGGCCGGGGAACAACTCCTCGACCGTGGTTCGCAAGGCCTGGGCCGTCGAGTGGCTTCCTGCGTTCCGGCAAGCCGGCTGGACAGCGGACATGTTCTGGCTGGTCGCCGCCCTGCTCAGCCGCCGGCCGATGGAGATCGGAGCCGAGCCACTCACGCTGTTGCGACTGCACCAGCAGAACATGTCCCAGACCCGCGGCGCCGCCCCGGAGGAGTTCCGCCGTCGCCACCAGGAGACGTCCGAACGGTTCGCTCGTTCGACCGCAGTCCTCGCCCAGCTCGCGGCGCAGCGGGCCGGACCGTCCGCCTCCGTCACCCGTTACCTGGCGCAGCGCGCGGAGGGCTACCGGTTCTTCGCGTGCCTCGAGGCCGGCGCCCAACCGCGACGGTCCGCCCTGAGGGCCCTCCGGCGCGGCCCCGGGCTCGCCGACCGCGGGGTGTGGGGGACGGCGATGGTGGCGCTGGTGACCCCGGCCGGGGCCCGACGCCTCCTGTTCCGCTCGAGCCTCCGTCGGTGGGCCCTGGGGTAGCATCCTCGGCGTCGTAGCGCTTAAACCCCGAGGCCGCTGCTCGGGCCATGGTCCGCGTGGGCCTGACCGGCGCGACCGGGTTCATCGGGGGCGGTCTGGTCCCCCGTCTTGCGGCCGCCGGCTACGACCTGACCCTCGTCGACAACCGGTCCGGACCGGTCCGGGTCGAGCCGACCTCGCCCGGCGTCGTGAACGAGGACTTCTCGAGTCCCCGGGCGCTCGGCCTCCTTTCGGAGGCCGACGTCCTCCTCCACCTCGGCGCCGCCTCCGGCGTCGTGATGTGCGCCAACGACCCGGTGGGCACGGCGCGGGTCAACGTCGAGGGGACCCGTCGCCTGGTCGAAATGGCGATCGAGCGGAAGATCCCGCTCCTGTTCGCCAGCAGCTTTGCCGTGGTGGGCTCGCCCGACCATCTCCCCGTCACGGAGCTGACCCCGGCCCGGCCGACCCACGAGTACGCACGCCAGAAGGCCGAGGGAGAGAGGATCGTCGCAACCCTTCCGCGGGCCGGGGCGGCCGCGGGGGCAGTCATTCGGATGAGCAACGTGTACGGAGGCTACAACTCGGGGCCTCGCAGGGTCGAGAAGGGGAACGTCATCACGCTCTTCGCCCAGCAGGCGGCCGAGGGGCGCCTCCGGGTCAACGCCCCGGGGACGCAGCGGCGAAACTTCATCCACATCGAGGACGTCTTCGCCCACTGGCTGGCCGCGGTCCGTTTCGTCCGTGACCACCCGGACCCGAGCTACCACCTCTTCAACTGCTCGAGCGAAGAGGCCTACTCCGTTCTCGAGGTCGCCGACAAGGTGGTTCGTGCCTGGATGGCCGCCCACCCGGGCGTCCCGGCGCCGTCGGTCGACATCGTACCGAACCCCCGGGCTTCGATCGAGCTCATCGACCCCGAATTCTCCGTGAGCCGCGTGGAGACCGAGCGGCTGCTAGGGACCCGCTGCACTCACACCGTGGACGGGACGCTGCGGCAGCTCTTCGGAGCGCGATAGAGCCCCCCGGCTTTGGCGCAACCTCCGGGGGTGCGCCCTCCAAGGAAGGGGTCTCCCCGCGAGCGAGGAGCCCCGGACTAGACGCCGGGGGCCGGAGCCGTCCGACGGGTTGGCTCCGCGCCCTTCAGGTTCGGATGGGGCTGCCCGAATTTGAATCGGGGTCCCGGGCTCCCAAAGCCCGAAGGATGGACCAATAGAGCGAGCGGAGGTTCGTTCCTCGGCTCGTAGCTACCCCACAGCCCCGCATCCGCGACTAGACGGCGTCGACCCGTTTCAACGTTCGGCCGATGAGGCACTCCGCTGGGCTCGGGTCGACCCGCTCGATCCGGTAGCGTTGCTTCGGGGGCAGGCTCGGGCCCGCGCAGTCCCACCAGTTCGGGCAGTCGAGCCGGCGGCACGCAAAGCGGCCGACATCGACCGAGCTGCCGACCACCGCGCTCCGGGCCTCGACCAGGACCGTGCGCGGGACCGCCCGGACCTCGACGACGTGCGCGTCGGTCTCCTGGAGGGCACACGGATGCTTGACGGAGCGGACCTTGGTGACCGTGTACTTCCGTCCCGGGTCGAGGGTCAGGCAAGCGTGCCGGTACGGGCACGTGCGGCAGACGGCGGCCCCGCCCTCGTAGACGAACTCAAAGCCCTCGCGCGCCTCGTTGATGCCGATCAGCGTGATGTCCGCCATGCTAGCCGACCACCCCGGTCACGCTGGCGAGCCGCTCCGCCGCCTCGCGGGCGAGCCCCCCGTCCCCGAGGATCGTGTACCGCTCCGGACGGATCGAGTGCGCCTGCACCAGCGCGTTGACGACCTCCTCCGGCTTGACCCCGAGCTCCCGGGCGGTCGTCGGCGCTCCGATCGTGTGCAGGGCCGTCTTCAGCCGACGCCAGTCCCCGCCGTGGAGGTACATCATCATGATCGCGCCGACCCCGCACTGCTCCCCGTGGAGGCTCGGATGCTCGCTGACCCGGTCGAGCGCGTGGCTGAAGAGGTGCTCGCTGCCGGAGCAGGGCCGGGAGGAGCCGGCGACGCTCATCGCGATCCCGGCGACCAGGATCGGGCGGATCGCGATCCAGACCGACTCCTCGAGGTTCGGCTTGATCGACGAGGCATGGTCGATGATCTCCTGGGCAGCATACTCGGAGAGGGTGGCAGCGGTGCTCGAGAACTCCTCGTTCCGCAGGCGCACGGCGAGCCGCCAGTCGAGGACCGCGGTGACGTTCGAGATCACGTCCGCGCAGCCCGAGGCGAGGAGCCGGAAGGGAGCCTTGACGATCAGCTCCGTGTCGGCGATCACCCCCACCGGGACGGCCGCCTGCGTGCTCGTGGTCGTCGAGCTCCCGTGCAGCGAGGCGCGAGGCGAGGAGATCCCGTCGTGGGCCGCCGAGGTCGGGAGGCTGACGAAGGGGATCCCCATCCGGGCCGCCACGACCTTCGTGATGTCGATCTTGCTCCCTCCGCCTACGCCGACCAAGAAGCGCGCCTCCAGGCGCCGGGTCTCCTTCTCGACGCGGGCGACCTCCTCCTCCGTCGCCTCCCGCGCGATGACCACGGTGGCGTCGAACTTGGACTCGCGCAGGATGTCGGCCGCTCGGTTCCCCGCGAGCTCGGCCGTCCTCGGACCGGTAACGACGACCCCCCGGTCGGCGAACCCGAACTGGCGGCACGTCGAGCCCAGGTCGGTGATGACCCCGTGACCGACGAGCACCACCCGCGGGAACACCATCCCCCGGGCCTTGCCGAACGGGAAGTCGTGACCCGCCGGAAGGGTCTGCGAGCGCGTCCCCTCCCCCGACACCATCGAGAGCGCCGAGGAGGGACGGGCCCTCTTTAGCCTTCCGAAGCGCGCGGGGAGTCTAACGGCCGGCCACGTCGCCCCAGAGCACCTTGTGCTCCTGGAGCATCACCCGGACGTCGAGGTGGTCCGCAAGGACCCAGTCGGCGAGCCGCCCGGCGTCCGAGCCCCAGACGGGTTGGAAGAGGGGCGTGGCTGGCCCGCGGTAGGTTCGGAGCACCCGTCGGGCATACTGGTAATCCTTCCGGTCCCCGATCACGAACTTGATCACATCCCCCTCCCGCAGGAGCGGGAGGTTGGCCCACCGGTTCCGGGTCTCCATGCGGGAGCTCGGGCACTTGACGTCAACGCTGAGCACGACGTGCGGGAAGCCGAGATACGGGCTCACGTCGAGCGAGCCCCCGGTCTCGATGACCGTGGTCACCCCCCGTTGGGAGAGCCGGGACACGAGCTCGACCGATTCCCGCTGGAGCAGCGGCTCTCCCCCCGTGAGGCAGACGTTCCGGGTCCGGTTCTTGGTGACCTCGCGGAGGAGCGAGGCGATCGAGCGTTCCCGGCCGGGGCCGAAGGAGTAGGTCGTGTCGCACCAGGAACAGCGGAGGTTGCATCGGGCCGTGCGGATGAATGTCGTGCGCTCGCCGGTGAGGGGGCCCTCTCCCTGGATCGAGTGGAAGACCTCGATGATCCGCACGGCCTCGCACTCGGGTCCTCGACTAATTAGCCTTCGGCCCCGATCCGGAGGCTCCCGCGATTCCCGAGCATCCCTCAAATAGGGTGTCGCCGTCGAACGTCCCCGATGGACCCTCGGGAGGACGCTCGCTGGCAGGAGGCCTGGGCCGGCGCCGGCCTAGGGCGGGCCCAGCGGGTCGCCGGCCGTCGGAAGTACTTCGGGCTCTCGGCCTACCCCGGGACGAGCGGCTTCCTGCACGTCGGGCACCTGCGCGGGTTTGCCTACCTGGACGCGATCCACCGCTACCAGCGGATGTCGGGGGCTCAGGTGTTCCTGCCGTTCGGCATCCACGCCTCCGGCCTGCCCGCGGTCACCTGGTCGCAGAAGGTTCGCGACCGGGACCCGGCCACGATGACGCAGCTTGCCGAACGAGGGGTCGACGCGGAAACCATCCAGCGGCTGGAGGACCCGGAGCAGGCGGCGCGGTTTCTGGGGCAGGAGTACCTCCGGGTGCTCGGCCGATTCGGAGTCCTGGTCGACGAACAGAGCTACCTGACCACGGTCGACGAGGACTACCGGGCGTTCATCCGCTGGCAGTTCCGCGCGCTCCAGGAGGCCGGAGCCCTCGTCCAAGGGTCGTACTTCGCCTCCGTCTGTCCCGTCTGCGGGCCGGTGGCGGTCGACCCCTCGGAGACCGACCTCTCCGCCGGGGGTCTTGCCGAGGTCATCCACTTCACGACGGTGCCGTTCCGCCTCGACGACGGCCGGGTCCTCCTGGCCGCGACCCTCCGCCCCGAGACCGTCTACGGGGTGACGAACCTCTGGCTCGCCCCGTCCGAGAAGCTGGTCGCATGGCACCTTGGGGCCGACACCTTCCTATTGGCCCGACCGGGGGCCGAGCGAATGGTCGAGCAGCACGGGGGCCGACTGGGACACGAGGTCCCCGCCTCCGACCTGGTCGGGAGGGAGGTTCGAGTACCGCTGCGCGAGATCGCCGTACCGATCTTGGAAAGCCGGCTGGTCGACCCCGAGGTCGGGACGGGCGTCGTGATGTCGGTGCCGGCCCACGCCCCGGCCGACGCGGCGGCCCTCCGGGCCCTCTCGAAGCCGGCCCGAGCCCGGGTTCCGGCGCCCGTCGTGCTGCTGGAGCTCGGACCCGAGGCGCTCACCGCATCCGAGGAAGAGCTGACGCTCGGGGACGGATTGCCCGCGGAGCGGGCGCTGCGGGCGGTCGGGGACCCCGGGATCGACGACGCGGAAAAGCTCACCGAGGCGACCGAGCGGCTGTACCGCCTCGAGTTCCTGCACGGCCGCATGACGGTACCCGCGCTCGCCGGGACCCCCGTGCGCGAGGCCCGGGAACGGGTCGCCTCCTTGCTGAAGGGCGCGCCGGGCGGCGGGCTCGAGCTCCAGGAGTTCTCGATCCCCGTGGTCTGCCGCAACGGCCACGCCGTGATCATCCGTCGGGTGCCGAACCAGTGGTTCCTTCACTACGGGGACCCGTCCTGGAAGGCCGACACGCTCGGGCTGGTCGGGCGGCTGACCACGGTTCCGGCGGCCTACGGCGCGGAGCTCCCGCTCATCCTCGACTGGTTCGGGGACCGGCCCTGCACCCGGAAGGGACGGTGGCTGGGTACGCCGTTCCCGTTCGACCCGGAGTGGGTGATCGAGCCGATCGCGGACTCGACCTTCTACATGGCCTACTTCGTGGTCCGCCGGTTCGTGAGCAGCGGGCGCGTGCGGCTCGAACAGCTCACCGACGCGTTCTTCGATTTCGTGTTTCGCGGGAAGGGGGCCGGCGAGCCGACGGTCGACCGGGCGCTCCTACAGGAGGTCCGGGACGAGTTCGTCTACTGGTACCCGCTCGACCTCAACCTCGGGGGGAAGGAGCACAAGAGGGTCCACTTCCCGGTCTTCCTGTACACGCACGTACGCCTGCTGCCTCAGGAGCTCCAACCCCGGGGAATCTTCGTCCATGGCTGGACGACCGGCCCCGGCGGAGCGAAGATCTCCAAGAAGGAGGTCTCCTCCAAGGGCGGCCGGATCCCGCCGATCGACCAGGGACTCGAGCGCTGGGGCGCCGACGCGATCCGGCTCTACCACGTCCTCTCGGCCTCCTCCGCCCAGGACATCGAGTTCGACCCGGCGGCCGTTGACGCGGCGGCCGCCCGAGTGGAGGAGGTCGGCCGCCTCGTCCGAGAGACAGTCGGTTCCGACCCCGGCGCGCCGGAGCTCGACGCATGGCTCCTCTCGCGGACGCACGACTGGGTGAGCCGGGCACGCCAGGCGTTCGAGGCCCTTGACCTCCGGCACGCGGCGGAGATCCTGTACGTCGAGGTTCCGACCCTGCTTCGGCGGTACTACGCCCGCGGCGGGACCGCTGGGACGGCGACCGACCGACTCGGGCGGGCCTGGCTGCGGTTCCTCTCCCCCATCACCCCTCACCTGGCGGAAGCGCTCGGCCAGGGTCGGGAGCCGGGGTTGGTCGCGGTCCAGCCCATCCCGTCCCCCGACGAGTTCCCGCGCTCCCCCGAGGCCGAGGGACGGGAGGCCTACCTCGAGCGCGTGGAAGAGGACCTGCGGGCGGTCCTGCGGGCCGGCGAGCGACACGAGGGTCCGTCTCCCCGCGAGGTGATCTTCTACGTCGCGGCGCCCTGGAAACGGACCGTGGAGACGTGGCTCCGCGAGGGCGTGGACCGCCCGGATGGGACGGACGTGCGGGGGATCATGGCGCGTACGGCCTCTCACCCCGAGATGGCCGCCCACCGCGCCGAGGTCCCGAAGTACGTCCAGCGGGTGGCGCCCCTGCTCCGCGCGGAGGGCTCTCCCCTGCCCGAACGCCTGGACGAGGTGGACGCCCTACGGTCGGCCGAGGGGTACCTGGTGCGACGCTTCGGCTTCGCCACCGTGACCGTCTATCCGGAGGTCGACGCGGCCCCGCACGACCCGAAGGGTCGTCGAGAGCGGGCCCGCCCGGGCCGTCCCGCCTTCTACCTGGTCTGAGCCTTCCGGGGCGCGCGCCGCGGGCGTGCGGCCCGCGCGAAGTTCAAGTGCATGCGGGACGGCATCGGGTGCGAGGAGACCCGACGGTATTTCGCCGAGCGCTTGGCCGAGTAGCTTCGCTCCACCGGCCCCGAGATCTCGAAGTAGATCAGCTGGCCCACCGGCATCCCGGCGTAGACCCGAACGGGGACCTTGACGCTCATCTCGAGCGTCCAGTAGTTGCAGAACCCCTCGTCGCCCTTCCCCGCGGTGGAGTGGATGTCGATCCCGAGGCGCCCGACGCTGGACTTCCCCTCGAGGAACGGGACGAACCCGTGGGTCTCCGTGTACTCCTCGGTCACGCCGAGGTAGAGCTGGCCCGGCACGAGCACGAACCCCTCTGGGGGGATCCGGAACTCGCGGACGGGGTTCGCCCGACGGGCATCCAGGGCCCCCCGCCGGTAGACCGCCAGGTACGGTCCGAGGTGCACGTCGTAGGAGTTCGTTCCGAGGTTCTCCCGGCGGAACGGCCGGATGACGATGCGGCCACGCTCCATCTCTTCGCGTATCTTCGCGTCCGAGAGGATCATGCGGGCCGGCGGCGCCGAGTCGGCGACGCTATTTAACGGGCGGCGCGAGCGGGCGATCAGATTCCAGCAGGAGCGAGGCGTACCCCACGACCTCGCCCATCCGGGCGGCCTCGCCCGAGTGGCCCCAGCGCAGGAGACGCGCCGTGAGCGGCTCCTCCGCGAGCGCGGCGAGGAGCACGGTGGTCGGGGCGATCCCGCACATCGAGATCTCCTCGGTCGTGACGGTCTGGTAGAGGCGGCGGGCGTCGCGCGCGAGGATCGCCTCGATCGCGAGGCGGTCGAGCCTTCGGGCGGTCTCCACGGGGACGTAGTGGGAGAAATCGGTGGACGCGATCAGGAGGACGTCCCGGCCGGCGATCCCCGCCCGGACGACGGCGGCGATGCGCTCGAGCGAGGAGAACCGGTCGAAGCCGACCTCGAGGGCGACGAACCTCGGTCTCGGGAGCACGTACTCGAGGAACGGCAGCTGCACCTCGATCGAATGCTCCAGCGCGTGGGCGGCATCGTCCACCTCCAGCGGCGGATGGTCGAGCGCCGCGAGGAGGTCGCGGTCGCAGGGGGAGGGCCCGAGCGGCGTCCTCCAGTCCTGGTCGGAGAGAGCGGCTCCCCGGCTGGCCGCGTGGTGGTCGACGCCCAGGACCAGGACCGTGCTCGGCGGCCGCTCCGCGGCGATCGCCGCGTAAGCGAGCGCGGCGATGGGCCCGGAGTACTCGTAGCCGGCGTGGGGGACGATCGCGGCCCGGATCCGGCGGGTCGGGGCGCGCTGCCGCGTCGGGAGCGCGCCCGGCCCCCGGTCGGAAAGGAAGCTCGCCTCGAGCTGACGGGCGAGGGCCGCACCGTCGGCTGCGTAGAACTGCCCCGCGACCACGGGCGGCCGAAGAGCGGGCGTCATCGTCCCCTAGGAGGGGCTGAGCTCGGCGACCACCGCGCTCGCCTCCTTCTCCTCGATCGGGACCCGGTGGCGCGACTGGAAGGGGTTCGCCTCCCCGTACCGCGGGATGACGTGGAAGTGGACGTGGAAGACGATCTGGCCGGCGGCGCGGCCCGCGTTGAGGGCGAGGTTGTAGTCCGGGGCGAGACGCTGGACCCGACGGAGCATTCGGTCCAGGGTTCGGACGAGGGCGACCTGGTCGCCCTCGGGCATCTCGGTCAGCCGCTCGTGGTGCCCCTTCGGGATGACCAGGAAGTGGCCGCGGGTGAACGGAAAGATGTCGAGGATCGCCATCGTGTCGGCGTCCTCGTAGAGCACGTAGGCCGGCGAGCGGTGGGCCACGATCTCGCAAAAGACGCACGGGGCCCGGTCCCGCCCCTCGGCGGACGACATCGGCCGCGCGAGGGTCGGGCGGCCCTAAAGCGTTGCGTGCGCGCGCCCCCGCGACCGGCTCCTACGCGAGGCTCATTAGGGGTACCTCGCTAGGTCCGCACGATGCGTCCCCGGTCGGCCCATCTTCTGGCGGTGGTTGCCTTGGCGGCCCTCGTCGCTCTCCCCGGTATCTCTGCAGCTCGCAGCTCGCCCACGACCCCGCCTTCCTCGTCCACCGTGCTCCTGACGGATGCGGTCCCTCTGCCCGCGGGAGCCGTGAGCCACCCCCTCGACGGCGCGGACCGGGTCGGGATCGTGGTAACCCTTCCGTTCGCAGACTCCGCCGCCCTCACCTCCCTCCTCAACGCCGTGGAGAACCCGTACTCCCCCCTCTACCACCACTTCCTCACCGCCCCCGAGTTCAACGCAGAGTTCGACCCGAGCTCGGCGGCCGTCGACCAGGTCGAGAGCGAGCTCCGCGCCTTCGGCGCCTCCGACCTCGCCGTCGGGAGCGACCGGGCGACGGTCAGCGCCGTCCTGACTGCGGAGGAGGTCCACGCGCTCTTCGGAGTCGAGCTCGTCCAGTTCGGACAGGATGGCGCGGAGCCGCTCTATACTTCGGTCGGCGCCCCGCACCTTCCGTCCTCGCTCGAAGGACTGGTCACGGGGGTCGGCGGGCTGACCGACGCCGCCAACCCCGACCTCCGGCTCGCCGCGTCGGAGGGTCCGGTCCGCCCGCTCTCCGACCTTCGGGGCCCGTCCGACTTCGTCCTCAACGGGACGACGCAGTGGTTCCTCGGGGCGGACTTCACGCAGGCCTACGGGGCCACCGACCTTTTCCCGGGGGGGACGATCGGTCCGGCGGGGCGGTACCCCACGGACATCGCCGTCGCGACCTTGCTCGCGAGCTCGTACAACGAGTCGACGAACTCGGACCTGCCGCCGTGGGACCCCAACGTGGTGTACACGTACTTCAACAACAGCTCCAGCCCGGCGTGGCCGCGCCCCACGCTCACCGGGGTCCCCGTGACCGTGAACGGGGTGACCCCTCCGCTCCCCGGCTCGCTCGCCGCCTACAACGACACGACGGGCGACGAGTTCGAGAACTCGCTCGACCTCGAGATGGCCGGTAGCCTGGCCCCGGGGGCCCACCTCTTCAACTTCTACTTCGCGGGGAGCGTGATCGTGGCGGTCACGACGGTCTCCGACCTCGCCGACGACTTCGCGGCCGACCTCGGCTCGGCGCTGAACTACGCCTACGGCGGGGGCCTCCGTCTCGGAGTGGTGAGCGGCTCCTTCGGGCTTCCGGACCTGAGCGACGCCGCCTGGAACTCCGACCTGGTCGAGGCGGCCGCCACCGGGGTCACGGTCGTGATCGCGAGCGGCGACCAGGGCAACGCGCCCAACTCGCTCACCGGCCGGGGCGACGGGCAGTGGCCCACCTGGCCCGCGACGGCCTCGTTCAACACGAGCGGGGCGCTGGCGGTCGGCGGGGTCACGCTCACTTTGGACGGGGTTCCGACGACCGTCTGGAACGGGACCTCCCTAAACGTCACGTACGACTCGAACATCACGGGGATCGCCGGCATGACGGCTTGGTGGGACAACACCGGGCCGCAAGGTACCTGGGCCGGCAGCGAAGGGGGCCTCAGCGAGGTCACGGACGAACCCGCCTGGCAGTTCAACTCCGCGGCCCAACCGGCGATCGCCGCGGCCGGCGACCGCCAGGGAGCCTCCTTCTTGGGCCGGGCCGAGCCGGACCTCGCCTTTCCCGCGAACACTACCCTCGCCTACGTCCTCGCCGACCGGTTCGGGAATCTCTACTTCGACATCCTCGAGGGGACGAGCATCGCCGCGCCGGTCCTCGCCGGCCTCCTGGCGGATGAGGCCGCGGTGTTGAACACGTCGTTCGGGTACCTGGACCCTGCCCTCTACCGGATGGGCAGCTACTTCGCCGCGAACCCCAACTCGGCGGCCGACCCCTTCTTCGACGTCACGATCGGGGCGAACTACGTCTTCAGCGCGGGGACGGGCTGGGACGCCACGACCGGGTGGGGAGGGTTCGCTGCGTTCCCGTTCTACACCGCGCTCCAGAACTCGACCGTCACCGGCTACAACTACACCGGACCGACCCCCGGCCTGACCCCCCCCGCCCCGGCTCCGTCGGCGGGATTCCCGTTGACCGCGGTGGTCGTAATCGTCGTCCTAGGCATCGCCGCCGCGATCGCCCTCGTGGTTGCCTTCGGTCGACCGAAGCGGCCCGTCTACGCCCAGCCACCGCCCTGGGGGCCCACCGCAGGTTACCAGCAGACCCCCCCCTGGCCGTCCCCCCAGTACCCCCAGCCTCCTCCGGCGGGGACCGGCTATCGGCAGCCAGCTCCGGTCGGCCCCGGGTACCCGCAGCCCCCACCCTCGGCGGCGACCTTCCTCTGCCCGTACTGCGGCTCGGCACGTCCGGCCGAGCCGGTGCGCTGCCCGCACTGCGGTGCGCTATAGACCGCTCGGGGGACCCAACGGGCTCGGGCCTTCGTAGACGCTAACGGGCTACGGAGTCGGAGCGGGCGGGTCGACCGCTGTCTCGGGCGGCGGCGTAGGGGCGTCCTCGCCCACGAGCGGTTCGCTCGGGGGCTCGACGGACCCCTCGGCTGGGGCGGGGGCCGGGGGAGCGCCCGTCGCGGGTGCGGGAGGCAGGACCCCGAGCCGCTGCTCGAGGAACTTGCGGATCTCCTCCGGACGGGTCGAGGCGATCCCGAAGTACTCGGCGAACCGGCGGGTCGTCGTGAGCTCCAGGGT
>Ga0335077_10001262_pt1 | contig 29841 bp, 31 predicted proteins | sample Lox_Sample_31_FD_207151 | JGI IMG/M metagenome (GOLD analysis project Ga0335077, IMG submission 207151) | Soil microbial communities from Loxahatchee National Wildlife Refuge, Florida, United States - Lox_Sample_3.1 | ecosystem: Environmental > Terrestrial > Soil > Wetlands | place: USA... | reverse complement strand
AGCCTGTTAGCGGCAATCGACAGATTAACGGAGCACAAACGGAGCACAGATTCGGGGGTGTTCTGTAAACTGTTGATTTTATGGAGCGGGAGCCAGTCCTCGAACTCGCGGCGTCCAGCTTGGGAAATTAAACGCCGTTTGCAAACAAAAGACTTATGCGTCCAGGGCGATGATTCTTGGCCACGTAACTCACTGATTCCTCGTGCCCGCTTTTCGCCGCCGTCCTTAATGGAGTAAATGGAGTAACGGAAATGCCGTGTTTTCCTTTGCATGTCCACGCCCTTCGAATCCCGCCTCCGGCCTCGTCACCGGCGCGCTGATCCTCGCGGTTGCCCGCCTTTCGGCCAGCATGTTATGAGAGAGTGGTGAATGGGCGGCTGTACCAGTTCGAATGGGATGAAGCGAAGGCGGTCGCAAACGAACGGAAGCACGATCTCTCGTTTGAATTGGCATCTTCGATTTTCTACGATCCGCGCTTGCTCACAGTCGCCGATGTGGAGCACAGCGAAACCGAGGAGCGGTGGTTTTCTGTTGGGATCGCTCGCAACGGTGCGGTGCTGGCGGTTATATATCTATGGTCGGAAGCCGATCCAGCCGTGATCAAGATCCGCCTGATCTCGGCCCGCAAAGCAACGCAAGCCGAGCGCCGGCAATATGAGGAAGGACTATGAAGAACGTCGATGATAACAACATGCCCGCCGAGATCGACTTCAGCAAAGGGGTCCGAGGGCTTCATCGCATTCCCCCTGACGCTAAGGTGCTGATGCCGGTTTCGATCGAGAGAGGTGTGTGGGAGTACTTTTCCGGGAAGGCCGCGCAGCGAGGCGTGGAACTGTCCGACCTCGTGACCGAAGTGCTGAAGCGGGAGATCGAGATCAACGAGACATTGAAGTAGAACGGAATCGGCTCTCCACGATGACGGTCATCCGGCACGATGCCGACCGTATGGGTCTCGGTGACGCTCTATGTGAGCCCGCTCCGCGACCTCGCTGGTGACCCGATCGTGTAGGAAATCCTCATACGTATAGTGCAGGAACACTCCGTGCTCCTTCACGCGTGAACCTCCAAGCGGGCCTCGAAACCAAGCAGACGGCGAACTTCAGCTTCGCTGAGACAGTCGCTCCGATATCCCTCCAGAGCGATCGCTTCGAGGGCCGCGCGCGCCGGGTCCTGTCCTGCCGCGATCAATTGACCGGCCAGTTCTTCCGGAATCTCCACGGTGATGGTCATAGGCCCTTATTAATTTTACCGGTTCCGCTACGGGAGCGGGAGCCGAAGGTTCTTGACCGAGGCGCCCACGTCCCGCTTCACCAACAGCGCCTGGAACACCGAACCTGAAACCGTTTCGCTAAGCTCGGGTGCAGAGGTGTGCGTTATAATACCAAGAGCCCGTACGCGAACTGCGGGAGGTTGGGATCGGTAGCGTCGTGTGGAGTGTGTTCGCTGCAGCTCCGTAGAGGCGGATCAAAGTGGTCTCGCGCCCCCGCTGATTGAGGTTGCCATGGTATGAATATGGCATTTATTCTGTCTGGCGATACCATAGGACGCCCTGGTGCATCAAGTACTGGGGTGCTCGCGGCGTTACCAACCCAGCCACCATAGCGCGATGCTGCCTTTCGCAGAGTACTTCTCCGAAGAAAATATCATTAAGGAGTTGTGCCGTGCGCGCATCAAGCTCGCCGGCAAACGCCACGAGGCCGCGTTCCAGCACAACATCACGCGCTCAGCACGAGCACCGCACAGTATTCCGCCGTCGGACTGGGGCACAATCTCAGAACGTATCTTTCCCAGCCGGCGCGTCTGGCACCGCTTTCGACCAAAACACCGAAACAGCGAACCCGCCGCTGACGTGAACCAGCGCGCCCTCTGCAAGGCGGTAATGACGTTACGGCGACAGACACCGCAATCCCCATGGGCACAGGGCTTGGACCAGGTCGTCACGCGCATACGGCAACGCGTCTTCTCGACGCGTCCCTTCCGGTTTCGACGGCCGACGATTATTGCTTTGCCCAAACAACCGGGCGGACACGTGTATCGGCCGTTAGCAACGTACGCTCTTGAAGAGAAGATCATTGAAGGCCTCACTGCACGATACCTCCGCGCCAGCCTCGACAAGATCCTCCTCCCGTCCTGTGTGGCGTTTCGCTGCGCGAGGAAGCACCGGCGTCCGCCCAGCACTCACGACGCACTCGCAGCAATCCTCGCAATCCGCGCGCGCGACATCCCGGCCAACCCTTCACGGTTGCAGAGTGCGACATCAAAGGCTTCTTCGATTGTGTGGGCCATCGCATCGCGCGCGAATCACTCGATGACCTCATCGCGGACGCAACGCGAGAAGATCCATCCCTCGTCATCGACCCGCGTGCCCGCGAAATCTTTGATGCATATCTTCAGAGCTACTCGTTCCTTAACAACGTGCGCGGAACGGCACAACGCGATCTGCGCAAGCGGGACCAGCAGGGCGAGTTCAAATGGCCCGAGCAGGACCTCGATCAGCTCTATCGCAGCCAGAGCCTGCCAGCCATCGGGGTACCACAAGGAGGAGCCCTCTCCTGCGTGATTGCAAATGCCGTCCTGCACCGTGCCGACAAAGCTGTAGCACAGGTGAAGCGCCAGCACGGCACACCGTTGCTCTACCTGCGGTACTGCGACGACATGATCCTCATCGCCGCCACGAGGACAGCATGCACGGCAGCATTCAACGCCTACCAGCGCACGCTACGTGACTTGCTCCTGCCCGTCGATCCGCCACAACCAGTCCGACCGTACAACAAACACTTCTGGGAGGAGAAATCAAAACGCCCCTACGAATGGAGCGCAACTGGGAGCCCATGGATTCAATTCGTCGGCTATCAGATACGCCACGATGCTCTGCTCCGCATCAGGCCCAGTTCCCTTAAGAAGCAACTCACCGCAGTCACCAAGACCACGGACAAGCTCCTGTTCGCGCTCGAGCGCGCACACCAGCAACACAGCATCCGCGGCACCGCGCGCGAAATCCAGCATCGGCTGCGGCAAAAACTGATCAGTATGAGCGTTGGCCGCACCGATCCTGCGACATTATGAGTTATCTCTCTAAATCATTGGAAACATTGCTTGTTGCTGATCACTGTTTTGAGTTCGCGGAACACGAACCCGCGCTTTGATATTTCTCACCGCTCTACGCACTTCCTCCGAATCCAGCGCCGCAACCGGAATCTGCCAGGGCGCGCACGTGACCGCTTGGCTGGCCGGTATCTTTTTCAGTTTAATCAAACGACGGATGCTCATCGAACTTACACCCAAACGTTGTGCGGCCTCCTCCATCGTTACCATGCCATCGCTCGCGCGGTTAGGATCATACGCTAGCAGTTGATGGTAGTGCCGCGCGGAGTAAACCCGGTTTTCGCTCCAAGTCTGACCTGTTCCTGTTTTTAGGCCAAGTCGATTTAGCGTAGTCGCGATCTGCTCGTCCTGGAACTTACCAGCCATCTGACGGATCACCTCGTTCGCTTCGAGGCTCGTGCAACGACGATGCCGGCCGAGCGCGTTCTTTTTGATCCGTAGTTCGGAGTGCCGGCCGCCCACCCAGTGAGGCAATAGCACAATCTCGTTGGTCTTCTCGTCCACATCGGCGACGATCTCGTGTACCAGGATCCGAACAATCCGTTGCTTCAGCCGCGTTTCGGTGGATGGCGCCTTCCAGACAGCAGGCAGATCGCGCGCGAGACTCAGCAGAACTTCCTTATCCGGCAGTGGAACTGACTCCATGGTAACGTCGAATTCCTGCAACTTTACTTCAAGTTCGTGGACTTTTCGTAACTCAGCATTCCAGCGACCTTCCAGCTCTGCTGCAACGAGGCGGTTGTCTGGATCGACAGCTTCGTATCGCCGTGATGCCAGACGGGCCTGATACCGAGTTTGCTCCACTTCCAGTTCAAGCACTTTCCGTTGTTCTTGACGCTGGCGACGCATCTGCTCCGCCGCCTCCAGCGCCGCCTCGACCGCATTCCCGCTGATCGCATGCAGTACTTCATTCGCTACTGCCTCATCGGTCCGGAGACCGCCGAACGAAATACACCAGTGCTCTCCATGATTCACATGTGCGCCCTTGCAGTGGTACCGCAGCACAGCAGACTGAATGCCTGTATAGGAGACGTGGAGCATTCGGCCGCAGCGCCGACACCGCAGCATTCCGGAAAGTAGCGCTCGCCCGCCGCGGCCGGCCTTCGGTTCCATGCGTGACTTCATATGCGCGTTGCTGGCAATCAGTGCTTGATTGCGCTCGTACTGCTCCCATGAAATGTAACCGGGATGGTGGTCCCGAATCAAGACAATCCATTCGGGTCTGGGCTTGCGATGCCCGGCCGTCTTGCGGGCACGACGCTCAACAACTCGAATCCGAGACTGAGTTTTACCGAAAGCGTAAGCACCCGCATAGGCCGGGTTAGTCAGCATCTTCAGAAGCGTGTTGTAGATTGGAACCTTCCAAACCATCTTGCGGTCACCAGGATCCCGAGGGAAAGCTGGTAGAGATACCTTTTCCTGCCGGAACCACAACAGCACTTGCCGAACGCTCCCCAACTCCGTCATCTTCGTGAAGACCAGTTGAATGGCTTCCTGCACCCGGCGGTCCGCGTCCTTTTCGATCTTTCCGGTGCCGGTCCAGCACAAGCCCACGGGCAAGAGGAACTGCAACTCACCACGACCGGCCTTCTGCCGGATTAGCGAGGCGGATGAGAGCCCCGACGAACGCGAGTAATTCAATAGAAGTTGTGGATTAGACATGGGAGTTACACGCAAGACAGAGGTCGGACCGCTCGACGGCACGCCCGTCAAGCGGATGTTCTGGTCGATCATTAGCGATTACGACCTGCGCACGGGCGTGTGCGAACTCCTCGATAATGCGATCGATCTGTGGACCCTGCAAGGACGAAAGCGCGCTCTTGCCATTGACGTGATGCTGGATGCGGACCGGCAGTTCATCGCGGTACACGATAATGCGGGTGGCGTGAAGCATGACGAATTGCGCCTGCTCATCGCTCCCGGAGGGAGTAGAAACCAGCCGCACGACGAGGTGATTGGTATTTTTGGGGTCGGAGGAAAACGGGCCAGTATTGCCCTCGGCGAGCACGTTGAGATTAAGACGCGCCACCGCAACAAGGAGACGTTTCAGCTTGACATCACCAGAGATTGGCTGGAGATCGATGATTGGCAACTTCCCGTTTACACGATCCCCTCGATCGAGCCCGGCACGACCACCGTCGAAATCTCCAAACTCCGCAAACCATTTCTGGCAGACGATATCCCGGAACTACGCGGGCACCTTGGTGAGACGTATGCCTGGTTCCTCCGCAACGGTTGCACGCTTGCGCTCAACGGCACGCCGGTCCTGCCCCGCGAGTTCGATCACTGGGCATACCCACCCGATTACCCCCCCACGCCACGTCGCGTTCGACGTGACCCTCCCAGACGCGCACGTACATGTGGAGATCACGGCCGGGCTCATCACGGACCGCGACCCAGCGACCGAGAACTATGGCGTCTACGTCTACTGTAATCATCGCCTCGTCGTCAAAGAACTCAAGACACGAGACGTCGGGTATTTCGTAAGCACCGAGGCCGGCGTGCCCCACCCGGATGCATCCCTGTGTCGCGCGATCGTCCAGCTCCAGGGATCGGCGCAGCTGATACCTTGGAACAGCAGCAAAACGAATGTCAACACAGCGCCCGGCGTTTTTCAGGACCTGCGTCCGACGCTGATTCAACTTGTCGCGTACTTTAGCTCGCTTTCGCGCCGGACGAAACACGCTTGGGGCGATGACGTTACACCGTACACGAGCGGCGCCATCGAAGAGGTGAGCGTGACCGACATTGCGTCCGGCAAGCGTCTGAATCTGCCGCGGCTCCCGCGCGTCAACAAGCGCCAGGTCGAACACCTCAAAGCCGACAACGAACGAGTCCTAAGAAGCGCTCCCTGGACCGTAGGGCTTCTTGAAGCAATCGCCGCGGTTGATATCCTCGCGCGGCAACGACTCGATACCAGGAATCGCATCGCGCTCATCCTATTGGATAGCAACTTCGAGATTGGCCTGAAAGAATTCATCGTGCACCGCGCGGACCTGTACCCGCCAAAACAGTACCCGGACGCGCGCATCCGGCACATCTTCGAAAGCAGAGCGGAGGTCATCAAGGAAGTCACAGCTCACGTGAAGATTCCACAAGCATTCCTCGATAAGGCCAGCCACTATTACGCCTTGCGGAACAAGCTCATTCACGAACGGGCCACTGTCAACATCACCGATGCTGAGGTAGACGACTACCGCGCGACGGTCCAGCACGTCCTCAAACTCCTCTTCAAGCTCAAATTCCGCGAGTAGCTGGTAAGGTCGCCGAGGAATCGCTGGATGCTTTCGTCTCCCTATTCGATAAGATATCGGAATGCAGCGTCCGGGTCGAAACAGCCCTCGAAGAGTAAGTGCGGGAGCCGCCGTAAATTCCCGGTTGTCACACACATGCGGATGTGGCGGAATTGGCAGACGCGCTAGATTCAGGTGCGTTATGCGGCAGGAAACCACGGACATGTCTTTGACGGGTTGGGGCTTCCCGAAATGAGGATTGCGCGGCCGTCCAAGTTTCTTGTCGGGACCGCTACCGGACCGCTACCGCAATCGGAACAGCGCTGAATCTTTCCCGGTCCTTCAGCTCTTGCTGAATTCCTGCGCATTCCGAAAATACGACCGCATTTAGCGGCTCCTTGGCATTTCGGACACCCGGAAGTCCTTATCCAAAAAGTGGAACACCGAGCCACAACGCGGCCCTTTCCAATGGGAAAGAAAAACTCCATCGACATCGGGCCTTGCAAATCCAGATTCTGCACCCGCGGCTGCGGCCCATGCGTTTGGATTGAATTCAAAGAGCGGGGTATCTGCTTGACTCAGGTGACCCCAATATGTGGTATGCGGGGATGGCAGAGGAATACCCCCGCAATCTAGCGGAGCTCGAGGCGAATTTCGGAACAGAGGAGCCGCGAATATCTGGCCCGGATCCGGTGGCCCGACGGTTTCCGCTGTCCACGTTGCGGTGGCGGCCGGTCATGGCCCGTCCACGGAGTTCTGCTGGAATGTGCGGGTTGTGGCTGCCAAACTTCGGTGACCGCCGGCACGTTCTTCCAGGACACGCGAACCCCTTTACCGGTCTGGTTCCGCGCCATGTGGTGGCTAACCACCCAAAAGAACGGCGCGAGCGCCTTAGGGCTGCAACGGGTGCTTGGGCTGAAGAGCTACGAGACAGCCTGGGCTTGGCTGCATAAGTTGAGACGTGCCATGGTGCGGCCAGGGCGCGACCGACTGATCGGCAGAGTCGAGGTGGACGAATGCTACGTTGGCGGTTTGGAGGAAGGACTGCCGGGGAGGCTGAATCTGGACTCTTGCCATGGCATGTAAATGCGGATCTTGCATCAAAACATAACCTTCACCTGCACCCACATGCTGCGAATGCCGCTATCGGTAAAATCGCGATTCAAGAAACGCCCAGCCGGTGTCCCGTTCACGCTCATTTGCGGAACCTGGACAAACTGCGGATGATTCAATGCGTTCAGGGCTTCCCAGCGAAGCTCCAAACGTCGTGCCTCCCTTAAAGGGATCGACTTCGTCACGTTCAGATCGAAGTTATTCGTGCCGCCCGTTCGCAGAGTGTTGCGGCCGATCGTGGCCGAGTTGGGGAATCCAGATCCCTCCACCCAATGCACGTCGCCGGAACTCACGCATGAGCTGGTATCGGGGTTTTTGAACCCCGTAGAACAGCTCGGGGCGATAATTGCCCGGCTGTTCAACGGCGCGTTGGGATTGCCGATATCGGGCCGATCAGCGGGGATTCCATCATTGTTGCGGTCCGAGCCGTTTGCAACGGAGTACGGGGTCCCGGATTGGAATGTCGCTACACCGGCCATCGACCACCCGCCCAAAGCATACTTCCACCAGCCCGCGTGCAGTCCGGGAAGCGCCCATTGAGAAACAATGGTGAGACGTTGCGGGCGATCGAAGTCACTCAATCCGCGATCCAGATTGAGGCCCCCTTGCATGACCGGGACAGACGTCCGATTCATCCGATCTGGCTGTTGCACGTTCTGATTGCCGCTCCCTTCACTTGTGCTGTCCATGAACTTGGACCATGTATAAGAGGCCGCCAACTGGAACCCGTTTGCAAAGCGGCGATCCAGGCGAGCTTGCAGGGCATGGTAGGAGGAGTTGCCCTCGCTGGTGCGAATGTCGGCTGTGCCAAAGTTGGGATAAATGCGCAGTGCTCCGGTTGGTAAGCGGGGATTCCAGTCGGCTTTGGTCGTCAACCTGTGGCTTTCGGAACCGATATACGAGACATCCAGAACAGTGCTTTGAGGCAGTTGCCGCTGGAACCCGAATGACCACCGCTCAGTGTACGGGTTGCGAAAGCGTGGGTCGATTGCGATCCGGTTATCCGTCAATTGGGTGGCGGATGCCGCCGTGGGTAGCTGCTCGAACCAGTTGGGCAGGCCCCGGCCGTTATTGGGCACGTTCAGTGCTGTGTTGATGGCGTTCGGAGTCGTCGTTGCTGGGCCAAGAAATATCAATTGCGTGAACGGGGCGTCGTAGCTGATCTGATATCCTCCACGCCACACGGTCTTGCCATCGCCGAAGAGGTGTCCCGGCCAGCCTGAGCCCGTTCTGGGCGACCATGCCAGCCCGAAAGCCGGTCCGAAGTCTTTGTTGTCCTGTTTCACCTGATGCCGGACCAGGAACTGAGATGGATCGAATCCGGAGAAGGCCGGATACGGCAGAGCGTTGGCCGGTTGTCCGAAATTCTCGTAGCGCAGGCCCACGGTCAACGCCAGCGTGGGAGTTATCTTCCAGTTGTCCTGGAAAAAGTACGTCTGGCGGAACTGGTCCGGGTGAAGCACCTTTGCCCCGAATACCCTGCTAGTAGAGGCGGATGGTCCGCTGAAATCGTCCAGAAAGTTGGCGAAAGCGGAATAGCCCACGGCGTTTGTAAATGAGACGCTTCCCAGGTCATTGGCGCCCCGCTGCTCGGTGACCAGTTGGCGAAGGAACTCGACTCCATAGCGGAACGCGTGGCGGCCACTCAGCTTGGTTTGTGTCTCCTGAAAAAGAAAATTATCGCCATTGTGGAACTGCGCGTTTATGGAAGCCAGGCCAGGGGCTGAAACATTAGCAATGGCAATCGCAGGCAAGGTCAGAGCCGAGGGAGCCGAGCCGGACCAAGTGGTCGCGTTTCTCGAATCCGGCCGCCCATAGGAGAAGCGAAACTCGTTGGTATAGCTGGGTCCGAATGTGTAGCTGTCAGAGAAGACGAAATTTTGATGATTGTACTGATCCTCTTGAACAAAGCCCGGAAAAGGAACGGTATTTGCCGCAGTAGAGGGCAACGTGTGGCGCGAATCGTAGGTGTAACGCCAGGACAAGCGGTGTGCTTCGGACTGGTAGTGATCCACTCGAATGAGCCATTGCGGGCCGTCAGCGGCTGAGGGCAGCACATACGAGGCCGTAGCGAATTGCACCGATCCGCGATCGACTGCGGTTTGAGGATCGAGGCCAAGAGCCAAATTAAATGGTGCTCCGGATCCCCGCAGATCGCCCAGCGCGCTCAGGTACAAGTCGAGCCTTGGATTCGCGGGAAACAGGGAGCGCAAATGGGCAACGGAATCCGCCGTCGGAACCTGCATCGCAAAATTGGCCGTGGAATGGAGGTCGTTTTGCTGAAACCCGGTAAAGAAGAAGGTCTTATTTTTGCGAATTGGACCACCGGCAGTGAATCCGAAAATATTGTTGCTGAAGACGGATTGGGGAATGCCCATAAGCCTGTTTAAATTCGAAACCGAGTCAAACCGCTGAGACTGGTAGCGCCACAGCAACGTGCCATGTAGCTGGTTGGTGCCAGATTTCGTGATGACGTTGAACACGCCTCCGCCCGCGCGGCCGAACTCGACGCCGAAATTGCCGGTCTGAGCCGAAATCTCCTCGACGGCGTCGGCGATCGTGAATACCTGCTCTTCGCCGCTTAACCAAACCTCGTTGTTTTCGGTCCCGTCCAACATGTAGTTGTTGCCGCGCGGCCGCTGACCGTTGACCGAGAAACCTGCGCCATCATTAATTCCGTTGGCCGTCGCGCCGCCCCAAACCCGGCTGCCTGAGGCGTCCGTCACTCCGGGCAGGGTGCGCGCCAGCGAGAGCGGATTCAGCGAAACCAGCGGCAGGTCGCGCACATCGCGCGGCTCGAAGTTGCCGCCGCGCAGAGGGCTGTCCTTGATCAGGATCTCACTCGAGTCGGCAGTCACCTCGATGCTGGCATCGACGGTGCCCACTTCCAGCCGAGGATCGATGGTAGCAACTCGATTTGCCTCCACGCCGATTCCATTTCGGAGATAGGTCCGGAATCCCGCATGCGCGACCTTCAGCTCATAAACACCGAGATCCACCGCGTCAAAGCGATAGACGCCCGCCTCGTTGCTGTCCGTGGAGAGCCGAGCACCGGTCTCCACGCCGGTCAGACTCACACGCGCTCCGGCGATTACTGCGCCTGAGGGATCGAGAACCGTTCCGGTCACGGTACCCCGGCTGGTCTGTGACAGCGACATGCATGTACAGCCAGCATACGCGAGCGCGAGCCTCCAGGTGAACGTCCTCATTTTTGTTGCCCCCTATTCGCGGCCGATGAGATGAAGCCCTCGTGATCGTTCTCATAAAGACTATTCCGAGTTGGGATGCCCGTGTTGTCAGGGGCCAAAGACAGCGCGATTCTCGCATGTCCTCGAATTCGGTTCTGGTGGACGGTGTTGTCTCGGGCCAAGCCGAGGATCTCGACTCCCGCGCTTCGAGCGCCGAGCACGGCGTCCTCCTCCGCAGACATGGTCACATCATTGTCCGCGACCGTGGCACTCTCGATGGCGGAGCCCAAACCCGGATAGGCGCGCAGGCGAATGCCCGCTCCGTTAGGATCGGCCATGTCGATCCGGTTGTGAGCAACCAGATAGGATCCCGAACCCCCGCAGTGAATGCCGGCGATGAATCCTCTCGCTGGGCCGGTGTAGACGACGCTACTGGTGATCAGATTACGCTCAATGCGCGCTCGACCGCCAATTTGCTTTAGATTGATAGCCTTCTGACTGGCATTGCTGATTGTATTTGCGGAAATGTCCAGGTCTACCGGCCTTTCCAGATCGCCCACGCTTACGATCATGATTCCCATGCCCTCGTCTGCTGCGCTATTGAGACTGATCTGGTTGTCTGCGATCGATAGCTTTCCGGAGATATTCTCGGGCTTTCCTGGCGATTCCGGCGTAGGCAGTCCCAGCAGAGTGGAAACAGAAATTCCAAATCCATAGCTCATTCCCGTCGCGTTACCGGAAAACGGCAGGGGTTCCACGCTTTCGATGATGCACGAGTCGATTGCCAAACCGGTGACGGCGTCTACAAAGATCGCATATCGCTTCGGTCGAATGAAGCGCAGTCTCTCAATCCTGACGGCGGCTCCCCCGGCCTCGACGGCAAACGGGATTTCTCCGCCATCAATTGCTGTGACTTCGCCGTGCTCGTTCCAAGTGCCCGAAATGATTGATTCCTTCGAGACCAGGACCATGGCCATCAGGTCTGGCAATGCCCCGTGCTTGGTGGGGGGGTTATTGAACGAGAAATGTCCGCGCAGCAGGATTGAACCGCCCCGATCGACAGCGGCCTGTACCGCCGCGATATCTATGTCCGGATTGCCGGTTCCAACTACGACGGTTTGGGCCCCTCCCATCCCGGTGAAAAGAGCGAGAGAGGCGAAGATTCCAATAACCAGTATTCGGCGAGCTTTCATTATCCGTTCTCCTTCTCACTGATTGTCAGTGGTCTTTGGTTCGCCACCCGTGGTCGTGTGCAGAATGGTGCCGGTTTGTCCCACCGCCCAACCTGTGTTCGCGTCAATGAAGAAAACCGCGAGAAGCGCCCGGTTCGAGCCGCTCACCTGGCGCTGCCACGTAGCGCCGCCATCAGTGGTGCGCAGAATTGTGCTAATACTGGGACTACACCCTCCCTCGCCGCCCACCACGATTCCCGTGTTTGTGGCCGTGAACCAGACTCCGCTGAGCACGTTCTGGACGCCGCTGGGCTGCGCTCCCCAGTCAGCCCCGCCATCCGTGGTGCGCAGAATTATGTTGCTAGAACCTCCGACGGCCGTGGCGGTATTCTGGTCCGTCACGGACACCGCCTGGAGACGCGAATAGTTCCAGCCGGTCGGTTGAAGCATCCATGTAGATCCGCCGTCGGTGGTGCGCAGGACCGTTCCATCATCCCCTACGATCATTCCGGTTCTGTCATCGGCAAAGCCCACGGCATTAAGCCCGCTGAGCGTGCCACCGGGCTGGCGTGACCATGTAGCGCCGCCGTCAGTGGTGCGCAGGATGGTGCCGTTCGACCCCACGATTGTTCCAGTATGGGCGTCTGCAAAAGACACACCGTTCAGCCTGACCGCCGGACTGCTCCACTGGGTGGACCAGGATCCCCCTCCGTCGGCGGTCCGAAGAATTAAACCTGCATCCCCCACGACGATACCGTGGTCGGCATCGGTAAATGCGACGCCCCAGAGCCAATTGGTGGCGCCGCTGGATTGAGGCATCCACGTGACGCCACCGTCTCTGGTGCGCAGAATGGCGCCAAGCGCTCCGACTACAGTGCCGGTATTCGAATCGGTGAAGAAGACTCCGGAGAGTACGTTGGAAGTGGCATTGCGAGACTGCGATTTCCATGTGACGCCGCCATCTGTGGTCTGTACGATCGTGCCCACATCTCCAACCGCTGTGCGGACGGCGGCATTGGCGAAAGTGACGGCAAGCAGAATGCTCGTGGTTCCGGTTGATTCTTGTGTCCAGCTAGCTCCGAAGTCGGTGGTCCGCAGAATTGCCCCGCCGACACCCACCGCTATTCCTTCGCCGGCAGCGGTGGCGGAAATCGCGTAGAGCGTCCCGCGGTAGCTGCTAGACTGAGGCGTCCAGGTGACACCGCTATCCAGGGTCCGCAAGATAGTGCCGCCATCGCCCGCGGCGAACCCGGTGTTCGCGCCGATGAAAGAGACGCTGTGGAGCCAGTTGGTAGTGCCGCTCGACTGAAGCGTCCAGGTGACACCGCCGTCCAGGGTCCGCAAGATGGTGCCGCCATCGCCTACCGCGAACCCGGTATCCGCGCTGATAAAAGAGATGCCGCGGAGCGAGTTGGTGGTACGACTGGATTGAGTCGTCCAGGTGATGCCTCCGTCTACGGACCGCAGGATGATGCCATTCGCGCCCACTGCTGTCCCGGTCCTTTCGTCCGCAAATGACACGCCATTGAGCTGGAGCGCCGTGGGGCTCGGCTGCGGGCCCCAAGATGCGCCTGCATCGATAGTGCGCAGGATAGTTCCCTGTGCACCAACCGCCACTCCGGTGCGCGCATCGGCAAACGCGACACCGAACAGTTGAGCGGACGTGCCACTAGAGACCAGCGTCCAGTTTGCGCCTGCATCCGTCGTTCGCAGGATCGTACCCTGATCTCCCGCGGCGATCATCGTGCCTGCGGGATCTCGGCCCCGTGAGCCATGTCTGGCATTTAGAGCCACGACCGCGCGAAGAACGTTCCCTGTTGGATATGGATTTTGAGAGGTCCAGCCGGAGTCGGCGCCAACCTGCGCAGCGGCGATTCCAACGGCCCAAAAACAGAGAACCGAATTCCTGATTATTTTCATTTCTCCTCGCTTCTTGTTGCCACTAGTTCTGCGCCTTTTGACGCCATGGTGACGCGGTCGTGCCTTTGTTCACAATGACAGTACCTACGCCTCGATTCCGAACGGTCCCTTTTCTTCCGATCAGCAGTGTGTTCACTACGCCCGCGTCCACAAACACCTGAGCGAGCGAGGAGTGGAACCCTTCGAGATCGTTGGAGGCGAATGTATTGTTCGCCGGCGCGTTCAAGCCCTGAACAATTACGGCGAGACCCGATCCCGCTCGCCCACGAATCCGGTTATTGAGCACCACGTTGCCTTGTGCCAGGCCCCGGATCTCGATCCCGGCGCTGTTAGCGCCGAAGATGGTGTTCTCTGACGCCAACATGGTCAAATCGTTGTCCACGATGATGGCGCCGTTCTGTGACGATCCCGCGTTGCCTTGCACTCGGATGCCTGCTCCGGCTGCCCATTCGGAGACGATCGAGTTGTGCGCAATCAGATAAGAACCGGAACCGACCGCGTGAATGACGTCAGGCTGAACACCGTTCGAGGGAGCCGCAAGGGCGCCCGTCACGATTACATTCCGCTCTATCTGCGCTTGTCCACCGATTTGATTTACGTTTATGGCGCGCTCAGTGATGTTCCGTATCTTGTTTCCGGAAATGTATAGGTTCACCTTTTTTTCGGGGGACTTTCCCACACCGAACACGCATATCCCTAAAGCCTGATCGTGAGCCGTTCCTCCAACATTGATATCGTTATCAAGGATTGACAGCTCTCCAAAGTTGTTCTCCGGCTGCTCTTCTTGCCCTGGCTTAGGCGGGGCTGGGTTAGAACCAACAAAGATTGCGCTGGCGAGTGGGTGGATCTGACGAGCATAGTTGCCGAATTCAGTAGATGCCTCTACGCCCTCGATTCGGCAGTCCTCGATCATCAACCCGTTGGCTGCATGGACCCAGACCGCGGCGCCCTTTGGGCGAATGAAGCGCAATCCCCGGATCGCGACAGGTGTACCCGGGGCGTCGACGTAGAAGGGAATTGCTCCGCCCGTAATCGTTGGCATCTCGCCACGCTCGTCAAGTTTGCCGGAGATTGCGACTTCTTTCGACACCGTGACCATCCTGCTGTAGCTTGCCATGTCCGGCTTAAGCGATGACCTGTTGAAAGAGAAACGTCCCACCAGGACGACTTGCCCGCCATGATCGACCGCTGCTTGAACCGCTGCGACATCGAGCATGGCATTATCCGTGCCGATTACCACGATGGGCTGTGCCGCCGCCGCAGCGGTGCAGAAGGCCGCCGCCATCACGACTTTGATTGGAGCAGTTATGAAGTTTCGGATCATCCCTTTTGCCGTCCTAAAGGCTTGCTCACTGCACGCCCATCGTGACTTCATTGCTGAAGCGGCTTAGATAGCTCAAGCGCACTGAGACGGCCGTTCCCGGCCCGACGCCGCCCGGTACACGGAAGTTCACCTGGCTGTAACCGGAATAACCGGGAGCGGCGCCAAAAAAAAGGATCTCCGCGAGCCGCCCATCGATCACGACTCGGGGCGGAATCATCCCGCCGTCCGCCAGGCTCGTGGTGTACATTGCGAGCACTTCGCCGACAGCGGCGGGGTTGTCGGCGGAAGCGATCTGTCCGGTATCCGCGTGCCAGACGGCGCCTTGCCCCCGGCCGTCGCCGGAAATAGAGATCAGGACAGGCGCGGGAGTCAATACAGGCGGTGTGTAGAGGTCGGCGCTCGCAAGCGTGCCGGTTGGCGGTCCCGGAATACTGTCCCAGTATACGCCGCCGGTGATCAGTACTCTGCCGTCATTGAGCAGGATGGCCCTGTGATAAGAGCGGCGCGCGGTCATGTTACCGCTTGGGCTGAAGCTTCCGCTCGAAGGATCGTAAAGCTCCGCGCTGGCATAAGTGCCAAATGGGGGAACTAACTCAATGCCGCCTCCGGTGATCAAGACTTCGCCGTCCGGAAGGAGCGTAGCCGTGTGTGCATGGCGAGCATGAGTCATGTCGCGCGTGGCAGTGAAGGTTCCCGTGGATGAGTCATATAGTTCTGCGCTGGCATAGAAGTAGTCCTCGTTCTCGCCGCCGGCAAACAACACCTTTCCATTGGTGAGCAAGGTCGCCGTGCGTTCACCCGAAGCGCTTCTGTTGGCCATTGCGCCCGTAAGAGTGAACGTGCCTGTAGCTGGATCATAGAGCTCGGTTAGATCCACATCGTAGTCGCACGGGGACGTGCATCCAGTGATCAATACTCTTCCGTCCGCGAGCAGCGTCGCCGTCGATAGGCCCAAAGGGTTAGCGCCGGCGTATGGGACCGTGGCAGTGAACGTGCCAGTAGCAGGGTCGTAGATTTCAGCGTTGGGAATAGCAGCGATGAATACTTTGCCGTTGTTAAGCAAGATTGGTATGGCCCAAGATCCAGTCATGTCGCCTGCAGGGGTGAAGGTCTCGGTAATAGGATCGAAAAGCTCAGCGGTGGTCCCGGCATTACCGCCGATGATTAGCACTCTGCCGTCGGATAGCAAGATGGCGGCGTGAGATACCCGGCCCGTAATCATGCGGCCGGCAGCCGCGAAGGTGCCCGTAGCAGGATCGTAAAGCTCGGCGGTGGCGGAAGCCGGGAAGCCGCCGGTGATCAAGACCCTGCCATCCGTCAGCAAGGTAGCTGTATGCCCTTCCCGCGGCATTGTCATGTTTCCCGTCGCAGTGAACCCGCCTGCGGATTGCGCAATCGCTTTTGACGAGTCTCCGGAGATGCCCGCGATGAGAAGCGCAAGAATAAAGCTGAATTTCATGTCTCGTCTCCCGGATCTCACCGCACTGCGATCGTGACCGCATTGCTGTCCCGGCCGGCGTAGGTCATGCGCACCGAAATGGCGGGGCCAGGTGGAACACCGCCCGGCATGCGGACGTTGACTTGATTCAGACTGGCGTATCCAGGAGTATTGCCAAACCACAGGACGTCGGCCATCTGGCCGCCGATCGTTATTTGCGGCGTAGCGCCACCCCCATTGATCAGGCCAGTGCAGTAGATCACTAGCGCCTCTCCGGCAACCGCGGGGTTTGCAGGCGAGACAATTTGATAGGTATCGGCATGCTGAATTGCGCCCTGTGCCTCGCCGTCGTCCGAAATGGAGAGTAGCACTGGCGTCAAGTTAATCGCGAAGAGCCCGCCAGAACCACCGGCATACACCGTATCCGGGTTTTGCGGGTCGAGCGCCAGCACTCGCACGCGTCCTGGAGCGGGTGGAAGCATACTCCAGCTCGCTCCACCATCCAGGCTGCGCGCCAGCCCATTATCTGTGCCGGCATAAATCGTCGCCGGGGTCTGCGGATCGATCGCGACTGCATAAACATTGGCCGCAAACACGTTTGACCATAGTGCGCCTCCGTCGACACTCTTCCAAAGCCCGCCCGCAGCGTTAAGCGGGGCAGTCGGTCCATAAACGAACGCCATCGCCGCATACACGGTACCTGGAGTTTGCGGATCGATCGCCAGCGCGGTCACATTATGCCAACCATCGACGAGGAATTCCGGTATCCCGGCGTTCGCCCCCAGCCAGTGCGCTCCTCCATCTGTGCTCTTGAATATTCCGTTGGCGCCAGCGAATAGAGTGCCAGTACTTTGGGGATCAATCGCTAAAGCAGTGACACTGGGTCCAAAGAGTGTGATACTCATCAGTCCGGAACTCACAGAGATCCAACTTCTCCCTCCGTCGGTACTTTTGTTAACGCCACCGTTGTACCAACTCCCGGCGTATAGTGTCCCGGCCTTTTGTGGATCGATCACGATGGCCGAAATGCAGCCGAAACCCGCCTGGGTGTCAACCCAAGACGTTCCTTCGTCCACGCTCTGGAATATCCCCCTGCTCGTGCCGACGCCGCATTCCACGTCCCCGGTCCCCGCGTAAACCGTGGTCGGATTCTGGGGATCGATCGCCAGCGCGCTGAACCAGTTCCCGAAGTCTGTGCTGGCCTCAACCCAGCTCATGCCCGCGTCCGTGCTTTTATAGATTCCGGCCAATACAGTACCTGAGCGTTGCGGATCAAGCGCCAAGGAGAAGACCGGAAGTGCCCGCGCCCGCGAGTATGGAGCAAAACCGATACCTCCATCGGTGCTCTTGTACACGCCGCTCGATGTGGCTGCATATACCGTGCTGGAGTTTTGTGGGTCGAACGCGAATGGGCTGGTCCCGAATTGCAACAAGCCCGGAACCAGCCCGGAGCCGATGGCATTCCAGCTTTCTCCACTATTTGTGCTCTTGAACAGTACGCCGTTCATGCTTGCTACATACAAGTTAGTTGGGATGTGCGGATCCAGCACTACGCCGAAGCTACAGCATGACGTGTAGTTGCCAGGTAGGATCGGCAGCCCGGAATTCACTGCACGCCAGCTTGCTGCCCCATCCGTGCTCCTGTACACACCGGTACCCCTCGTTGCATATATCGTGGCCGGGTTCTTTGGGTCGATCGCGAGGCCACCAGGCGCGAAATAATTGCCCGTTCCCAATCCCGGCAGCCCGGAAGTCACGGCCTGCCAGGTTGCTCCCCCATCCGTGCTCTTGAGAACCAACACATCAGTTCCCTGGGCGGCGGCGTATAAGGTGCCAGGCGTTTGCGGGTCGATTGCCAAGGCCACAAAATACCGCGCGCTGGAAAATCCATAGATCGTCGACCAGCTTGCTCCCGCGTCCGTGCTCTTGAATAGTGCGTGGGCACTGATGCTGATGGCGTAAAGGGTGGCGGTGTTTTGCGGGTCAATCGCCAGCGTATCCACGCAACAGGCCGGCAGGCCGGAATCCGATTCGTTCCAAGTCGCTCCGCCGTCGGTGCTCTTGAAGACTCCGGTACGGACCGTGTCCTCATCCAGGCTGCCTCCTGTGATTGCGTAGAGAGTGGTGGGCTTTTGCGGGTCAATAATCAAGGCGCTCACAATCAATCCGTTCAGGCCGGCGTTATTCCAGCTTGCGCCTCCATCTTTGCTTTTGAACACGCCTACCCCTGTGCCAGCGTAAATGATGCCGGGATTTTGGGGATCGACTGCCAGGAGCCGGAAGTATCCACCCTCTGGCCCGACGTTAGTCCAATCGTTGATCCCGGCCCAAAGGGATCCCATTGCGGCGATGGACAGCGCTGTCAGGAACAGTATGCTCCGCGGGATTGCCATTAACATTCGAGGCTCAGATCGTCGTTCGGCCTTCATCGAAATCTCCCTGAAGTTCCCAAAGTCTTAGAATTGCGGCAACACTCACTGCACTGGCCAGTGGAGATCGGTGCAGCCGCGGGTGAAACCCAGTCGGCCCTCCGCTCATCGGGACGCCCCGGACTGCCTTTCCAGCACCAAGCGTCGGTCGACCCGGCGACCATCGGCCTGTTGCTCTCTAACCTCAAGCACCAATTCCTTCATGCCTGCGGAGAAGCGCACAAACCGGATTGAAGCGCCGCCGGCGCAGGTGCGAAGGATCTCCACGGTCCGGCTGTCCAAGCGCCGCGACGATTGAGTTCCCGAACATCCGTCATCCTCGTAATCCCGGCCCTTTCCATCGAAGTACAGGATCGTGCTGGCGGTCGTGGCGCGTCCATCCGTGTCTACCCTGTCCAGGGTGAAGACTTCGCCCTTGGCATGCGACGCGATCCGTAACGTGATGCTTTTGGGCCGCGGATCGCCGGCAAAGGACGAGCGAGCCGGGTTCATCATCCAAGTCCCGAAGGCATCCTCGGCCCAGCAGGCTACACCTACCGCCAGAAGCAGCGGCACGATTCGCATCTGGACTCCTACCCTGCTTTTCCGCGCGAACTCGGGTTTGCGGCACTTTTCGAACCTCACTGCCCGGCACCGACGGGAATTTGTATCGGTGCGCTCTGCTGCCACGCAGACGTCAGCAGGAGAGTTCCCATGCCGGGCTGAGCATTCGCCGGCAAACGAAGATTGACCTGGTAGGCGGACGTCGATCCTGGATATCCGCCGGCGTAAAGCACTTCGGCTAAGTCCCCATTCAGCGTCGCCTCAACCGGTGAACTCACCCGCGCTAGAGGAGAAACAGGGAATTGCTGGCCCGGGTCAACGCCGGGATTCGTGGGTCCCAGCCCTGTCGCTATTAGCGTGAGCACTTCGCCGGGAAGCGCGGGTTTTGCCGCGGATAACTGTGAGAAGTCGCTGGAATGAAGGACAAGTGGACCCGAAGAATTGTTCAGGATGCCTGGGGAGACGAGAGGAATGAGAGTGAGGAGAAAGCTGCGTGTTCCACCGCCAAGTGTTCTGCGTGTCGAAGGATCCTCTGCCACTGATGCCGCCCGTCCCGTGGTCGTGATCGTCGAAAAGCCGGCTTGACCACGAATGCCGAGAAATGCACCGGTACCGCCTGTAATGGCAATGGAGCTTGCTGCGCTGGGCGACAGCCCAAGCGGAGAACCCGGCGGGGGCGGCCCAAATCCCATGCCGGTCGCCATGATGGTACCGATATTCGTTCCGTCCGCCTGTTGGATTTCCCAGATCCAGTCTGCAAAGAAGTTCCGAGTCGTGTCGGCGATCACTTGTCCCGGTTGCGGATTTGGGGTGTAGTTTGTGGTGGTGGCGCGAATGGACCACGTGCCTTTCGCTGGTTTTCCGTTTACCCGGATAATGTCCGCCAGCCCGACAAAGCTTGAAAAGGTCTTCGTCGAAATTGGGGGCACCGCTTGCAGACTGCCCGCGAGCTTGCTGTAGTCGGGGTTGTCGCCATAATAGTATGCGTAGTTCTCAATGTCGATCTGGATCACGGTTGGGACCGGCCCGAAGGCGCAACATGCGGTCCCGGCGAGCATTGCTATCCGTGCGAGGGAAACGGGCGTGTAAACCATAATTTACGTCTCCGCACGAATGATCTGCCAGAAAAGCTGTCAGAACAACTCCCGGCAGGTTGGAAGCCAGTTTCATACATTTGCACAACGCTGAAAACAAGAGGTATGCTCGAACCAATGCAAGCCGCGGAATCCGAGGCAAACGCCGCGCGCCGGCAAATGGAAAGGGTCCTGGCGAGCGCTGGTTTCTCACGCAACGAGCGCTTGGCGCGATTTCTGCGGTTTGTCATCGAACAGCACCTGGAAGGTAAGGACAGCGCTCTAAAAGAGTCCGTAATCGCCATCGAGGTTTTCGGGCGCAGGCCGGATCATGACCCTACGCGCGATTCAATCGTGCGGACCGAAGCGGGGCGGCTTCGTTCCCGGTTGCGCGAATATTACGGAGGTGAGGGGAAAGGCGATGGACTGGTCATTGAGCTCCCGAAGGGCGGCTACACGCCGGTGTTTCGCCAGCCGGAGGCAGTGCCTGTCACGACTGCTTCCCGCCCCGCGGACATCCCTTCGCGGCGGAGAACAGGCCGTTGGCTACTGATCGCACTGGTTGCGCTCGCGCTTGCGGTAACAGCCGTGAGTTGGCGGCGTTTCCTGCACTCAAATGCACCTATTCCAATCGCCGTTTTGCCTTTGACAAACGTGAGCCGGGACCCGGCCAATGATTACTTCGCCGACGGCCTCACCGACGAGATTATCCGCAATCTTTCCATCATTGAGGGGCTGGAAGTACGATCTCAAACCTCCTCCTTCGTGTTTAAAGGAAAGCCGCGAAACGTGCGTGAGGCAGGAACTCAACTGCGGGCAGACTACATTTTAGAGGGCTCCGTTCTACACGACGGACAAAAGCTGCGGATCAATGCCCAACTCGTTCGCGTGCGCGACGACTTTCCTGTCTGGTCGGGCCGGTTTGATCGCGAGTTTACCGATGTGGTAGCCATCCAGGACGAGATTTCTCGCGGTATCGTGAATAGCTTGCGGCTAAAGCTCAATAGCGGCCGCCGGCGCTATGAGACCAGCCCCGAAGCCTACGATCTCTACCTGCGCGCCCGTTCTCTGGAGATTCAGAGTGCGGGTCTGCGGGCTGGCTACAACCAAAGTGTTGGTATCTATCAGGAAGCAATTGCCAAGGACCCCTCCTTTGCTCCGGCCTACGCCGGCCTCGCGGGAGCATATGCATTCCAGTCTGGCACATTCGGCGACCGGGCTGGTGAGTTAGCGAAAATGCGAGCTGCTGCAGAGAAGGCGCTGCAGTTAGACCCTCTGTTGGACGAAGCATACGACGCACTCGGTATGGCATTCGCGCGTGATGCGCAGTGGGAGCAATCGGAAAAGAGTTTCAGGCGCGCGATCAATCTGCAGGCCAACCGCTCGGAATCGCACGATGATTTCGCGATGTATCTTCTCTTGCCGCTCGGCCGGGTTGATGAGGCAGTCCGGCAGGCACGGATTGCGGAGAAGGCCGATCCGCTCTCGCGTGAGGTCCAGAGCTCTCTGGCCTATTTACTCCTTTCAGCCGGACGCTACGATGAAGCTGCTTCACATTGTGAGAAAGCGTCGGATCGCATCGAGTGTCTGGGCCGGGTCCGTATAGCCCAAGGCAGAACGGGAGAGGCAGTTCAGATGTTGGCTGCTGTTCCGAATCCGCGCTATTTCGGCCATGCGCTGGCACGGGCCGGACGCCGGGAGGAAGCCGAGAAGCTAGCGGCGACAGTCGCGACGAATCCGTTTCAGCAAGCCCTGATCTTTGCCGGCTTGGGCGATAAGGATCGTACCTTCCAAGCTCTGGATCGCATGACTGGCCAGGGACCTGTTCGCATCGGGAGGGCGCTGACACTTCCGGAACTTGCCCTGATTCGCGGCGATTCGCGTGTGAATGCGCTTCGCAAGAAGGTTGGCTTGCCGGAATGATATCGCCGCCGTTTGGTGCCGCTAAGCGCCATGGTTAGTTCCTCCGTGTGACGCCAGATGGCGAGCACTGGGCAAACTCTCGCCGATTTCGCCGAACTCGTCGCATGGGTTTACCCAGTGCGGCTTCCTTTGCCAACCGGAACTCTTCCCAGCGCTTCTTCCGTTCAGCAACGATGCGAACGTCTGCTGCTTCCTTCAGCGCCTTGGGGCTAGGGAGGTGAATGTGGGATGCAACATCTCTGCGGAGGAAAGATGCATGACGCGTTCCTGTTTCTGGTAGCGGGACCGACAGAAGCGGCGTGCCACGCTCGCTTAGGTAGCGGACAAGGGCAATTGTGTTGAGGCGATGTCGCTTGGCGAGGGCAGATATTGGTACGTAGTTTTCGGCAAAACGTCGCACTTCTGCGGCCGGCAACAGTTTCGAGAGCCGAACTGATATTCAACGGCATCGCGGAGAATGCCACCTGCAACGAGCCCGCGTATTTCACGGAGCTCCACGCCCAGAAGGGCTGCCGCTTCACGGTAATTCATAAGCTCGTCTGCGGTCGCGTCGACACCTGACCACGGGCGGTACCGCCGCAGATCGTGAGCCGGGAACAGGTATCCAGTGATCCCCCGAAACCGCTTGGCACGTCCGATGGGAACAGTCTGCCATCGAGAACCGCGCGGATGACTGTCGCAAGGCCCGAACCATGGCCGAGGTAATTCTTCACTGCGTGACGTAGTGCTATGAATTTCCCCGGTTTCGAGTAAGCCAGCATCCGCACGCGATGGCTCTCAAAGGCGGCCTTTATCTTCATGACGTCCTCGCGGAGGAAGAAGAAGCAGCGCGCTGGAAAATTCCGCTCGGGGCCCTTCACGTAGCGGATAACGCCACTGGCTGCGACGCTAACAATCGTACGATACGTCAGGCCCAACGCGGCCATCGCCTCCGGCCGCGGCATGTACGGAGCGAGTTCTGCATCGCGCACCGCCACCCATTGGTTCAGCGACTTTCGCTTAATCCAACATTCGGTGCGGCTTCCTCCTCGCCGGACCTTCAGGAATGCGGCATCGAGCTGACCATTGCGGGCGAGGTCCACGATCCGCGCGCCGGTAACGCGCGCTATCCTCTCCGCCTCGTTAGCTGTCACCCAGTGAGAGTTCCGTCGCACCGCGGCAGAGAAATATCGGTGTTGGCCGCGGATGAAGCCCTTCCAATCTTCGATTACGAATTTCTCGAATGCATCGTGAAGGAATCCGAACTCCCGGCGCGGAAGGACGCGAAACAAGTGCCGATAAAAGTTTGCAAAGACATCGCTAAAGTGGAGCGTGCCAGGGCTGGCTGATTTCGGGACCATCGGGCGCAGGGTGTCGCGCAACGGCCGGGGCCAGTCTCGCAGCAACGCGACTGCACCACGGGAGAGCGCGATGGCGCCCGCGAGATCCGTGGCACGGAATGGCCGCTGCCTGCGTCGGAGAATGCTCCCGTCCTTAACAGAACCGATGAAGACGATGAACCTCAACAACGCCCCGAGTTTCAATTCGAGCAGCTCCGGCGGAAGGCGAAGATCAGCGATATTAGCCACGGCGGCCTCGGGAAGAGTAGAACCGGCCGAACGGTAAATTATCGCGGTGACGGCGAGCATGTCGGAACACGCAGCCATGTCTCGGGCATCCGGCTACGAGCCTGAGATCCCAGACAGCCCACCAAATCGGCGACTGCCGAAGGCAGGCCGGGCATAGGCGCGGCCACCGGTAGTTTAGATCATAAGCGCTGATTGCTTCGCCATAGAATGACCGTTGCTTGAATCGGTTTCGTCCTTTTACGTGCAGATAGCACATCGATTTCCATTCCGCCGGCTCCAAGCGCAATGCGTGCGCGAGGGGGAGATCGCGGCATCATGGTCCAGGCCGGCTACTTTGCCCGATAGCCACAATCCGGCGATCTCCGCGATCGCATTGGGACCGCCGTTCATGAGCCGTGCGGGCACATATACGGGAAGCTTTGGCTCCAACGGAGTTGCGCGTGCATGACCGCGTAGACCAAGCCATCCACAACCCTTCCGAGAAGTCTCGGAATAACGCGCGTTATGCCCGCGGAAACCTTGCTGCACTTAACGCGCTGATGGCAGCGACATCCTGCATCTCGTCGCTACCGCCTTCATCCGCTCGGCCAGGGCGTTCCGAACTGAGCGCGGCATTGATCAGAGAAGCTGCCTCTCACACGTTTTCTTGCTGCGGGCCGTCGGTCTAAATTTCTACCAACGGAAGTGCTCTTCTCAACAGAGGCCTTCCTCCGAGGCACTACTGGAAGCGGTCGGCCCTCAGCGAGGCGGTTTGGCCTGTATAGTCAAAGTGGAGCCCGAAAAAGCGCTCACATTGGTAATGGATGCGAGGGCCAAAACAGGGCGTGAGCAGGACAGCAGCATCAGCACGGGCGAGGGAAGAAGGTGTGACAAGCAACCCCGCCACCCAGAGAAAGCCGAACGCCTCGACGGCCCGCCGGATTTCAACTTGACCGACCTGATCAGACGGGGTTGGACTCGTACCGCTATAGCCCGAATTCTTGGACCGCCCGACCGGCGCATTGCACCGCAGGCATTCGCTGAGTGCAAGTGGCTTGCGTCGCGCGTGTACGATGCGGAAGAAAACGGGCCGATCCGCTACCGCCGCCGCCGGCGGATCAATCTTGCACGTCAGAAGATCGCGCGCGACGGATGGCGCTCGGACGTTCGGATGCGGCAACGGTCGGACGGCTTACCGCTTGATGCAGTTGCTCCGGCGCTCTGGCTGGGTGATTTGCGACCGGCGGACCTCGATGTGTTTCCGCCATGGGGCATCGAGCGGCTGGTGTTCGCGACCGCTGACGAGACACTGCACGTTTTTGCGGGCCACGATCGACGTACCAAGTGGCGATGCCCGAAAATGCAGCAGGTTCTGCCCGGTCCATGATCACCGGCGTGAAAGCATATGGTTCACGGCCGAGGTCGACGGTATTCTATTCGTGTTGCGCGGCCGACTTCCTCGCGGCTGCTGTCCGAAACACGGCGTACACACGATCCCGGCGCTCAATGAGGACATCGCAGATACGTCGAAGATAGACTGCATCGTAAGGACCAAACGGCCCCTCGTGTGGGAGATCCGGGAAAGCCTCTAATTTATTTGCGTCCTGTTCTCAATGGGTTACGCCTGAAATCTCGTGAAGAACCCCGCAATATCCCCTTATGACAGCCGTACATAAATAGAGGGGAAGATGGCTGAGATTGGCGCTGGTCTGCGGGGGCGTCCTAGCCAATGCACGCGACCGGCCGGTTTCACGAACGATCGCCAGCATCTCATTACCCGGCCGACTCCCGCGACACCACCGTCTGGCTATCATTCTGGGGCTGGTTGATGGAGGACCCCGACTCGGAAACGGGATGTGACGGTGGCGGCGGACTGCTCGGCTTGAGGATCGCCGGAGCGACGCTAAATTAAATCGGTGCAATTAAGCTGCTTGTTTTCATTTCGGAATCATTAATCAGGTAAATTCCCGTCAGTAAAAAGCGCTTTTCGTTTTCCGTAGTAAAGTGTAGGGGCAAATTCGAGGGCCATGGTGAAAGCGGGAAAGCGGGGCATAAGAGCGCCCACTTTTATTTTGGGATTACCATGGAGTTGGCAGCGTGAAGGAATCGCGCCGCCGGACAAGGTACCGCCGGGCCGGGCGTAAAAATAGTCCGACATCCCTTAGTCAGGATTAGTGTGTTCCTTTGCCCGTCAGGGCCGACATCGGTCGGCTCTGTACGCAGAGAAATTTGGGCGCCGGCAACGAGTACTGCCGGAGCCCGCAGACAATACGGACCGGATCGCAACGGCATAAATTCAGCGCAGACCGGGTGGGCTGCAAGTGCGCCCTTTCGGATCGTCGCGCTGGATGAAATGAGCGCAGAACAGGGGCGCTCAAGTTGTGACGGCTCGATGAGAGTCGATCCGGACGGCCAAACGATCTCACACTTTGCTTCTTCGTCGCACAAAACCAGGGCAGCATCGCCACGCCCCAACAGGACACCAATATGGAACCGATCAAGACACATCCCATCGCGGCCATCGTTCCAGAAATGTCTCACGCGCAACTCTCCGAATTGGTGGCCGACATTCAGCAAGACGGCTTGTGGGAGCCCGTTCTGCTTCACCCGGACGGCTCGATCAATCGACGGCCGGAACCGCTATCGCGCATGCCTGGAGCCCGGCGTGGCGCCCACCTTCCGGACGTGGGATGGGCAGGGATCTCTGGTCAGCCTGGTATTGAGCCTGAACCTGCATCGCCGGCACTTGAACGCGAGCCAGCGGGTCATGGCTGCGGTCAAAGCCAGTGCGGTCCTGAAGGAGGAGGCGAAAACGCGACAACTGGCGCCGCAAAACAACAACCGCGGTAGAGCAGTTCAGGCAAATTTACAGGAACGGGAAAAAGGGCAGTGGCGTGATAGGGCTGGGGAACTGGTGAATGTTTCACCGCGGACCCTCGAACACGCTAGCACGGTTGTGGCCAAGGTGTCCCCGAATTGATTCAAGCCGTGGAGGAAGGCGCTGTCTCGGTGAATACCGCCGCCGATCTGGCACAACTCCGCGCGGGGGAGCAACGCGGCGTGCTCTCCAAAGGCCCGAAGCAGGTGCGGGCGAAGGTGCGCGAGATTCGGCGCGAGCGCCACCTGCGTGCCGCTGAGAAGAAGGGCGTGGAGTCCGCACCGGGGCGATATGCAACAGCGGAAGAAATACTGAGTGGCCGCTTGGTCGAGTTGATTGCCCAGTACGAGATGGGTTCCGCAGAGCGTGTAGCGGGAATTGAGATTGATCGCGACTTCGAGGACGGCCCGGTCGCGAGCATTCGGATTGTCCACACTTAGCCAGGGCACCAGCCCTAGATGGAGCTATCCCCGCCCCGCGCAGCGGCGAGGGCCGCTGGGGGTGGCTGGGATATCTCATCCTGCCTCGCCCCGACCTGCTGGAGCTTATTCGTATGCCCAGGGGCCGGTTCGACAGCTACGTGCGACGCCACCTGCTCGATATCCAGGAACCGGGCATAGGAGTGGGCCGCCCGGCCCGATACCGGCCGCTCGAAGCTCTGAAGCTGATGGCCATTGATGGCTTGGCCCAGGCCGGCGCCTGGGACCAGTGCTTGTACGACGTATTCCGGCAGCACGGCGCGTTCGAGGCCATCCTCCACGATTACTACCATGCCCCCTTATCCCAGCGGCGTGGCCGGACGGATCCCATCGAGATGAACACGCAGCAGGATCGCTTCTTTATCGAGAACCCCGAGAAGCCACATCCGTACGAGAGCGACCTCGAACTCAACGTGTCGCACGCCCGCGGCGAGTGGCCGCCGCGCGAGTGGCACACCCTGGTCTTCGAAGTGGCCACGTTCATTGAGGTCGCGGTGCCGAAGGTCATCGCATTTCTGGAGACGAAGGGCGTCCAGGTCGAGGACCGGTAGCCACGCCAATCGCATCGCCGTAGATCATGAGGAAGAAACGGTTAAGTGTTAGGCAATTTGCCGATCCCTTAACCGTTTCAAGGAGGTCTTTTATGGAAGGCGGTTCAAAACTATCGAAGTTGCAGCGCTGGATACTGACCCACGCGCATAAGAATCGCGTCGCCGAACATCGCGACCTCGGCGCAGACGGTGCCGACCTCTTTTACGGGCAAGTTCTCGCTGGGTTCTATCAGTTCCCGCGCACGGCTCCTTGGGAGATCTGGGAACCATGGCAAAAGACCCGCCCCGTCGCGCAGACCTTCTCGGCTTGCGAGATCGGTCAGGCCAAATACAACGCCGCTCATGCCGCTGTTTCTCGCGCTCTGGAACGCCTCCGACAACGCGGGCTGATCGACATCCTCCGTGGCACGTGGGTCTATTGGAAGGGTATTAATCTCACAGGGGCAGGAGCGGCGTTTGCGGAGCGCCAAGCCAACAATAGTGAAAGCTCCCCGCTCACCGCGTCGCCGCAAGCCGGCGCGGTGCTGGACCTCCAGACTACCTATCCGAATCCTGGACAGAGCAACGGCTGAGGCGCGCATCGCAAAGGAAAAATCTCTGCGCATGCAGTGGGACGGCCGCGAACTCAACGGCGACGATCCACCGCTGATCGCTCACGCGCTGCGGGCTGCCATTGCCCAGACGTACCGGGGCGTCGTGGACGAAATGGCGGGCGTCGAAGCCCGCCATCAGTTGGCCGTGCTGCGCCTCCTGGTGCCTGTGTTGGACCGATCTGCCCGGCGCCGGAGCGCCCGATAGGAACTATCCACGCGAGGTCTGGTTCCACGATGTCAAAAGACAAATATGCAGCCATCGGCTCCTGGCGTTGGTGGCGTGCATACCATGGCCTCCCGTTCGACCCGAAGCTGGCCGTAGTCACCAAAAGGTGCGGTGCCCGCCGCGGTGATGTCGCGGCCGTCTGGGTGGCGGTGCTCGATTACGCTTCGCAGCGTGAGGAGCACGGATCGGTTGAGGGGATCGACGCGGAGGAAATCGCGGTCTCGTTCGATTACGAGACTGAGTACGTCATGCAGATCATCGCGGCCTTCGAGGAGAAGGGGATGATCCGAGACGGCCGTGTCGCTGCGTGGGAGCGGCGACAAGTGCAGCGCGAGCGCAATGACGACTCGGCAGGTCGTGTTCGTGCATACCGCCAACGCCAGAAGCAGGCGAGTGTAACGCCATGTAACGCCACGGAAACGACTGAAACGCCAAGTAACGCCCCAGAGGAGAGAAGAGAAGAGGAGAGTAGAGAAGAAGAGAAAAACCTATGTGCATCGCCTGCTGGCGATGCACGTGTGTCGGTTGCCGCATCTGAACCCACAAAAAAGCCAGCCAGGCTGACTGAGAGCCTAACACCCCAACAAGACTTGTGGTTCGCAGAAGTATGGGGGATCTACTGGCGGCGCGTCGCCAAGAAGCCGGCACGTAAAGCTTTCGGCAAAGCGATCACGACCCCAGAGATGTTTGGGCGCGTCCTGGCCGCGATTCGGTCTCAAACACCGGAGATGCTGGCGCGCGAAGCTGCTCACCGTCCACACTTTGCCACCTGGCTCAACCAGGAGCGCTGGGGTGACGAGGCCGCAGAACCGCCAAAAAGCAAATCTGACCTGGAGCGCGATGAGCTCCGCAATTTACTCGGGAGGTGATTCATGGTGTCGATCGATGTTCAGATGGAGAGCCTGGATCGGCTAGGCACGTTGAAGTATTTTCCCGCCAAGCCGACCGTCGTCGCCGCAGTCGGCAAGATCCTTAATGAGCTTTGCCGCGACGACTCTGAAGCGAAACGGTTGGTGGATGCGGTACTGGCCGAATTCTCGGAGTGGCCGGGACCGCGCGCGATCAGGGAACTCCACACTGCGGAGGTTGCATCGCGGCGCGCGCCG
>Ga0335077_10001261_pt1 | contig 29847 bp, 24 predicted proteins | sample Lox_Sample_31_FD_207151 | JGI IMG/M metagenome (GOLD analysis project Ga0335077, IMG submission 207151) | Soil microbial communities from Loxahatchee National Wildlife Refuge, Florida, United States - Lox_Sample_3.1 | ecosystem: Environmental > Terrestrial > Soil > Wetlands | place: USA... | reverse complement strand
GAAAAGGTATTGGGAAGCGGTGGTCCGCGCACAGCCGATATCGGCGGCCGCGCAAACACAAAGGAAGTAGGCGAAGCGATCGCCTCAGAAGTGAAGGCCTAGAGCAAGATCCCTTCGCTGAAAGAGCTTGTCATTCTGAGCGAAGCGACGAATCTCTCTTTGTGTGGTTTGTCATTCTGAGGAACGCAGCGACGGAGAATCCTTCAGGGTTGTTCTCCGCTACGCTGTCATCCCGAACCCAGCCGCGTTGGGATCTGCTTTTTCTTCGACGGTTCTTTATGGATTCGTCTGCGAATTCTGCTGCGGATTCTTGCTCAAGCGCCGGAAGTAATCCGCCACAGAATCCTGATATCCAGACGGTATGGGTTGCGAATCGCCGCTGCGAATCTGGCCTGCATCGGCATCGTTCGTATCGGCTTGCCGCCGCAGCCGCAACTCCAACTTGTCCACGCTGGTGAGCACCTGGTCGTGCAGTTCCTCCAGCATGGCCGGATTTCCGGGGAAACGGCTGGGATCGAGCCGCTGCATCTCCTTGATCAGCTCCTGAAGATCGGCCAACGGTTCGGGCTGGCCCTGGAAGCTCTGCCGTAAGGCGTTGAGCTGGCGCACGGCGTCTTCGTAGGCCCGCTGAATCTCCTGCGGCGTGGAAGGCACCTGCTGCGTCTCGCGTCCCGGCGCCCAAGTGCCGCCGGTATCGCCGCCATAGAATTGGCGATCGATCGGGCCGTAACCGCCGGCCCAAGCGCCGCCGCGCGGCCCGAGCTGTCCGCCGTTAGGTCCGCCAGCATTTCCGTTTTGGCCATTGAGCTGGCCCTGCTGGTTTCCTTGGCCGGGCTGACCATTACCAGGCTGGCCGTTGCGGTTGAGCTGTCCCATCTGAGGTTGCTGTCCGGGTTGCTGTCCTTGGCCGGGCTGTTGACCGGGCAGCCGCTGTCCCGGCTGTGCGTTGCGGGCGGCCTGGTCGCTCATCCCGCGGGAAAGCGCCTCCATCTGGTTGCGCAGGCGCTCCACCTGATTGAGCACTTGCTGGGGATCCTGCTGCTGGCGATTGAAGGCCTGCTGCGCCTGATGCAACTGATCATCGAGCCGCTGCATGCCTTCGGCGATGCCGTTCCCGCTAAGCCCCCTCATCTTTTCGCCGGCGTCGTTGGCGCTAGGATCGATGCCGCGGCGAATCCAGTCCGCGCTCTTGTTGATGCGATTGGTCAGATCGTCCTGCTCCATGCCGCTGAGGCCCTGGCGCAGTTTATCGGCGGATTTTGGCTGACTCCCGCCGAGAGACCGCGCCGCTTCTTGCATCTGCTTTTCCAGCCCGTTCAGCGCTTCGGCGGTCTGCTGCCGGTCGTCGGCAAGCTTGGCCTGTTCGTTGCTCTGGCTCAGGCCGTCGACCGTATTGCCGTGGGCGAACAACTGCTTCTCGCGCGCTTCCTCGTCCTGCTCTTCCTTTTGCAGGCGATCGCCTTCGCGCGCCATGGCGTCCATCTGCTGCGAAGCCTCGCGCTGCTGCAAGCCGTTCAGGAGATTGGAGGCTTCCTGCAAGCGTTCCGCCGCGCGGCGCGCCGCGGCGCCATTCTGATCCTTGGAAGCGGCCCGTTCCATATCTTCCTTGGCCTGCTTCAGGTCGTTCAGCGCCTGCTGCATGCGCTGATTGGCTTGCTGCGAAGCGCTTTGCTGCTGCTGGGAATTGCCGTTGGGAGAGCCGCTTGGAGAACCGTTGGACCCCTGCTGGCCATTCGAGCCGGAACTCGCGCTCTGCTGCCCGCTTTGGTCTCCGCTCTGTTGCCCGCTTTGCTGGCCGCTCTGCTGCTGCCCCTGTTGATTTTGCTGCTGGTTGCGCGCCAATTGCTCCATTTGGCGCTGCAGCTCCTCGGCTTCGCGGCGCAGCATCTCCTCCTGCCAGCGCTGCTGGTAGGTCTGGTTGTTTCCGTTTTGCTGCTGGGCCAGCTCCTGCTGGCGCTGTGCCAACTGCTCCAGCTTTTGCAGCGCCTCATCGATCTCTTGAGCGCGCTGATTCTGCGAGGAGGCCGTCTGGCCGGTTTCGTACTGATTTTTCTCCACATCGAGCTCGAGATCGAAGAGGCTGGAAAGATCTCGGCCGGCCATTCCGCCACCCCCTCCGCCTCCGCCTCGCGCGCCGAAAGCCACCTGAATCTCACGGAACGTCGCTTCCGCGCGAAGCAAATACTGCAGGGCCTTTTGCTCGTCGGGTATCGCGTCGGTCCACTTCTGCTTCTGCAGTTTGTCCGCAGCCGGGCCCATGGCCGCCGCGGCGCTGGACATGTCCTTCTCGAAATCGCTGAACTCCTGGTTGGCGTCGCTCAACTCGCGGGCTTCCAGGCGGCCGGCAAGAGAGACGGCCTGATCGCGAAGCTTGGACTGAACGCCGGAGAGGAACTTGGCGTTTTCCGTCCCCTCCTCTTTGGTGGGCTTGGCCGCCGGATCTTTCTGCTTCCAGGTCGCGGCGATGATCTCTTTTTCGCGCTGGGAGATTTCGGTCTGATCGCCCTGGCCGAAACTTCCTCCGCCGCCGCCTCCGCCGCCGGCCGCCTGGGATTGCGAGAATTCGCGCTCGAAGGGATCGGCCTGAATGAAGAACATGTCGGTGCGCGATTCCGAACGGGCGTCCTTGGCCGTGGCATAGATGCTGACGATATCACCCGGCACCAGCTTGAAATCCTCGAGCGACAGGACCGTCGCGTTATCGACCTGCTTGGAGCCCTTCTGCTTCAGCATGCTGATGGTCTTTTCGTCGCCGCCGTTGACCGAGTAATGCAGGTCGATGGAGTTCAGCCCGAACTCACCGTCGGCGTTGACGTTGACGGTAACTTCCTCGATGGGGCTGGCACGATAGTCGCCCGCGGGCTTGTTGAGCCGCACCTCGGGAGGATTGGCCTTGCGGGCTTCGATAAAGAAGTCGTCGGAGACGCGCAGCGTTTCGCCCTGCTCGTTGGCGGCCACGTGATACTGCCCGTCCTTATCGATGTGCACGGTCCCTTTGTAGACGTTGCCATCGCCGCCGCTGAGCTGGATCTGCTTATCGTCCAGCACGAGGTTGCCGCCGTTCATGGGGCGGTCGGTCGTGATTTCGAGGTCGGCGTCCGTGCCCTCGACGGCGCGCAAATCGCCGCCATGTTCCTCGACCTCATTCTTCAATCCGGTCCAAGACGGGAAGCGGTAGGTGACGCGAATCTGCTTGACCTGAGCCATATCCACCACGCGCAAATTAAAATGCTGCGAGGTGAGTGGGCCGGCCTGGACGTAATATTCGACGCCCTCGGGCAAGCCGGCGAAGAGGAACTGAAACCCGGAGCCTCCCGGCTGCGGCTGCATGGGAACCTGCTCCCACTTGGAGGCGCTCTGGAACCGGGCAAAGAGCTTGGCGTTATTGGTCTGCAGGCCGCCGAGTTGGGCTGTAATCAACTGGTCGGCATTGCGCCGCACGGCGGCGTTTCCGGGCGCTACCTGCAACGTATAGATCGGCGCAATAACGTGCGCGCCGCCGGCCCAAATGAGCTCGGCGCCATGGCCGAGAAAGCCGGGCCCGGCGACGACCAGCCAGATCAAGATGGCCAGGGAAGCCAAACCGAGCGCCAGCGCGCCCAGTAAATGCGCGTTGGGAACGAGCCGCTCGGGCTGGGCGTCGCGCGACACTTCCAGCGTGTCGGCAGCCAGAAGTTCGAGAAAGGGCTCCTTCTTCGATTTATCGCGTTCCGAGTAGGTCACCAGGCGCTGTTCGAACTGCGGGAAGGCGCTTTCCGCTTTCCCGGCGGCGCGCCGCGGAGTGAGCCCGTACAACGGGAGAGCCAAACCGAAGCCAATCACCAGGGCCAGCGCGATCAGCAGGACGACGCGCGAGGCCGTCAGGGTCCAGGAGGCGAAGGCGTAGTGGTTGGCGAACAGGACCAGGACCACGGTGAGGGCCAGCGCCACCGAGGTGAAGATCGCGGTTCCGCGCAGGACAGCGCCGATACGCAAGCGCTTCTGCACCTGCTTGATATAGGAGTCCAGGTGATACCGAGTGGTCATGGCTCCTCCCGGGACATCGTCAGATATTGGCTCGAAAGCAAGGATTCCGCAAGCGTGGCAACCAGTAGAAGCAGGACGGCATACCACCAGAGGCTATAGGGTCTTTTCTGGTCCTGGGTCGCGCCTCCGGGGTTAGATGCCTGCTCATCCGTATTGGCAGTATTTCCGGTCCATAGCGCCAGAGTCTCCCTGGGGATCACGTCCAGGTCCGACTCGCGCCGGTCGGCATTCACTCCGACGAGGTCCTCTCGGCCGCTGGCCAGACGCAACTGATAGAAGCCCGCGCGGCTGAGCTGAAACGACTGGGCTGTGGCCGCTTCCTTAAGGGAAAGCGGGCGTTTGCCATCCGGATCGACAACTTCCACCCCTACAGACTGCTCCTTCGCGGTGCGGAGTTCAAGGAAAGAATCTACCATTCGTGAGCCCACGCGGGTTTCCATGCCGGCAAGGTAGCGCGCGGTCTGATCGATAAAGGGAATGAAGACCGTCCGCAGCGGGAAATCGTTGGTCAGATTGTCCAGGCCGGAGGCAAACAAGAGCACGCGGCCCTCGCCAATCTTTTTTTCCAGGAGCAGGGGAGTTTGGTCGGTGAGGCGCGCGGCCACGCGGGCCTCCGGGCTGGCCACGCGCACGGCGAAATAGAACTTCACTCCGGCCAGCCGGTTGGCCTTTTCAATCGAAGGATAAGAGGGATCGCTATCGCCGACGGTCTGGAAGCGAGCGCCTTGACGGGAGTAGTAGAGAGAGTCGGTAATAGTATCGCCAAAGATGGGAATGCGCGGATGACGAGCGGTGGAGGTTCCCGCGGCAATAAAGACGCTGCCGCCGCCCTTGACGTAGTTGGTCAAGGACGCCTCGAACGAGGCCGGAAGCGAGGCCACGTCGGAAAGAACGACGAAATCATGTCCGCCCGGCTGGACGTTGGCCGCGCGATCCACGCTTACGGTCTCCAGATTGAAGGCGGATTCGGCGGCGGAGGCAAGCGCGGCGCGGAAATAGAGAGGCGAACGCGTATCGTCCGGCTCGTAGACGAAGAGGACCTTGCGGGGATCGGAACGCTTGACCGCAAACAGGCCGGCATCGTCCGCGGGCAGAGAATCGCCTGAATCGATGCGCACCTCGCAGCGCGCCAGGCCGTACGGAACGTCGAGCGAAGCAAACTCCACGCTGGCCCGGCCATTGGCGGGAACATCCACGGTTTGCGTGGCCGTGGTCTTGCCGTTGACCACCAAAGAGACCATCTTCTTTGCGTCGGGAGTGTGGTAGCCGGAGATCACCGCCTGCACCCGGGATTTCTTCGGATCAAACACTTCGCCGGGCGCGCTCACGCTTTCAACCGTCCAATTCGCTTCCGGGGCCTTGGCTTCGGGGTGCAGCACGACCGTGACGTTTCCGGGCAAGGACATCTCCGAGAAGCTGGCAGGCATAGCGCTGCGCTGCACGTCGGTGAATAGATGCAGCTCGATGGGCGTGTGCACCGTCTCGCCCATGGAGCGCAAAGTGCTGGCCAGCGAGCCGAAGCTGCCCCGCGTGTCGCCGGGCTGGATGGTCGCCACGGCTGAGCGAAGCACACCGGGATCCTGCGTGGGCTCAGTGAGCACGTGCACCTGGGAGGCCAAAGTCATGACCTGCATGCGATCACCAGGCCTGCGCGCGTCGATGAAAGAGAGAGCGTCCCGCTTGGCATCGGCCAAGCGAGTGCCGGCACGCATGCTGAAAGAGTCGTCAATGACCAAGAGATCGAGCTTCTCGCCCGTCATGCTGGCGGCGGAGCGTTCGATAAAGGGATTGGCAAAGGCCAGCGCGATCAGCAGGATCACGGCAAGCCGGAAAGCGAGCAGGAGCAGATAGCGCAAGCGGCGATGCTTGATGGCGCTTTGCGTGCGCCGCTCGAAGAACATGAGCGAACTAAAGGGAAGCGGCGTGGTTCGATGGCGGCGCAGCAGGTGCAGATAGATAGGCAAACCCGCCGCGAGTCCGCCGGCCAGGAACCAGGGAGCGAGGAACCCCATCACTGCCTACCCTGGCGAAGCGATAGATACTGGCGCAAAGCGCCGTCCAGCGGGTGATCGGTGACGAACAGGTGGTAGTCCATTCCGGCAGCGCGCGTGCGAGTCTGCAAATCGGCGACGTGCGAGTTCACACGATTGCGGTACTCCTCGCGGCCATAGTCAGGGGTGACTTCCATGCTCTCCTCGGTTTCCATATCCACCAGCAGGACGGCCTCTTTGAGATCCGGCTTCAGCTCCCGAGGATCGAGGATGTGGAAGAGCACGACTTCGTTGCCGTGATAGCGCAGCGGCTCGATGGTATGGACGATCTTTTCCGGCGAATCGAAGAAATCGGAGATGACCACGACCAGCCCGCGCTTGCGGAGAAAGTTCTGAAAGTGAAGCATGGGCTTGGCGTAATCGGTGCGCGCGCGGGGCTCCGCCTTTTCAAGTCCGCTGAGCAGGCGATAGAGCTGGCCCTGGCGCGTGGAAGCGCGGATATGGTTGCGCACTTCGTCGTCAAAGACGATCAAGCCGGCGGCATCGCGCTGGCTTTGTATGGTGAGATAGAAAATGGACGCGGCGAGAAAACGCGCGTAATCCATTTTGGTGACGCCATTCGAGGCGAACTTCATGGAGCTGCTGGCATCGAGGAGAATCGTCAGCAGCGTATTGGTCTCGCCGCGATAGCGCTTCAGATAAGCGCGCTCGGTGCGGGCAAAGACGTTCCAATCGACGTGCCGCAGGTCGTCGCCGGGACTATAGGCGCGATATTCGGCGAACTCCTGGCTGAAGCCGAAGTCGGGTGAGCGATGCAGGCCGGCAACAAAACCGTCGACGACGGTTTTGGCCACCAGATCGAGTCCCGAAATTCCCGCTAAGACCTTGGGGTCGAGATATCGCTGCACGTCAGGCTCCCGATGGCGGCGGCATGGACTCGAGCAGCCGGTGCAAGATCTGGTCCGAATCGATGCGATCCGATTCCGCGTGGAAGTTCAGCAAGATGCGATGCCGGAGCACGGGGATGGCCAGCGAAGTGATGTCGTCGTAGGTGACGTGATAGCGGCGGCGCGCTAGGGCGCGAGCCTTAGAAGCCAGCACGATGAACTGCGCGGCGCGCACGCTGGCGCCGTAGTTGACGTACTTCTTCACGAAATCGGGCGCGAGGCCGCTGTTATGCCGGGTGGCGCGAACGATATCCACGACGTAGCGCGCCAGGCTTTCGGCGATGGGGACCATGCGCACAAGCTGCTGGAAATCGAGGATCTCCTCAGCGTTGGTGACGGCCTCCACGCGCGCGACGCGGGTGGCGGTGGTGAGGTCCACGACTTTTATTTCGTGTTCGGCGCTCAAATAGTCGAGGACCGTGTTGAAGAGAAAGCGGTCCAGTTGCGCTTCGGGCAGGGGATAGGTGCCTTCGAGTTCGATGGGGTTCTGGGTCGCGAGCACGAAGAATGGCGCGGGCAGAGTGTAGTGATTTCCGCGCACCGTGCAGGAAAGCTCCTGCATGGCTTCCAGGAGAGCGGACTGCGTCTTGGGCGGGGTGCGGTTGATCTCGTCGGCCAGCACGATATTTCCGAAGATGGGGCCGGGAACGAAGGTCCAGCGGCGATGCCCCGTGGTGGGATCTTCCTCGATGATGTCGGTTCCAGTGATGTCCGAGGGCATCAGATCCGGCGTGAATTGAATGCGGCGGAAGACTAGGCCGAGGGTCTGCGAGATGGTGCGCACCATGAGGGTCTTGGCTGTTCCGGGAAGCCCGGTGATGAGGCAGTGGCCGCCGACGAATAGCGCCGTGAGAATCTGATCCAGCACCTCTTCCTGACCGACGATGACCTGTCTCACCTGAGTGAGAATGGCGTCGCGCACCGATTGAAAACGCTCGACGCGCCTTTTCAGTTCCACGGAATCCAGATTCAGTTCGGCGAGTGTAGCCACTTGTCATTTTCCTTTCTGGGGGTCCTCAAGCTGTAAGAGCAATTTCTGCGCCGGGCGATAATCGGGCGCGGCCTCGAGCGAAGCCAGCAGATGGTTCTTGGCCTGGTCCTGCTCACCGGCGGCGAAATAGGCGCGCGCGACGTTGAACTGCGCGGAGGCCTGGTCGAGCGGGTGCATGTCCACGACGGCGTTGCACTCGCGTACGTCGTTGGTCAGATCCTTCTGGTCGAAGAGCAAATCGCAAAGCTGGCGGTGCAGATCCTCGTCGACCGGGGCGATGAAGTTCAGGCGCTCGAGCGTCGCGGCGGCTTCCTTTGGATTGCCCGTCTCTTTTTCCAGCGAAGCCAATTCTTTCAGCGCCTGGGGACTGAGGCCGCCGATCTTTTCGTATTTCGCCAGGATATCCAGTTCGGACTTCTTGTCGCCGGTGGCCTTGTAGGCTTCGGAGAGGAATTGATAGACGTTGGCGCCCTGGATGTATTCGGGATACATCGCGAGCACGGCAGGCCCGTTCTGAATGACGGCGTCCCAGTCCATATTCTTTACGGCTTCGGCGAGCGCCTTCACGCGGTTGCGCCAATCGTCGAAGGAAGCGGCCATTTTACCCAAGTTGCGCTGCTCGTACAGCCAGGCGAAGAACTGCTTATCGAACTCCTCGGGCGACATTCCCAGATTTTCCTGAATGGCCTCGGGCGTGGTCTTGGACTGGGCAAAGGAGTGCACCATATCCAGGATCTTGTCCATGCCCCAGCGCTCCTGGATGTAATCCAGGATGCGCCCTGCCTGGAAGTAGGAGACGACCACCTGGCTCTCATAGGTGGGACGAACGAAACCGCCCTCCAGTTCCGCGATGGGCAGCAATTTCTTATCGCGAACGGCGAGCAGGATTTCCGGAGTAACGCGGTCGCCCCATTCGGGAGAGACCTGTGTTTCTTCGTGGACGGAAAGGCCCTCCGTGAACCAGCGCGGCACGCGGTGGTTGGTGGCGGTGAGAATAAAGACGTGGCTCATCTCATGCCACAGCGTGCTGCCCCATTGAAAGGTGCCGGGCGGGCGGCCGGAGGGGCTATCCATGGCCAAGACCTCGCCGAAGGTGACGCCGAGTATGGGGCCGAGGCCGGGCATGCCGAGGGTGCGGACGGCAAAATCTTCGTGGTCGGGGTAAAGCTCCACCTGCACCTGGCCGGGGAGCTTCATCTTGTACTTCCTTGTATAGGTGGCGATGGAGCGGTCGACTTCGGCCTGAACATAAGGGAGGAGAAGATCGGCCTCTTTCTTCTGCAGCTTGATGATGGAGACATCGTCCTTGAAGGTCAGGAAATTCTTGTAGCTGTCGAGCAGGCGCAGGCTGTTTACCGTGGCGGCATTGCGATAGCCATTGTCGTAGCACATTTCGAGTTGGCGCAACGGCTCTTCTTCCTGCCCTTGACGCATGAGGCTGATGCCCAATTCGGACCGCGCCGACCATAGCCGAGGATTGGCTTCGATGGCTTTACGGTAGTAGGCGATAGCTTCGTCGTAGCGCCGATTGATGTCCAGATGATGGGCGACGATGGCGTAGGCTTCGCCGTAGGTGGGGTTCACCGCCTTCACCTTGGCGAGCCAGGCATCCGGGGAGCGGTCGGCCAGCACTTCAATGGCGGCGTGGACGGCCATGGCGTCCAGGGCTTCGGGCGAAATTTTCAGCGCTTCGTCGGCTTCCTCGCCGGCCGCCTTGGTGTCGGAATCCTCCAGGTTCAGATTGGCCAAAAGCTCGTGCGCCTCGACGAGCTTGGGATCGAGTTCGAGAGCCTTTTTAGCTTCGGCGACGGCTTTATTGTCAAAGCCGTCCGCACTGACGATGGCCATGCCCAGATAGGCCTGGGCGTTTTTGGGATCGCGCATGAGCGCTTCCTGGAAAAGATCGGCGGCGTCCTTATTATTAAAGCGCTCGTGGAACAGGAGGCCCCAGCGCACGCGGTAGCTGGCGTTCGTGGGGGACTGGTCGACGGCCTGGCGGAATTCGTTATTGGCGTCCTGATACTGTTCGAGGCCCCAGTAGCCTTCGGCGCGGACGGCCGGTTCGCGCGACTGCGCGAGCGATTCAAAACACGCTTGGGCCTGATCGTTATGCCCGTGCTTGCGGAGGGCCTGGCACTCGTCGGGGGTGGCGGCGCGCGCGAGGCTCGCAGCGGCCAGCGCAACGGCCGCGGCCACGATCAGGATCGAGCTTCGGCACTGGCCATTCACTTATCGAGCTCCTGCTGCACCTGAGCCAATTGAAGAAGAGCTTGGGTCAACTGCCGCTTGTAGTCGTCCGTATCCATGGCGGCCTTCTCGTATTTGAGCTTATCGATCTGCTGTTCGAGCTCTTCTTTTTTGGCCAGCAGATCGCGCTTGGCGGGATCGGCGGCCTGGCGCTGCGCTTCTCCGATACGCACCATGGTGAAGGTGGAAAGGAAGAGGCCTTCGTTATTCTCGCTGGAAGGCGCGCGCACAGGATCGGCCTTGCCGGTGTCTTCAAATTGAGGGTGCTCGGTAGCGAGCCGCTTCTGGGACTGGTAAAAATCCGTGGTCTTGCGGTCGGCGTATTGGAACGCTTCGAGGGCGGTGATGGATTCGTTCTTATCGGTGTCGGCGGCGGGATCGCGCAAGGCCTCCACCCAATAACGTGCGAACACAGTGGCGTTTTTTTCGGTCCCGCTCTTGGTGGCGGTGATCACGCCGCGGCCGGGCTTCTTCAATTCGGCCACCGAGCCGCCGCTGGCGCTGGTGGTGTTCACGATCAACTGGCGCTTGGCGGCGACCTTGTCGCAGAGAGTGGCCAGTTCGCTGCCGGAGATGTCCGGGCCCGGGATATTGAATTTGTAGTCGCTGCCGTCGAAGGAGCCGTGGCCGATGAGGATGACGACGAGGTCGTCCTCGGGCTTGGCCTCTTTGGCTATGGTGCCGAAGATCTCGTTGATATGCGCGCGAGAGGCTTCTTTGCCCGAGAGCGTATAGACGCGCAGGTCGCCGCCGGAATCCTTGAGCAACTTATCCAGATCGCCGGCCAGGCCCTCGAAGCGCTGCTCGTAATCGGCCTCGCCGCCCAGACCGGATATGGTGACGTAGTAGGTGGCGGCGCGCGCCGCAGCAGCCGAAAGAAGGAGCCACACCGGAACCAGGGCGAGGAGGTATTTCGTTCTCACACTACACCCCACCTGCGGCGCAGAATCCATTCCGCCGCCGGCAGCAACAGAAGCAAAAGGAAGACCACCGGCATGTTCCAGAGCTCCTTGGCCTGACGAATAGTGATGCCCGCCTCGGAGTAGGGAATCTGATCGGCGAGCTTGGTAAGATTCTGCGGCTGCCAATACTGCCCGCCGGTTTGCGAAGAGAGCTTCTCGAGCAGGTCGCGATCCTGATCGGTGTGGAAGTTCTCCGCCACCCCATCGACGCGCTGGAACATCAGCGTATCGCGGCCTACGTCCTCGTCGCCGTGCTTCGCGGAAATCTCCGCGGTATAGGTGCCGGGCTTATCGGCGGTCCATTCGGCGTTGAAAACGCCGGGAGTGTTCGGATCGGGAGTCATCTCCACCAGCGCGGCGGTATTCTGCGGGCCGAGGAAATGCGCCTCGACGCGGGCATCGCCGAGCGGCGTGTAATTTTTGTCGCGCACATCGGCGGAGACGTGCACATGCCCGTCGTCAAAGAGCATGGGATTGGGAATCGAGGAGTAGACGCGGCCGGGCGTATCGGAGACGAGCCAGCGCAGGAGCTGTTGCCAGAAGCTCTCCTGCGAGGTGTCATTCTGGGGCAAGGTCATGCGCCAGTGCCAGGTGGATTCGGTGGCCATGATGGCGGTGCGCCCGCGCCCGTAATTTTCGGTGACCAGCAGCGGCGAGTTGCGCGTGCCCACCTTGGCCTCGACGAGCACGGCGGCCCCCGGCTTGGGCGTGCCAACCTCCTGGTAATCCATCAAATTGGGCAGCTTCTTCCAGCGATCGATGTTCTTCGCCGGCTCCTCCAGCAGGCGGCAAATGATGCTGTCCGCGCCAGCCGAAGTGAGCTCCACGGTGGCATCCTCGCGATGGAAGGTATCCTTGTGGTTCGGGAGGATCACCGGAAGCAGGTCGGCCATCGAGGACACGCTCCAGGCTCCGTCCGCCAGGGAAGAGCGGCCCCCCAAGAGCAAAAGTCCGCCTCCGCGGCGGTCGACGAAGTCCTTGATCAGTTGCTGCTGCTCCGGCGTGAAATAACTCGCCTCCACCGAGCCGACGATGATGCCGTCGTAGGGAAAGAGGTCCTCAACCTTGTTGGGGAATCCCCCAGCGAGTTCCTTGGAGTCGGCAATGCCCTGGCGATAGATCTTGTTTTCGCTGGTGCGCACCATGGAGGAGATTTGCACGATGCGGTCGTTATCCTCCGCGCGGCGGATGAACTTGTACTCCCAGCGCGGCTCGCCCTCTATATAAAGGATGCGCCGTTTATCGGAGCGCACATCGACGAGACGCGTGATGCCGTTATTGGCGCGATTCTCCTCGCCGGGCAGCGGATCGATGGAAAACGAGAGCGGTTTTGCTCCGGCGGCGCCGGCATTGAACAAGACGTTTTCCGTTTGGATGTTACCGTCGGGGCCAAAGGTAATACCTTGCGTGGTTAGGACCTTCTCGCCGTCGCGCACGGCGAGCACCCCTTTGCGTCCGGCGAATCCGCGTTGGTGAAAGGTGACGCTGGCGGCCAGGCGCGAGTCGGCCAGTGTGCGAGCGGGCACAGCCACGTCGTTGATTTCGATATCCTGGGACTGCTCGCGGCCGAAGCCCACCGTGTGCACGGGGATGCGCCGGCTGCGCAGGGCGGAGATGGTATCGAGATCGACGCCACCCGAATTGTCGGAGCCGTCGCTGAGCATCAGAACAGCGCCGATGGGCAGGTCCGTTGTTTCGGCGGCAAGCTGCTTGAGGCTGTCGCCAATGTGCGTCACCGGCTGAGAAGGATGGAGATCGTCGAGGCTGTTCACCCGGGTGAGCTTGCTATCCATGCGGTAGATGCGAGTCTGGAAACGCTTCTGCAAATCTGTGAGCACGCTGCCCTGAAGGGCCTTGACGGCCTGGGCTTCGCGGGTGCTACCGTTTTCGTTGATGCCCATGCTGCTGGAATCGTCCACCACGACGGCAATGATGTTCTGCTGGGGCTTCAGTTCGGAGACCATCAACGTGGGCTGCCAAAGCAGCAGGAGCAGCAGCGCGGCCAAGGCGCTTTGCACCAGCCAGAGAACGCCCATGCGCCAGTTGCGGAGAGTGGGGACGGTTCTCGGAAACTTGCTGCGAAGCAGGAGGGCCAGGCCGCCGCTTACGGCCAGGATGAGCGCGGCCAGTATCCACTTCGGCCAGCCGGCGAGCAGAACGAGTTCGCCCCTGGAGAACGCCGAAGCGGGATACTTGAACAGAAATTCAAACATGATTATCCAGCGCCCCAACTCGTGATCTGTGGCGCGAAAAATATACGCCACCCCGGTGGAAATTTCGCCACCTGGGAATTGTTGGCCGGAAAAACCTAACGAAATTCGCTACATTGAAAACTAAATCTCACTGATGTCCCAAGCTGGACGGAACGCGCTCGAAAAGATGAGAAGTCCGCGCCGCCTTGCCTCCATGAGTACCGCGTAAGAGTTCTTCGCAAGCTCCCTCTAAGATGCACGGCTCAATTCTCGCGGATGCATCTCTGATTCCATTCCCCAATGTTCTGGGCTTCCTGATCGAATGGTTTCGAGCTCGCGCCGGCGGGGACGCCGTAACCGCTACCCGAGAGTATCAAAATGCCGCCAGCATCTCCAGCGGCAACCCTGGGAACCCAGCGCGTCAGCTTCCGGGGTCGTGGCGCAGATGGTCGCCCTTAGACGCCTTTAGAAATGGCCCAAGTTCCCCCGGGTTTTGTCACGTAAAGAGAACGCCGGAATGGGATACAAAACGAGCAGGCTTCACTTTCGTGATACGGCCTTCGCGGACTCCCCGAGCCAGCCAATCCTTCATTTGCGGGACACGTACGCATAACTTGTTTGCGAGCCATTCTGCAGTTTGAGGTTCGTTAAGGAGGTCCGTCACTTGTCCGATAACTAGGGAGTAGGCGTCGCGACATTGGCCGTCTGCTGTGGGAAGAGTTTGCTGCGCCGACTTCAATGTGCTTAGAGAGGGCGCAACCGCTTCTGACGAGGCGGGTTTTTCGTTGTCCGCCTCTACCTCATTCCGTTCCTCTGATACGGCGAACTGCTTGATCGGCTGTGAAAAGAGTTGGTCATTTGTCTGTGTAGGAGCAGTGAATAATGTCGCGAGGTTGTGCCATGGCTCCTCAGGAAAGGGTACGCCTCCCATGCGCAGCAACTTGGGATTTCCTGGCGATACGCTTCCGGTGGACTTGACGAATACCGTCACGCGCCCGCGCTGAAGCGCCTCACAGGCACCTGCCCATGTGCCACCAGTGTCAAGTGAGCTAGCCACTACTAGAGCGGCATCGCCCAACCCATAGAGCAGCTTGTTCCGCTCCATAGCGGTGTGTGCGAACCATCTCGAATCCGGCTCGTAAGGGGATACAAGAGTCAAACGGTCGCTTACGAGGCCCGATCGGTACTGTCCAGAAGTGGCGGTTTTGGCCAAGCCTTCCGCAAGAACTCCCAACGCCCATCCGCCAGCGTCAAGCGCACCTGACATGGCGTCGCGGTCGATTCCCTTAGCTGCGCCGGAGATAATTGTGGTACCTTCCTTCGCACAGTGCTCGCCAACCCGTCGGGCGAAATTCCCGTCCTCTTCTGAGCGGTCGCGGGACCCTACCACGACGAGACCACCACGATTAATCAGCTCCTTAGGGCCTATTCCGTAGAGAAGTGGCGGCGCAGTCTGACCCAAATATCGCTTAAGACGTTCTGGATAAGCTGGATCGCTTCGACTGATGATCCAGAGGCCGCTTCTTTCCCATCTCTCTACAACGAGCGCCAGAGCAGCGCCACGGTCGAGCAGCGGTATGACGTACTCGGAGCTAACCTCTCGTGTCTGAAGCCCGGCCAGCTTCATTCGAGCTTCCGCACGTAAAAGATCTCCGGGCCGCAAGCCCTCCGTCTTGAGCCATGACGCCAACGCGTTATACTGCCGCAGTCCAAGCGGCTTGGAACCATTGCTGCCTTTTTGCCCGAGCTCGCCGCAAAGAAGGAGTATTGCCTGTGTGTCTGGCGTCAAAGTCGTTTCCATTTCCACCTTCCTAGTCCCCGTCCTCCGAAGAAGTATCGGCCAACGCGAATGGGTAGACCGGTCCACTTCCGGCCCGCCGCAGCAGCAAAGCTAGCAAAGTAAACGTCCATCGGGAGTCCACCATATCATCGACCAAAAGAACTGGTCCGGGTCTGATGCTGGACGCGTCGACGACAAAGGCGCCCGCCAGATTTTGGGCTTGCTGGAAGCTGTTCGCTCGGGTTTTCTGAGGGTCCGTATCAACAACCTTGCGGATGCATTCAATAAATGGAAGCTTAAGAGTGCGCGCGAGACGCAAGGCAAAATTCGGAACAAGGTTCCGATGTCGTTTCGATGGCACGCATGTTAGCCAGGCCGGCCGGGGAACGGGATTCCACCGATCTCCAATCAGGCGGCCGGCCGCGTCGACAAGCTCGTCCGCAAAATGCTCGCCCTGCTGCTTTCCATTTCGCACGAGCTCACCCAAACCTGGATCGCCCCACCGGCAAAGTGCGCGTCCCTGCATTGCCTGGTATTCCGAAGGGATGTTTCCCCGCATAGCATGGTCGGCGAGACCAGGGGGCCACCTTTTTCGAGGTTCGATCGGATTTTCCAGGCGATCCAGGAAGTTCAGTGCTGCCCTTACGAGAGTTGCCGGATAGTCTCGTGCCAGCAGATGCCCTGCGCAGTTCACGCACTTTCCGCACCGCTCGGCCTTTGGGTCGTTTAGTTCCTTTGCCAGGAACTCCATCAGACAATCTTCGCTGGCTACATAGAGTTCCATTCGCTCCTGTTCTTGCCTTCGCAGGTTAGTAATCCTTTCGATCCGATCAGTCGGCATCTTCCAGCGCACAGGATTCAATACGTAGCCCGAATCAGTCTTTTGAATAGGTGCCGGTGACTCGAGTTCCAAGAATTTCAGAATTTTGTCAATCTTTCCCTTCGACAGGTTAACGAGCTCCTGGAGCTTGGGGACCGTAACCGGACGGCTCGCCGCTCGCATGGCCGCAAGGAGCCGCTCTACGTCCTCCGGCGTCGGGAAAGCCGTTCGGATGAAGTAGTCTGCGATGGAGTCATCTTCTCTCCCGTTCAAGAGCACACCATAGGCATTATCAACTGCCCGGCCCGCGCGGCCCACCTGCTGGTAATAGTGCACGACGGAGGCAGGCCGCTGAAAGTGAATGACAAAGCCAAGGTCCGGCTTATCGAAGCCCATTCCAAGAGCGACGGTAGCCACTAAGGCTTTGACCTCGTTATTCAGGAGTCCATTCTCAAGTGTTTCTCGCCGTGCACTCTCCATAGACCCGTTGTAAGGCTCGGCGGCGATTCCTTTGGACTGCAACCAGGCGGCCAAACGTTCGGAGTCTTGGACGGTGAGCGTATAAACAATTCCGCTGCCAGGGAGTCTCGGTATCCAGTGCGCCAGCCAGGCCATTCGTTCCGCTTGCGATGGCAAGGGAATGTTCTGAAGACTGAGGCTGGCGCGAGTCAAAGGTCCGCGTTGAACCTCCAGACCAGGTCCAAGTTGGCCCACCACGTCTTCCACCACACGATCATTTGCTGTAGCCGTCGTCGCGAGGACTGGAATATTGCGTGGCAGCGCCCTGAGAATTCGTACAATCCTCCGGTAATCAGGCCGGAAGTCATGTCCCCAGTCAGAGATGCAGTGGGCTTCATCCACAACGAAAAGGCCGACTCGATTGGCGATGGGAAGCAGGCAGCGGCTGATGAACTCATCATTGGCAAGTCGCTCCGGCGAGATCAACAGGACATCGGTCTCATCTCGATGCAGCGCACGCTCGATACGAGGCCAATCCGCCACATTGGACGAGTTGATGGTTTCCGCCCGAACTCCGATATTCCGTGCAGCAGCGATTTGATTCCTCATTAATGAGAGGAGCGGTGAAACGAGAAGTGTGCAACCTGCGCCCTGATCCCGAAGCAGCTTTGTGGCAACGAAGTAGACAAGGCTTTTGCCCCACCCCGTTCGTTGCACGATAAGGAGCCTTGCTTGCCGTTGAGCAAGTGCAGAAATCGCCTCCCATTGTCCCTCTCGGAACTTCGCCGCGGTATTTCCGAGGGCCCGTCTAAGTAGTTCGACAGCGCGTGTCTGCATTGCACTTCACTGAATTCAATCTAGTAAACTGTTCGGGGCGGTCGTGCTGGCCGCCTCCCCCACCGGGACAATTCGGAACTTTTATTATAAATCCGCGTCGCAGGGCCGTGCCAATCAAGCGCCGTGGGATTTTACTTTTGCAGTCCGAAGGAAGGATGTTCGTAGGTGCCGGTGAGTTTTATGGGAAGGATCTCTCCCGCGCCGGCGCTCTTGGCGAAGAGTTTCTCGGAAGCCCAGGTGAGGATGTGGGCGGGGAGGCTCCCGGCCGTCTTGGAGAGCTTTTTATCCACGATCAGCTGGCCCTGCAGATTGACTCGCTCATCGCTCAAGCTGTAAGCGCCCTGCATATTGGCAAGAGCGCCCGGCACGGAAAACGACAAGCGCGAAAAGTGGGCCACGGCATCGAGGAGCTCGAGCCGGCCTTGGAGGTTGGCGGGTGGATCCGGGAGGTCGGCGAGGGACTGGGGTACCTTCTGGCCGGCGCCCCGGGAGCTCAAAGTGTTCACTTTCGCCTGGGTGTCCGGCTGGATGAACGTTGCTGCGTCAATCTTGAACTCCCCCTGCAAACGAACTCGCTGAATGAACTGCCGTTTCCCGCCGGGAATGACGACGTGGCCATGGAGAGCCATCGGCCCCATTATAGAAGGTTCCTTTTGCGCCGAGAGCAGCCAGAGCAAGTCTTCGATCCGTCCCTCGGTGGCATCGACTTGCAGCGAAGCCACTCTGCCCGCGCCTTTGGGGCGTTTGATATCGCCTCGGATCATGGCGCCTGTGCCGCGGAACTGCGCCTGGACAGCCTGCAAGGTCACGTCGCCATTGGAGCAGTTGACCACGGCCTGGAAGTCCGTTTTCAGGTTCACCTCATGCCCGGCGGATTTCACCCGGAACTCGGGCGTATCCGTGGCGCCCTGCACCCGCAGCGCATTGGCCGGTCCTGCAAACGACCCTTGCGAAGCCAACGTGCCGCCGATTCCGGGGAGGCTGTCCAGGTGAGCGTCGCTGAAGGTGTAGGAACCGGAGATGGGGGTATCCGCAATCCTTTCTACCTTCCAGGGATCAAACTGCCCGTCCCCCTGAATGTGTCCCGGGGGCAGTGCGTTATCCATATCGACGTGAAACGAAATGGGTTCGTCGCGGACGACATGATTCAGCGTGAGCCGATGAATCGGAAATATCAGCGGAGGCTTATCGCGACGCGGATATTGGAGGACGGCCCTCTCGATAATCAGTTCGGATACGCTGGTGGAAGTACTCTTTGAACCGTTCGCCGAACCGCGTTCGGAGCCTTCTGTGCCGTTGGTTTCCCCTCCCGAAGCCTTGGCCCCGGCGCGGCTGCGCTGGATCTCCACGTGGACGTCCTCGAGGCGCATCATCTCCACCCGGTGATGCCAAATCTCCCGATAGTTTGAGGTGACGGTCAAACGCTGTATGGTGACGACGGGCGGGGAGCCGGGTTCGCCCGCACGCCGCACTTGCAGGTCGCGAATCACGCAGCCGGGCGGGAAATAGGTGGCGCGGAAATCGCGGAAGCGGACGTCGCTGGAGGTCTCCTCGCTGAGCCGTTGGGCAATCTTGCGCTGCGTAAACGGCCAAAAGACGGCCAACACAACGGCATAAACGCCGATCAGAATAAGGGCGACCCGTCCGGCGATTCTGGCTATGCGGGCGCTCCTGGCCGGTCGCGCATTTACGTCATTGCCGGATGGAGGATTCGCCGGGAGTTGGCGAGCACTCATACCACTCAGTAAACCCGTAGAGAGCAACTCCCGCAATCAGTTTACAAACTCAAAGAACCCGGCGATTCCCTGTATGGTTAGGCTCCGATAGGCGGCGTAGGGTGTCGTTTCAAGAGTGGTTCGCTTGCGACGGCCTTCCCCTGATTTCTGTTGGCCGGGGCCTGATCGCGCGAGGCTTCGACCGGAGGAGTTATGCTTCGCTGGGCTGCTGCCTTTTTTATCATCGCAATTGTCGCGGCAATTTTCGGCTTTGGGGATATTGCCGCGGCCGCCACGGGAGTGGCAAGAATCCTGTTCTACGTGTTTCTAATTCTGTTCTTGATCTCCCTGATCGGCGGAGTAAGCTTCCGACACCGCGCCTGATCGATTTGGTCCGCGGCAGATCCGTTCTATACTGCTGACGCCTGGCCGGATCTCCACCCGATTCCCAGGGCAGCGGGCTGCCCTGATCACAGCTCCAATTACATTCTCAAGGAGATATATGCGTACCCAGCCGACAGCTCATAGCGCTCGACGTGCTTCCGACACTCGCGGTCCAGCGGGGAGGGCCAAGCCTCGATTCGTTCGGTCCTTGTTTGTATTTGCGTTTTCCTGTGCCGCGCTGCTGATGGCCGGCACGGCCCGGGCGGATACCGTCGTCATGGAGAACGGCGATGGCTTCCGAGGGACGATTGTAGGGTTCGATGGAAAACAACTGACGCTAAGACTCGACTATGCGGGCCCAGCTACGGCTAACGGCATGATCGCATTGCAATGGTCCGCCGTGCGCCAAGTGGCGTCCAGCGAGACGATATATGTGGTTACGGCGCAGGGAATGACCGTCAGCGGTGTGGCCTCGACGGACGCCGGCGATCTGGTCATCACGTCAGCCACGGGCGCACCCACGCGGATCCCCTTCGCAAATGTAGCGGCAATCCGTTCGCAGGACACGGAAACGGCTTACGAGCACACCCTGCATCCCGGACTGCTGGAAAGCTGGCAGACCACGACTGCTCTAGGGTTCGCTCTGGCGCGCGGAAATAGCCGCACAACGAACCTGAATCTGGCGTTCAATGCGGCGCGCACCACGCTGCACGACAAACTGGCGGCCTACGCGACTTCGGTCTACGCCTCCAGCGGCGTGGCCGTGGCGCCCGGCGTGACCGCCGGGGTAACGGCCAATGAAATTACCGGAGGCGCGCGCTACCAGCATGATGTTCGCGACAATGCCTTCTTGTATGGCAGTGCGGATTTTGTCTACAACGAGCTGCAATTCCTGAACCTCCGGTCGATCCTGGGCGTGGGCGGGGGCTACCACGCCATCAACCAACCGAGTACAAAGCTGGACTTCTACGCCGGTGGGAACTACACGCGTGAGTCGTATTCCACGGGTATCCTGCGGAACGTGGCGGCGGCCACCGTGGGCGATACATTCAGCCACCAGTGGAATGCCACGACCCTCAAGGAAACCTTCGAGATCTATCCCCAACTAGGTCCGCTGGGGCCCTACCGCTTCGCGTTCACCATGGGCCTGTCCTCGAAGATTCGTGCCTGGTTAGGCTGGCAAACCAATATCAGCGATCTGTATGTCAGCGACCCCATTCCGGGCACGGTGGCGAACGATTTCATCTTCTCGACCGGCTTGAATGTGACGTTCAATCATTAGAGGGGCGTTAGAGGGCATTCGGCCAGAGGCCATAAAGAGTGTCGGGCATCCGGAACCGGCGGCATAAGGTATTCGCCGTAGAGATACGTGTGACAACTTCTGTCACACTAGCCCGCACTGCGAATTGCGAATTTTTTGGTCGGAGAAATCGATGAGCAAATTTGAGCCGCTGGAATTCGGGACGCCCGAAGTCGCCGAAATACGCGAAATGAACGACACGCTGGAGAGCTGGCACGATAGCGACCGGCAGGCGCACGTAGTCCAGTTCTACGAAAAGGACTCCTTTCTTGTCGATCAAGTGGGCCGGTTTATCGGAATGGCCCTGGGCGCGGGAGATGCCGGCATCGTAATCGCCACCCAGGCGCATCGCGAGGAGATCGAACGCAACCTCGAAACGCGGGGTTTGGACGTGGCCCGGGCCGCCGCCCAAGGACGTTATGTTCCGCTCGACGCGGTCGAGATGCTGGAGAAGTTCATGGCCGGCGCCTGGCTCGCGAACTGCACGACGGCGCGGGGCAGATCCTGGCGGCACTGAACATGAATCTGGAAACTCTGGCGGAGGCGACCAAGAACCAGCTCGCCCCGAACCTCTCTCGCAGGCTGGCGGAGAGCATCAACCTCGCGAGCCAGGTGATCCGGGAGACGCGCACACTCTCTTACCTGCTGCACCCGCCCCTGCTCGACGAAGCGGGCCTGCTCGATGCATTGCGCTGGTTCGTGGGAGGATTTATCGACCGCAGCGGCATCGACACGGCGCTCCAAGTGGGCGACGATTTCCCGCGTCTGTCGCGCGATCTGGAGATGGCGATCTTCCGGATCATTCAGGAGGCCTTGACGAATATCCATCGGCACTCCGACAGCCTAACCGCTTCGATTCAGTTGGCCGTGGCCGGCGAAGAGATCCTTCTCACTGTGTCGGACGAAGGCCAAGGCATCCATCCGGCGCCGGAGCAAGCTGAGCAGAATGGCGGCGCCGGTGCGAAGCGAAAGCTTGGCGTGGGCATCGCGGGAATGCGCGAGCGCGTTTTGCAGTTGAACGGCAGGTTCGAGATCGTTGCGGCCAATCCCGGAACTACTCTGAGGGCCGTCTTTCCCAGGCAGCAGGAGATCGAGTTCTAAGGCAGCGCCGTTAGTTCATTCCGCAGCATCTTCGGCAGCGTCGAACGGGCGCTTCGTTATTGTGTCTTGCGGCGGCTCCGCTGCTTCTATTTCTGCCCGCTGGCTTTCTTTTCCGCAGCCGCCTCTTCCGCGATCTCCTTCATGTAAGTCTCGGCCTCGGATTCTGAGCAGACCATCTCGCGGATATCGAAGCTGTCGTCCCGCAGCCGCATGGGATATTTGTCCAGGGCGTTCCAGGGCTTGGTGTAATACTGTGGGTCGTTGATGGTGACCGTGAACTCCATGATGTCGTGGTTCACGCGGTGAAAGATCTCCTGAACTTTCAAATCCCCGGTATGCGGACGGCCGACATTATCGATCCAACTCCGGTCGTCCAGGCCGACCGTGTCCACGACGAAGGTGTAGTTGTCCACCCACTTGCCGACGGAATAGCCATACCAGCGGGGCTCGGTGATCTTGGGGAAGTCGCGTCCGTCGGTCCAGATGGTGCGGTAGACCTGATCGTTCTCGTATATGACGTGCACCTTCTTTGGAGCTTGAGTGATCTCAACGGCGCGCAGGTCGTGCAGGTCGACCCGGGGAAAGCCAATCGGATCGCATTTCTCAAAGGGATCGTTGACCTCGGGCAAAGGATACGAGCCGAATCCATCGCCGTACTTGTGGGTTTTCCAAACCCGCTGGCCTTCGGGAGTGTACGGGACATCCGGATGCTTGCCGTCAATGGGAAAGTTGGCAGGTCCCGACGCTTGCACGCCATTGCGCCAGCCCGCGGCGGGTTCCCAGGTTCCGAAGATGTCATGCACGGGAGCAGGCGCGGGGTTCTTGCTCAGCGGCGTGTCCGGAACGGGCCGGTTCCAGCCGTCGAGGTGCTCGCCTTGTTCATCGGGCCCCCCAGGGCCATTTTGTCCTCCACGCCCCTGAGCATGCGCGACTGCCGGAGGGAGAAAAGCCGCGACCCACATGAAGATCGCGAAAATACCAAGGCGCTCAAGCATCTTTAAATTCATTTCGGGCAGTTCCTTTCGAGAGGCGCATTTGGGCGTTGAATGCTGGTCCTGCTCCAGAAGCCGTACCGCTTGGGGCGTATTCTAGATGCGGGTCAGCGGCCAGGCAAGCCGAAATTCTCGAGCAAAGGACCAGACAACCTCTCGATCAGTCGCTATTCCACTGTGGCTCGAGGCGGAAAAAATACATGGCCGGGCGCCGCGTTTCCGGCACGGCCTCGGCGTGCCTGACGTCGTCGTACTTATCCAGAAAAGCCTTGCTCACCATTTCGATTTCGGACTGGTCCGTGAGCAGATAAGCGCGCATGTCGAACAATTGGTTTCCGATCTTCACGCGAATCCGCGGGTCGCGCACCACCATGCGATTCCAGAACCTGGCCTGCGGAAAGTCTTTTCGCGTGTCCCGCCCGCCTCGCCGGGGCGGGAAATATTCGGAGAAGAGGTACAGCCGGTCGCCGATCCGGGCGATGTCCGTGGTCAAGACATGCGGGAGGAGATACGGGGTATGCGTTTGAATCTGAATATTACGAATGCCATCGACGAACGACCAATCCGTGACCGGCGTCTTGACGATGTCTCCCGCGAGCCAAAAACCGATTTCGCCGCGGCGCATGCGCACCAGAGCGCTGGCCAGAGTGCTTGGCGCCGAGGGCGAGGCGCGCACGATAACGAAGTTCAGGGCGAATAGGCCCACCGCGAGTACCACAACGATCAGCCCCGCGATTTTCCATCTCTTCATAGGTGTCCTTCGCCGGAATGGTTTTCTTACGACCGCCAGCCAGGCCGATATCTGCGCAGCTTACAATAGTCGATAAAAGATCACGACGGAAGTCGAGGCCTACTCGGGGGAATACATTGGTCACAGGCGAGGTGAAGCGGCGGCTTCGCCGTTATGCTTCCCGGTGCGATGAAGCCGCCAGCTTTCACTTGGAAGGGGCCGAATCCTCCGACGGCATCGGAAGAATCGATCCTCCTCCACTACTTTCTGGGGAACATCGAAGAACTGATGTGATGCTGGTCACGTGGCGGCGTGGGCGTGTTGCTGGCGTCGCCGCGGGAGTGGAGCGGGCTACTGCCTGGCTTTGTTCTCCGGCTTCTCCGGCGCGTGGCTGGTTACCTTCACGTTTTCGAGATAGCGGCCCTCCTCAGCGCTGACGACCACGTCCGCCGCGATCCGATCGCCGGCCGAAATCTTCGTCAAATCCTCTCCCTTTTTCACGTTGTAAGGCATGGTCATGGCCTTCATGAACCCGGGAATCTCTTTGTGATCCACCACCAGCTTGTGATTTTCCGCGTCCACGGATTTGACGGTGCCCTCGAGCTTGAAATGTTTCGGCGGCACGCTCTGACCCGCCGTTTGGGCTAAGCTGCTTCCCCCTACCGTGCTTCCCAGAACAGCGATGGTGATGAGCATCAAGAACGCGGGCCCTGTTTTGAATCGGCGCATAGTGTCCTCCGGCGTAGCTTGGAAGAGATACTAAGGTAATGAACTCCCGGCATAATAGAACTAGAACGGTTCAAGCGCCATAGAAGGGAAGACCATGGAAATCAAACGATGCGGTTCGCAGCCTTCCGGCAAGGGTAAGCCAGAATATTTCACCGGTGCAGTGCGCACCGATCCGCTGTTCGAGACGCCCTCTCCGGCGCGCGTTCGTTGCGTCTGGGTCACATTCGAGCCGGGCGCCCGCACCGCATGGCATACGCACCCGCTCGGCCAGACCTTGATTGTGACCGCCGGTTGCGGCCGGGCGCAACGTTGGGGAGGGCCCGTGGAGGAGATTCGGCCGGGCGACGTGATCTGGTTTGCGCCCGGAGAGAAACACTGGCATGGGGCCGCGGCGACGACGGCGATGACACATATTGCCGTTCAGGAGCAGCTCGACGGCAAGGCGGTAGACTGGCTGGAGCACGTCAGCGACGAGCAGTATCGGAGGTAGCGCGGCGAACGGCGCGGCTTGCGTTTATGGATCCAGCGCTTTTTCGATGCGCGGGTCAGGGATCAGCCACATCACTGCGACGCCGGCGTAACAGGCGCAGGCGATCCTCGGGTGCACGAACGCCAGAGGAATGCCGACGGCATAGACCGCCAGAGACAATCTGCCTTTTTTGTCCTCCCCGATCGACGCCGCGAGCGTGGAGCCCTTTCCGTGCCGGGCGATCAACGATTGCGTCAGAATGAAGTAAGCGGTTCCCGCGAAGAGCATCACCGTCCCGTACAACGCCACAGGCCACGGAGCAAAATCGCTTTGCCCCACCCAGGCGGTAACGAACGGAAAGAGCGAAAGCCAAAACAACAGGTGCAGATTCGCCCACAGGATGCCGCCGGAGACCTGCTGCGCCGCCTGCATGAGGTGGTGATGGTTATTCCAGTAGATGCCGATATATATGAAGCTCAGGATATAGGTGAGGAAATCGGGAAGGACGGGCCGCAAGGCCGATAGGCTGGCTCCATTGGGAGCCTTCATCTCCAGCACCATGATGGTGATGATGACGGCGAATACGCCGTCACTGAAAGCCTCCATGCGGCCCTTCTTCATCGGCGCCTACCTGACCTATGCAGGATTCAATTCTGAAACACGCTCCTTAAGATAGAGCGGGACCGCCATGTCTGCAAAGAAACACACTGCGAGGTTCGTTGACCTGAGGGATTTGCTGCGGGTTTGCTTGGCGCTCAAGCCAGGTCGCGATGGATTCTCCGGATCCGCCAGAACACCCGGATGGGCGCCGAGTGCTTGGGCACGGTGAGCTCGCGAACGTCCATCCTTCCTCCTCGACGGCAGGTGACCTGAAAAACGTGTCCGTAAGGGGAGCTCACTTCAAATACGCCATCCTCGTCCCGGAGGGCTTCTACCGGACTCTTGACCTCTACGGCTGCATCGATCATTACGTTCACTCCCGGCGAGAAAAATCAATCGAAGCTGGGGCAGTAGAAGCTAAATGGATGGGATAGACGTGTCAACGTTCACGGCTGTGGATATTCGAGGAAGCTGAGGAAATCGAGGAAATCCGCGAAACTCGCCCGCAGGATTTAACTTTTTTATGTTTTTATTCTGCAAAAGTATTTACGCTCCACTTGCCGACGAACGCGCCGCGATCCGCGAGAAAGGAAACAGTATGCCTGCAACGGCGAAGCCAATCTGGGACATAACGGGGGCCTCTTGGGTGGACCATCCAGCAAACCGTCGGTTTGCCGTTTGGAAAGCAGGGACGAGGTCAAAGACTGACGATGCAGTCCTCGACAAGGAAACCCGATTGGTTTGGGAGCGATCGCCGGCCGCGGACAAGAAGAGCCTCACTGGGGCAATTGTTTATTCAACCACAAAAGTCCTCGCGCGGCGCAAAGGCTGGAGGCTGCCGGCCCTCGAAGAGTTGCTCAGCCTGGTGGATTCAGGTGCTGCAAATCCGACCCTCCCGGCCGGCCATCCTTTCCTGAACGTGCAACTGGACGATTACTATTGGTCGTTGACGCGCGGAATTCCCATGCCCGCGAATCAAAATCTCGTCTGGGGCTACAACTTCGGAAACGCCGACACCAGCAGCATCGTGGTGGCCCAGACAGCGTGCTATACGTGGCTTGTTCGCGGCAGCTATGGTCACAACTACATATTGACGATCTGAAGGCGGGCTGTCGCGCTGGGGAAAATGGCCTCGGCCCTTATTTCTGCGCGAGACAGGCGGGAACCTCAAAGTCGCCGCTTTCGTTGAAGCCGAAGTAATCCATCTGCATGCTGCCGTTCATGCGCGGATCGCTCATGCCCATGCGCACCGGCAGTCCGCTGTCCTTGGCCACGTACATCTGCATGGGGCCGTGAAATTGCCCGCCGTCGCGAACGTAAAACTCATAGCTGGTCACTGCCACATTGTTGATGGTGTCGTCCCCGACGACGCGAAGATCGGTCATGGGAGGCGGTTGTCGGGTAGCCTGCGCGGAGTCTCCTCGGGGAGCTTGTCCTCCGCCGTCCCTGCACTGCCATTCCCAGAAATCGTGGGCCTGCTTCTTGACCGCGGCGGCCTCGGCCGCCGAGGCAGCCGCGCCCCCGGCTGAGACCGCCGCGCTCACGATCCCCATCGGTCCCATCGCCAGGTTCCGGGCGATCGAATTGGCCGACGAGGCTTCCGCCTCGGCGAGTTGCTTGGCAATCTGGGCATCCTGCGTCGCCAGAATCCTGTCCTTCGCCGGGGAGAACCACTTGCTGGCGGTGCGTCCGTTGCCGGACACGCTTCGCAACTCGAAGTCTTCGGTCTTGCCTTCGAACGGCATATTGAAGTGCATGGAAACTTGCTTCACATCGCCCACGGTAACGATTTCCGCGGGCATGAACCCCATCTGCGACATCGCCTGCTGCATCCGCGGGTCCGCGCTGCTGATCGTCATGCGCTGGTGGTAAACGTTCTGCTGACCGAGTTTCTGAAACGCCTGCAAAATTGGGCTGTCGGGAGGAACCGGCACGCCCGCGGGTTTCGGCCCCGGCGCGGAAGGCGGCTGCGTCGAGTCGGGCTGGGACGGTGGCGGCTGGTTTGGCGGCGGCTGGTTTTTTGCCTTTTTTCCGCCGCCCAAACCAGGCACGGGAAGATGAAATTGCGCTGCGGCAGGATTGACAACGGCCAGGTTACACATCACGTAGACAATCACAAATGCGTACTTCACGATGCCTTTTGCTGGCAGCGACATTATCGTTTCCTCCGACGATCTGAGCCCGTTCTAACAGATTCCCGTTGCTGGAGCAATGCGCGATATTGTGTGCCGTCAGTGAGCCGGCAAGAACCCGTCGCTCTTATAAGTAGCCTCGGCTTCGGGTGAAGACAGATAAGCGACCAAGGCCTTTGCGGCCTTGGGATCCTTGGCGTGCGTCGAAACGAACGCCACCACCTTGAGGGGACTCAGAATCTGTTTCGGCAAGCGCCCCACAACGTCCACTCCGGGATTAGTCATTTCGTTGAGCCAGTAAATGCAGATGTCGGCGTCGCCCTTGGCAATGGCGTTCCCCACGTTGCCGGAGTTCGGGAAGAGCTTGGCCTTGGGAGTGATGGCATCGTAGACGCCCAGCTTCTCGAGGGCTGTTTTGGTGGTGGTCCCGTCGCTTCCCTGGGGCGGGTCCACGAAGGTGATCGTCTTGGCCGCGAGCAGCGCTTGCTTCAATGCTTTGGGCGAGGAGATGTCCGGCTTGGGCGCGCCTTTCTTTACTCCCAGCGCGAGAGTCAGGCTGGCGAGCGTGGTGGCGCTCTTCGGATCGATGTTGCCGGAGGCCAGTGCTTCCGGATAAGGCGGCAGGACGATGAACACGTCAAACGGGTCGCCCTTGGCGGCTTGGTCTCTCGTTCCCAGGCCCCTGCCGTAAGTCACCTTGAGTTTGTAGCCGCTCTTGGGCTCGAATCCGGGCGCCACCTTTTCCATCGCGCTCCGGAAAGGGTTTGGCACCAAAATAGTGACTTCGGTTTGGGCGCGCGCCGCGGCAGAGATGCTCAGCAATAGCGCGCCAACGGCCATTAGCGAGAGTAGATATTTCACCGATTGCTCCTTGGATCAGTTGGTTCCTTGATTGTGATTTCCCGCGAAATAAAGTTGCTTATACACCGGAGGCACTTCTGCGTAAACCCAATTCGTTGCAGCAATGCGTCAGAACTGCTTGATCTCTAAAGCTGCACCGGAACTCTTGAAGGTTCGCACAGGCACATTCAAGCTGAGATCTCTCAGGCGCGGCGGGCGAGCAAACACGCGTTTTCGCCACGGATTCAGCACGCGATACCACCACATGATGAAGCCTGTGACGAAAAGAATCGGCGGCGCGATCCCCAGCACGACCCACAGCGCCTTCACAGGCCAGCCGGCGAAATCGCCGACGTGTATCGCGTGAAGTATTCCCACGTTGGTCAGCAGGGGAGCGGAGGGAATCCAGGCGATGATCTTGTCGAGGGGCTTGGGAAAAACCAGGTATGCTCCCGTCAGGGCCCACATGAAGACAATCGCAAACGTCCAGAAGCCGAGCGCGCTGTGCAGGTCCCAATTCAAGAGCTTGAAATTGGCGCCAGGCCGAACGGTGAGGCTGCGGCGCCATCTGCGGATTCCCGGCCACCAGATCACCATCCCGGTGACGCTCAGTATGGCGACGAGAAATCCGCCGGCGCCATTGATGAGGCGGCCAGAATATCCCATCAGCAGGTTCATGTGCAGCGCGGAAAAGAAGCTGACCATACGCAGCCCGAGGGGACGGGCGGTCCCGAGGTCCTTTCCGGTGTAAGGATCGATAAATCTTTGATCGGCGTAAGTGGCCGCGCCCAGCGAGACGATGGCCGCCTCGCGGAAATCTTGGAAGACCTGCACTCGCGTGATCGTGGCGCGGGGGTGCGCTCGTCGCGCGGCCGCCAGCAGTTCATCGCGGCTGAGGCGCGTTCCGGCGATCTCCACCATTTTGGGCTGCGACAGGAAGGCGGAATAGAGTTCGCTATTGAAGACGGCCAGGCTGCCGCTGACACAGACCACGACCACGTAGAGCCCGAGCGCGATCCCGCTCCACAAATGAACCTGGAACAGCGCCTTGCGCAGCCAAACGGTCTGCGGTCGCTTGATCCACTTTTGCCAGGTATTCACGCGTTTTGCCTATTAGATCACAGGAGGCGCATTTTGAACGCCACAAAACCGCGGGCAGGACTGAGATAGGCCTGCGAGGCTAAGAACGATGAACCCGCGGCGCTTCGTTCCCTGGGTACAAGAGCATCTATGAATGCTGACAGGGATAGCAGAGCGCCGCGTTCTTTCTTACTTACTGAAGAAACTGCCAGAAGTCGGGCCGCGGTGAAGGGAAAGAGACCTCAACTTCGAACCACTGACCACTCACCGAGCGTGCATTGACGATCTCCACTTCGGCGGCACTTTGCCGCGAGTTCATGAGCAGCAGCTTCTGTCCACGGTTCACGGCAGCGCCCAGCAGCAACAAACAACCATTCGGGTGTGCCTGGATCGCATGCGCTTCCTTATAGAAGGGATGGTTGGATGTGCCGTACCCATACACGCAAACGGTCGTGTCCGATGAGCCGTTTTTCTTTGCGTCCCGTGCTGCCTTCAATTCGGTTTGTCCGGTCATGTTCATTGT
>Ga0335077_10001259_pt1 | contig 29866 bp, 26 predicted proteins | sample Lox_Sample_31_FD_207151 | JGI IMG/M metagenome (GOLD analysis project Ga0335077, IMG submission 207151) | Soil microbial communities from Loxahatchee National Wildlife Refuge, Florida, United States - Lox_Sample_3.1 | ecosystem: Environmental > Terrestrial > Soil > Wetlands | place: USA... | reverse complement strand
GCTATACGTAGCTGCTGAGCTTTGCGTGGTGCCTGAACTTGTCGTGGCGTCAGAATCTTGCGTGGCGTCAGAATCTTGCGTGGCGTCAGAATCTTGTGTGGTGCCAGGATCTTGTGTGGTGCCAGGATCTTGTGTGGTGCCAGGATCTTGTGTGGCGCCTGAATCTTATGTGGCTGCACCACTCTATGCGCATTGGGATGCTGGTTTGGGTTTGGATTCGGCTTGGGATGCGTTGGCGGGTACCGATGCGGCGGGGGCGGCGGGACCAGGTGGGGCGGAAGCGGGACGGGTTTCGGCTGCAGTGGTGGCACGGGTATAGGTATGAAATAACCGATCATGGAGATACGCGCCCAGGCGACCGCCTGGATATTTCCGGGCAAGTAGCTGGATGAGTTGTCCGATATCAACGCCTCGTAGAAGCTACCGGTAACCCGCGGTATCAGGGGTGAATGCGGGCGAATAATCCCGAGCAGCCCATGCCACCGAACCACGGCCGCACACGTCGTGCCCGTTGAGCAGGTCGCGATGTATGCGTGGTTGGTCTCGTCGTAGATGCGAATGAAATATGGAGTGGAGGTGACATTCATATTCGCTGTGGCGGTGAGGGTCGCGGATTGGCCGGACCCGAGCGTAGCCTTCGAGGCGGTCAGCGTGACGATCCATTGCTTGAATGGACGCGGCGGCGGGCGCTTAGCGGTGGAGGCGGTTCCGTGCGTGCCGCCGTGCGGGCTGGTGCTCGCGGTCGCAGAAGCGGGTGATCCGGCGATGGCCAGCGTCGCGATTGCAGCTCCCGCAGTGGCCGAAAGAACTGCTCGTTTCCGCTTGAATCCGGTCACAGATATTCCCCCCTAGACATTGGCGTGACTTTTTGCCGCGAGCTAACTACCCTCTGCTGATAATCTTTAACCGTCATTTCAGCATGCCACTTTACCGGCCTGGCGCATGCCCATGACCGGCTCATAAAAGTCGCCATATTTGCTGTTGTGCCCAAGGACTCGGAGCTGGCCGTGTCGTGCGCCGCCGGGGCGGCAGAGCCGGTCGCGCTGTGCGTCGCGGAATCGGCGGCTGCCGAGGAGTGCGCACGGATCAGACGCCGGAGTGTGTTGCCGCCTGCGGGCCCAGACGCGATCATCAGCGCGGTGACGATAGCGACGACAGGGATGTTCACCAGGCCCACGGCCTCATGCACCGGATAGTGCACGATGATTGCCAGCCGGGCCAGCGCTTCGGCGATGAGGCCAATTCCCCACATAACGCTGAGACGGCGTTGTACTCGCAAGAACAGCGGCGAATGAGCCCCGAGGTCCTCCCACGCTGCCACGGCGGCGGGCCGGCCAAAGGTGATGGCGGGCCGTGCCGTGTAGTAGGTCATCGGCCTGGACGACAGCGCGCTTGCCAGGCACCACAGGCCGATCGCCGCGCTGCCTGCGCACTCCTTGGCGAGCAAGAAGCTCGGGCTGCCAGTGATCAGCAGCAGGCCGAGACTGAGCGCGAACAGGCCGAGCATGAGCCAGGCCAGGTAGTCAGGCTTACCCCCGCGGGCAAGCACTACCACGGTACGGGCGCCTGGGATGAGCCCGGCGAGAACCAACGCGAGGCTGTCGTGCACACCGACGCCGTGCAGCAGGTAGTAGAGCGCGACTGGAGCCGCGACGTCGACGGCGAGCGGCATCAGGATCTGCGCCAAGGCGCCGGGTTGGGAGGTGCTTCGCATGGTGTTAGAGTTGACTCGAAACTTTTTGAAAGTCAAATTTATTTGCTAGCCTGGCCGCGTGCCAGAATCCGGCCTCAGGCAGCGCAAGAAGCAGCGCACTCGCGAGGCGATCGCGGCGGCCGCCGCTGCCCTGTTCGCCGAGCGCGGCTACGAGAACGTCGCGGTGACTGATGTGGCCCACGCCGCTGACGTCTCCGAACAGACCGTCTACAACTACTTTCCGACCAAGGAACGGCTGGTCCTCGACAGCGACGACGAGTTCCTGGCGCGGTTGACCACCCGGGTGGCGCAGCGCGCGCCGGGATCCAGCCCGGCCGCGGCGCTGCGCCCAGAGGCGGTCGCCCTGCTCGACCGCATGGCCACTATCCCCGCCGAACAGGCCCGCGGCGGTCTCGCCTACCTCGTCGCCGTCAGCCCAGCGGTGCGCAGGCTCAGCCTAGAAATATCCGATCGGCACGCCGCTGCCGTGGCCGGCATCATCGCGGCCGCTCCTGATGGCCCTGGACCGCACCTGGCCAGGATCCAGGCGACGGCGCTCGTCGCCGTTTTTCAGCTCATCATCGACGAGGCCGGGCGGCGGCTGGTCGCGGGCGAGGTGCCAGCGCAGATCGCCGCCGCGCTGCGCCCGGTCGCCGCCGCGGCACTCGATTCACTCGATGGCTGGCTCAACTCGCCGCCACCCGCCAGCACCGTGCCCGCCAGCACCGTGCCCGATGGCCGTTCGCGCGGGTAACGAGGCCCGGCGCGGCTCCCGCAAGGGCCGGATCACGCAGCGGAGGTCCAGGCCGTCCGGGCTGTGCGGACCCACCCTGCGTCGCTGTCGTGCGGGCGATGACCGCCGTCAACGGACACGTGCCACCGCTTCGTTCACGCGGCTCAGCGCAGCCGTTCAGAAATAAGATCGCGTGGCTTCAACCCATCTGATCCCATGCCGCCGTACCAAGCGAGCGTTAGGTCGTGCGGGCGGAGCAGATCCCTAACGGCTCACGCGCGGTGTCGCGGTCTTGTTCGCGTGGTCGTTGATTTGACCGCCCGCCTGGTCGATTGACAAGCTGCGGATCGAACCCGAACCGTGTTCGGTCACGGTTGCGGAACGTGCCTGGAGGACCGCCGATTGAGCCCGGACGATCGGGATGAGGGAGCAGGCGCCGCACGGATGACTGATGCCCCCGCCGGTAGGGCTGCCGGTCGCGCCGATCCGATCGTCAGCTTCGGGCCGGCCGCCAATCCCGCGCTGCTCACCGCGCTCTCCTCGCTCGCCGACAGGACGCGCGAGCTCGTGGAGGCGGTGGTGCTCAGTGATGTGGCCATCGCCGAACTCGGTGCCGCGGCAGCCGAGATCGGGGACCTGGCTACCCGGCTGGGCATGCGGCGCCGTACGGCCCCGATTCCCTTCGAGGTGGATCCAGATGGACGGCTGCGGCAGCCGCACAGCCCGGTGACCGGCGAGGCGAACCCGCTCGCCCCACCGGTCAGGATTGTGACCACGGCCAAGGGAACAGTGCACGCGGAGTTCGTCCTTGGAGCTGTCTACGAGGGCCCGCCCGACGCCGCGCATGGCGGCGTCTGCGCGGCCATAATGGATCAGCTGCTCGGCTTTGCCGCCGCCGCTGGTGATCGGCCGGGGATGACGGCAGCGCTTACTTTGCGTTACCGGAGGCCGACTCCGCTGGGCGCTCCGCTCGTCGCGGAGGCATGGATAAGCGGCATGGCTGGCAGAACCACCACCGTGGACGGCCGGATTCTCACTGAGCGGGGCGCGCCAACTGTGGAAGCCAGCGGCGAGTTCGTGTTGCCGCGGCGGTGGCAACCGGGTTAGTTAGCTGGCGGCACTGGCGGCACTGGCGGCACTGGCGCTGACGGCGTTCGGCGCTGCCGCGTTTGGCTCTGCGAGAAAATCTAGTAGAGCTTGCCGTGGCGTTCGTGGTCGGCGTGGCGTTCGGCGCGGTGATCTCGGCCTTCGTCAGGGATCTGATAACGCCGCTGATCGCGGCAATCGGCGGGAAGCCGGACTTCTCCCAGCTCTATTTCACGGTCAATCACAGCAAGTTCCTCTACGGCGACTTCATCAACGAGGTGATTACGTTCCTGATCATCCTCGCAGTGGTGTACTTCTTCGTGCTCCTGCCGCTCAGCAAACTGCTCGATCGTGCGAAGCGCAACGAGGAGGCGACAGAGCGCGAATGCCCCGAATGCCTCACCGAGGTGCCAGCCGGGGCGCGTCGCTGCAAGTACTGCACGGCGCAGCTCACCCCGGAGCCCGATACGCCGACCGCGGCCGGCGCCGCAGCGCGGTAGCCGCGACCGCGACACAACCGCCACGTTCTGGGCAGCCCGTGGAGCACCTCGTGCGCCCAGGCGCATCCTGTTTGTGCTCGCGTACTGCGCGGGGAAGGTCGCATCCGAGCACCGGCGTTGTGCGCGTGCTCGCGTCGTGGCGGCGTTTCGCGCGCCACGCAATATCGTTGGCGGCTTCTTTTCCGCCGCACCGCCATGGATAAGTCTTTCGCTCGAATGCATGTACGAACAGTCGGTCATCCGATAAACTGTTCGACGAAGGAGTTCCCGGCCCCAGGGGAGGTGCATCTGATGCCCGCAGGCGCGCGAATTGGCGGCAGCTGCGGCGGGCTCGCGCATGTTCCTCCCGCGCTCGGCGCCCGTGCGGCCAGCGGCATGGGATTGGCAGAAGATGTGACCCATGATTGGCCTGCGGATGTGCCTGCGAGACAGGTAACGGACGTACCTGCCGGGCCACTGGAGGAGGTAGCGCGGGAAGCGGCAGCCGAATCCCTCCCTGAAGCGGCTGCTGCAGCCGGAGGAGCTGAGGCAGCCGAGCAGGGGGTGTGGCTGTCCGGGGGTACGCCGGTGTCGGCTGCGCTTATCTCCGCTCTGAGCGGGCAGTCGGGGTGGGCTGGGTCGGGCCGCAGCACTGGCACCAGCAGTAGCACCGAAGACTCCATCGGCGGCGATGGCAGTCGGCGCGGCAATAGAAGCGCCAGCGCGGGGGGGATCGCGACGATTGGGGCGGGCCGTTTCGTCGCGGATGGGCTGGGCGCGGCGGAGGCCGGTTTCGCGCAGGGCGGTGTGCTGGACGGCCTGGCGCCGTCGCCGGAGTTGGCCATCTTCTTACTCGACGCCGTTGCGGCGGATGCCGGCGGTCCTGGGCGGACCGGCGCGGACAGTGGCGCGGACATCGACACGGACAGTGGCGCGGACATCGACGCGGACATCGGCGGGAACGCCGACCCGGTCGCTGGGGCGGGCATGGCGCGGCTGGGTGATGGGGCGCTGACGGGGGTGTTGCGCGGGTGGCGGCGGATGGGGTCGTGGGCGGCGGCGATGGAGCATGCGGCTGCGGCGGAGCTGGCGGGGCGGCGGATCGCGGCCGCGGAGTCGGCTGGGTGCTGGGCGTCTGAGGCGGGGCGTTACGCGACGGCGGAGATCGCGGCCGCGTTGACGTTGACGCGGACGGCGGCGGAGAGCCTGGTCGGGCAGGCCCTGGTGCTGCGCGGTCTTGCGGGTACCGCGTCGGCACTGGCGGCCGGCCGGATCGACATGCCACGCGCGCTGGTCATCATCACCGGTGTGGCGGGGCTGGCTGATGGGCTTGCCGCCGCGGTCGAGGCCGAGGTGCTGGGCGAGGCGCCGGGCCAGACCACGGCCGAGCTGCGGCGGGCGGTTGCGGCGGCGGTGATGGCCGCCGATCCGGCGGCTGCGGACGTTCGGCGTAAGCGGGCGGAGAAGCTGGCGCGGGTGGAGCGGTGGGCCGAGCCGGCCGGGACGGGCGCGCTCGCAGGCCGTGATCTGCCGACCGCTGATGTGCTCGCCGCCGACAACCGGATCAACGCGCTGGCGGCGGCGCTGAAGGCGGACGGCGCGGCCGACGGGATGGATCTGCTGCGCGCCCAGGTGTTCCTGGGCTTGCTGCTCGGCCGCCCAACTGCCGCCCCAGCCGCCCCGGCGGAGGACCCGGCGGCAGAGCCGGCGGATGCGGATGCCGCTTTCCCGGCAGCAGAACGGGCGGATGTCGGCCCGGCGGCTGCGGATGCTGCGGCCCCGGCGGATCCGGACGCCGCAGCTGTCCAGGAGGCCGGGCCTGGCTGGGGTAGTGTCCCCGACGAGACATCCAACGTTCCAGAGCGGCTGCCCGGCCACACCGCGCGGCCGGAGCCGGTGCCGCCCGTTGCCGGTAAGGCGCGTGAGTCAGCGACCAAGCCACCGCACTCAGCGACCAATCCACCGCCGGGCCCGATCCCGCAGCCGCGTGTGCTGCCCGCGGGGCTGCGGCGGATAGCGCCAGGCGGAGCCGGTTCCGCCCGCCCGGCCGGCTGGGCAGGGATCACCGGGTCGGTGAATCTGACCGTGCCGCTGTCGGCCCTGACCGGGCTGACCGGCTCGCCCGCCGAGGTGGCGGGGTTCGGCCCGGTCAGCTCGGCCACCGCAGCTGACCTGCTGGCATCGGCAGCGGCGAGCCCGGCGGCTCGCTGGTGCATCACGGTGACCGGCGAACACGGCCAGGCGATCGCGCACGGCTGCGCCACCCGGGACAGCCGCAGCCGGGACGGCTACCAAACCGGCGAGCCGGGACAAGATCCCCCCGCGGCACCCGATGACCGGGAACAGGATGACCGGGAACAGGATGACCGGGAAGAAGATGAGCCGTGGCCGGCGGGCCGAAAACGCGGCGGCCCGGCGCGCGATGCCGACACGACGGCGGGAGGCTGGTCGGTCACCGCCACGCTGCACCCCATCGCGGCCGGAACCTGCGCCCACGACCGGGAAACCCGCGCCTACCGGCTGACCCCGGCGCTGCGACACCTGATCGAGATCCGCAACACCACCTGCACGTTCCCCGGCTGCGGCCGACCAGCACGCCGCTGCGACGCCGATCACACGATCCCGTTCCACAGGGGCGGTAAAAGCTGCGAATGCAACATCTCCCCGCTATGCCGGTTCCATCACAAAGTCAAACAAGCTGACGGCTGGGAACTCATCCAGCCCGCACCCGGGGTCCTGGTCTGGGTCACCCCATCAGGCTGGACATACACCGTCCCACCCGACACATATCCGACCTGACCCGAAGGCCCTGCACGGCCCAACAGCAACTCCTCGCGGTACCCGCAGCAAAGTCCACGCGTTACCCAGAGCTTCGCGGTTCTCACGGCAATGACGGTGGCGCTGCGCGACTTTACCGCAGGGCACGCCCCGAGCTCTAAACTGCTGGCCTGGCGGCCGGACTCGGTGGATCCAAAGGAGTCGCGACGATGACGGAGCCGTTCCGGGTGCGGATCGGGGTACGCGGCTATGAACTCGACACGAACGGGCATCTGAATCAGGCGGTCTACCTGCTGTACGCGGAGCACTCCCGCCGTGAGTGCGTGCGTGCGGCCGGGATCGCCGAGGAAAAGCTGCAGGCGGCAGGAGTGGGCCCGGTCATTCTCGAGACCACGATCCGATTCCGCCGTGAGCTGCGCGACGGCGACGAGGTCGATGTGTCGTGCGAGTTCGTCTGGGGCGAGGGCAAGACGTTCCGGATCAGCCAGGAGATCAGGCGGGTCGACGGGACGGTGGCCGCGGAACTTGACGTGCTGGCCGGGATGCTCGACCGCCGGACGCGAAAGCTGGTGCCAGACCCTGAAGCCGTCTTCCGTTCACTTGCCTCGGCGCCAGAGGTTGGTCACGGCTGAGGGCTCTGCGGGCTGAGGGCTCTCAGCGGCTACCGAGAGCGGTGAGCAGGCACGCGTCGAGCGCTGTCCTCGCGCGCTCTGCCGACGCTGGCAGTTGCAATGCGTCGAAGATCGGCAGGCATTCCTCGAGGCAGCCAACGGCCCGGTGGCGGTCATCGAGCGCCAGATGGCTCTGCGCCAGCTTGAACAGGCCAACGGCGTACGCGCATTGTGCGCCATGTTCCTTGAAGACCGCGACGGCCTTGGACAGCGCGTCGACCGCCTTGTCGTAGCGGCCGAGAACGTTGCACGCGTCGCCCAGAAGATCGAGGAAATATGCCTCGTCAAGCTCGTATGTCATGGTGCCCCGGCGGTCATCGGTGACCGGTCCTCCCCCAGAAATCCCTTTGATCCGGTCTCGCCCCCCGGCGAAGCCGACGACGTAGGATAACTCCAGTATGTCGCAATTAGTTCGCACACCCAGGCAGGCCCTATCAGTGAGTGGTCCAGACTCCGAGCGCTACGCTGCCGCCGCCGGCTACCTGCGTGAGCTGTTGCTGCAGCCAGGGCGCTACCGGCAGCGGTGGGCACAGTACGCGGAACGGACCAGGCCAGGCGCAATCAACCAGCTCGCGGTGGCGGACGTCCTGGCGCACTACCTATGGAGTCATCCGCGCTCCGCCGGTGACGCCGACGTGCTTCCGCGTCAGCTCAAGGACACCGTCCTTCGCGCGGTTTCTGGCCGCATGATCAGCAAGGCGTCGCTGAGGTTGTTCATCGATGCGTTCGACTTGGCCGGTCCCGACGCGGAACTGCTGTGGCGGTTGTGGGAGGGGGAAGTCCGGGTGCAGGCCGGGCCACGCGCCATGCAGGCCGAGCGACCGGCCGCGCTTGGCCCGCTCAAGCACCAGACCCTCGCCCTGCACGACCACCACTACCTCGGTGCGGAAGCGAGGCCGGTCCGTCACCGGACGCTGCAGGTGATCGAGGCGACCGTCGGCGGGCTCGACCGGATACCGTTCCACTCCGACTCCGCCGACGTGGCCCTCGAAGTCGGCCTGGGCTGCCGGGGCGTGACTGGGCCGTACCGGAAGATCACCGATGTCCTCTATGCCACCGACATCTTGCTGGCTAAATCGCTTGCGCGCGGCGAAACGCTCACCCTCGAATATTGGCTGGCATTCAAATTCACCGATCGTCCTGAAAGCGACTATAGGCGGGCGTCTCGGCTGCGGATGGAAAATATCGACATCAGGGTTGAATTTCATCCGGAGATGCTTCCCGCCACCATCTGGTGGGCGTCGTGGGACGGCATCGAGGGAGAGGTCGTCGCGCAGCAGGCGGCGTCACTGGATAGCCAGCATTCTGTGCACCACTACCTGAGAACCCTGGAGAATGCCGTCGTCGGCTTCCACTGGGCCTGGTAGCAGGCTCAGTAGCCGGCGCCGGTCAGGATCCCGCCGTCGACCACGACCTCGCTGCCAGTGCAGTAACTGGAGTCGTCGGAAGCGAGGAACGCGGCGGCCTTGGACACTTCGAGCGGTGCGGCGAACCGCTTGATGGGCATCGAGGCGATGAACGCCTCGGCGTTCACCTCGGCGATCATCTCTGGATTATGCACCATGGGGGTATTGATGGCGCCGGGATGGATTGAGTTGACCCGGATACCCCGGTCGGCGAGTTCACGTGCGGCGGCCTTGGTGATTCCACGGATACCGAACTTGCTCGCGCTGTAGGCGGAAAGGCCCGCCGCGCCGATGAAGCCCTCGATCGAGGAGATGTTCACGATCGAGCCGCCGCCTGCCGCCGTCATCGGCTCGATCGCTGCTCGCACCCCGAGCCACGTTCCCGTGAGGTTCACGTCGATCACCCGCCTGAACTCGTCAAGCTGCATGGCAGCGATCTTGCGGAAGATCAAGATGCCCGCATTGTTGACGAGGACGTCCAGTTTCCCGTACGTCCCCACCGTCGCCCTGACCGCCGCCGCCCAATCGTCCTCGCTGGTGACATCCATGCGCAAGAACCGGCAGGCCGCACCGACATCGGCAGCAAGATCGGCGCCGTCGAGGACGTCGCCGAACATTACCTTGGCGCCCTCCGCGACGAAGTGCCTGACGTGCTCCGCACCCATGCCGCGCGCACCGCCGGTGACCAGCGCGACCTTGCCGTCCAGCCTGCCCATGCCTGCTCCAATCCGCGTTAAGCAAACAGTTCCACGCCGCGCGCCTGCGCTGCCTGGAAGCCGTCAATCTCCGGTGGCGCCCGCGACCGCGGTCGTGGTGCCTGCGACCGCGATCGCTGGCTTTCCCGCTGCGCACGAGCGATACATGCTCGCCAACACGGTAAGTTTGCTCGCCGCCCGGGCGCCCGCGGCCGATGTCGCCGCCCGCAGTCAGGCCTGAGCATCTGCTCCCGGCGGCGTCACCAGCCGGCTGAGCACCTCGGGCAGCTCTCCCTCGGCCACCACGGTCAGCCGCCTGGTCGCCCGGGTCATCGCCACGTAAAGGTCATGACCGCCCATGGGCGACTGCGCCAGGATCTCGCCGGGCGCCACGACCACGACCGAATCGAATTCGAGGCCTTTGGATTGCAGTACCGTGAGGACCGCCATCAGGGAGTCGAGCGCTTCCGCAGGCTGGGCCGCGGTCGCGGCTGCTGCGGGCCCCGCCGTGGCCGCGGCGTCGGACATGAGTGCGGCGATCTCGGCATGCCTGGCGTCGGGAGTGATGACCGCCACGCGGCCATCACCGATTTCCGCCAGTTCCGCTTTCACCAGGCTGGCGAGGGCATCGGGGAGTTCGGGGCGCGTAGTGAGCAGCGCGCGCGGTGCGGCCTCGCCGCTGCGCACGGATTCGGGCGGCTCCTGCTCGGGCGCCACCGCCTTCAGCACGTCGGCGGCGACCTCCATGATCTCCGCCGAGGTGCGGTAGTTGACGGTCAAGCGCTCCTCGCGCCAGCGGCCCTTGACGTACCGATCGAGCATCTCGCCCCACGACCGCGCACCGGCGGCGGAACTGCGCTGCGCGATGTCGCCCACGACGGTCAGTGAGCGGGTCGGGACCCTGCGCATCACCGTCCGCCACGTCATTGCCGATAGTTCCTGTGCCTCGTCCACGATGACATGGCCGTAGGCCCAGCCGCGGTCACCCGCCGCACGCTCGGCTGTGGTCATCGACGCGCCGCCGACCTGGTGGCGTTCCGCCAGCGTCCGGGCTTGCATCATGCCAAGTTCCGAGAGCCCGGTCAGCTCGAGCACGCCGTAGGCGTATTCCTCCTCCGCGCGGCGTTCCCTTTCGGCCTGCCGCCGCGTCACCCTGGCCGCCGTATCGTCCTCGCCGAGCAGCCAGGCGGCCTCGTCGAGCAGCGGAACGTCGCCGGTCGTCCACGGTGACCCGGCCGGCCGCAGGACCGCCTGCCGCTCGTGCGGCGACAAGCCCCCCTTACCTGACGACGCGGAACGCAGCAGGCTGGCGTCGGAAAGAAGTTCCGTGATCAGCCGCTCGGGCGTGACAAACGGCCACAGCCTGTCAAGCGACTGGCGCACGGCGTCCTGCTCCCACAGCCCCGATCGCAGGTACGGCAGATCCTCGCTGTCGATGGGCCTGTCCAGTTGCCTCGCCTCTTCGCCTGCGAGTGCGTTGAGCATGTCCTGGACGAACAGCTTGCGCGACACGTTGTGTGGTCTGCGCAGCGCCCGCGCGCGGTCGCGGGCCCGGACACACCTGTCGCGTGCCAGCCGCAAGGTCAGGTCCTCGGTCACGATCTCCAGGTCGTCGCGCGGTACACGCTGACGGTCGCGCACAGCGGCCCTGACGACTGCCGCCATCCGCAGGTCTCCCTTGACGATCGCGGCCGCGGGGGTATCGGCGGCCGTGGCCCGCACCCCCGGGTGCAACTCGCCGACGGTGGAGAGCACCACGTCGGTCTCGCCTAGCGATGGCAGCACCTGGCTGATGTAGCGCAGGAACATCGCGTTGGGTCCCACCACGAGAACGCCACGGCGCTCAAGCGTGCTGCGGTGCGCGTAGAGCAGGTAGGCGGCGCGGTGCAGCGCAGCCACGGTCTTGCCGGTGCCCGGGCCGCCCTGGACGACAAGTGCCCCGGGCAGGCTTGAGCGGATCACCCGGTCCTGCTCGGTCTGGATGGTCGCGACCACCTCGCTCATCCGGCCCGTCCGCCCGCGGCGCAGCGCCGCCATGAGCGCGGCCTCGCCGACGAGCGTGCGGCGGTCGGTCTCGGTCATCCGCTCCAGGTCGAACACCTCGTCGTCGATGCCGATGACCGTGCGGGCCCTGGTGTGCAGGTGACGCCTGCGGAGCAGCGACCCTGGGTCGTTTGGCGTGGCCGTATAGAAGGGACGGGCGGCCGGCGCTCGCCAGTCGATCAGGACCAGCTGGTTCTCCTCGCCCCGCAGCCCGATCCGGCCGATGTAATAGGTGTCACCTTCGGTGTCATCGATACGGCCGAAGCACAGGCCGTGTTCCACGCCCGATAGCTGGGCGAGCCGCCGCGCGTGCTCGGCGGCGGACACCTCACGTTCGATCCTCGCCTGATGGGTGCCGCCTTGCGCGCCGCGACCGTGTGCTTCACGCAGCGCCTCCTCGGCCCGATCCCGCGCTATGTCGAGGCGTTCATACAGCATCGAGACATGGGTCTGTTCGACCCGGAGCGCCTCGGTGCGAGCAGATTCAGTTTGCCGGCGTTCCATATTAATGATATAATCCTGCTGGTTGATTTTGGCCGGGCGTTTCGCCATTCCAACCAGCAAATTCTAGTCCCTTATTCCGCGTGTTTATCGTCCCGGGCGCACTGGCTGCACCGGGGTGAGGCCGGACAGGTCCCGCCGCACGGTGTGGTTGCGGTCCGCGATCGTGCCGAGCGCATAGTGCGGGAGGATCCCGAAGTACTCGGCCCGCGTGCGCTGGCTCCACTGCCTGGCCAGGTCACCCCGGATCTTATAGAAGCTCACCACGTAGCCGCCCGTGTAGAGGCGCACCAGCGAATAGCCGCCCGGGTATTCCTTGACCGCCGCGACCTCGAGGAATTCGGCTCCCTCCGGCCCGTTCGCCCGGGTTCGCTTGTTCCTGTGGGTGTGCCCGGCGTGATGCAGAAAGACTCCGCGCGCCCGCGCGTAGAGGCCCTCGAGTTCCCGCGCCTTCGCCTCGTTGAGATTGAAACCAGGCCCAGCCGCTGTCGTGACGGCCGACTCGTAGGTGACCGGGTGATGACCAAACACAAATGTGGGCCGTTCCGGGTCGGCAGCGAGCTGGGCGCGCAAGTCGTCGAGCTGATCTTTGTCGAGGGTGCCGCTCGCAGCGTCCAGGGTCGTCGTGTCCAGGCCGATGATCCGCAGCCCGCCAACCTCGTGCGAGCTGAGCTGCTGGCGCGGATAACCGAAAACGTCACCCCAGCAGTCGTGGTGGCCGCTGGTGCCTGGCACGAGCGTGCCCGCCGCGTAGCGGGACCCGGTGTGCGGGCGATCGTGGTTGCCGCGCACTACGAAATAGTCTCTGCCGAGCCGCCCCCAGCCGTCGAGAAGCGTGCGCACCCCGGCCACGTCCTGCGGCACTGCTTCCGCGGTCATGTCGCCCGCGACGATCAGCGCCGCGGGCGCCCGCTGGCTGCGCAGGTCGTCAAGCATGCCGGTGAGCATTACCTCCGGGTACGGCGGCAGGCCGGGGTCCTGGCGGAACCCCTGCGGCCAGTTCGCGGCGACCAAACCGCTGATGGTCTCGCCGACATGCGTGTCGCCCGCGAGCGCGACGGTGAACAAGTAGTCGCCTGGCGGCGTGGCGAGGGTGCTGACCACGCCGGGAATGTCAAGGGAGCCATGCCGTCCTGGGAACTGCAGTGACGTCTGCGCCGCGGTCTGCCCTGCCGAGCGTGCCACATATGCGTAGGTTCGTCCGGGTTCCAGGCCGGTCACCTCCGCATAATGGAACGGCGTGAGCGTCATGTCGTGCACGACCGTCCGAAGCGTGTCCGGCCGACCCGGTTCCCCAAGCAGCAGTTCGGTGTCCGCTGGGACCGGGGCAGGCTGGCCGTACAGGTCCGGCTCGGTGGCAGATCCGGTGAACCAGGTAATGATCACGCTTGTGTCCGTCACGGTCACGACTTCGAGGTCGCGCGCGAGCAACTCAGGTCGCATGGGCATGTGGGACACCTAACCAAATCGCGCCGTGGATCACCTCCCCAGCGCCGAGAGGTTCCTTGGGCGAACGGCCGCACGGGCTGCTAAGTGCCGCATCGAGGCGTGCTTGTGCCTGGGGACCGCACCCAAGCATCACCTCGCTTGCCGCGGAAGTAGACGACAGCCTGCGCGACCCCATAAAACCTGCTGGCGGTTTCGTCTTTGCACGCGACGCGCGTCAGGTCGCTGCCGAGATGGCTGCCTGCGACCGCTTTCGCGGTGCTCTGGGCCTGCCGGTGATCGTAGAAGAGACCTACCTTCCACAGCGTGACCTGCAGCGACATGTCGCGGACCGGATGTTTGCAGGCAAGGTACGCGCTGACGTCCGCCGCATGGAGCCACCGGCCGTGGTCGCGGAAGCCGGCGAGGCGCACCTCACCGATGCGCACCTGGCAGCCGGGGTCGGTGCCGCCATCGTCCAACTCCGGGCGCGACATGGCCAATGCTGCCGCCGCGCCACCGGACGCCGCGACCGGACCCGCCAACGCCGGACCCGAGAACACCAGGAATTGCACCAGCAGCGCAGCCAGACTCGTTAGTGCCACCAGTCCCGCCAGCGTTACCAGTCCCGCCGGCGTTGCCAGGCCCGCCAGTCCCTGGCGCGCAGCCACCGCTGCCCGCACGACGCGGCGGGGCCGCATCATCTGCCGGATCTTCCTGTGTGTCGCATTCCTGGGCGCGCCCTTCTGACTGCGCACGTTCAACCCGCGAATTACTCGATGTTACTAGAAACGTCCGCATAACCAATATGAGCCTCGCCGCCCACACCTGCCTGGCGGCCTCAAACAACGTCGTCTAGGCTGAGTGTTCTCCTGCTCTTACGTTAACGCCTTCTTGGGGGTGGCGTTTGGTGCGCGATTACCCCATTTACAGCGCGATTATCCTCGGTGCCCTTGTCCTGCTCGGTTGCTGGCGGGCGTGGGACGCGGCTGAACGTGTCGGCGCCGCCTTGTGGGTGTTCGCGGCCGCTGCGGCGGCATTTTCGGCCGGCCAGTTCTTTGTCGCGCCGAGGGCACGGCCGAGCCTGCGTGATGTTCAGCCGGGCGTGTCGGTCCTCTATCACGCGGTCAGCGGCTTCCCGCCGCCGAGTGGCACGGCGGCCATGGCCGGAGCGGTGGCGGGAGGATTGTTCTTCGTGCACCGCCGTTCCGGCATCGCCGCTGTCGTAGCGACCGCGACCATGGCCATGTTCCAGGTATGCGTGGTCGCATATTCCTGGCAGGACGTCACCGCCGGCCTCGTATTTGGCGTCGCGATCGTGCTCGGCGGTTACGCGGTGCTCGCTGACGCGCTCACCCGCGTCGGCCGCTTCTTTGTCAGGCTCGCCGCAGCGCGCCCGGGGCGCGCGCCGGTACCGCCGGGCAGTTGAGGTGGGCGGGTGCAAAGATCATCCTTAATCGCGGGGGTCGCCGATCATGCACCCTGCGGACCTACCAAGCGCTCGGAACGCACTGATTGGGCATCTGTGCGGAGCGCTCGCACCGTAGGCTCGTTGTTGTGATCGATGCAGGTACTGAGGTCGCCGCCCGCGGTGCGGCGGCACGAAGCGGTGCGCGCAGCCTGGCGACCGCGAGTGAGGCCACGATCGACGGCGCGCTACGCCAGATGGCGCGACTGCTCGAGGCAGCCGCTCCTACGCTTCTCGCGGCGAACAACGAGGATGTCGCCGCCGGGGAGACCGCGGGTCTCGGCCGTGGCGTGCTCGACAGGCTACGCCTGAGCACCGAACGGGTCGATCAGATAGCCCGCCAGATCGAGTTGCTCGCCGGGTCGCCGTTCCCCGCGGCAGCCGTTCAGCTTAATGATCTGCCAGGCGGGCTCCGGCTTGCGGAACGGCGCAAGCCGATCGGGGTGGTCGGCGCCAACTTCGAGGCCCGCCCGAACGTCACAGTGGATGTCGCGTCGCAGCTGCTGAAGTCGCGGAACGCGGGCGTGCTACGCACCGGCGCCGCGGCGCTGCGGTCCGCTGCCACGCTTTTCGACGAAGTGATCTCGCCTTCGCTCGGCGCGGCGGGACTCGATCCGGGCGCGCTGCAGCTTGTCCGCACACCTGACCGGCAGGCGGCGGTCGAACTTGTCCGGCAGCCGCGGCTGATACCCCTGGTCATCCTGCGCGGCAGCGGCGAAACCACCCGACTGCTCGCCGCCGAGGCGGCGCGCTGCGGCGTCAGGACACTCGCACACGCCGACGGCGGCGGCGTCCTGTTTGTCGACCGAGGTGCCCGTGCCGAAGATGTCGAGCGGCTGATCGTGGCGAGCCTGGACAGGCTCGGTGTATGCAACCGGCTGAACCTTCTGCTGATCTGCGCAGCTGTCTGGGACGAGGTGCTGCCCATGGTCACGCGGGCGCTCGCGAAGGCAGGCGTCCGCCCGTCGCTGCCGCCGCATGATCATCCGCTTGGTCATGAATGGGCACTCGACAGCGGGAATGAGGCCACCGTGACCGTCGACGCCGCGGCAGGGCCCGCCGAGGCGGCCGAGATCGCGAACGCGGAGACGTCGGGGCTTGCCGCGGGCATCATGACAACGGATCCGCAGGCCGCTGCCGCATTCCTGGACGCGTATCGCGGCACAGGCGCGTTCTGGAACGCGAGCACCCGCCTGCTCGACGGCTTCAAGCTACGCGGCGTACCCGAGACTGGCATCAACGTGGACCATGTCCCAGGCCCGCGCGGACCCGTCACCTTCACCGATCTCTACCTGCGCCAGTACGTCGTGGTGCCGTCGGCGCCCGCGGCTGACACGGACTGAACGCCGCGGGGGCGGGCGACGTCGCTGCTCGACCCGACGATCAGTGCGCGCACGGCATTAACCATCGGCGTGACCGGCTGGTACTTGGCGAATGGCTGGAGCCAGCCCGGCATCGGGTCGACCGGGACCGGGGGGTACGGAAGAACTCACGCAACGCAGCGGGGCGGCGTTTCAGCCGCCAAGCAGGCGGCTGCAGAGGTCAGCTGATCTGGCCGGCCGGCCGGTCCGGGCTTCGACCCGGTCGGCCCGCGCCATCACCCGCAGCGCACCGTTCATGCCGAGCCAGCGTAGCGGTTCTACCTCCCACCGCCGTGAGCTGTGGTTGACCCACGGCAGCGTCACCAGGCTGGTGTCGCGGCGCAGGATCAGGTCGGCGAGCGTGCGGCCGGCCAGGTTAGTGGTTCCCACGCCATCGCCGACATAGCCCCCCGCCCAGCCGAGGCCGGTGCTTCGGTCCAGCCCGACGGACGCGCACCAGTCTCTTGGCACCCCGAGCGGGCCTCCCCAGGTGTGCGTGACCGCAGCGTCTGCGAGCACTGGGAACATGTCGCCGAGCGTCCGTTTGAGTGCCTCGAAAACGGCAGGCTCACGGTCGTAGTCCGGGCGGATCTTCGAACCGAGATGGTATGGCGCACCGCGCCCGCCGAACGCGAACCTCCCGTCCACGGTCCGCTGGCCATAAATAATCACGTGGCGGTGGTCACCGAAGGTCGCGCGCTGTGACAGGCCGACCTGATCCCACGTGCTAGGCGGCAGCGGCTCGGTGGCAATCATGAGGGAGTAGACAGGGGCGATGGCGCGCCGCAGCCCAGGCAGCCGTGGAGTGTATCCCTCGGTGGCCCTAATCACATGCTCGGCACGCACCGTGCCGGCCGGCGTCCGGACCCGCCTTGGCTCGATCGAGGCGGCGGGTGTCCGCTCGTACACTGCCACGCCGAGGCGCCGCACCGTGGCGGCGAGGCCTCGGGCCAGCCTGGCCGGGTGGATGGCGGCGCAATGCGGCGTGTAGGTTGCGCCCATGATGGCGCTCGCCGCCAACAGGCCGCTCGCGTCGGTCGCGCTCAGCAGCCGCAGGTCGTCCTCGCCGAAGCCGAACGCGCGCGCCTGCGCCACCTCGTTCTTCGCACGCTCGAGCTGCGGTTGCGAGCGGGCAAGCTGGATCGTGCCGCCCTTCGACCAGTGGCAGTCGATGCCCTCCGCCACCACCACGCGGCCGACCTCGTCCACGGTCTCTTGCATGGCGCGGTTCATGCCGATGGCGCCAGGCCGCCCCGCCATCCGGGCAAGCTTGCCGAGTGAGGCAGGGAACAGCGCGGAGCACCAGCCGCCGTTGCGGCCCGATGCGCCGAAGCCAGCGATCTCACGCTCCAGCACGGCGATCCGCAACCCGGGATCGGCCTTGCGCAGGTAGTAAGCGGTCCACAACCCGGTGAAGCCGCCACCGGTGATTGCCACATCCACGTCGATGTCGGCGGCGAGCGGCTTGCCCGGCTCGAGCGGATCAGGCACCGTGTCATGCCAGAAGGAGAGCGCGCGGTAATCGTTCAACGTGGCTCCATGGTCTGGTCCCGAACACCATTCTCTGCGTTCGGTTCCAGACGGCGATCCGGCGCGCGGAGCGACCAGGACTGCGGTTTAGTCCGAACTTGAGTGCTCCTGCTGGTCGTGGGCGTCGGTCTGGACGCCCGCGGCCTCGGGTGCCAGCGGCAGCGTGATACGGAAGGTCGCGCCCTGCCCGGGCTGCGCGTCCACAGAGACGGTACCGCCGTGCGCGACTGACAGCGCCGCCACGATTGCCAGGCCAAGGCCCGTGCCGCCGGTCTTGCGGGTGCGGGCGGCGTCCGCACGGTAGAAACGCTCGAACACCCGCTCGGCCTGCTGCGCGCTGAGGCCGGGTCCGCGGTCGGCCACCTCGAGTACGACGGCAGCCTCGGCCGGGCACGTACCAAGCCGCAATTCGACCGGGCTGGCATCGGGCGTGTGGGTCAGCGCGTTGTTCACCAGGTTGCCGATGATCTGCCGCAGCCGTGCCTCATCACCGAGGACGATGAAGGGACCGCCGGAGCCGATACTCAGCTGAACGCTGCGCTGTGGCGCGAGCAGCCTGGCGTCCTGCACGGCGTCGGCGCTCAGCGCAAGCATGTCGACCGGGCCGCGCTGCAGCGGCCGCTGCTGGTCGAGCCTGGCGAGCAGCAGCAGGTCCTCGACCAGAATGCCCATCCGGGCGGCCTCGTCCTCGACGCGCCTGATCATGCGGTCGAGTTCCTCCTCCTTGAGTCCCCCCCGCTGCCGGTAATACTCCGCGAAACCCCGGATCACGCTCAGCGGAGTGCGCAGCTCGTGGCTCGCGTCCGCGACGAACCGGCGCATCCGCTCCTCGGACCTGCGGGCGGTGGCCTCGGATGCGGAACGGGCGCGGAACGCCTGCTCGATCTGGCTCAGCATCGTGTTCAGCGACCTCGCCAGGCTGCCCACCTCGGTACGCGGGTCACGGTCGGGTACCCGGCGGGACAGGTCACCCGCGGCGATCGCGCCAGCGGTCTGCTCGATCTCCGCGAGAGGCCGGAGGCTGGCGCGTATCAATGCCGCGCCGACTCCGGCCAGGAGCACGATCACGGCGCCGCTCACCGCCAGGTCGATCACGGTGAGTGTACCGATGGTGTGGCCGATGCTGCCGAGGTCGACGCCCGCCACGAGGGTGCCAGCCTGCGTGGCGACCTGCGGCGAGCCTGGAGGGGTGGTGCTGAAGAGGACCTCGCCAGGTGTCCCGTTCTGGGTCGGGCTCGTTCCCGCGAATGGAGTCCGGTTGAAGACGTAGTAACCAGGTTCGGTGATCACCCGCCAGGTGCCGCCGCCCGAACTGGCTGGCACGGTCACGAGCTTGCCGACGTGGGCGGTTAGCCAGGCAGGATCGGCGGGCACGGCGGGGCCGCCGATCTGACCGGCCACCAGCCTGCCCTTGCCGTCGAGGACCTCGAGGGTGAATCCGCCCAGCCCTGGCGTGTGCAGGAACCTGAACCCGCTGCGTTCCGAGAAGCCGGGGAACAGGGGCGCCTGCCCTTCTCCGTTGACGTGGTTGTCGACGTAGCTCTCGAGCTGCTTACCAGCCTGATAGAGCAGGTAGCTATGGAAGACGGCGATGCTCACCACGCTGATCACCGCCAGCGCGATGGCCACCAGGGTGACCGCCCCGGTCAGGAGCTTGATCCGCAGCGGAATCCTGGCGGAGAACCTGTTGATGCTCCGCCACCAGCGTGCAGCGAGATCACCCACCTGGCGCTGGCCTAGGTAGCCGGTGCGGGCGGCAAGCGAAGCACGTATCCCACCCCGCGCAGGGTATGGATGAGACGCGGCTCGCCAGTGTCGACCTTGCGCCTGAGGACGGATACGTACGACTCCACGATGCCGGTGTCACCACGGAAGTCGTAGTTCCACACGTGATCGAGGATCTGCGTCTTGGAAAGCACCCGGTTCGCGTTCGTCATGAAGTAGCGGAGCAACTTGAACTCGGTGGGGGAGAGTTGCACGGACGCGCCACCACGCCAGACCTCATGGCTCTCCTCGTCCAGTTCCAGATCGGCGAACTTGAGCCGGGGCGACGGATCCTGCACGTCACCGCGGGTGCGGCGGAGTACCGCGCGGATCCTGGCGATCACTTCCTCCAGGCTGAACGGCTTGGTGACGTAATCGTCTCCGCCGAGAGTCAGCCCGCGGATCTTGTCGTCGGTGGCATCGCGTGCGGTCAGGAATACCACCGGGGTGTGGGTGCCGCCGCTGCGTAGCCGCCGGACCACGTCGAATCCGTCCATGTCAGGGAGCATGATGTCGAGCACGATGAGATCCGGCCGGTGCCTGCCTGCCTTTTCCACGGCCTCGGTCCCGGCCGCTGCGGTCACCACCTGGAATCCCGCGTAACGCAAGCTGGCGGCCAGCAGCTCACAAATGCTCGGCTCGTCCTCGACGACAAGCAGCCTGGCATCAGGGCTTCGGCCGTTACCTGTCGGCTTGTTCATGTCACCATCGTCACCCGCCTGTCTGAACGATTCCTGAAGGCTCGCTGAGAAGCAACTATGCTCAGGCGCCAGATGTGCCGGTCAGCAGGTCCTTGGGGACCTGCTGACCGCTGCCGAGCGCGTCGAAAAGCCGCAGCGCGTTGGTGCGGTCGGTCAGCAGCACCTCGCCGACCGCTGTTGTCTCGCTGCCGGCGAGCGGGACGGTGGTGGTCTGCGGTCCGCGCAAGGCGAATGCGACGCGGATCAGCTGGTACAGGTGCGTGCCCTGGTCCACGCTGAGCGCGCCCGCCGAACTTGTCGCCGTCGGGATGACGGTGAACGGGTTGAGGAATATGGCGGGGCTGGTGGCCTTGCTCAGCAGCGCCTTAAGGAATGCCCGCTGGTCCTGCACCCGCTGCAGGTCGCTGGCCCCGAACGAGTGGCGGTCGCGTACGTAGCCGAGTGCCTGGCCGCCATTCAGTGTCTGGCAGCCTGGCTTGAGATGGAGGCCGGAGGCCGTGTCGTTAAGCGCCTGCTTGACGCAGATATTCACGCCGCCGACCGAGTTCACGACACTGACCAGGCCGCCGAATCCGATGCCCATGTAATGCTCGATGCGCAGGCCGGTGAAATTCTGTACCGTCTCGGCGAGCAGCTTCGGCCCGCCAAAGGAGAAGGCGGCGTTGATCTTGTTCATGCCGTAGCCAGGGATATCCACGTACAGGTCACGCGGCAGGCTCACCAGCGTTGGCGTCCCGCCGCCGATGTGCAGGAGCATGATCGTGTCGGAGCGCTGACCAGAGATGTCGTGGCCGGTCGCAAGCTCGTTCTCCTGCTGTGTGGTAAGCCCCTCGCGGCTGTCTGATCCGGTGATGAGCCAGTTCTCGCCCGCGGACCCGGCCGGCCGGCCGGCGTAATCGGCGAAGACCGCCACTCTGTTCAGCTTGGAATCTAGGTAGAAGTACATGCCGACGGTGCCGACGAGTACCAGGGCCACCAGCGCGGCGATGATCTTGAAGATGCGGTGTCCGCGCGGCCCGCTGCCTCCGTTCCTCGCGGCGCGTGCGCGCGACCTACGGGTGGTGGGCGGCTGGTCCGGCCACTGCGTGCCGGGCGGCGGGCCTTGGCCGTGCGATGCGCTACCGCCCCGGGCACGGGCCCCTGCTGCTGCAGCCTGGCTGGGCGCACCGGCGTGCGGGAGTTGCACGGTCGGATCGCCAATTGGGCCTCGCTCGGCCCCACTGGGACCGCGGTTGCCTGGTGCTCCGGGGCTGCCAGCGCGGAACCAGTCGTCCGGCCACCCATCCATGATGTCGGTACCTCGTCCGTCCGGTTATCACTGGGACTGTTTCACCATAGGCGGCGGCGCCAGTGCTTGTGACGGGTTAGTTCTGGTCGGGGTCGGTGAACACGAGCCGCAGCGGGATGCCAACGACGGCGAGGAAAACAATCGCGCACAGCAGCATGTTGAGCCACACCCAGTTCGTCATGGCAGAATCTCCAGTTCCCTAGGGAGGCGGGCCTGAATGCGGGCTGGTCATGAAAACAGCCTCGCCCGCCGGGCTCTGCGGCCTGTCGGAGGAACTTCTGAGCCAGCTATGAACCCGCGGGGTACTGCTCATCTGCCGGGATGGCGGGCTCAACCGCTGAGACCAGCTGCTCACACCAGACCACCTTGCCTGCGGCGGTCCTGCGGGTGCCCCACCGCTGCGCGAGCTGGCCGACGACATGGAGCCCACGCCCGGCTTCGTCGTCGCCGCCGGCCTGCTTGAGCCTCGGCAGCGCGGCGGAGTCGTCGAGCACTTCGCAGACCAGCGTCCGCTCGAGGACCATACGGACAGTGATCTGACCGCTCGCGTACCTGAGCGCATTCGTCACGAGCTCCGACACAAGCAGCTCGGTCGTGTCGGCAAGGTCGTTCAGCTCCCACTGCTTGAGCGACGCGCGGACCAGTGCGCGCGCCTCGCCTACGGCGACTGGGTCGGCGTCCAGTATCCAGGTGACGTAGTGGTCTGCGGGCAACTGCCGCAGGCGCGCGATGAGCACCGCGATGTCGTCGCGCTGCTCATCCGCGTAGACGCCGTCCAAGGTCGCCTTGCACAAGTCCTCGAGCGGGCGGGACAGCGATCCAGGACCGAAGATGTTCCGCAGCCGGGCAAGGCCGTCATCGATGTCCCTGGTGCGGTTCTCCACCAGCCCGTCGGTGTACAGCACGAACAGGCTGCCATTGTCGATCGTGAACTCCTGGCTGTGGATCGGGCCTTCCCCGATGCCGAGCGGGGGCGCGGGTGGCACCTCGAGGTACACGCTGGTGCCGTCAGGCCGGACAAGCAGCGGCGGCAGATGGCCTGCCGAGGCGACCTCCAGAATGCCTGTCACCGCGTCGAACACGGCGTACGCACACGTCGCGAAGTGCGGTTCGCGTTCGCCGAGCTTCTGCATGAGCTCGTCAAGCTGCTGCAATGACTCGGCGGGCGAGAGCTCAAGCCTGGCAAGGGTCTGAATCGCGGTGCGCAACCTGCCCATCGTGACGGCGGCGCGCACCCCGTGCCCAGCCACGTCGCCGACCACAAGCGCGACCCGTGCGCCGGGCAGCGCGATCGATTCGTACCAGTCGCCGCCAACCTCGATGAGCTTGCTGCCCGGCAGATAGCGATGCCGGACCTCGACAGAAGACGGTGCGGAAAGCCCGGTCGGCAGCAGGCTGCGCTGCAGCGTAAGCGCGGTGGCGCGCTCCCGGCTGTAACGGCGGGCATTGTCGATGAAGATTGCGGCGCGGGAGGCGAACTCCATGCCGATCTCGGTGTCGTACGGGTCGAAGGTGCGGTTGCCCGGCTTGCGCGTGCACACGAAGAACCCGAGTGTGCTGCCCCGTGCCACAAGAGGAAGCAGTAGGATGGACGCGCCGGAAAGCAGTTGCGCGACGGGCCTGCGCTGCCAGGCTTCCGCGAGGCCGTTGGCACTCTCGTCCGCGAGCCTGACCTCGCGGATCGGCTCGCCGGAATCCATACACCTTACGTACATGGAGCCACTCGGGTAGCGCAGCACTTCGCCGGTGGGAAACGCCGCGTCCCAGGCGTTGTTGGCGTCGTCATAAGCGACGGCGATCCGTCGCAGCAGGTGCGACCCCTCCGTTGAATAGACCGGGAACTCGTCCTCACCGACCAGGCTCTCGAGCACGAGCAAGGCGCCGGCATTGCAGAAGTGCGGCACGATGACGTTGCTCAGGCCGCGGCCCATCTGGTCCAGGTCGAGTGTCGCGCCGATCCGCGTGAATGAGTCGTCGAGCAGGGCGCGCCGCATCAGCGCCGGGTCGATGAACCGCTCGTCACTGGACGGCGCGATCCGGATGACCACGAGTGCGGCGGGGCCGGGCTGGCTCGCGCAGACCGGCTGAACGGTCACGACCGCGTCCGTTGCCGAGTGGTTTTCGCGCTTGATCGAGAGCACCGCCGTGCTCTCGCGATCGGTGCGAACCGCCTCGAGCAGGCTGACCAGCGCCGCCTCCTGCTCCGCCGGGGCAAAGACCAGGTCGCGCAAGCGAGCGCCAAGCAGGCTGCCTCGCGGTAGCCCGAGGGCGCCCGGGGTGGCCCGGTCATACTGCAGGATCTGGCCGAAGTGATCCACTCCGAGCACGAGGGTGCGGCCAGACAAGCTCGCCAGGTGTCCCTTACGAAGGGACGCGCTCGGCCCGGGTACGGTGCTCGCACCGGCGATCCCAGATGCCACTTGCTCCGCTCCTGTCACCAGGCTTCGATAGGACGATTTTTGCCAAATCCGTGCTAACCATGGATTATCTCGATAGCCACACCTGCTGAATAGGCTGAACTTTACATCCGCAGATCGCCACATGACCCACCTTGTGCCGAGGAGGTGGCGAGGAGGACTTGTTGTGCGCGCGTGTCCGCGCAACGTCGTTGTCGTCGGAGCCGGGCCCACGGGCCTGACTCTCGCGGCCGAGCTAGCCTTGGCTGGCGCGCAGGGGTGCCCGGACGCGCATGAGCCAGGCGACGGGATAGGCTCGGGTGCCACCCGCGAGGCCGTGCACCACTGGTGTGAACCCTTTGCTTGGGGGTGAGCGATGGGATTCGAACCCACGACATCCAGGACCACAACCTGGCGCTCTAACCGACTGAGCTACGCCCACCAAGAGCGCGCGGCGAGCGCGCTTGATGAAGCATAGCCGCACGCGGCCGCCGCACCGAATCCGATCGCGCAAGCGCGTCCCCGCGCTCAGCCGTGAGGGGACCCGTCGGGTGCCCGGCCGGGGGTGGCGGGCGCGGCAGAGATGTCAGCTCCTGCGGTGCCGTCTCGTGCGGTGCCGTCCCCGGCGGGTTCAGGCGGGACGACGTACATCCGCGCCAGTTCGCGCGCGGTGGTCGAATCCGGCCCCGGCCTGGGCACGAATACCGCGGCACGGTAGTAACGCAGTTCCAGGATGCTCTCGGTGACGTCGGCAAGCGCCCGATGGCCGCCCTTCTTCACCGGGCTCGCGAAGTAGACGCGCGGGTACCAGCGCCGCACCAGTTCTTTCACGCCAGACACGTCAACCATCCGGTAATGCAGGAAATTGTCCAGCTCAGGCATGTCGCGGGCGATAAAGGAGCGGTCGGTCGCGATGGAGTTCCCGCACAGCGGCAACTTCCTCGGGTCGGGCGCGTACCCGCGCACGTAATCAAGCACCTGCTGCTGCGCCTCGGCCAGCGTAACGCCGCCCGCGAGCTCCTCAAGCAAGCCCGATGCGGTGTGCATGTCGCGGACCACGTCGGACATCTGGGCGACCGCCTCTGGCGGCGGCTTGATAACCAGGTCGATGCCCTCATCGAGCACGTTGAGCTCGCCGTCGGTGATCAGGCAGGCGATTTCGACCAAGGCGTCACGTTGCAGGTCGAGACCTGTCATTTCGCAGTCGATCCAGACGAGCCGGTCGGTCATTGCTCCAGCTTACGACCATGGATCCTGGACGGCTGCCGCATGCCGCACGGCCTGGTGACCTGGCACTGCTGCCAGCAGCGGTTGCCTTGATCACGTTCTGCTACGCACGTGCGCGGGCACGGCCACGCCCGGCGGGAGACCCGGGTCGGCCTCGGGCTCGCCGAACGCCGTCCGAACGGGGAGCACCCCTGCCCAGACACCGAGCTCATGGTCCTCAGGGTCGTCCGCGGGAGGTCCGGAGCGCACCTTGACCGAGGCTTCCGCGAGCGACATCGCAATTACCGACGTGGCGGCGAGCTCCTTGCGATTCGGTGTCCGTGCGGCGCCCCACTGGCCGGGCGCTACCTGCTCGACGATCGCCCGCAGGCCGCGCAGCCGTTCGGGATCAGCTGTGATCAGCCGTGCGGTCCCGAAGATCACCGCGCTGCGGTAGTTGACAGAGTGGTGGAACACCGTGCGGGCGAGCACGATGCCGTCCAGATGGGTCACCGTGACGCACGCCGCCTGGCCTCCGGCCGCGGCGCCTATTGATTTGTTGGCGACTGAACCGTGCAGGTAGAGGTTGTCACCGATGCGCCCGTAACACGTGGGCAGCACAACAGGCAAGCCGTCCACGACCACGCCGAGATGGCAGACGATGCCCGCGTCGAGCACGGCGTACAGCTCGCGGCGGTCGGTCTGGGCGCGTTCCCTGTGGCGGGCGAGCTGGGTGCGCGGGCTGAATGACAGTGGTGCTTGCGAGGTCATGACCCGTAGCATATGGAACAAGTGGACTGACTAAAATGGCCACTCAGCGACAAAAGGAGATAACCACTTTGGAGCGGGTCTGCGTCGAACCGCCCATCCTGCTTGATCGCGACCAGGCCGCGCCGCTCACCGTGCAGTTGTCGGGCCAGCTACGGGAGGCGGTGCTCGAGGGGCGTATCGGCACCGGGGACCGGCTGCCATCCACGCGTGCGCTCGCGGTGGCGCTCGGTGTCAGCCGCACGGTGGTGACCGACGCGTACGCGCAGCTATACGCGGAGGGGTGGCTCCAGGGCAGGCACGGGTCTGGGACGTTCGTCGCCGCGGGTGCCGCCGGGCTGCCGGGTTCCGCAGGGATGCGGCCGCGGACCACGGCGGGCAAGCCGCGGCTGCAGGCCGCTGCGGCGGGCACGCCGGCTGCCGCCCGCGCTCTGGCCGTCCCGAGCGAACCGCCGGTGATCGACATGCGTCCCGGGGTGCCCTGGGCGGCCGGAATCGAACGGGCAGCATGGCGCCGTGCGTGGCGGCTGGCGGGGATGGCTGATCCGACATCCGCACCACGGCCGGTCGCCGACCCGGCCGGGCATCCGGAACTGCGCCACGTGCTCGCGGGGTACCTGCGGCGAAGCCGCGGCGTGCGCTGCTCGCCCCTGGACATCATGGTCACCGGTGGTGTCGCGAGCAGTCTCGATCTGCTCGCGGCCACGCTGCTACGACCGGGGGATGCGGCCGGGATCGAGGAGCCCGGATGGCCCGCCGCGCGCAGCATCCTGACCGCCCGCGGAGCCCACCTCGTGCCGTGCCCGGTCGACGAGCACGGCGTGCTGGTCGAGGCCCTCCCGGCCAGCTTGCGGCTCATCCATCTGACTCCCGCGCACCAGACGCCGCTTGGCGGCCGGCTTCCGGTGCCGCGCCGTCAGGCGCTGCTCGCGTGGGCGCGGCGGACCGGTACGCTGATCGTGGAGGACGACTACGACAGTGAGTTCCGTTACGACGTCGGGCCGCTGCCGGCGCTGCGCTCACTCGACCCCGATGTGGTGGCCTACCTCGGCACGACAGCGAAAACGCTCACCCCGGAACTCGGCGTTGGCTGGCTGGTCGCACCTGCTGGGTTGCGTGGTGCGATCGCGGAAATGCGGCTCACCCTCGGCAACAGAACGCCAGTTGCCTGCCAGCGAGCCGCCGCCAGCTTGATCGAGAGCGGCTATCTGGACCGCCACGTCCGCCGGATGCGGCACGAGTACGCACGCAGGCGCGGCGCGATCACCCGCGTCCTGGCCGGGCTGCCGCCCCCGGCCCGGCTGCATGGCGACACGGCGGGCATGCACGTGGTGCTCGAACTGCCCGCGGCCACCGCCGCCGCGGCCGCGGCGGCGGCGCGTGGCCGCGGTCTGGCGGTGTTCACCATGGACCGTTACTTCAGCGCAGCGGCGGAACCGTCGCTGCACGGGCTCGTGCTCGGGTACGGCGCGGCGACGCTGCCCGCGGTCACCAGGGGCTGCGGGATGCTCCGCGAGATCATCGAGGGGTTGCTGCGGCACGGTGGTCCAGCGCAGCGCGCGGTGTGACGTCGTGCGTCAGCCCGCGAGCCAGCCCGTGAGTCACCCCGCGCTGGTGAGCTGAGCTTCGGTGTCGTCCTGCTGGTGGTGGCGGAAATGGATGGTGCCAGCCGCCCGTGCCGCCGTCCTTTCTCTGCGCGGCAGCACGACTTCCCCGCTCCGGCGCGGGACCTCGATCGCGGGTACGGCCGCCGGGTCGGTGAGACAGTCGATGTCAATACCGCCTGGCCCGGCCGCGACACACCCGGGTACCTGCGAGCCGCCGAAGTGGCCGCCGCGCGACCACAGCCGGCGGCTGCGGGGCTGGCCGTGCGCGCGCTGGAAAGCGGCAGGCGGCCCGGCCGGCCACGACCGTGGCACGCGCCAGGTGTCAAGCCACCAGACGATGAGTTCCAGGTCGGTCATCGGGCCTGCGGTAAATGGATCCGCGGCGAAGCCGAGCACGCCGATCTGGACGCACAGCCGGCCTTCCCTGTTGATTGCCGCGGCCTCGCCGCGGTATGGCGTGTCCGGGTGCATTGGGCCGTCGTGCCCGCCGAGCGACCGGGCCGCACGCAGCACAGGTATCAACTGGACGATCTCACCGGTGAGCGGATTCCAGACCAGATGGGGCGCATGGCCGAGCTGGTCGAGGCATTGCGCCGCGGAGCGGGCGGAGACCAGGCGCGGATCGGTTTCCAGAGTCTGCCAGACCACGCGCGGCGCGCCGCCTCGTAGCTCACCTCCGTCGGCACATGCCCGGAGGCATCCGGCGCCAGGCATCCACGCGTCGCCCACAGCTCTTCCCCTCTACGAGAAGTTCTCCCAACGAGAAGGTATAGACGGTGCAGGCGGTGTCAGCCCCGGTGCTCCACGGCCTTGTCCCTTGGTACGTCAGGGCGGCGCGTTAGTCCATAGTCGTTGCGGTTGTACCTATGTGCACACTGTTGAGAAGCTAACGAGGAGGTCCGGGCAGTCATGACAATCAACGTGGGTGTTCCAGGCATCGGCGACCCGGGCCGTTTGATCCGGTGGCTCGAGGCGAGCGGTGTGCCCGATGCGGCACGGCTGTCCGGCATCGAACTGATCGCGGGCGGCCGGTCGAACCTTACCTACCGGCTCGATTTCGGCTCGGGTGATTCAGCCGGGGGCGAATACCCGCACCGCCTCGTACTGCGCAGGCCGCCGCTCGGGCACGTGCTGCCGACTGCCCACGACATGAGCCGCGAGTACCGCGTCCTTTCCGCGCTCAGCGGTGGCCGCGTACCTGTGCCCGCACCGGTCGGGTTCTGCGCCGACACCGCCATCATCGGCGCGCCCTTCTACGTCATGGCCTACGTCGAGGGGCTGGCGCTGCGGACCAAGGAGGACGGCGAGAAGATCACCTCGCTGCAGGCCAGCCAGATATCGGAATGCCTGGCGCAGACCCTGGCCGCGATCCATCTGGTCGATGTGGCGGCGGTCGGCCTGGATGGCTTCGGCAGGCCGGAAGGGTATCTCGCTCGCCAGCTCAAGCGCTGGCAGCGGCAGTGGGACCTGTCGGCGACGCGCGAGCTTCCCGAATTCACCAGGCTGGTCAAGCGGCTTGCTGACCGGCCGCCCGAGGAGGGGGAAGGCACGCTCGTACACGGCGATTTCCGGCTCGACAATCTGCTCATCGGGCTGGAGCCTGAGCCACGGGTGGCGGCCGTGGTCGACTGGGAGATGTCCACGCTCGGCGACCCGCTCGCCGACCTCGGCCTCACCCTGTCCTACTGGACCGATCCTGGCGACACCCAGCGGCTCGGGATCGAGCTGTCCGGAGCGGTGACGTCGCGGGACGGATTCCTCAGCAGCGCCGGGTTCACCGCCCGCTATGCGGAGCTTACCGGCCGCGACGTCTCAGGCATCGGCTATTACACGGCGTTCGGCTGCTTCAAGCTCGCTGTCGTGCTCGAAAGCATTCACGCCAGGTTCCTGCAAAACAAGACCGTGGGTGAGGGATTTGATCAGGCCGGCAGCGGCGTGCCCATTCTCGTTGAGCGCGCCAATCGGATGCTCGACGATCTGGCCTGACAGCGAGGGGCCTGACAGCGAGGGGCCTGACAGCGAGGGGCCTGTAAACACCGGCGATGATGAGGCCCGGCGCCCCGCTCCCGCCGGGCCCCACTCACAATTGACGCGGGGCGGCGCCGGCCGGTTCACCCATCTGCTCGCCGTTTCGCGTGATTTCTTGGCAAAATGATCGTGTCGCGGTATAGGTCCTCGCGTGTCACAATTCCCGGCGCACGATGGCCAGCGTCAGCCGCTGGAGCAGTTGGGCGTGCTGGCGGAGCCGCCTGGTGTCCATTCAGGGG
>Ga0335077_10001258_pt1 | contig 29878 bp, 24 predicted proteins | sample Lox_Sample_31_FD_207151 | JGI IMG/M metagenome (GOLD analysis project Ga0335077, IMG submission 207151) | Soil microbial communities from Loxahatchee National Wildlife Refuge, Florida, United States - Lox_Sample_3.1 | ecosystem: Environmental > Terrestrial > Soil > Wetlands | place: USA... | reverse complement strand
CGGGCTCTTCCTCAGGCGCGCATTCACCGCGCTTTCGCGAGCCACCCCCCCGAGAAGCCAGCCTGCTCGAGACCGCGGCGCAGGTATGGATTCTTGTGCGTCACGCGCCAGATCAGAGCACTCCGGTAGTTCTCGATCATGGCGAAGCTCGCTCCTTGATCGATACCGAGGTAATCGTCGTCCACCCAGCCGAAGCCCGGGACGTGCCGTCCGTGGTGAAGTGGAACATCGGATTGGAACGTCGCGTTGAACGCGTCGAGAAAGCCATATTTCGAGTAGATGAACTTGCCGAAGCGACCGTGCATCGCGAGGACCGCAGGGATCGCCAGTTCGGGCGCAAAGGGAATCGACGCGACGGCCGCGGTCGGCGCCAGCGTGCAGTCGTCGTGTCGCCCCGTCAAATCGATGCCGCGGGCGCGGTACGTGTGAAAGGCCCGGCGACCGTCCGCATCCTCGAGCTCGACGTCGGCCGGCCCGTCGCTGGCCGTGATTCCCCAGATCGTGGCGCCGTAGTCCTTGCACCGCCGGGGGTTGGCGATCGCATAGGCCTGCTGTGCATAGGTAGCTCGACGGCTGTTCTCGAAGTAGTTGAGCCCGCGCCGGCGCATGTACGCGTCCTGGATGTTGCGCAGATCCAGCCACACGTGAGTGTACTGGTGGCCGAAGAGGGGAGGGAAGCTCAGGTATTCCTGGCCGAAGAGCGCGCGCCAGTGGCGATCGTACGTGCTCGTCCACTCGGCCCAAGCGTCGCGGCCAACCCCGAAAGTGGGCGAGCCGAGCGCGAGCAGGTAGACCAGCATGGCCTCGTTGTAGCCACGCCAGTCGTACTTCAAGAAGCCCTCGGTCGGCGACCAGCCATGGCTGATCGCGGGCGCGTTGGGTTGCGCCCAGCGCCAGTCCACGCGGCGGTAGATTTGATCCGCGAGCCAGCGGATCTCCGCCTCATCGGGCTGGTCGAAGTAGGACTCACAGAACAGGACACCGGCGAGCAAGATGGCAGTGTCGACGGTCGACAGCTCGCTGTCGCCGAAGCGCAGCCCTGTCTTCATGTCCAGGTAGTGATAGAAGAATCCCCGGTACCCGGTGGCGCCGCGGACATCGCTGCTCTGGGGGGCGTTGTAGAAGAACTGGAGAGTGGTCAGCACGCGCTCCCGTGCTTGCTCGCGCGTGATGTAACCGCGCTCGACGCCGATCGGATACGTGGTCAGCCCGAAGCCGACGGCCGCGATGCTCGAGTAGGACGGGGTCGGATAGCGATCCGGGATTAGCCCGTTCTCGATGTTCGCGGTGTCCCAGAAAAAGTGGAAGGTGCGCTCCTGGAGCTCCAGGATGAACGGGTCGAGCGTCCCGCTCGTGGGCATCGTTCCCTCGAAGGCAGGACCTTTCGACCCACGTCCGGTCGCGGGGACGGCCACGAGGACGGCGGCGAGCAGCAACGCCAACACGGTCAGGGACGCTCTGGACATTCGTCACCTTCTCTTGGAAGCGTCAGCTTCTGGAGGCGTCAGCTTCCCATGGGCGGCCGAGTAACCGGGAGTCGGTTGATGGCGAGGAGCTGAGGCCAGAGCCGGCACGTGCGGCCCATGGGTCGTGGTTTGCGGCCGAGGTGCCTCGTGGGCGCGGCGGCGCCCAGTCCCGCAAGATCGGTCATTCGCGATGGCAGGACTCAGGGTGAGGCGGAAGCCTACGAGCGTCGAGCAGGGATGCAGCAATCTTGCCTATGTCCGCCGGCCGAAGCATATCACGTGAGGATCGCCCGGCCAAACCGAACTCCAGGCGGCGCGTGCGCTGGCCGGGCACGCGAGGCTTCCGGGCGGAGGAGCGCGAATGAGACGACGGCTCAGCGGCGCCCGTTCTCCGGCCGCGGCCGAGCCTCTACTTGCCTGGTAAGTTCGCGGTGTAGTTTGACCGGACGTCTCACCGGTGCTGGGCGAGCACAGGCCTGCGTGCCGAGTCCCGGTCGGCCGCTTCCTCCAGTTGCAGCTGGAACGCGAGCACGCTCGCGGTGTCTCGGAGGAGGCGGGCCTTCTCTCTCGGCGTCAGGCTTCCCGGGCCCAGCGTGAGGGCCTTGTCGAGCAGACTTGGATTTCGGGGCCGCTCGGCCGGAGGTCTTCGATGCCGTTCCCGCATCAACGACAGGTGCACGTCGAGACCGTGAGGGTCTTTTGCTCCGAAGACGAAGTCGTCTCGCTTTCGATCGCCGTCGCGACAACGCTCCAGCGCCGCGCGCAGGCGCTGAAGGATCTCCGGCGGATCGATCTCCTCCGGGATCAAGAACAGGCGCCACCGGCGGAACGTTCGGCCGAGCGAGACGCGGCTCGTATACACCGAGACGGGGATGGACAGGAGAAGCGCCGCGGCGACCGGCGACACCCAGCACAGCAGCGCAGGGCTGAGCCACGAGGTGCCGATCACCAGGGCGAGCGCGACGACGGCAGACACACCGTGCTGACGGCACGCATCGCTCCAGCGTGTCTCGCTGTCCGTCCGACACTGCGACCCCCACCCGATCTGCCGTCCCATCAATGTCACCAGGACGAACTTGCTGTGAAACCACATGCGGACCGGGGCGAGGAGGGCGGACAGCACGATCTCGAGGACGACGCTCCCGAGAAGCCGAGGGAACGAGCCGAAGAGTGCCATTCGCCGATTGCGCGCGATCACCAGCAGGCTGAGGAGCTTCGGGAAGAACAGCAAGAAGGCCGTGGTGCTGAGCAAGGTCAGCGCCAGTTCCGGACGCCATTGGGGCCACAGCGGAAAGAGGCTCCGCCCGGCGGCGAAATAGACGGGCACGGCGAGCCAATGCTTGAAGACCTCGCCGGCGGCGAGCAAGAGGAACACCGCCCAGAAGAGGGCGGAGAGATAGGCCATGACTCCGGTCGCCATGATGGCGCGATGTCCCGCCCGAATGCCGTCCCCCAGCAACAATCGAAGATGCTGGAGATTCCCCTGGCACCAGCGGCGGTCCCGCTTGAGCTCGTCGAGCAGGGTCGGGGGTGTCTCCTCGTAGCTGCCTTCCAGATCGCATGCGATCCAGACTTCCCATCCGGCCCGCCCCATCAGCGCCCCTTCCACGAAATCGTGGCTCAGGATCTCCCCACCCAGCGGGGGTCGGCCCGGCAAGCGGCCCAGACCGCAATGCCTCATGAAGGGCTCGAGGCGCAGGATCGCGTTGTGCCCCCAGTAGTAGCTCTCGCCGAGCTGCCAGAAACGCAGGCCCGCCGCCAGCATGGGTCCGTAGGCGCGGCTGGCGAACTGTTGCATCCGTGCGAAGAGCGTTTCGCGGCCGGTCGTGGCCGGGACCGTCTGCATGATCCCCGTCTCCGGATGGCGGTCCATCAGCCGTGCTAGCCGCACGAGCGTGGCTCCCGCCATGACGCTGTCCGCGTCGAACACGATCATGTACGTGTAGTTGCGCCCCCAGCGCCGCAAGAAGTCCGCGATGTTGCCGCTCTTGCGCTTGATGTTGTTCCGCCGGTGGCGGTAGAAGATCCGACCGAATCCGTCGACGGCTCGGCACGTGTCCGCCCAGGCGATCTCCTCGGCCACCTGCTTTTCTGGATCGCGGGTGTCGCTCAAGACGTAGAAATCGAAGCGATCGAGGCAGCCGGTCGCGGCGAGGGATCGGTAGGTCGCCTCCACGCCGGCGAATACCCGGCCGATCTCCTCGTTGCAGATCGGGACCACGATGGCAGTTCGCGAACTGAGCGGTTCGCCCCCTTCTGCGTCAGCGTCGCCCGGCACGGATGTCCGCGACGAACCCCTCCACAGCACCCCGAAACCCACCACCGCGGTCCAGAACCCAAGGGAGATCCAGGTCCACAGGATGGCGAACACTCCGAGCGTCGCGATCTCGAGAGCGGTCATCGTGGCATCGGGAAATGTCCGGGCCAGCGACCACGTGGCGAGCGTCGTTTGCATGAACACCAGGAGGATGAGCGCGATTCGACGCCAAAGGGCCGCTCGACGCCAGCCGGATCCGGCGCCCGTTCTGGTCGGGGATGCGCAGGCCGGTCCTTCACCCTGCGTCCGACGGGCACGCTTGCCGGACGTCTGGCGTCCGCTGATCCTTCCCCATAAGCCTCTGAGCGGATGGCGGTCGATGCGGTTGGGGACGATGCTGACCCGACGGATCTCCGGCATGGAAAGAAAACGCGAATCGGGGCTTGGATGGCCGAGATCGCTCATGGCGCGAGCTGATAGCTCCATGTCTCGGTCAGCGTGTCCGTGTCGCTCTGGAGGAACGCACGGAGCTCGAGGGATTTGTCCTTCGGCGGTTTGATCTGGAAGGCGAGGCGCCAGCCACCGGTCACCGAGTTCTTGTAGGTGCTCTGCTGCAGCAGTTGCCCGTCCTCGCCGACGGTGATCACCGCTCTGACGGGAGCGCCCGCGGGCAGCGCTGCGAGCTTGGTCCCCTCGAAGTCGATCACCAGGCGCTTGGTGCCATCGGCATCTCCGTTGCCGACGCGCGTCGACGTGGCACGGCCCGACATTGCGCCGATCGGATCATCGCTCTGAAAGCGGATCTGATACGCGAGTTCGATCGGCGTGCCGACGGGAGGCAGCGTCCGGGGAACCCAGTACGCGACGATATTGTCGTTGAACTCCTTCTGGCTGGGGATCTCGACCAGCTTCACCTGCCCCTTGCCCCAGCTGCCGACCGGCGTGATCCAACCGCTCGGGCGCAGGTCGTAGCGCGCCTCGAGGTCCTCGTAGCCGTGGAAGGTTCGGTCGCGTTGCAGGAGGCCGAAGCCACGTAGAGCGTCCAGGTCGAAGTAGCTGATGCGCAGCCGTTCCGGATTGACGAGCGGACGCCAGATCCACTCGCCGGTGCCGCTCTCGATCAGCAGGCCGTCGGAATCGTGCACCTCGGGCCGCCAGTCGCCGGCCATGCGCGGCCGTTCCTCGCCGAAGAGAAACATGCTCGTGAGCGGCGCGATGCCGATCTCCTTGACCCTCTTGCGCTCGAACAGCTTCACCTTCACGTCGACCAGTGTGCGTGCCCCCGGGCGGACGATGAATTCATAGGCCCCCGTCATCCGCTGGCTGTCGAGGAGCGCATAGACGGTCATCGCATTCGCATCGCGTGGAGGGCGCTTGAGCCAGAATTCCCGGAAGAACGGGAACTCCTCTCCCGAGGCCAGACCGGTGTCGATCGCCAGTCCCCGCATCGACAGCCCGAAGACCTGGCCCTTGGCGACGCCACGGAAGTAGCTGGCCCCGGCGAAGACCAGGACATGGTTACGCTCGTCCTTCTTGTAGAGCGGGTACGCGATGCGGAAACCGGCAAACCCGAGGTCGGCCGGAACCTTGTCGGCGAAGGCGTTTCGTCCGTACGTGAAGAGCGCCGGGGAGAACGGCACGGACCGGACAGCGTCGCGATCGATCGTGTTGATGGCCACCGCATGGCGAAACACCAGGCCCGGGTGAATGAACTGCACCTCGAAGGTCCCGCCGGCGTCCTTCCACAGGGACTGGGCGGTGTCGAAGCGAATGTCCCGGTAATCGTCGTAGCTCAGACGCGTGAGGAATTCAGGGACGGGCGACGGGGGTTTGAACGGCTCCGTGGCCAGCCTCTTCGCCTGCTCCGCCACCTCCCGGAAGCCGAAGGGCTCGCTGGCCTGGGCGCTCACCTCGCCGAGGCAGATCGACAGGAGAACGACGATGACGGCGCATGCCGACCAGCGCCATAGCTTCGGTCCTGACGGTGCTGAGAGGGATCGTCTCCAAGGGTGGGGTCCGGCATCGAGCCGCGGTCGCTTCGACCGCGGGGACCTGCGGTTGTCTTCGACGTTCTTCATGGCCTCCGATTCCTGCTGGTTGGCTTCTACGTCGCTTCGTGCTCCGGGTCACAAACGTGGGGAGCAAGCGCTATGCCACACCGCGACTCGTTTCTGCGCGTGCGGCAAGCTCCAGCGTGACCAAAGGAACGCGAGCTTTGCTGCTATCCGCGGCTTGGCACGACGGCGATCGCGAGGTGCCGAGGGCAGTTCTTACACTCACGATCCGATCCATCTTGCTCACCGCAAACCCCGGCGGCTCGCAGAGCGTCGGCCAGGAGAGCGGACGATCCTGCCTTCAGCCCCCCAGCCTCGCCGAGCCGAGGTGGAGGGCCGCCTGAGCGCGTGGCAGGGCAGGTCGGGGCAAAGCTCCGCCCCGGCCTGATTGTCGACCGTCACTCGCCGACCGCTGACCGAAGCGCCACGGATGACGCGATGACTCGACGGCCATCCTCGGAGATAACACCGCCGACGATGACCTGGTTCCCCTGGATCAGGGTCGCATATTGTTCGAGCGGGACCTGGATGAGGTCCACGTTGACGGGGACACTTCCGAATTCTGGAAGCAGCATCATCTTCAGGGCGGCGATCCATTGCACGCGCCCTTGCAACAGCACGTCCTGCGAATGCGCCGGGCCCGGAACGATCAGCGCCAGCATCGATAAGGCGACGGCGACCAACACGAAGCTCATGACGCGATGGCCACGATCGGGGTACATGGCACGTTACCTCCGGGTTTCAGATCTTCCGGGTCGCGCGCCAGGACTGCGACGCCCAGAGTGGCTTGGCCACACTGAGTGGTGCGGCATTTCCTGTGCCATTGAGGGCCACCGGAGCGCGTGTCCCAGGAGCCATCCGCTCTTGCTCCACGAAACCTAGGGTGTTTAGCCGTGGCTAATGCGAGGACTTGCCTGATGGATGGCAAGAGCGTCGATCGCCGTGGTTGGGCCATCGGCCGCGACGCGAGCCGGGCGGCACGTGAGTCACGCTGGCCAATCAGCGCGGCGATTGCCGCGGCTCTCACGTCATGCCGATGATGCCGGTCGCCATCAACTCCGCCGTGGCAGGGCCGCCGGTGCGCGAGATCGACCGGCCCTGACGGCGCGGTAGCGCTTTCCGAGCCTTTCGGAAGCCCCGTCCGCGAGCCGAAACAGAGAAGCCAGCCGCTCGCTCTCAGGCAGGCGGCGCGGTGAGCACCTCGTAGATCTCGAGGGCGAGTCGGCCACAGTCGGCCGCGGCGCGCGTCTCCGCCGTACGGGGGCGGGGGAGTCGGACGGGACAGATGCGGGCCACCCGTCCCGGCCGAGGCGACATCACCACGACGCGATCGGCGAGGAACACGGCCTCCGGGATCGAGTGGGTGACGAAGAGGATGGTCTTGCGGTCCGCGCCGTCCGTCTCGCGCGAGGCCTCGCCCCAGATCCGGAGCAGCTCGAGGTTCATCTCGTCGCGGGTCATGGCGTCCAGCGCGCCGAAGGGCTCGTCCATCAGGAGGAGCGGCGGGTCGAGCAGGAGCGCGCGGCAGAGCGAGGCGCGCTGTTGCATGCCGCCGGACAGCTCGTGCGGCAGCTTGCTCTCGAAGCCGGCGAGGCCGACCAGTCGCAGCAGATCATGCGCGCGGTCGCGGTGCCGTTTCGGATCGAGTCCCGCCAGCTCTGCTGGCAGCAGGACGTTGTCGAGGATCGAGCGCCATTTGAGCAGGACGGGCGCCTGGAAGACCATGCCCACCGAGGCGTGGGGCCGGGTCACCGGGCGGCCCTCCACGCAAACGGCGCCGGCGGTGGGCATCCGGAGGCCCGCGACGATCCGGAGCAGCGTGGACTTGCCGCAGCCACTCGGGCCGACCAGGGCCACGAATTCGCCGCGGCCCACGCCGAACGAGATATCGCGGAGGGCCTCGACGGGACCGCTCCGGGCCTCGTAGGTCATTCCCACGTGCTCGAGGGCGATGAAGTCGGCCGACGTGGTCATCGCGCCTCGGCGCCCGGCGCGGCCCTGCTCAGGAAGCTGTCGGGATGGTCGGGCATGACACCTTTGATCGATCGCCACGTCCCGAGGTCTCGCTTCGAGCGCGGGATATGCCCGCGCAACCGAATCCTGGGGGAAAGCATCGCAAGGGGGGCGAAGCCCCCCTCCGAGCTTTCTACCGCATGCTCTTGGGCAGGTCGATCTTGGTCAGGAACTCGTTGGTGTAGACGGCCTTGCACTCGACCTTGGTCGGCACGCCCATGTAGGTGTTGACGAGGTCCACCGACTGGCACATCTTCTTCTCCTCCATCCAGCCGATGCCGTTCTTCGCATAGCGGTCGGTCTTCATCAGCTCGAGCCCCATCTTCATGTTCGGCTCGATCACCGACACGTCGATCTCGGGCACGCGCTTCTTGAAGATCTCGAGGGCGGACTTGGGATCTTCCATGACGTCGCGCCATCCCATGTACGAGGCCTCGAGGAAGGCGCGCAGCACGGCGGGCCGTTCCTTCATCGTCTTCTCGCTGGCGATGATGGACATGCTGTACATGTCGAAGCCGTGCTCGACCCAGGGCATCATGACGGCGTTGCCCTTGCCCATGGCCTTCTCGTAGAAGGGCAGGCCAGTGGTGTAGTCGGCGACCGAATCCACGCGCTTCTCGGCCAGCGCCGGGATCTTGGCCGCCGGCTCGATGTTGACCCACGTCACCTTGCTCTGATCGATCCCGTGCAGCTTGGCGAACGCTGGGAAGACCTGCCGTTGTCCGTCACCGGGAGGCGCGCCGACGGTCTTGCCTTCGAGGTCCTTGGGCTTGGTGATCGGCGCGTCCTTCCGGCTCCACACGTTGAGCGGCGTCTTGTCGAAGACCATACCGACCACCTTGATCTTGCCGCCGCGGGCGATGGCGGCGATGACCACGGCGCTGTCCGCGAGACCGATGTCGGCGCGGCCGGTGTCCACCTTCGCGATGGAGTCGCCCGAGCCCTTCGAGTTCTGCATCTCCACGTCGAGCCCTTTGGCCTTGTAGTAGCCCTTGTCGAGGGCGACCCAGTACGCGGCATGGTCGCCGACGGCGAACCAGTTGAGGGCGAAGACGACCTTCTCGGGCGCCTGGGCGTCGGCCGGCGGGGCCGCCAGCAGCGGCAGTGCGAGCAGCATCACGGCAGGTGCGAAACGCTTCATCGATATCTCTCCTTGTCAGTCCGAGGTCTCGGCCCAGGGGGCGATCCAGCGCGCCGCGAGCACGACGGCGCCGTACACGGCGAGGCCGACGAGCGAGATCCAGCAGAGGGCCGCGAAGGCCACCGGCGTGTTCATGCTGCCCTGGGTCGTGATGATGACGTAGCCGAGTCCGCGCTGCGATGCGACGAACTCGCCCACGATGACGCCGACCACGGCGGCCGTCGCCGTGACCCGGAGCGCGCTCAGGATGTACGGATACGCGTTCGGGATGCGGATCTTGACGAAGACCTTCCACTTTGGCGCGTTGAACACGCGGCCGAGATCGAGCATCTCGGGGTCCACCTGGGTCAGCCCAACGGCCGTGTTGATCACCACGGGGAAGAAGCCGATGAGCGCCCCGATGAGCATGTTGGGGAACATGCCGTAGCCGAGCCACAGCAGGAACAGGGGAGCGACGGCGACCTTGGGCAAGGTGTTGACGAAGACCAGGAAGGGGACGAGGGCATTGGACAGGAGCGGCGACCACGCGATGGCCACACCGAGGGCGACGCCCGCCGCGCCCGCCAGCAGGAACGCGCCGAGGATCTCGAGCGAGGTCGTCCACGCGTGAGCCGCCCACGGGATTTCCCCGGAGACGAGCGCGCGGACGACGGACGCCGGGCTCGGCAGGATGTACTCGCGGATGCCGAGGCTCGTCGCGGCGAACTGCCAGAGCGCGAGCAACCCGAGGAAGAGCGCGATGGATGGCAGGTGGGCGCTCAGCCAGCGTCGCATGGCGTGGCGTGGGAACGGTGCTGGCCTGCGTCGGTGCGGGCCAACACGGAGACGGCCGTGCGGGGGGACTCGAGGACGAAGGCCTCGACGAGGGCGCCGGTCACGGCGGCATCATAGCAAGACGTCCGGCGGGGCGCCATGCGGGCTCGGCATGATCCCGCTCGCGAGCAGCCGCGGGAATTCGAGAGCAAGACTCGGAGTGCGGGCGGTTGCGCTCTCCCCGAAGATCGTCAGTGGCGAGCCTGATCGGCGCGCCCAACGACGAAAAGGAGGGCTATCATGAGCATCGTGAGGACGAAGAGAGAGCAGGATGCGGCGCCGTTTTCCCGCGCGGACGATCGCTGGGCCGCCGTCGTGCGCCGTGATCCGCGGGCCGACGGAACCTTCTACTATTCCGTCCGGACGACCGGTGTGTACTGCCGGCCGAGCTGCGGGTCGCGGCAGGCGCGGCGCGAGAACGTCCGCTTCCACGCGACCCGGCAAGAGGCCGAGGCTGCCGGCTTCCGGCCATGCAAGCGCTGCCGGCCGAACGAGCTCGGGATCGCCGGACAGCACGCCGCCGCGGTGGCGAGGGCCTGCCGCCTGATCGAGACGGCAGAGGAGATGCCGAGCCTCGACGCGCTCGCCGAGACCGCCGGCCTGAGCCGGTTTCACTTTCACCGGGTGTTCAGGGCCACGACCGGCGTGACGCCCAAGGCCTACGGAGCCGCCCACCGCGCGCAACGAGTGCGGGAAGAGCTCGGGCGGAGCAAGACGGTGACGGACGCGATCTACGACGCCGGGTTCAACTCGAGCGGCCGCTTCTACGCCACCTCGGGCAAGGTCCTTGGAATGACCCCGACGGACTTTCGGACCGGCGGCGTCGGTGCCTCGATCCGCTTTGCCGTCGGCGAATGCTCGCTGGGCTCGATCCTCGTGGCCTCGACCGAGCGGGGCGTCTGCGCGATCCTGCTCGGGAACGACCCCGAGCGTCTGGTGCGTGATCTTCAGGACCGTTTTCCCAACGCCCGGCTCGTCGGCGGAGACAAGCACTTCGAGCGCGTGGTCGCGAAGGTGGTCGGCTTCGTGGAGCGCCCAGCGCTCGGGCTCGATCTCCCGCTCGACGTGCGAGGCACCGCGTTCCAGCAGCGAGTCTGGCAGGCGCTGCGCAAGATCCCGGCGGGCGCGACGGCGAGCTATCAGGAGATTGCCGAGCGGATCGGGGCGCCGAGCGCCGTGCGCGCCGTGGCGAGGGCGTGCGCATCCAACACCATCGCCGTCGCGATTCCCTGTCATCGCGTCGTGCGCAGGGACGGATCGTTGTCCGGGTATCGCTGGGGCGTGGAACGCAAGCGCGCCCTGCTGGCCCGCGAGAAGGCGTCGTGATGGGTGCTGGCCCGGCTCGGATGACCGCCGCCGAGCCGGGCTCGGTCGAGCGGGTCGCGTCGCTCGACTGGCCGGACATCGCGTCGTGCCTCGACACGAATGGGTACGCCGTCGTCCCTCGGATGCTGTCGGCCGACGAGTGCACCGAGCTGGCGGGTCTCTATGAGATCGACGAGCGGTTCCGCAGCCGCGTCATCATGGCGCGCCATGGCTTCGGGCAGGGCGAGTACAGGTATTTCGCCTATCCGCTGCCCGACCTGATAGACGGCCTGCGGACGGCGCTCTACCCGCATCTCGCGGCCATCGCGAATCGCTGGAACGAGTCGCTCGGGAGCGCCGCTCGCTATCCCGGCGAGCTCGCCGGGTTCCTCGATCGGTGCCATCGGGCCGGTCAGACGCGGCCCACGCCATTGCTCCTGCGATACGAGGCGGGCGACTACAACTGCCTGCATCAGGATCTCTACGGAGAGCACGTCTTTCCGCTGCAAGTCACGGTGCTGCTCTCGAGGCCGGGCGAGGATTTCACGGGCGGCGAGTTCGTCCTCGTCGAGCAGCGGCCCCGCCGGCAGTCGCGGGCCGACGTCGTTCCGCTCGGCCGGGGCGACGCCGTGATCTTTCCCGTGCGCTACCGGCCGGTGCCGGGCACGCGTGGCGCTTATCGCGTCAACATGCGCCACGGGGTGAGTCGCCTGCGCTCGGGCCATCGTTTCACGGTCGGCATCATCTTCCACGACGCGCGCTGAGCCGCGAATCCCCTTCCTCGCAGAGCGCGACCTTGCCTGCCCTCGCGGATCGGCTTACCATGCGCGCCGAGGACAGCGACGGTGCATTCGAGTGGAGCGGTCCCGCCGGAGCAATCGCCCACCGCCACCGCGGCCACGACGGAATCGGCTTGCGCGCCGCCGGAGCTGGCCGCGGTGCGCTCGGGCGAACAGCTCGACCGGGGCGCCCTCGAGACGTGGCTGGCACCGCGGCTCGCGGAGGTGCTGCCCGCCGTGAAGGGCCCGCTCGAGATCCTTCAGTTCCCGAACGGATCTGCCAATCTGACGTATCTCCTGCGCGCCGGCACGCACGAGCTGGTGCTGCGTCGGCCTCCCATGGGCCAGCTCGCACCCGGCGCCCACGACATGAAGCGCGAATACAAGGTGCTGAGTCGCCTCTGGCGGTTCTTCGACCGGGCGCCCCGCGCCTATGTCTTCTGCGACGATCCCGGCGTGCTGGGCGCTGATTTCTTCATCATGGAGCGCCGCCGCGGCGAGGTTGTTCGCGGCGCGCTTCCAGCCTCCATGCGCGCGCATCGCGATGTCGGACGACGGATCGGATTCGCGCTGGTCGACGCCATGGCGGAGCTTCACGCGCTCGATCCCGACGCCTGTGGCCTCGCCGATCTTGGCAAGCCCGAGGGATTCATCGAGCGTCAGCTGAGCGGCTGGGCCAAGCGGTGGGAGCTCGCGAAGCCGCCCGACGCTCCGCCGCTCGTCGAGGAGCTGCATCGTCGACTCGTGCGGAGCATGCCTCGGCCGGGCCGCGCGGCCATCGTCCACAACGACCTCAAGCTGGACAACTGTCAGTTCGATCCCGCTGATCCCGACCGCGTCACCTCCATCTTCGACTGGGACATGACGACGCTCGGCGATCCGCTCATCGATCTCGGGACGCTGCTGAACTACTGGCCCGATCCGGGCGACCCCGACTCGGCCCAGCGAGCGAGCCAGCCAGGGCTCGCCCGGATGGGTCTGCCGGCCCGCGCCGAGATCATCGCGCGCTACGCCGACCGGACGGGCGCCGACGTGAGCGCGGCCCGCTGGTGGGAGGTCTTCGCCCTCTGGAAGACGGTGGTCGTCGTGCAGCAGTTGCATCGGCGCTGGGTGCGCGGCGAGAGCACCGATCCTCGCATGGCCACCATCGCCGACCGCACGCCGTCCCTGATCGCGGCCGCCCGCGCGGTGCTCGACGAAGCCGGCCTGTAGGCACGCGGTTCACCATCCTGACGCCTGTTCGGAACAACGAGGTGACGCGATGAAGCGAAGCACCGACCGCATCCTGACGACCCACACGGGCAGCCTGCCCCGCCCCCGTGACCTGACGGTGATGCTCGAAGCGCTGGATGCCGGGACCGCGCCCGATCCGGCCGCGTTCGACGCGCGCGTGCGCGGCGCCGTCGCCGACATCGTGCGGCGGCAGATGGAGGCGGGCGTCGACATCGTCAACGACGGCGAGCAGGGGAAGGTCGGCTACTCGACGTACGTCAGACACCGTCTCACCGGCTTCGGGGGACAGAGCGCGATGGCGATGCGGGCCGACTGGGCAGACTTTCCCGAGGCCGCCTCGAACCTCGCGCGGTCCACGGCGGTGTCGCGGCCATCGTGCAACGGCCCCATCGAGTGGAAGGACCGGGGAGCGGTGCAGAAGGACGTCGCCAGCCTGCGCGCGGCCGTGGACGCGGCCAAGCCGACCGAAGCCTTCATGACCGCCGCCTCGCCCGGCGTCATCGCCCACTTCCTGCGCAACGAGCACTATCCGAGCCGCGAGGCCTACCTGGCGCGCCTGGTCGACATCATGAAGGAGGAGTACGACGCGATCCATCGGGCGGGATTCATCCTGCAGGTGGACTGTCCCGACCTCGCCATGGGACGGCACCTGGCGTTTCACGACCTCTCCAATGCCGAGTTCGTCAAGATCGCCGAGGCCAACGTCGAGGCGCTGAATCACGCGCTCCGCGACATCCCGCGAGACCGCATGCGCCTGCACCTCTGCTGGGGCAACTACGAGGGACCGCACCACCGCGACATCCCGCTGCGGGAGATCCTGCGTGTCGCGTTGAGGGCCCGACCCCAGGCGCTGTCCTTCGAGGGCGCCAATCCCCGGCACGAGCACGAATGGGTGGTGTTCCAGGAAATCCGGTTGCCCGACGACCGGCTGATCATCCCTGGCGTGCTCGACTCCACCACGAACTTCATCGAGCACCCGGAACTGGTGGCGCAACGCCTGGTCCGCTACGCGGACGTGGTCGGCCGCGAGCGCGTGATCGCCGGCACCGACTGCGGCTTCGCGACCTTCGCGCGGTCGAACCCTCAGGTCGAGCCCGAGATCGTCTGGGCCAAGCTCCGCGCGATGGCCGACGGCGCGAAGCTGGCGTCGGCGCGCCTCTGGCGGTGAGCTGCGATGCCCCGATGAGCACGCCTCTCGGCTTCGTGGGTCTGGGCAACATGGGCCTGCCCGGTTGTCATCTCTGAGCGAAGACCGTCGAGAGAAGATGGAGCGAGGCGATGCCGGATCTGCTCGGCTTGCTGGCGGTAGCATGCTGCGGCGTATTCGCGGGCGCCGCCCTCTACATCAATATCGTCGAGCACCCCGCTCGCATGAGCTGTGGGGTGGAGATCGCGCTCCGGGAATGGGCGCCGAGCTACAAGCGCGCGACCGTGATGCAAGCGCCCTTGGCGGTGCTCGGCGGCCTGGCGGGCCTGTCGGCGTGGTGGCTCCGGGGCGGCCTCGGCTACCTCGTCGGCGCCCTGCTCTTGCTCGCCGTGGTGCCGTTCACGCTCCTCGTCATCTTTCCGACCAACCATGCGCTGCTGGAACTTCACGCGAAGGGCCAGGCTCGTGACGCGCAAGGACCGCTCGGACGCTGGAACGCTCTTCACGCCGTGCGGAGCGGGCTGAGCCTCGTCGCGTTTCTCCTCATGCTGTTGGCGGCCGGCTGGCGATGAGCAGGATGTCCCGGAGGGAACGGCGCAGCGGCGTATGATCGGGATCGGACCAAGGAGGCGAGGCAACCCGTGAACGAGATCCTGCTCGGCAAGGGCGAGCGTCCCGTCCATCTGCTCGCAAGATACGGCAACCGCCACGGGCTGGTCGCGGGCGCCACCGGGACCGGCAAGACCGTCTCGCTGATGGTGCTGGCGGAGGGCTTCTCGCGTCTCGGCGTCCCGGTCTTCATGGCCGACGTGAAAGGCGACGTGGCCGGTCTCGCCGTCGCCGGCCAGCTCAACGAGCAGGTCAAGGAGCGGGCGGCGGCGACCGGCGTCGAGGGGTACGTGCCGGAAGCCAGCCCGGTGGTGTTCTGGGATCTCTACGGCAAGCTCGGCCACCCGATCCGCGCCACCGTGAGCGAGGTGGGTCCCACCTTGCTCGGGCGCATGCTCGAGCTGAACGACGTCCAGACGGGCGTGCTCGAGATCGGCTTCAAGCTGGCGGACGACCGTGGCCTGCTGCTGCTCGATCTGGACGATCTGCGCGCGCTCCTCGCGTTCCTCGCGGACTGCGCCAAGGAGGTCTCGACGGCGTACGGGCTGATCAGCAAGGCGTCGGTGGCTGCGATCCAGCGTTCGCTGCTGTCGCTGGAGCGCGACGGCGGCGACGCCTTGTTCGGCGAGCCGGCGCTGGACTTGAGCGACCTGCACCGCACCGACCTGTCCGGCAGGGGGGTCGTCAACATCCTCACGGCCGACCAGCTGATCCTCAAGCCGCGCGTCTACTCGAGCTTTCTCTTGTGGCTCCTGTCGGAGCTGTTCGAGAACCTGCCGGAAGTGGGCGACCTCGACAAGCCCAAGCTCGTGTTCTTCTTCGACGAGGCCCATCTCCTGTTCGACGACGCGCCGCCGGCCCTGCGCCAGCGTGTCGAGCAGGTCGTGCGGCTCATCCGCTCCAAGGGCGTGGGCGTGTACTTCTGCTCGCAGTACCCGGACGACGTGCCGGCGGACGTCCTGGGCCAGCTCGGCAACCGCATCCAGCATGCGCTCCGCGCCTACACGCCGCGCGACCAGAAGGCCGTGCGGACCGCGGCCGAGACGTTCGTGCCGAATCCGAAGCTCGACGTCGCAAAGGTGATCGCGCAGCTCGGCGTCGGCGAGGCGCTCGTGTCGACGCTCGGGGACAAGGCCGTGCCGATGCCGGTGGAGCAGACGATGATGTGCCCGCCGCGCTGCCGGATGGGCGCGATCACGCCGGACGAGCGCGCGACTGTCCGTGGCCGCAGCCCGGTCGGCGCGAAGTACGACACCCGAGTGAACCGGGAGTCGGCGTACGAGATCCTGACCCGGCGCGCGGCGTCGGGGGATGGGCCCGCGGCGGAAGGACGTCACGCGGAAGCTCGCGAGGGAGGCGGACAGGCCGAGGGACACCCTGCCCAGACGGCGCCGCGTCCGACGGCCGAGCCGTCTGGTGTAGGCGGCGCCGTCAGCGATCTGCTCTGGGGGACCAAGCGGCGGCAGGGCCTCGTCGAGGCCATGGCCAAGCAGGCGGCGCGCACCGTCGGCAGCGAAGTCGGCCGGCAGATCCTGCGTGGCGTGCTCGGCGGCATCCTCGGCGGCGCACGTCGCCGCTAGCTCGCGGCCCGAGCCCGCGATGGACGAATACCTCGAGGCGAACCGGCAGCTCTGGGATTCCTGGACCCGTGTCAACCTGCAGTCGTCTCTCTACGACGTCGAGGGATTCGCCGCCGGCCGTGGAAGGGATCTCGACCCCATCGCGCGCGCGGGGCCGGGAGACGTGCGCGGCAAGTCGCTGCTGCATCTCATGTGTCACTTCGGGATGGACACCATCCGGTGGGCCCGGCACGGCGCGACGGTGACCGGCGTGGATTTCTCGGCGGAGGCGATCGCGGCCGCGCGGGCGCTCGCCGCTCGGATGGCCGTGCCCGCCACGTTCGTGCACAGCAACATCTACGACCTGCCGTCGAGGCTCGACGGCCGCTTCGATGTCGTGTTCACCTCGCATGGCGTGCTGGGCTGGCTGCCGGACCTCGAACGCTGGGCGAAGGTCATCGCCCATTTCCTGAGCGACGGCGGCATCTTCTATGTCGTCGACGCGCATCCGGTCGCGCTCTGCTTCGACGATCGACCGAAGGAGCCGGACCTCCGGCTCCTCTACCCGTACTTCCACGGCCCGGAGCCGATCCGCGAGGAGCACGCCGGCTGCTATGCCGACCCTGACGCCCCGATCAGGAGCGTCGAGCATTTCTGGATGCACACGATGTCGGACATCATCGGCGCGCTGATCCGGGCTGGCCTCTCGATCGAGTCGTTCGAGGAGTACCCGTACCTCTCCTGGCGCTTCTTCCCCTGGATGGAGCTGGGAGCGGACGGCTGGTGGCGGCTGCCCCCGCACGAGAATCTTCCGCTCGGACGGGGAAGCCTGCCGCTGATGTTCTCGCTCAAGGCGAGCAAGGGCGCGCGGTAACCGCTCCATGGAGCCGGCATTCCGGAGCCTCCTCTATCGCGAGCCGCGGCTCTACGACCTGGTATTCCCGGACGCCGATGACAGCATCGGCAGGATGTGCCGGGAAGCGTTCCGGCGATACTTGTCCGCCCCACCCGCGTCGGCGCTCGACATCGGCTGCGGAACGGGACGTCATCTTGCGGCGCTGGCTGGAACGATTGCCGACTGCTGGGGCGTGGATCTGCTCGCGGAGAACGTCGCCTACGCGAATGCGGCGCGGCCTCGTCTCCGCGTTCTGCAGGGCGACATGCGCGCGGTGCGGCTCGGTCGGGCATTCGACCTGGTCACGAGCTTCGGCAACGCGCTGTCGTATGCGCTGACCGACGCGGATCTGACCCGGACGATGGAGACGTACGCGGCGCACGCGCACGCCGGCACGCTCCTCATCGTCGACACGCTCAATGCCCGCAGCTATCTGGATGGAGACGGATTCACGGAGCGCATCGAGGGCCAGGTGGACACGCCCGAATTCCAGGCGACGTCCGTCTCCATGCACACGCTGGACCGGGCCGCCCGGATTCTGAGGCGGACCCGCGTCTGGCGCATTCCCGGCCGGGCGGCCGTGGAGGACTACGCGGAGTACCGTCTCCTGTATCCGGACGAGTTGGCGCGGCAGCTCGAGGCGGCTGGCTTCGAGATGCTGGCAATGTTCGACAACCGCGAGTTTCGCGCGTCCGATCTGGCCGGGCAGGTCAGCGCCGCGCCGGATGCCGGCGGCATGCGCGGTCGCAAGGTCTACGCGTTCGCCCGGAAGCGATGATCGTGCAGGCCAACGTTGGGCCGGATGTGTGGGCCGCGTGGCGATGCGCAGCGCCAGTGGTCAAGACGACGGGGACTCGCTGGCGGCGGTCCGGGGGCCGCGCAGCAGTGACGCGGCGAGCGCGATCACGGTGAGCCCGAGGCACACTGCGAACGTCCCGTTCATCGCGAGCACGAACGGCCCCGCGTGCCGCGGATCCGGCGTGGCGTCCTGCAGTCCGGTGGCGTAGCGGAACATCGTCGTTAGCAACGCGCTCCCGAGCGCCGTGCCGAGCAGCCCGCCGAGCCCGAAGACCATCTGCACCATGCCCGCCGCAAACCCGCGGTAGCCGCGCGGCACCGCGCCGATGAGCGCCATCTGGTTCGACGGATTGAAGAAGCCCTGGCCGAGGCCGGCGAGCGCCATCAGCGTGGCCGGCAGCAGCCAGTGCGACTCGGGGCCGAGCTGCATGCCGACGAGGAGGGCGCCCGTGTTCATGAGCACGCCGATCGACGTGGGAATCCGCGGGCCGATACGATCGGCGAGCCGCCCCACCAGCGGCGCGAGACCGATCGTGAAGACCGGAGCGAACAGGAACACGACGCCCGTGAACGCCGGCGAGTGGTGAAGGACATCTTGCAGGTAGAACGGCAAGAGCAGAGCCATCACGCTGGTCGCCGTGGTGATGATGAGCAGGCTGAGGACACTGAAGGCGAACATCCGGATGCGGAAGAGGGCGAGGTTCACGACGGGATGGCGCGTGCGCCGCTCGTGGACGACGAACCCTACGAGGGCGACGGCGAAGACCGACGCGATGACGCCGGAACGGCCGGCGCCGATCGCCGAGGCGCTCCGCTGCTCGAGGAGCAGCGTGAGCACGATCGTGAGCACGATCAGCAGCGCCGCGCCCACATAGTCGACGGCGGGCCGGGTCGACGGCGTCGGCTCGGTCCGCCCCGCGGTGAGCGCCGTCAGGACGACGCCCAGGACGCCGATTGGCACGAGGAGGAGGAACACCCAGCGCCAGCTCACCAGGTCGATGACCAGGCCGCCGAGCGGGGGGCCGAGCAGCACGCCGCCGTGGAACGCGACGGTCATCAGCCCGTGGGCTTTCCCCGCCGCGTCGTCGGGCATCGCCTCCAGCGCGAGCACGCGTGTCGCCGACGCGAGCATGGCGGCGCCCACCCCCGCCACCAGACGGAAGAGCACGAGCCACGTCACGCTCGTCGCCAGTCCGCACGCGAGCGCGCTCGCGGCCATGATGCCGAAGCCCGCTCCGTAGATCAGCCGTCGTCCATGGAGATCGCCGAGCCGGCCGAACACGACGGAGAGACTGATGCCGGCGAGCTGGTACGCGACGATCGCCCACGAGATGCCGACGATGTCGGCGTGGAGCGCGCTCGCGATCGTGGGAATGCCGACGATGAAGCTCCGCGTGGCGAAGCCGGTGATGAACTGCCCGACCATCGCGTTGACGAGGAGGAGCCGGTCGACGGCCATGATGCCGTGCTCAACCCGAACGTCGGTGCCGCATCGCTCGCCATCATACCGTTCTGCGCCGAATCAGAGGGCGCGATCGTCCCACCCTCTGCCTTGACCGGGCGCCGTCCCGCCGCTAGAGTTTGAGCCCGTGACCCCGGAAGAGCTCATGCTCGCGTTCCGTCAACCGGCCGACGTCGGGTCCCGCGCCCAGCGCGTGCCAGGCCGTGCCCGCGACGCATCGTGCGCCGACTCCCGCCGGAGTCGCAGCGCCCCGAGACCATGATTTATCCGCTCATCGTCCAAGCCGAGCGACTCGCGGACAAGCCTGCCGTGATCGAGGAACGTCCGGGCGGGACCGTGGTCGTGTGGACGTACGCCGAGCTCAACCGCCAGGCGAACCGACTGGCGCACGTGTTTCGCGATCTCGGTCTCAAGCCCGGCGAGCGCTTCGTCTGGTGCGGGCCGAACTCGACGGGCGTCGTGTGCGCCGGCCACGCGCGCGCGAAGGTGGGTGCGACGTCGGTGCCGCTGAACTACCGGCTGACCCCCGAGGAGACCGCGTACATCGTCGAAGATTCGGATGCGGTGGTCGTCTGGGTGGACGCCGAGCACGCTGAGACGTTCGCGCGCATCCGCCCTCAGATCCCACGGGTGCGCGCGATCGTGGTCTTTGGCGGGACGCCGTTGCCGGGCATGCTGGACGGAGACGCGCTCGTCGCTGCTGCGAGCGACGCCGAGCCGCCCCCGCCGCCGGCGGATCACGCACAGTCGATGCTCTACACGTCGGGGACCACCGGACGTCCCAAGGGAGCGGTGCGTCCGCCCACCGATCCGGCGGCCATCCTGCCGCTGCTGCAGCACATCGGCTACGTCGAGGACGACGTGTACATCACGACCGGACCGCTCTATCACTCGGGGCCGGGCGGCTTCCTGCAGGTCGCGCACCTCCTCGGCAACACTGCCATCATCCAGCGCCGATTCGACGCGGAGGACTGGCTCCGGCTCGTGGAGAAATATCGCGTGACCACGACGTTCTCGGCGCCCACGCCGATCCGGCTGGTCGTGAGCCTTCCGGGCGAGGTGAAGACGCGGTACGACCGCTCGAGCATGCGGCGCATGGTCGCCAACGCCGCTCCGTGGTCCTACTCGCTCAAGGAGCGATACCTCGCCGACTTTCCCGAGGACTCGCTGTGGGAGGTGTACGGTTCGACGGAGCTGGGCGTCGACACCGTGCTGGCGCCCGGCGATCAGCGGCGGAAGCCGGGCTCGTGCGGGCGCCCCGCCCCCGGCGTGGAGATCGAGCTCATCGGCGAGGACGGCGCGGAGGTCACCCGGCCGGGCCTTCCGGGTGAGGTGTACGTCCGCAGCCTGAACAACTTCGTGAGCTATCACAAGGCGGCGGAGAAGTTCGAGGCGGGCCGGCGCGGCGAGTTCCTCTCCGTCGGCGACATCGCCTATCGCGACGAGGAGGGCTTCTACTACATCTGCGACCGGCGGAGCGACATGATCATCACCGGCGGCATGAACGTCTACCCCGCCGAGGTGGAGGCAGCGCTCGAGCGCCATCCGGCGGTGCAGGAGGTCGCGGTCTTCGGTATCCCGAGCGACGAGTGGGGCGAGAGCGTGCACGCCGTCGTGGTGCCGCGTCGCGAGCAGACGGTGACCGCCGACGAGCTGATCGCGTTCGGCCGCGCCCATCTCGCGGGGTACAAGGTGCCGCGCTCGATGGCCTTCGCCCACGAGCTGCCGAAGACGGGCTCCGGCAAGCTCCTGAAGCGCGCCATGCGTGAACCGTTCTGGCGGGGGCGGACGACGAGGGTGTAGCGGGGCAGGGCGAAACAGTTTCTGTTGCGCAACAGTAATTGTTGCGCTATGATCTGAAGTGCCATGCCGCTTGCCACTGCCAGGAAGGTCGAGGCCCTGCGAGTCGATTTCCGCTCTGCCGCGCAGCTGGCGGCCATGCTCGGCGTCTCCCGGTCACAGGTGACCCGATGGCTGCGCGGCGCAGGCATCGACCCGCTGAACGCCGAGAAGGTGGACCTGCTGGAGCTGGTATGGTCGAGCCTGCTGCGCCTCTACGAGAAGGAAGCCGCGCTCGCGTGGCTCTTCGGGGTGAATCCCAGCCTGGGCGACCGGCGGCCGATCGACCTCATCCGGGCCGGCCGGACGGAAGAGCTGATGCGGGCGATCCGCGCCGAGCGCGCGGACTCGTTCGCGTGATCGTCCACCGCTGCTTCGCGTGGAGCGCCCGCGCGCGGCCGGACGAGCAGGACGGCCCGCTCTGGATCCCCCGCGTGTTCCAGGGCGACGGTCGTCACGACAACCCGGACGTCTACGGGTGTCTCTACCTCACCGACGGCGAGGTCTCCGCGGTGGTCGAGCAGCTCGCGCGTTTCCGCACACAGCGCCTGCAGGCCGCGCTACTCCGCCGGCGGGGACTGCCCCTTGCGCTGGCCGCGCTCGCCCTGGATGACGCGGCGGAGATCGTCGATCTCGACGATCCGCGGACCCTCGTCCGCGAGCGGCTACGCCCGTCCGCAGTGGCGACCCGGCGGCGCCAGGTGACCCAGCCGCAGGCGCGCGCGTTGCACGCGCAGCACCCGCGGGCCGTGGCGATCCGCTGGTGGTCGACGTTCGAGGCGTCCTGGGCCAACTACACCATCTTCGATCGCGCCGTTTCCGCGCTCTCAGTCGTCGGATTGCGCGAGCTGACACTCGACGACGACTCGGTCGCCGCGGCCGCAGACTTCCTCGGTCTGCGCCGATAAGCGCGGCCACCTGCCGCGGGCCGGCGCGCGCACGACGTGGGACGTGCAGACGATCTATTCCTTCGCGGGAGGGATCCTGAGGGCGCACACCTTCGTGCTTCCGTTCAGAGCGATGTAGGGCTCCGGTACTGGATGCTGGGCAAAGTAGCGCTCCAAAGCCAGCGCGTCTTGCCCCCAGTCGAAGTCGGAGTCGCTCGACACATAGGAAGGATCGGAGCCCGCGAACGTGTTGAAGAAGGCGATGTGGTTCGGAACCGTCGACCACAGGAGTCCGAGTTGCCAAGGACTGCCGACCCCAGTGTGCCCCGGATCAGAAACCGGCGCATCGCGACCAGTGCCAGCAAGAAACTTGCGACGAAAGCCACGTCCGTGGTCGCAAAGCCGGCGTGAGCTACGATCGGCGGGAGCGTGGCCACCCCAGCGCTGGCGAGGAACGCTACCCAGACGTCCGAGCGCCCCCCGGCCAAAATCCACGTCAGCGCAACGCATGCCCAGAAGAAGTGGCAGTGGCGGTCAGCACTGGTACTCGGGCAAGGGCTCGAGCCTTGTCGAGTTCGAGGACGAGGACAAGCAACACTTGGATGCGGGCCTGCGCCTGGTGGCCTTGCCGCCGTACGCGCTGAATGCCATCTGGCAGCCGGGCGCCGGTGAGCAACGGGTGAAGTATGCCGTGAGTTTTGATGATCTGAAGCAGGCGGACGCCGCGTTTTTCGCGAGGGGGCTTCGTTTGGTCGATCGGAGCACAGGGGCTCCCCGTAGAGCGCCGCGCATCGTGAGTCGAGGGGCGCGGCGCGCTCGGGCACCGGTCCGCCGCCTCGGGGATCGCTCCCGAACACCGTCGTACCAAGGGACTCGACATGGCGACCTTCATCGGGCAAGCTCGTGTCAGATCGAGAGGCCCTGGGAGGGCAGATCGGTATCTGATACTCGCGTCCGATGGTCGCCCGCGCGATCACTGCTTCGGTACTAGAGGCCGAAGCGCGAAACCGGGAGGGCGCGTGCCCGGCAGTGGCGACGGCGGAGCGGCAGTCGAAACTGGCCCCGGGAGGGAGACGGGTGAAGCGCGATGGCACTCCCCCGGCAGATCGTTAACGTTGGCTATCCTCGGGAAAGGCATGGATAACAAGAACTGGAAGATCGTGTGGACGGAAGTCGACGAAGCACCCGCGCTGGCCACCTATTCGCTGCTCCCCATCATTCGGAAATTCACCGCGGGGACGGGCATCACCATCGAGACGGCGGATATCTCCCTCGCCGGAAGAGTTCTCGCGAACTTTCCCGAACACCTGCGCGAGGAGCAGCGAGTGCCGGACGCGCTGACGCAGCTTGGCGAGCTCGCCAAGCGGCCAGAGGCCAACATCGTCAAGCTGCCGAACATCAGCGCCTCCGTGCCTCAGCTCAAGGAAGCGATCAGCGAGCTTCAGGAGCAGGGCTATCGCGTTCCCGACTATCCCGAACATCCCACCACCGCCGCGGAACAGGCGATCAAGGCGCGGTACGCGAAAGTGTTGGGCAGCGCTGTCAACCCCGTGCTGCGCGAGGGGAACTCCGACCGCCGGGCTGCCGTCGCCGTGAAGCAATACGCGAAGAAGCATCCGCACCGGCTGGGGCCATGGACTCCGGAGGTCAAGGCACACGTCTCCACCATGCGTCGCGGCGATTTCCGGGCCAACGAGAAGTCGGTGACGGTCCCCGAGGCCACCACCGTCCGGATCGAGTTCACGGGGAAGGACGGCAAGGTGAGCGTGCTGAAGGACCGGATCTCCCTCAAGGCCGGCGAGGTGATCGACGGGACGTTCATGAGCAAACGGGCGCTGGTGGCGTTTCTCGAGGAGCAGATGGAGGACGCGAGGAAGCAGGGCGTGCTCTTCTCCCTCCACCTGAAAGCCACGATGATGAAGGTGTCCGATCCGATCATCTTCGGCCACGCGGTGAGGACCTTCTTCAGCCCGGTCTTCGACAAGCATGCCGAGACCCTGCGTCAGATCGGCGTCGATCCGAACAACGGCCTGGGTGACTTCCTAAGCAAGCTCAAGAGCCTGCCGGCGGACAAGCAGGCGGAGATCGAGCGAGACCTGCAGGCCTGCTACCAGAGCCGGCCCGCCCTGGCCATGGTCGATTCCGGTAAGGGGATCACGAACCTGCACGTTCCGAGCGACGTGATCATCGACGCCTCCTTGCCTCCCATGATCCGGGACTCCGGGAGGATGTGGGGGCCGGACGGCAAGCTCCAGGAGGCGAAGGCGGTCATCCCCGACCACAGCTATGCGCCACTCTACGATGAGACCATCGAGCATTGCAAGAAGCACGGCGCCTTCGATCCGGCGACCATGGGGGACGTTCCGAACGTCGGGCTCATGGCCCAGCAGGCGGAGGAGTACGGCTCCCACGACAAGACGTTCCAGATTCCCGCGAACGGCACGGTGCGCGTGGTGGACGCGGCGGGCAAGGTGTTGATCGAGCATGCCGTGGAGGAAGGCGACATTTGGCGTGCCTGCCAGGTGAAGGATGCGCCGATCCAGGATTGGGTGAAGCTGGCCGTCACCCGGGCCAGGATCACCGGCATGCCGACTGTCTTCTGGCTGGACAAGACTCGGGCGCACGATGCGCAGCTCATCGAGAAGGTGAACCGGTACCTGAAGGATCACGATACCGCGGGGCTCGATATCCGGATCATGTCCGTGGCCGAGGCCTCACGCTTCACGCTGGAGAGGATGCGAGAGGGCAAGGACACGATCTCGGTCACGGGCAACGTGTTGCGCGACTACAACACGGATCTGTTCCCGATCCTCGAGCTCGGCACCAGCGCGAAGATGCTCTCGATCGTCCCGCTGATGGACGGCGGTGCGCTCCTCGAAACCGGGGCGGGGGGGTCCGCCCCCAAGCACGTCGAACAGTTCATGACGGAAGGACATCTGCGATGGGATTCCCTCGGGGAATTCCTCGCCCTCGCCGAGTCGTTCGACCACATGGCCCGCGTGGCCGGCAGCGCGAGAGCCAAGGTGTTCGCAGAGACGCTCCACGTGGCCAACGCCAGGTTCCTCGACAGCGACAAGTCGCCGTCCCGCAAGGTGGGCGAGCTGGACACGCGCGGAAGCCATTTCTATCTCGCCACCTACTGGGCAGAGGCGCTCGCCGCCCAGACCGGTGACAAGGAGCTCCAGGCCCGTTTTGCCGGAGTGGCGAAGCAGTTCGTCGACAACGAGGCGAAGATCATCGCGGAGCTCAAGGCCGCGCAGGGGAAGCCGGTCGAGCTCGGCGGTTATTACCGACCGAATCCGGAGCGGGCCTCGCGGGCGATGCGCCCCAGCCCGACCTTCAACACGATCGTGGACGCCATCTCCTGAATCCGCAGGGAGGCGACGACGGCCAAGAACGGCTTCGAGCTCCTACAGGATCCGTTGATCCGGGTCACCGGGCGCGCGCGGCCGGGTGAGGCTCAGCGCGACGCGCGTGGCTGTCGCGGGCTGAGCGCGCGGAGCACTTCGGCCGCGATCAACCTCGAGCGAACCCGCAGCACCCGTGCCGCTGTCTCCGCCCGCGCCGCGGCCGGCCAGCCGAAATAGCCTCGCGTCTTGCGATCGATCTCTCGGAATCGCCGCGCGCCCTGGTTCAGCCTTGTCCGGAAATCCACCCAGGCGGGCGGCAACGTCCGGGCGAGGGCGCGCCGCACCAGCTGAGGTCGGACGGACAGCATCAGCGCCGTCTCGAGCTCGCCGGCGTGCCACTCCGAATCCGGCCGCGGGCTCCTGAGCAACCGGCGCACGCTCGGGTTCGACATGGCGTTGCTAGCGGCGGCGTCGGGCGCGAAGCCGGCAAAGGCGACACGCAGCCGGCCGCCGCGCACGAGCGCTCGCCGAGCGGCGTCCATGGCGCGAAGGTGATCGGGGTCCGCCTGGTAGTTGACGAGGACGAAGCGGCGAAAGCCATGCCGGGCGAGCGCGCGAACCACTTCCACGATCAATCGCGTGAGGAGCGATCTCGAGAGCGAAACGGTGCCGCTCCACTCCTCGGCGAGCGTGCTGACGCCGTAGGGCAGTGACGGCGCCAGCACCGGTTGCCAGCCGCCGCGCCGAAGATGGGGCGCGATGCGCCGCGCCAGCTCCTCGGCGCCGAGCCAGTCCACCAGCAGCGGGAGATGCGGGCCGTGCTGCTCGACCGCGCCCAGAGGCAGGAGGATCACCGAGCGCGGATGACGCGCAAGGCGAGCCGCCTCGACGGAGGTGCGCTCGGCCAGCGTGATCACCTTGCCGTCACCGGGCCGGACGAGCCGGGCCCGCCGTGCATGTGATCCGTCACGGCGAGGCTGTACATGCTGCTCCGAGCCGGCGCGTGCCGTTGTTGCGGCCGTCGGGCTCGAGGCTTAGACTTCCCCGCTGGCGCTCATGCCGACGGTGTTCACCCATCCGGCCCTGCCGCTGGCGCTTGGTCTCGGCCTGGGACCGCAGGTCATCTCTCCGCGGCTCTTGCTGGCCGGGGTCGTGACATCCATGTTGCCGGACCTGGATGTCGTCGCATTTCCGCTCGGCGTTCCCTACGGATCGGCCTTCGGCCATCGGGGATTCACCCACTCGCTCGCGCTGGCCCTGGGCGTCGCCGTGATTGCCGGGTGCTGCCATCGCGCGCTACGCACCACGTTCACCCGCGGCTTCCTGTTCATCCTGGTGGCGACGGCCTCTCACGGCGCGCTCGATGCCTTCACCAACGGCGGGCTCGGCATCGCATTCCTGTGGCCGTTTTCGAGCGAGCGATACTTCGCCCCCTACCGGGTCATCGAGGTGTCGCCGATCGGGATCTCGTGGCTGCTGTCGTCGCGAAGCCTGTCGGTGCTGGGGTCCGAGCTGGTGTGGGTATGGGCGCCGTGCGTCGGGCTGCGGCTCGCGCTGGCTGTGATCACGCGTCGGCGATCGACTCGGCGCGGCGGTGAGTCGCGCTCCCGGTCGGACTGATCCCTGATCACGCCGCGCGCCCGCGGTGCCGCGTCAGACACGACGCCAAGGCCACGAGCGTCACCGTGCCGCCCATGCTAGGCGCCTTCCGCGCGACTCAGCCGTACGCGCGGCCCCTCCGCCGTGTCCTCGATCGCGAAGCCGGCCTCGGTCACCTGGGCCCGGATCGCGTCGGCGTCCTTCCACCTCCGTTCCGCGCGCGCACGCTGACGCGCGGCGACCAGCTCCGTGACGAACGCCGGGATGTCCTCGGCGGCGGGCCGCCAGTCGGCCAGTCCGAGCCCCAACACCTGATCGGCGCGGAGGAGGGTCGCCTTCTTGGCAGCGGAAGACAGATCGCTCCGGACGAGATCCCACACAACCGCCAATGCGCGCGGCATGTTGAGGTCATCGGCGATCTGGGCCGTGAATGCGTCCAGCGCCGCCGCGTCCGGCTCACCGGGCGCGCCCCACTGGTGGCAGACCGTGCGCAGGCGATTGAGCGCGGTCGTCGCGGCGTCCATCGCCTCCCACGAGAAGTTGAGCCGCGCGCGGTAGTGGGCGCCGAGGCAGAAGAAGCGATACGCGAGCGGATCGTACCCGCGATCGAGCAGGCTCTGGAGCCTCAGGAAGCCGCCGGCCGACTTCGACATCTTGCTGTCGTCGAGCTGGAGAAACGTGCCGTGCATCCAGAAGTTGGCGAGGCGCGTGCCGTAGCAGGCCTGGGTCTGGGCGATCTCGTTTGTGTGGTGCACGGGCGGATGATCCTCGCCGCCGGTGTGGATGTCGAAGAACGTCCCCAGGTACTTGACCGACATGGCGGAGCATTCGATGTGCCAGCCGGGGAAACCGACGCCCCAGGGGCTCGGCCACTCCATCTGCCGCTGTTGGTCTGCGGGGCTGAACTTCCAGAGGGCGAAGTCCGTGGCGTTCCGCTTCTCCCCCAGATCGACGCGCGCGCCGGCCCGTAGCCCCGCCACGTCGAGGCGCGCGAGGTAGCCGTAGTCGTCGAGCCGCGACGTGTCGAAGTAGATGCCGTCGCTCGTGCGATAGGCGAAGCCCTTCGCTTCGATGCACTGGATGAAGGCGATCTGCTCCGGGATGTGATCCGTCGCCTTGCACCAGATGACGGGCTCGAGCATGTTGAGCCGCTGCAAATCGTCGCGGAACGCCACCGTGAACTGCTCGGCGATCTCCCACGCCGTCTTCCCGGCGCGCCGCGAGCCCGCCTCGATCTTGTCTTCGCCGGTGTCCGCGTCCGAGGTCAGGTGGCCGACGTCGGTGATGTTCATGACGTGCTTGACCCGGTACCCGGCGTACTCGAGCGTGCGGCGCAGGACGTCCACGAAGAGATACGTGCGGAGGTTGCCGATGTGCGCGTAGTCGTACACCGTCGGCCCGCAGCTGTAGAGGCCGACCTCGTCGCCATGGAGGGGGGTGAACTCGCGCGCGCGTCTGGTCTGCGTGTCGTAGAGCCGCACCGTCGTCGTCATGAGCACAGGATACCGGGGTCCGCGCGCAAGGGGCAGACAGAATTTGACCGTGCCCGCCCGCCCGGGCCAGGAGGGGGGTCGGATCGTAGGGCGCTCACCCGCAGCGTCGGCGCCAGTGGTGGGCGGTCATTTCCGCACCGGACCGTTGCTGGCATACTCTCGGCCATGAGCGCGAGCCCTTCGGCTTCCGACACGGTCCTCTCGGGCGCCCGGCGCAATCTCGTCGCCGGGTCCATCGGCAGCGTGCTCGAATGGTACGACTTCGCCGTCTACGGCTACCTCGCGCCCATCGTCGGCAAGCTGTTCTTTCCTGCCGACGATCCGGTGGCGTCGCTCCTGGCCGCCTTCGGCGTCTTTGCCATCGGCTTCACCGCGCGCCCGGTCGGCGGCTTGCTACTCGGGTACGTCGGTGACAAGCACGGGCGCAAGCCGGCGCTCATCATCTCGGTGGTGGCGATGGGCGCGGCGACGCTCGCGATCGGTCTCATGCCCACCCACGCGACGATCGGCGCCGCGGCCCCCATCGCGCTCGTATTGCTCAGGATCGTCGAGGGCCTCTCGGTGGGCGGCGAGTTCACGGGAGCCATCATCCTGTTGGGCGAGCACGCGCCTCCGGAGCACCGGGGATACTACGCGATCTGGCCCGAGCTGGGCTGCATCGCCGGTTTTCTGCTCGGCTCGGGGATCGGTGCCCTGGCCAGCACCCTCCTCGGGGCCGAGCGGATGCTCGCCTGGGGCTGGCGCATCCCGTTCCTCCTCGGCGCGGTGATCGCCGTCTGGGGAATCGCGTTTCGCCGGCAGATGACGGAATCGCCGGCGCTCGAGGCGGCGCGGCGGACCACCACGGGCGCTTCATCGCTCGCGGCGCTCGCCGCGCACTGGCGGATCATCGTGCGGTTCGTCGGCGTGCTGTTCGTGAGCGGCATCGGCTTCTACACGATGTTCATTTATGCCGCGTCGTATCTCACCGAGCACATGCACGTCACGACGGCGCACGCCCTCGACATCAACACCTCGAGCCTGTTCGTGATGCTCCTCACGCTGGGCCCCACCGCGGCGGTATCGGATCGCATCGGCCGCAAGCCCCTGATGATCGTCGCCACGACCACCACCGTCCTGCTGGCCTGGCCCCTCTGGTGGCTCATGCAACAGGAGCAGCTGCTCTCGATTTTCCTTGGT